>ENA-ORPF01001214-ORPF01001214.1-human-gut-metagenome-genome-assembly--contig:-NODE-1214-length-22057-cov-4.600764_pt1 | contig 22057 bp, 16 predicted proteins | sample MGYA00242140_ERZ509070 | MGnify/ENA primary metagenome ERZ509070 (study PRJEB26280, sample SAMEA2338713) | human gut metagenome | biome: human gut; feature: human-associated habitat; material: faeces... | reverse complement strand
TCATCTACCATCACGCTGACCATGTCGCTCTACGAATGGGCACATTACACAACAAAGAAAGGCGCAGTGAAGATGCACACATTACTTGATTATGACAGTCTTCTTCCTGAATTCGTAAACATTACAGATGGCAAATGCGGTGACAACAGGGGTGCTTTGGATATTTGACGATAGCGCTGAATCGGTACCATGCGTAGCACTGTAATCGGTACCGTCATGACGCTGCAAACGGTACCGCATTCAGTTCTGTAAGATTCTTTGCAAATGTATATTATTTACCTGTTGGCAGAGTTAAATATGCGCTATTTTAATTCCGCCAACAGGTATTCTAATATTATGGGAATATAAATTATAGCAGTCATTTATAATCTTTTCAGTGCTAGCTTAATTACTTTTTCTACAGCTGCTTCAGGCTCTTCTTTTAATATTGCTGCCACTACCTTTTGTGATGGCGTTTGTGCAAATCCTAACATCGTCAATGCAGCTATTGCTTCTTCATAAATTTCATTGTTGGCGGTGATGCTAATAGGAGCTGATGTTGTTGATGTACCGATGTCTGTAGTTGAAATTTTGTCTTTTAAATCAACAATGATACGTTGTGCGGTTTTTAATCCGATTCCTTTGACGGTCTTTAGCAATTTATCGTTTCCGCTGCTTATTACATTACAGAGTTCAGAAGGTGTGAGAGCTGAAAGTATCATACGGGCAGTATTTCCTCCTATGCCTGATACGCTTATTAGTAATAGAAATAGTTCTCTTTCCTGCTTGGTAGCAAATCCATATAATATATATGCATCTTCTCTGATTGATTCATAAATGTAAAGTTTGACTTCTTTTTTCCCTTGGATGGCAGAATAGGTGTTCAAGGACACATTAATACCATATCCTAAGCCGTTACATTCAATGACAGCCATTGTTGGCGTGATTTCGGTAAGTTCTCCTTTGATATATTCAATCATATTTTTCTGATAATTTATTATTTTAATACAAAAATAGGCATAAGAAAGTTATAAATTGTAAGTTTGTGCAGATTTATTTCAAAATCACTGCCACAGTGTTTGTTTAGAATTGTTCTAATTTTGTATTTTTGCGGTGTTAAAATATAGAATTAATTCAAACATCAAAAATAATATGGGAAAAATTAGAGCAGCCGTAGTAGGTTACGGAAATATTGGAAAGTTTACATTGGAGGCACTCGAAGCTGCTTCTGATTTCGAAGTTGCAGGTATTGTACGTCGTAATGGAGCTGAAAACAAGCCGGCAGAGTTGGCTAACTATCCGGTAGTAAAGGATATAAAAGAATTGGAGAATGTTGATGTTGCTATTCTTGCTACTCCAACCCGTAGCGTAGAAAAGTATGCAAAAGAAATATTGACTTTGGGTATTAATACTGTAGATAGCTTTGATATCCATACACAAATAACAGATTTACGTCGTTCTTTGGGAGAAACAGCAAAAGCTCACAACGCTGTATCTATCATCTCTGCGGGATGGGATCCGGGAAGTGATTCTGTAGTTCGCGCTTTGTTGCAGGCTATTGCTCCTAAAGGTATTACTTATACAAACTTTGGTCCGGGACGTAGTATGGGACACTCTGTAGCTGTACGTGCTATTGCTGGCGTGAAAGATGCACTGTCTATGACAATTCCAGTTGGAACAGGTATTCATCGCCGTATGGTTTATGTGGAACTGGAAGAAGGTGCAGACTTCAAGACTGTAGAAGCTGCTATCAAAGCTGATCCTTATTTTGTGAATGACGAGACTCATGTAATTCAGGTTCCTTGTGTAGACGATTTGAATGATGTTGGTCATGGCGTTAACTTGGTACGTAAGGGTGTATCTGGAAAGACACATAATCAGTTGTTCGAATTCGATATGAAGATCAACAATCCGGCTCTTACAGCTCAAGTATTGGTATGTGTTGCCCGTGCTTCTATGAAACAGCAGCCGGGATGCTATACAATGATTGAAGTTCCGGTTATCGATTTGTTGGAAGGTGACCGTGAAGAACTGATTGCTCATTTGGTATAATTAATTTTCAGATAACTTTGAAATCTCTTTCCTGTATCGTTTCGGGAAAGAGATTTTTTTTGTTCCTTTGTGGCTATATCAAAGAAATATAAATTATGACGTTAGCAGGTATTGTTTGGGATGTAGATCCTGTTCTGGTACATTTAGGCTCCCTAGAAATTCGTTGGTATGGATTGATGTGGGGACTCGGATTCATTTTCGCTTATGAAATAGTATCGCGTTTATTTAAAAAAGAAGGATATCCTGACTATTGGGCAGATAAATTGTTTGTATATTGTATAGTAAGTAGTGTAATAGGAGCTCGATTAGGACATTGCTTATTTTATGAGTGGGATTATTATGGAGCACATCCGTTGGAGATTTTGAAAATTTGGAAAGGAGGACTTGCCAGTCATGGAGGAGTATTTGCCTTGATTTTGGCTTTGGTTTGGTACTCAAAGAAAGTTACGAAGAAAAATGTGTGGTGGCTTTTCGATCGTATGATTCCAGCGGTAGCTGTGGTCTGCATGTGTATCCGTTTCGGAAATCTGATGAATTCGGAAATATTTGGTTTCCCGACTACATTACCTTGGGGCTTTGAGTTTGTGCGTTCTCGTGAGTGGCAAGCTTTGTATAATCAGAATGGAGAAGCTCAAGCGTGTCATCCTACACAGATATACGAAATGCTCTATTGCTTGATAGCATTAGTGACCTCATGGCTGATGTATTACAAATTTCACCTTCAAAAGCGGATAGGTCTGATAACTGGAGTTTCTCTCTTGATTTTCTTTGGTGCACGATTTGGACTGGAATTTATGAAAAATCCGCAAGTTGCAGAAGAAGTGAATATGACTTTGAATATCGGACAACTGCTGAGTCTGCCTCTTATTTTGTTAGGTATATATCTGATAGCTACAAGTAAGAAACGTAAGGAGGCTTTCTAAAATAAAAAAAACAATAGAACGAAATTCCGTTCTTTGAGTAAGAATGTTTCATCCTCGATTAAGAATGTTGCATGTATCATTTTTAATCGAGGATGAAACATTTATTATATTCCTTTTACTAGGCTCTACATACATTTGCAATACCGTTTTGAACGGCAGTGTGAGATTTATAAATGTTAAACCTAATCTATTGTTATAAATGGAAAACATAAAAAGATCATTTCTCTTAACACTCTTTCTCATGGTGTGTTTGGTAGTGCAAGCACAAAGTTTGCAAGTGTCGGGAACTATCGTTTCCAAATCTGATGGACAGCCTGTTATTGGGGCAACTATTCTTGAACAAGGTACGACCAATGGTACGATTACCGATTTTGATGGTAAGTTTTCTTTAACTGTAAAGCAGGGTGCGGAAATTTCTATTCAATACTTCGGTAAATTTTTACCGAAAAATTAAAAGTTAAACAATAGAACCGGCAAAAGTCGGTTCGAAAACGCTAAAGAGGTCATTGAAATGTTGTCAAAACGAATGGTTAAGCATGAAGAAATGTGCTGAAAAAAGTGTGCTAACCTGCTGATAATAAGGGTGGAAAGTATTGCATAATTCGTTGGTTTTTAGTTTGTAATCTGAACCCTGGAGAACCTTTTGGAGGTAGTACTGTTCAGTATTTTGTTGGTTCGTTCGATGGTAAGAAGTTTGTGAATGAATCACCAACTCAGACCAAATGGCTTGATTGGGGAAAAGATAATTATGCAACTGTTACGTGGAGTAATGCTCCTGCTGGTCGTTGTATAACATTGGGCTGGATGAGTAACTGGCAGTATGCAAATAATGTTCCTACTACACAATATCGTAGTGCGAATACATTGGCGCGTGACCTGACCCTTTATAGAGTAGGAGGGGAATTGTATTTGAAGAGTAAACCTTCACCTGAAATAAAGAAAGCACGTGTGGAAGAAAAAAAGATACCAACTTTTGAGGTGAAGGGTAACTATGAAGTTGTAAGTTTGCTGGCAGACAATAAAGGTGCTTATGAAATAGAAATGACAATCGGAAACAAAGGTACATCTAAAATTGATTTTTCTCTGATAAATGAGAAAGATGAAAAAGTAGCCATGTATTACGATGTAGTACGTAAGCAGTTTGTTATGGACCGTAGTGCTAGTGGTATTGTTGGTTTCAGTCGTGATTTTCCTGCTGTGACTGTTGCTCCTGTTAGGAATACAGATCAAATACATCTTCGTTTATTTATTGACCGTTCCAGTGTTGAGGCTTTTGGCGAAGATGGGGAATATGTGATGACTAATCTGGTTTTCCCTGCAGAACCATACAATAGAATGGTTTTTAGTTCAGATAAAGGAAGCTATATTGTTAAATCAATGAATGTGTATAGATTGCAGTAGATAGAATAGAAGTCTATTTTTTGAAGAGGCTGGCTGAATCATATTTGATAAGCGTTAGCTGTAGAATTGAAACATAAAGAAATGCCCTATGAAACAAATCTGTTGTATAGGCAGCGTGTAAGGTGTTTATACACAGATTTGTAAAAATGTTGCGTCGTATGACAAAATTGTTTCATGAAACATTTTTGCTATATGATGTAACATATGTTATACCCGTTAACTAGATGTCTGACTACTTTTGTGGCAAATAAAAAATCAAACTTTTCATACTAAATTTTAATGCTATGAAGACTGAAAAAAGACAGTTGGGCAATCGTATGGGAGCTGCAGTCTTGCTGCTTGCTTTAGTTTGTGCTAATGGATATGCACAAGAGGAAAACAAATCATCAAACAACAACGGTGGTTCTAAAGAAGAAGGCAACCGTAATGTTATGTTGAATGCTGCTAGTGCTAACGGACCTCGTGAAATTCAGATTGGTCTTCCTTCTGCGGATGTAAATGTACTCGAGAATGGTATTCCTGTTACTTATGCTACGAATCCTCACAGCGTAAATTCTTTGTGGCGTGCTGATGCCAGCTTGAGCCATGTGGGACTTCTTAAGATTTCTGAAACTGCTATTACTACTGGTAATATCGGTTATGCTGTAAACTCTTTTACTCAGCTGGGACAAAAAGGTTTTCATGGTACATTAAACTATAAGACTAACCATTTTGGTATGCAAGAAGTTTCATTGAACCTGAATGGTGAAATTGCAAAAGACTGGTTTTATAGTGGAAGCATTTATCAGGATTTTGATCCGGGAACTTTTAAAATCAAATCAACTCCGTTCCAGGATAGAACTCAGATTTACAAATTTGCTTTGACAAAACGTTATAATGATAATCGCGGTGAATTTACAGCAATGTATCATTATAGCAACAGTCATCCGGTTTATATGTATGCTACCCAGTCGGCCCCATTTATATATGTTGGTGATGGTAGTGTAAAAGAGTTTGGCGATTTCGCTCTTGGTACTACATCTTACTTGCCAATGGATAATGAGATGGTATACCGCGATATGCGTACAGGCGAGTTGAAAAAGACAAATCTTTACGATGCTGTACAGAATAAGGGTAGTGAGTTCGTTTTGATGAATGATTATAAATGGGATAATGGACTGGCATGGAAAGTTGTTATGAAATACGATCATGTTACTGGTTCATGTGTATATCAGACTCCTATGGAACTGAGTCAGCGTACTAACAGCTCTATTGATTATCAGTATGAAGCAGCCGACGGATCAATGCAGCCGTATGACGGTGAATATGTTCAAAGCCGTATGTCATGTTTGAATCGTGGTTTCATCGATGAATTTATGTTTACTACTGAATTGTCACGTAAATTGTCTAATGGAACATGGCGTTTGGGATTGAATGAGTGGTATTATGACATCGACTATGCTTCAAATACAACCATGTATGATCAGTCTGTTCCTACAGACGGCAGTTATCCGGTACGTTTGTGGAATCCTGCTTTTGCAACTGCAACCGGTCGTTCTTATGCTGGAAACGGATATTATTATGATTTCAATAAGAATGCTTCGGAATATTATAAAGGTCATGAAAATAAATTGGCTGTTTATTTTACTCATGACTGGGATATAACAGACAGATTAAACTTGTATTATGGTGCACGTTTCGAGTATCAGGCACTTCGTGGAAACAATGCCGCAGTAAAAAATGCCAATGGTGATTACGTCGGACGTTTTGCTAATTATTATCTTGGAGCCACTGCTGTTCCTGTATACGATGTAGATGGTAATCAGACTGGTTATGCTGCAGGAGCTGCCGGTACAGCTGGAGCTGTATCTATCGAACCGACTCCGATGAGTTATGATTGGTTTAATTATGCATTGAGTGCTGCCGCTACGTATAAATTGACAAATAAGTTCGGATTTACCGGTGACTTCACTTACATTACTCAGCATCCTAGAATCGAGAACTTTGCACCTGCTACATTACCGAATACAGACAAGATATCTGTTCCTCTGGGACGTGCCGGAATTTATTTCAATAATGAATGGTTGAGCTTGACTTCATTGTTCTCATATATTTCGAAGACAAACAATAACTCAACATTGAATCTTCAGCATGCGGTAAATGGTGTCAATGAAATCTTGGCTGCTCCACTTAACTATGATATCAAGACTTTGGGATGGACTACCGACGTTGTTGCTACTCCGTTTAAAGGATTCGATTTGCACTTCCTGTTTACTTATCAGAAACCGACTTATAAAAAGTATGAAACATCGGTTAAGTTCTCTGATGGATATGTTGGTCAGATTAATGCTACAGGCAATATCGTTGCAGAAATTCCTCAGGTAATTATTGAAATCGACCCGAGCTATATGATTACTAAAGATTTGAAAATTTGGACTAGTTTCCGTTACTTTAGTAAGACTTATGCTAATATCAATGATGCATATTATTTCAACGGACGTTGGGAAACCTTTGGAGGTTTGAACTGGCAGGTTAACAAAAAATTGTCTTTGGGATGTTCTGTTGTTAACTTCTTGAATCAGACAGGAGCAAAAGGAAGTATAGCTGGTGCTGAACTGGTAACAAAAGAAGAAGCTGGCAAATATGCCAATACAGTAATGGCTGGAAGCTACATTCGTCCGTTTACCGTAGAATTCTCTGCACAAATTAAATTTTAATAGTTAGTTTCTTAATTAATAAGCAGTTTTGCAAACTCTATCTTCGCTTTGCGGAGATAGAGTTTGCAAAAGCTGACAAGGTTTATCCTGTTTTCAATAGGTATTCGTAATAAATAAAATAAGTCGGCTAATATCCGATAAATCAAAAATTAGTATCTTTAAAACATTCTAAAAGCATATACCATGAAACGTAAAATCTTTAATCTGATCCTGGGACAAGCTTTTTTATGCAGTATGATTGCTTGTCAGTCACAGAAAAGTAATTTGACATTCGAAAATCAGGGAGATTCGTTGACTATTGTTCGCATAACTCATCCTGCTAAATATTTATTGCTTCCTATCCAGGAGGCAGCAAGTGAAGGAAAAGTAAAACTTGATACTGGCAGCCCTGCTGATATGGCAATGGACGTTCGTCTGGCTGTAGACAGCATAGAATATTATGTACCATTCGAATTGCCTCAGGGAGTTGAAGAAGCAACAGTTACTATTGGTAAGGTTCCTTCTGGTGCTGTATGCTGGGAAAATATTCAGTTGTCGGATACATTCAATACAGCAAATACCGATTATTACCGTCCTGTTTATCATCACACTCCTTTATATGGATGGATGAATGATGCAAACGGACTTGTATATAAGGACGGTGAATATCATTTGTTTTTCCAGTATAATCCTTATGGATCAAAATGGGGAAATATGCATTGGGGACATTCTGTCAGTAAGGATCTGATTCACTGGGAACATTTAAAACCGGCGATAGCTCGTGATACATTAGGACATATCTTTTCAGGAAGTTCTATCGTCGATCATAACAACAGCGCAGGCTACGGTAAAGATGCTATGATTGCCTTTTATACATCTGCAAGTGATGAACACGGACAGATTCAGTGTATGGCATATAGCAACGACAATGGACGTACATATACAAAATACGAGAAAAACCCGATTCTGACTCCGTTCGACGGATTGAAAGACTTCCGTGATCCGAAAGTGTTCTGGTATGAACCGGCACAGAAATGGTATATGATTGTTTCTGCAGATAAGGAGATGCGTTTTTATTCTTCTTCTAACTTGAAAGACTGGGAATATTTAAGCGGATTTGGCAAGGGGTATGGTGTTCAGCCAAATCAGTTCGAGTGTCCGGACTTTATTCAGTTGCCGGTTGACGGTGATAAGAATAACATGAAATGGGTAATGATTGTTAATATCAACCCAGGATGTATGTTTGGTGGTAGTGCAACAGAATATTTTGTTGGTGATTTCGACGGTAAAGAATTTAAGTGCGATACAAAACCTGAAGTAACCAAATGGCTTGATTTCGGAAAAGATCATTATGCTACTGTTTGTTTCTCTAATACAGGCGACCGTATCATAGCTGTTCCTTGGATGAGTAACTGGCAATATGCTAATGCAACTCCTATCCGTCAATATCGTGGAGCTAATGCTTTGCCTCGTGAATTGTTTCTTTATACAAAAGACGGACAAATCTATATGGCTGCTAATGTTGTGAAGGAAACAGAAGCATTGCGTAAGGATACCCGTAATATTGATGATTTTGCAGTAAAAGGGGAGTATAAAATCGGTGAAATTGTGCCTCAGACAGATGGTGCTTATGAATTGGAAATGGATGTAACTCCTGACAAGGCGCAAGTTGTTGGATTTGACTTGTTGAATGCCAAAGGCGAAAAGGTAAAAGTTTATCTGGATATGAAAGAAGGTAAATTGGTTGCCGACCGTACTGAAAGTGGTATTGTCGATTTGGCACGTCATGGAGAAATGAATGTACATGAAAAGGAAACAGATGATCACCGTAAGACAATGTCTGTTAACTATAAAAACGACTTTGCACTGGGTACATGGGCTCCTCTGGCACTTTGCGAAGGAAAAACTTATCATCTGAATGTTTTTGTCGATAAATGTTCTGTTGAAATTTTTGTAGACGGTGGACGTATTGCCATGACTAATCTGGTATTCCCGACTCAACCGTACAATACTTTGCGTTTCTATGCAGAAAACGGTGAAGCACAGATAAGCAATATGAAAATTTATAAATTAGGACTGTAAGCAGTCAGATTGCTTCAGTTCTCTGCAAGTTCAGGTTCTGGCGTCCTTTCATGTTCTTTGGAACTTGAACTTGCTTTTTATTATAAAATTCTCTTCATTAATTATACACCTGTAAACCATGAAACATATTTGTACTTTAGCTCTCGCAGCTTTGGTAGGAATGCAGGCATATGCTGCCGAAAAGCAAATTATCCGTATTTCTACCGATCAGACTGATCTTGTTCTTCAGGTTGCTCCTAATGGACGGCTTTATCAGTCATACTTGGGTGAGAAGTTACTTCATGAATCCGATCTTGACCTGTTGGAATGGAGTGTTCATCCGGCCTCTGATGCCAGTGTGATAGAACGTGGATGGGAAGTATGCAGCACCTCTGGAAATGAGGACTTCTTTGAACCGGCATGGGGAGTAACCCATAGCGACGGTAATCCTTCTACATGGCTGTACTATGTATCTTCTTCTACCAAACAAGTGGAAGGAGGAACTCAGACAGATATATTACTTCGCGATGACAAATATCCTGTAGATGTTACTTTACATTATATAGCTTATCCGAAAGAAAATATTATTAAGACTTGGAGTGAAATAAAGCATCAGGAAAAGAAACCGATATCTTTGTTCCGCTATGCTTCTACCATGCTTTATTTCAGCAGTCCGTCGTATTATCTTACAGAGTTCTGCAGCGATTGGGCGAAAGAAGTACAGATGACTAGTCAGCAGCTTCAATTCGGGAAAAAAATAGTCGATACTAAGTTAGGAAGTCGTGCTGCCATGCATGCACAGCCTTTCTTTATGGTAGGACTCGGACAACCGGTTGCTGAAAATACAGGTGATGTGTTAATGGGAACCATCGGATGGACAGGCAATTTCCGCTTCACATTCGAAGTTGACAATGTGGGCAATCTGCGGGTTATTCCGTCTATAAATCCTTATGCTTCTGTGTATGAACTGCCTAAAGGGGAAGTGTTTACAACTCCGGAATTTATTTTTACCTTGAGTAAAGGTACAGGTGAGGGCAGCCGTAATTTCCAGCGCTGGGCACGCAATTACCAGTTGAAGGATGGAAAAGGTACTCGTATGACGTTGCTCAACAATTGGGAGAATACTGCATTCAACTTTGATGAGCCTACACTGGCCGAACTGATGAAGGAGGCGAAAGATTTGGGCGTTGACATGTTCTTGCTTGATGACGGATGGTTTGGTAACAAATATCCTCGTAATAGTGATAATGCTGGTCTTGGTGACTGGGAAGCTAACCGTCAGAAACTTCCGGGAGGTGTTCCTGCACTGGTACGTTACGCCAAAGAGGCAGGAGTTGAGTTTGGTATTTGGATAGAGCCGGAAATGGTGAATCCTAAAAGTGAGCTGATGGAAAAGCACCCGGGTTGGGCTATTCATTATCCTAACCGTGAAACTTATTACTATCGTAATCAGCTGGTTCTTGATATGAGCAATCCAGAAGTTCAGGATTATGTGTATGGGGTTGTAGATAAACTGATGAGAGAAAATCCTGATTTGGCATATTTCAAGTGGGATTGCAACAGTCCTATAACAAATATCTACTCACCTTATTTAAAAGATAAGCAGGGACGTCTTTATATTGATCATATACGTGGGGTTTATAACGTTATGAAACGGGTATCGGAGAATTATCCGAAACTTCCTTTGATGCTTTGCTCGGGAGGTGGTGCACGTTGTGACTATGAAGCTCTGAAACATTTTACGGAATTTTGGTGCAGTGACAATACCGATCCGGTAGAACGTATTTATATCCAGTGGGGATTCTCTCAATTTTTCCCGGCTAAGGCTATGTGTGCACACGTTACAAGCTGGAACAAAAATGCTTCTATTAAATTCCGTACAGATGTAGCTTCTATGTGTAAGCTGGGATTTGATATTGGCTTGAAGGAATTGTCGGCAGACGAATTGGTTTATTGTCAGACAGCTGTGGCAAACTGGAAACGTTTGTCATCTACCATCTTGGATGGAGAACAGTATCGTTTGGTTTCTCCTTACGAAGGTAATCATATGGCAGTAAATTACGTTAGCACAGACCAGCAGAAAGCTGTTTTGTTTGCTTACGATGTTTATCCTCGTTTTGAAGAAAAACTTTTCCCGGTTAAGTTGCAGGGACTTGATCCGAATAAAATGTATAAGGTAGAAGAAATCAACCTGATGCCGGGAGTAAAATCAGTATTAAAAGCCAATGGAAAGGTCCTTTCAGGAGATTATCTGATGAAAATTGGTTTGGAGGTATTCGGATTCAAACCTCTTCATAGCTGTGTGATCGAACTTACTGAGCAAAAGTAAACATATTATTTATCATATAAGATTTTAGAACAATGACAACAACTAATAAACTGAAATACGCGAAATTAGTTCCCATTATGCTCTGCTTCTTTGCCATGGGCTTTGTTGATTTGGTGGGAATTGCATCAAACTATGTAAAGGCTGATTTGAATCTGACAGATTCGGAGGCTAATATCTTTCCTTCGCTGGTATTTTTCTGGTTTCTGATATTTTCTGTACCTACGGGTATTCTGATGAATAAAATCGGACGAAAGAAAACGGTAATGCTTAGTCTGGTGGTGACTTTTGTGTCGCTTCTGATACCTGTTTTTGGAGATAACTACGGTGTTATGCTCTGTTCTTTCTCACTGTTGGGTATAGGAAATGCCTTGATGCAGACTTCGCTCAATCCGCTGTTGAGCAATATTATTTCGGGCGATAAACTTGCCAGCTCACTTACATTCGGGCAGTTTGTCAAAGCAATTGCTTCTTTCCTTGCTCCTTATATTGCGATGTGGGGAGCTACTCAGGCAATGCCGACATTCGGATTAGGATGGCGTGTGCTGTTCCCTGTATACATGGTAATAGCTGTAATAGCTGTTCTTTGGTTGGGAGCAACTCCTATTGAAGAAGAAAAACCGGATAAGGCTTCAGGTTTTGTAAGTTGTCTGAAACTTTTGGGAAGTCCGTTTATTTTGCTTTGCTTCCTGGGTATCATGTGCCATGTAGGTATCGATGTAGGAACCAATACTACTGCTCCTAAAATTTTGATGGAACGTCTGGGCATGACACTCGATGAGGCAGGTTTTGCTACCAGTCTGTATTTTATATTCCGTACGCTGGGATGTTTCTCAGGAGCTATCATCTTGCAGAAGGTTTCTGCACGCTCGTTCTTCGTTGTTAGTGTAATCTGTATGCTGCTTGCGATGGCAGGATTATTTGTATCGGATGCCGAAGCTGTTATTTACACAGCCATTGCACTGATCGGATTTGGTAACTCTAATATTTTCTCTATTATCTTCTCACAGGCGTTGCTTGCTGTACCCGAAAAGAAAAATGAAATTTCCGGATTGATGATCATGGGATTGTTCGGAGGAACAGTATTCCCGTTGTTCATGGGCTTTGCCAGCGATGCTATGGGACAGGATGGAGCTGTAGCCGTAATGACGGTCGGTGTTATTTATTTGCTGTTCTACACCTTGAAAATTAAAAAGTAATGTCTAACTTTGATAACAGAAACTAGAATATGGAAAATACAATTGTAGTAGGAATGGGAGAAGCACTGTGGGATGTGCTTCCTGAAGGAAAGAAAATAGGTGGTGCTCCTGCAAACTTTGCTTATCATGTATCACAGTTCGGATTGAACAGCCGTGTTGTAAGTGCAGTAGGCGATGACAAACTCGGCATGGAGATTTTAGATAATTTCCGTGAAAAGAAATTGAATGCTATGGTAGAGATAGTGCCTTATCCTACCGGTACAGTACAGGTAGAGCTGGATGCAGAAGGAGTTCCTTGTTATGATATAAAGGAAGGTGTAGCGTGGGATAACATTCCTTATACACCGGCTTTGGAAGATCTGGCAAAACATACTAAGGCTGTTTGCTTTGGTTCATTGGCTCAGCGTAGCGTTGTATCACGTGATACGATCAATCGCTTTATTGATGCTATGCCTGCCGAAGATACACTGAAGATCTTTGATATTAATCTTCGTCAGGGATTTTATACCAAAGAGATTCTTTGTAATTCATTTAGCAAATGTAATATCTTGAAGATAAACGATGAAGAACTGGTTACTGTAAGCCGTATGTTCGGTTATCCGGGTATTGACCTTCAGGATAAATGCTGGATCTTACTTGCCAAGTATAACTTGAAGATGCTTATTCTTACTTGTGGAGTAAACGGAAGTTATGTTTTCACTCCGGGTAATGTTTCTTTTGTTGAAACACCTAGAGTTGAAGTGGCCGATACAGTTGGAGCGGGCGATTCGTTTACGGCAGCATTCGTTTCTTCTATATTGAGTGGCTTGTCTATCGGCGAAGCTCATAAGCTGGCTGTAGAAACATCTGCTTATGTTTGTACTCAGAACGGAGCAATGCCTGTATTGCCGCAATCGTTGAAAGATCGCGTCATAAAATAATTTTTTGTATCTTTACCTGTCCTTCACATGTGCAGTGCTGTTTGATGGTTGAACTGTACATGTGAAGGAATCTTATCATAATACCTTTGAATGCTATGAAACATGTTTTGTTTGTTCTTGTTGCGTTGCTCTGTTTGCTGATGGCAGGGTGTGCTCCCCGTGAGGTACGCTATGTCGTTGGTGTATCTCAGTGTAGTGACGATGAATGGCGTGAACAGATGAACAAAGAGATTCGTCGTGAAGCTTTGTTTTATCCGGGTGTTAAGATTGATATCCGTACAGCGAAAGATAATAATGCTCAGCAAATAGCCGATATAGAAAGTCTTATTGGTGAAGGAGTTGATCTGTTGATTGTTTCTCCCAATGAAGCTGATGCCATTACACCGGTTATAGAGAAAGCTTATAACAAAGGTATTCCTGTTGTTTTGGTCGACAGAAAAATACGTTCAGACAAATATACCGCATATGTAGGAGCCGACAATTATGAAATCGGGCGTCAGGTAGGGAGCTATATTGCTGAACGCTTGCAGGGGAAAGGAAATCTGGTAGAAGTTGCTGGTCTGAAAGCTTCTACTTCTGCGCTCGAACGCCATCGAGGTCTGATGGATGCATTACGGGAAACTCCTGACATAAAACTCATTGCTTCGGCTGATGCCGCATGGCTCAGAGTACCGGCCGAGAAAGCTTTTGGTGACATTCTTTCAAAATTCCCGGATATTGACATGGTTTTTGCTCATAATGACCGAATGGCAGCCGGAGCATACGATGCGACCGTCAAACAACATCGTGAGCATGATATGCTGTTTGTAGGGATTGATGCGTTGGCCGGTGAAGGTTATGGTGTAGAACAGGTAGCAAACAGGCAGTTGGATGCGACTTTTATTTATCCTACCGGAGGTGATAAGGTGATGGAAGTTGCCATGAATATTTTGCAAGGCCGGGATTATACGCGTGAAACAGTACTGTTGACAGCACTTGTCAACAAGGCGAATGCACGCATTATGCAAATGCAGACTGCACATATCGGTCAGCTCGATAATAAAATAGAAGTTCTCGATAAGCAGCTTGATACGTATCTGATGCGTTACTCTTCGCAAAGGATGTTATTGTATGCCTGTATTGTAATTTTGGTTCTGGTTGCAATGTTGCTTTTCTTCGTTGTACGTGCTTTCTGGACAAAGAACCGACTGAATGCGGAATTGTCTGACCAGAAGAAACGCTTGGAGGAACAGCGTGACCAGTTGATAAGTCTTTCCAAACAGCTGGAAGAGGCTACGCATGCCAAGCTGGCTTTCTTTACAAATGTTTCTCATGATTTCCGTACACCGCTGACCTTGATTGCAGCTCCGGTCAATCAGCTGGCAGAAAGTAATAAGTTAGGAGAAAATGAACGTTTCCTGTTGAATATCATACAGAAAAATGTGACGGTGTTGCTCCGGTTGATTAATCAGATTCTTGATTTCCGTAAGTTCGAAAATGGTAAATTGAGTATGACACTGTCACGTTTCGATATCTCGGAAAATATCAAAGACTGGACTGATGCTTTCCGTACACTTTCTTATCGCAAGCATATTCATTTTACTGTATCGGTAGAACCTTCGGAAGAAGGTTACGTAATGATTGCCGACGCCGAAAAAATGGAACGCATAACTTATAATTTGCTTTCGAATGCATTTAAGTTCACTCCTGAAAATGGTACTATCGAAATAAAACTTTCTCAGTTTACCAAAGAAGGTGAACGCTGGTTGCGTTATCAAGTTTCAGATACTGGTATCGGAATGCCGGCAGAACATGTCAAGCATATTTTCGAAAGTTTTTATCAGATAGATGTACATCATGCGGGTTCGGGTATCGGACTGGCATTGGTAAAGGCGTTTGTAGAGATGCATGAAGGTACAATCGCTGTAGACAGCGGTGAGGGCAGGGGAACGGTGTTTACCCTCGAAATGCCTGTCCAGCAGAACGGAGTGCCGGAAGAAAATGTAGAGAAAAATATTGTACTTACGAACTTGAAAGAAGGGGCAGTACTTTCTGCCGATCAGGAAACAATCCAGACTGCTCCCGAAGTAGTTGAACGGGATGACAAAGAAACTGTATTGATTATTGATGATAATCAGGACGTGCGCGACTATGTAAAGTCACTTCTGCATGATAAGTATACAGTAATAGAAGCCTCTAACGGACAGAAAGGTTTGCAGCAGGCAATGAAATATGTGCCCGATGCCGTGATTTGTGATGTGATGATGCCGGTGATGGACGGTATGGAATGCTGCCGCCGCTTGAAGTCGGAAGTACAGACGTCACATATTCCGGTGATGATGCTTACTGCCTATACCATGGATGAACAGAAAGTGAAGGGGTATGAATGTGGAGCCGACTCGTATATTCTGAAACCGTTCAGTGCACGTTTGTTGCAGGTACGTTTGCGTAACTTGATAGACAACCGTCTCCGGTTGCAAAGTTTCTTTGCCGATAAGACTTCCTTGCGCAAGGAGCCGATAGCGGATTTGGATAAAGGATTTGTCGAGAAACTTCGAGCACTTATAGATGATCAGCTGGGTAATTCCGAACTGAGTGTGGAAGATTTAGGTGACAAAATTGGTATGAGCCGCGTGCAGCTATACCGGAAATCAAAAGCTCTTACTGGATATTCTCCCAATGAACTGTTGCGTATAGCACGTTTGAAAAAAGCTGCTTCACTGCTTGCATCTACCGAAAAGACCATTGCAGAGATTACTTATGAAGTGGGATTCAGTTCACCGTCTTATTTTACGAAATGTTATAAAGATTATTTTGGTGAAAGTCCTACTGATTTCCTGAAGCGGAAGGGATAAATTTTTTTGCTGATAAATGGGAGAAAACATCAGCATGTTTTAGAGTAAATATGCTGATGTTTTTTTTAAATTTGTACGAAAATAAAATCCATTTCTAGTTGCTTGTTATATAGATACTTAGCTGGCGCGATATATATCGCTCTACTAAAATGATATTTAACTTTCATTATGGGTCGTTGTCACCTATGTGACAGATTTTGTCCGGATACCGGGATATCTTTGCAGCCGTAATCAAATAGAACTAGTGGAAATATGAAAACAGCAGACTGGAAAGATACAAGTGTTGGCAAGATTGTAGCCGAAAATTTTGCTGCGGCTAAAGTATTAAAAAAATATGGGATTGATTTTTGTTGTCATGGAGAAACTCAGCTGCATGAAGCTTGTGCAGCTTTGAAGCTGGATGTGGAAGAAGTTATACAGGCATTGCAGCATCAGGACTCGGACGGAAAGGGAGCTATTCCCTTTGCATCGTGGCCGCTCGATTTACTGATGGATTATATTTTGAAAATACATCATCGCGGTATTCGTTCGCGGGGACCGGAACTGATGGAATTGCTGGAGAAGGTAGAACGGGTACATGGAGAAGCTCATCCCGAGCTGCGTGAACTGAAAACACTGGTCAGTGAATCGCTCCAAGATTTGGAGATGCACTTGCAAAAAGAGGAAAACGTATTGTTCCCTTATTTGTATGAATTGTATGCAGCACAGCAGCAAGGGCAACGCATGGTACCGATGCATTGCGGGACCATTGCCAATCCGATTCGGGTAATGAAAATGGAGCATGAAGGGGAAGGAAACCGTTACTTGCATATTATTGAACTGACCCGTCATTTCTCGGTTCCTCAGGATGGATGTGCCAGCTACCGGTTGCTGATGCAGGAACTGGAAGCTTTCGTCGATGCCCTGTTTGAACATATTCACTTGGAGAATAATTTGCTTTTTCCCCGTTTTGAGGAGATTGAACGTAAGATTGTATTCTAATTAGTTTACAGAACAGCTTATGCTGTTGTAGATGTTGATAATTTAGGAGCCACCTTGTACAGGGTGGCTTTTGTTTATAGATATGTTTTTATACTGCATTAAAAAGCGGGCTGTTTTTTTCAATATATTCTATTTAAGTGCTACTTTTGCAGGCAATGAGTGCTTTTTTAGCATTGCTGAATGATATAATAAAAACAGAATATTTCATGAGAAAAATATTGATTATAGCCGGAATACTGTTGTGCTGTCTGAATATGCAGGCACAGGATATGAAATCGTTGTTTGTTGCTTTGCCCGATTCTCTTTCGCCGTTGCTGACAGAGGTCAACAGAGCCGATTTCGGCGATTTCCTTGCCAGCAATATGAAGGCTCAGGTGAAAAACCGTTTTGGAAACACGTCGGAAATGTTGAAGCTGACAGATGATTATCTGTTGCTGAAAGTAAGCGCAGTCAGTACGGCAGAGATGAAGTTGCTTCCTCTTAACGATTCTGTAAAAGTGATTTGTGTCGTACAGACTTATCAGGGACCGGTGAGTGACAGTCGTGTTTCGTTTTATGATACCTCATGGAAATCTCTTCCGGCAGAGAATTTTCTTACCCTGCCTGCCGAGGATGCTTTCTATAAAACCCCTGTGACGGAAACACAAACTGATTCGTTGAAAAACCTGCGTACACGTGCTGATATGTTTTTGTTGAAAGCTGTATTGTCGGAAAAAGATACTTCGCTCTCGTTTATTTATACTACCCCCGATTATCTGGATAAAGAAACCTTGAAGGAAATAAAACCTTATCTTGTTGCTGAACCGCTGAAGTATGTCTGGCAGAATGGGCGTTTCGCACGTCTTTAATGTTTGTTGGGGCATCACATCTTCCTGGTTGTTTGATTTACAGACTGATGTAAACTGTTTGTAATAGCTGTATGTTATAAAACATATTATCGGGTAAGGTTAATGATTTTGGTATGAAAATACATAAAAAATCGTTAACTGGGCTCTGTTTTTTGCCGGAAAAATGCTATATTTGAAACGCTTTTTTGGAATCTTAGTGTCTGAAAAAGACTTTTTTAATTAGAATTGTTTAGAACCGGCAGTTATACCAACGCAAGAAGCAGATAGAGAGTTCGGAAATCCACTTGCAGGTATAGGCTGAAAAATAGTATAGCGATAATGATTTTAAAATGTATTAGAACAGTTGCAATAGCAGCCTTGGCGTTTGTCAGTGTAAATGTATCAGGACAAGATTTGTTGGCTCGCCAGGCTCCTATCGACAGAAAACTTAAAGCAGTAGATTCTTTGGCATTGATTCGCCAGATTAAAGCAGAACAAGCTGTTTATCCTGCTTACAGTCTTTATCCCAATTGGAATAACCAGCGTGTTCACGCTTATGGCAATACCGTACAGATTCCTGATAGCTTCCGTATCGACCTGACGGGTTTCTGCATGCCTACCACTCATACAAAAATTACTTCAAAATGCGGTCCGCGCTGGCGTCGTATGCACAACGGACTTGATATCAAGGTATATATCGGTGATACTATTCGTGCGGCTTTCGACGGAAAAGTACGTATGGTAAAATATGAGCGCCGTGGCTATGGTAAGTATGTAGTAATACGTCATGATAATGGTCTGGAAACTATTTACGGACACCTTTCAAAGCAGATTGTAAAAGAAGATGAATATGTAAAGGCTGGTGATCCTATCGGATTGGGTGGTAATACCGGACGTTCTACTGGTTCACACTTGCATTTCGAAACTCGTTTCCTGGGTGAGGTTATCAATCCGGAATTTATGTTCGATTTCCCGAAACAGGATATTGTGGCCGACAGTTATTTGTTCATTCGCGGAGCGAACCGTTACGAATATCAGCGTACACGTGCTTTAGCTGCTGTAAAGAGCGGCAAATCGGGTGCTGAAGAAGCAGAGAAATCAGCAATCCGTTATCATAAGATCCGCCAGGGTGATACATTAGGACGTATCTCACGCTTGTATCATGTTTCTATCGATCGCCTGTGCCAGATAAATGGTATTAAACGTACTACTACTTTACGTATCGGTCAGGTACTGAGATGTTCTTAATCAGAGGCTTGAAAATAAAATATTCTAATAAAAGAAATAGCCGGAATTCTCATTAGAGTTCCGGCTATTTTCTTTGTATGTTTTAGCTTGTGGATTGCTATTTTAGAACTGCATGCAAGCGGCTCAGGAATTCATCAGCTTCTGCCATGCTCAGACAGAGAGGAGGAAGCAGACGTATAACATTGGTTCCGCTTACACCGGTAAAGACTTTCTGTTCGAATAAGAGCTGTTGGCGGATTTCTTTTATCGGTTCGCTGAATTCCATTCCAATCATCAGACCGCGTCCGCGTACTTCTTTGATTTGAGGGAATTTCTTCAATTCTTCAATCAGGTGTGTTCCTACCAGAGCGGCATTTTCTACCAGATTTTCTTCCTTCATTACATCGAGTACGGCTATAGCGGCTGCACAGGCAAGATGATTTCCTCCGAATGTAGTACCCAACTGTCCGTATACTGGAGTGAATTTAGGACTGATGAGTACACCTCCCATAGGGAAGCCGTTTCCGATACCTTTGGCAACTGTGATGATATCAGGACGTATACCTGTGTACTGATGGGCAAAGAATTTACCGCTTCGTCCGTATCCAGACTGGATTTCGTCGAGTATCAGTACTGTATTGTGCTCATCGCATGCCTGACGTAATGCCTGCATGAATTCGCTTGTAGGCAACTGAATACCGCCTACTCCCTGAATACCTTCTATAATGACTGCACACACATCGCCTTTGGCCAGTTCAGCTTTCATGGCTTCTGTGTCATTCAGCGGCAGATAAGTCACATGTCCGTTATCGTTTATAGGAGCGATGATTTTAGGATTGTTTGTTACTTCTACTGCCAGTGACGTACGTCCATGGAAAGCCTTTGCAAATGATATAACACGAGTGCGTCCGTTATAAAACGAAGCGAGTTTTAAGGCATTCTCATTTGCTTCAGCTCCGGAGTTGATCAGGAAAAGTTGGTAATCGTCGTATCCGCACATGGCTCCGAGGCGATCGGCCACTTCCTGTTGCAACTTATTGATGACTGAGTTTGAGTAGAATCCCAGTTTGGCTACCTGTTTGCTGATTGTTTCCACATAGTGAGGGTGTGCATGTCCGATAGAAATAACGGCATGTCCTCCGTAAAGGTCGAGGTATTCCTGACCTTTGTCATCCCATACGTGACAACCTTTTCCTTGTACGATATTTACATCGAACAAAGGATATACATCGAATAGTTTCATATCTTGATATAATATTTAAATCTGACTTAGAATGCGCTGGGCTTCAACATTAAGCCGACAGTTTCTTCTAAGTTGAACATCAAGTTCATGTTATGTACAGCCTGTCCACTTGCTCCTTTCAACAGATTGTCAATGCAGGAAACGATGAGCAGTTTGTCACCGTGTTTTTCCAGGTGGATAAGGCATTTGTTGGTGTTGACTACTTGCTTCAGGTCGATATTCTTTTCTACGATGTGTGTGAACGAGTCTTCTGCATAGTAGTCCTTATACATTTTTACGATTTCGTCCAGCTCTACTTTGGTTTTGACAACGATTGTTGCAAAAATACCTCTGGCAAAATCTCCTCGGTAAGGTATAAAATCTATCTCCGAATTGAAACTGTTTTGCAGTTGTTTGATAGATTGCTTGATTTCGGGCACGTGCTGATGAGTAAACGGTTTGTAGATACTCATGTTATTGTTACGCCAGCTGAAGTGTGTAGTTGCTCCGGGTTTTACTCCAGCTCCTGTACTGCCGGTTATAGCATTTACCATAACATCATCGTTCAGCATCAGGTGTTTGGCCAGCGGAAGCAGACCAAGCTGAATACATGTAGCAAAGCATCCCGGGTTGGCTACGTGTTTACTCTGGCAGATGGTACGGCGATTCAGTTCCGGAAGCCCGTAAACGAAATCATGGCTTTCATCCTTAATGCGGTAGTCCATCGAAAGGTCAATGATTTTCACATCTTCAGGGATGTCGTGGCTTTCTATGAACTTTTTGGTATCACCGTGGGCTGTACAGAAGAATATTACGTCTACAGTATCAAGAGGCAATTCGTCTGTAAAGACCAGATTGGTTTCACCGTACAATCCTTCGTGTACGTCAGTGATTTTGTTGCCTGCATTGCTGGAGCTGTTTATGAACTTTATTTCTACATCGGGGTGGTTGATAAGCAGGCGAATCAGTTCGCCTGCCGTATATCCAGCCCCTCCTATAATTCCTGCTTTAATCATGAAAATAATGGTTTGGTTCTTGTGGAATGATAATCCACATTAATAGATAAATAGGTATACCTGCAAATGCGGTAAAAAAAGTCAGTATCACGTATACGATGCGGATAATAGATACGTCAAGACCAAAGAAGTTTGCCAGTCCTGCACATACTCCGCTTATCATTCTTCCGGTACGTGGACGTCTGAGTTTCTGGTTGCCAGACATAATCAGATATTCTCCTCGTCTTTGTGGTTAGCATAATAAGCGCGAAGTGGAGTAGAAAGCACTTTGATGAAGCCTTTGGCATCTTCTGCTGTCCATCCTTTCTGCATTTCACCGTATTCACCGAACTTGTTCTTTACCAAGTCGTCTTTTGAGTCAACTCCTACAGTAGAGAAGCAGTACGGACGAAGTTCAAGAATTGCGGTTCCGTT
>ENA-ORPF01001201-ORPF01001201.1-human-gut-metagenome-genome-assembly--contig:-NODE-1201-length-22203-cov-2.533412_pt1 | contig 22203 bp, 15 predicted proteins | sample MGYA00242140_ERZ509070 | MGnify/ENA primary metagenome ERZ509070 (study PRJEB26280, sample SAMEA2338713) | human gut metagenome | biome: human gut; feature: human-associated habitat; material: faeces... | reverse complement strand
CGCGGTTTCGGGCAAAGTTTTTTTATGAAATGTTAAAGGAGAGATTACCATGCAGATAGGAAAAGAGATGGCGATCCCGTCCATCCTGAAGATCGGAAACGGGGCATTAGGTAAGATCGGTGGTTATTTAAAAACGGAAGGTCTGGATCAGGTAGTGTTATTTTTCGGTAACGGACTGATCGATATGTTCGGAGAGCTGGTCATGAATTCACTGAAGGAAGCGGACGTGAATGTTCTGGAATACAATGAATTGGATACGGTGGATATTGACGTTATCATTACGCTGGCTTTCGCCATTCCCAACAAGGCAAAGGCGGTGATCTCTATCGGTGGAGGCAAGGTCATCGATGCCGGAAAATATGCGGCATTTCTGCGGAACCTTCCTTTTATCAGTGTGCCGACTTCCAGTTCAAGCGACGGCTTTTCCAGTGCCAGCGCATCTCTTCTGGTGCAGGGAAAGCGTACTTCTGTCCCTGCCAGACTGGCTTATGGCATTATCGTGGATACCCAGGTGATCCGTACCGCTCCGGAGAAGTTCATTTACTCCGGCATCGGAGATATGATTTCCAAGATCACGGCACTCTATGACTGGATTTTCGAAGAAAAGGCCGGCTGCGGTGAGGTGAATGATTTTGCAGTGATGATCGCAAAGAAAGCGGTGAACAGCTTCGTTCGTACCCCTTATGAGAGCATCAAGGACGAGCTGTTCCTAAAAGAACTGCTGGATTCTCTGGCCATGAGCGGTATTGCCAACGAGATTGCCGGCAGCAGTGCCCCTACCAGCGGAAGTGAGCACCTGATTTCCCATGCATTGGATAAGATCCTGGAAGTGCCGCAGCTTCATGGCATCCAGGTAGGTATTGCCACCTATATCATGGCAAAGGTACAGGATCACCGTTACATCCGTGTCAGCACGGTACTTAAAGATACCGGATTCTGGGATTACGTGGCAACCTTACATATGAAGAAGGCCGATTTCCTCAAAGCCATCGACATGGCTCCCACCATCAAACCCCACCGCCATACCTATCTCCACGAGGAAAAATACCGCGAAGCAGCAAAGAAACTGGTGCTGGAAGATGAAGTTCTGAACCGGGTACTGGAGGATTGACGGAGTTTATAAAGAGTTTATACTTTTTTTCTTGCAAACATAAAAGATTGCGTTATAATGTTAGATGGCTAACAAAAATGGTTAGCTATCTAACATTTTTATTTACGCGAGCAACGAGCCAAAGTCCGTGCTTGCACGAGACCTTGGCGACTGCCGCGATAACTTGAGAAACTCGCGAAGCGTGTTTCTCATAGTTTGCGCGAGTAGAGAGGAAAATCCCATGCTGGCATGAGGATTTGACGAACACCGCATTAGAGGCATAGGAGATAAGGAGGCAGGATGAACGAGGAGACAAGTGTACTGACGAACCGTCAGCTTGGATTTGAGATCAAGGCCGCCAACAACATGATCCGCCGGAAGATCGATGCGATCTTTGCTCAGATGGAAGGAAATGAAATCAACGGAATGCAGGGGCCGCTGTTGGGATATCTGTATCACAAGAGCCGGAACGGCGATGTATATCAGAAGGATGTGGAGAAGGAATTCCGAATCCGCAGATCCACGGCAACGGTAATGCTCCAAAATCTGGAACAGAAGGGCTATATCGTCCGGGTGGCATCCACGGAGGATGCCCGACTGAAAAGGATCCTGTTGACGGAGAAAGCGATCGAGCATCACAATCTGATCGAAGAGCAGATCCGGGATTTCAATCGAGAGCTGGAGAACGGTATTACCGAAGAAGAGAAGCAGACATTCTTAACTATTTTAGATAAGATGATGCAGAATCTGGGGCAGGACAGCAGGCGGACCGGACGTTGTAACGGGCCATGCCGGAACGAGTGATGCTGGCCATCATGCATAACAGAGAGGTTACAAAACATTTATTATAGGATAGAAAAATACAAGAAAGGAAACCAGCTATGATCAAAACATTAGCAAAACAGATCAAGGAATATAAGAGTGCATCTCTTGTAACTCCTATTTTCATGATCCTGGAAGTAGCCATGGAAATGGTGATTCCGCTCCTGATGGCATCCATCATTGATGACGGTGTGCAGGCGGGAGATATGAAACATATTTTTGCCATCGGTTGTTACATGATCCTGGCAGCTATTGTCGGATTGTTCGCCGGTGTCATGGGTGGTAAATACGGTGCGAAAGCATCCACCGGTTTTGCCAGAAATTTAAGAGAGGCCATGTATGAGAACATTCAGACCTTCTCTTTCTCCAACATTGATAAGTTCTCCACGGCAGGACTGGTCACCCGTATGACCACGGATGTTACCAATATCCAGAACGCTTACCAGATGCTCTTACGTATGTGCTTCCGCGCACCGGTCAGCCTGATCTGTGCTATGCTGATGGCGTTCCTGATTAATGCAAGAGTGGCAAGTATTTATCTGGTGGCGGTAGTGTTCCTTGGAATCGTTATCATTTTTATTATGAGAGCAGTGTCCAAGTATTTCAGTGAAGTATTCAAGAAATACGATGATTTAAATGCCAGCGTACAGGAGAACGTAGCCGCACAGCGTGTGGTAAAGGCTTATGTGCGTGAGGACTATGAGATCGACAAGTTCCATAAGGCCAGCTACAACATCTACAAGATGTTCAAAAAAGCAGAATGTACCATGACTTATGTATGGCCGGTAATGCAGTTTACCGTATACGGCTGTATCCTTGGAATCAGCTGGCTTGGCGCTCACATGATCGTTGCCAGCCAGTTGACTACCGGTGAACTGATGAGCCTGCTGACCTATTGTATGACGATTCTGATGAACCTGATGATGTTAGCCATGATCTTCGTTATGATGACCATGAGCGCTGCCAGCGGAAAGCGTATCGCGGAAGTATTAAATGAAAAGGCGGACATCACCAACCCCGAACAACCTGACTACGATGTGACAGACGGTAGTATCCGTTTTGATCATGTGACCTTCCGCTATAACAAACAGAGTGAGAAGCCGGTACTGGATGATTTGAACTTTGAGATCAAAGCCGGAGAGACCATCGGTATTCTGGGTGGTACCGGTAGTTCCAAGACCAGTCTGGTGAACCTCATCAGCCGTCTGTATGATGTAAATGAGGGTACGGTCTATGTCGGCGGTAAGGATGTCAGAAGCTATGATCTGGAGACTCTGCGTAACGAAGTATCCGTAGTATTACAGAAGAACGTGCTGTTCTCCGGTACCATCTTAGAGAATCTCCGTTGGGGCGACGAGAATGCTACTGAAGAGGAATGCATCCGTGCCTGTCGTCTGGCCTGCGCCGATGAATTCATTGAGAAGATGCCAGAGAAATACAATACCTATATTGAACAGGGCGGAAGTAACGTATCCGGCGGACAGAAGCAGAGACTGTGTATTGCCAGAGCACTGCTGAAAAAGCCGAAGGTACTGATTCTGGATGACTCTACCAGTGCCGTGGATACCGCTACCGATGCGAAGATCCGTAAGGCATTTGCTACGGAGATCCCCGGTACGACGAAAATCATCATTGCACAGCGTATCTCCAGTATTCAGGATGCAGATCGTATCATCGTTATGGATAACGGTAAGATCGATGCATTTGCACCTCACGAAGAACTGCTTCGTACTAATGAGATCTATAAGGAAGTATATGAAGCCCAGACCCAGACGGGTGGCGGCGACTTTGATGAGAATGGAGGTGAGTCATAATGCCAGGACCTATGGGCGGCGGAATGCGTGGACCCGGCAGAAGAATGCAGGGCGGTACACGTATTGAGAATCCGGGAAAAGTATTTAAACGACTGATGGCGTATATCTTTAAAAATTACGGCATTCACTTTATCTTTGTGTTGGTCTGTATTGTACTGAGCGTTGTGGCAAGCATTCAGGGTACTCTGTTCATGCAGAGACTGATCGACGACTATATCATGCCCATGATCGGACAGGAGACTCCGGACTTTGGCAATCTGTTCCGGGAAATTGTCCGTGTGGCTGGTTTTTATCTGGTCGGTGTGGCGGCCACTTATGCTTACAACCGTATCATGGTAACCATAACTCAGGGAACACTGAAGAATCTCCGTGATGATCTGTTCGAACACATGGAAAAGCTGCCGATCAAGTATTTTGATACCCATTCCCACGGCGATATCATGTCCATTTACACCAATGATATTGATACTTTACGTCAGATGATCAGCCAGAGTATCCCGCAGGTATTTTCCAGCTTCATCACCGTAGTCGGTACCCTGGGAAGTATGCTGGTATTAAGTGTGCCTCTGACAGCAGTCAGTCTGATCATGGTGGCACTGATGATGTTCGTCACTGGTAAGGTAGCGGGCTTAAGCGGAAAATATTTCGTAAAGCAGCAGAAGAATATCGGTAAAGTCAACGGTTACATTGAGGAAATGGTGGAAGGCCAGAAGGTAGTCAAGGTATTCTGCCATGAAGATAAGAGTCTGGAGGAGTTCAAGGCTCTGAATGATGAACTGTGCGACAGCGCATACAATGCGAATAAGTTCGCAAACCTGATGGGACCCATCAATGCCCAGCTAGGTAACTTAAGCTATGTGGTATGTGCCATCGTCGGTGGTGCCATGGCGCTGGGTGGTTTCGCAGGACTGACGTTGGGTAAGCTTGCCAGCTTCTTAACTTTTAACAAGAGCTTCAACATGCCTATCAGCCAGGTCAGCCAGCAGCTGAACAGTATCGTTATGGCACAGGCTGGTGCCAAGAGAGTCTTCGATCTGCTGGATGAGCCGGTAGAGACCGACGAGGGATATGTGACCATCGTCCGTGCCAAGAAGGTAAACGGCAAGATCGTGGAGTGTACCGAGAGAACCGGTATGTGGGCATGGAAGCATGTACATCAGGCGGATGGATCTGTAGATTATATTGAATTACAGGGTGAAGTGGTATTCGACGATGTGGACTTCGGTTACAATGATGACAAGATCGTGCTGCATAACATCGAGATGTATGCAAAGCCCGGTCAGAAGATCGCATTCGTAGGCTCCACCGGTGCCGGCAAGACCACGATCACGAACCTGATCAACCGTTTCTATGATATTCAGGATGGTAAGATACGTTATGACGGCATCAATATCAACAAGATCAAAAAAGCGGATCTGCGGAAGTCTCTGGGTATCGTATTGCAGGATACCCATTTGTTCACCGCTACCGTTATGGACAATATTCGTTTCGGTAAGCTGGATGCTACAGACGAGGAAGTCATTGCCGCAGCAAAACTGGCTAACGCGGATACCTTTATCCGTCAGCTTCCGGATGGTTACAACACAGTCCTCACCGGTGACGGTGCGAACTTAAGCCAGGGTCAGAGACAGCTGCTTTCTATTGCCAGAGCAGCCGTAGCGGATCCTCCGGTACTGATCCTGGATGAGGCTACCAGCTCTATCGATACCCGTACCGAGAAAATTGTACAGGACGGCATGGATAAGTTGATGAAAGGAAGAACCACTTTCGTCATCGCCCACAGACTTTCTACTGTCAAGAACAGTGACTGCATCATGGTTCTGGAACAGGGCCGCATCATCGAGCGCGGCAACCACGATGAACTCATCGCCCAGAAGGGCAGATATTATCAGTTGTATACCGGTAATGCGATCGCTGAGGGGTAAGTGAATAGATATGCTATACCAAAAAACAGTGCCTGGATTGGCACTGTTTTTTATATGAAGTATTTTATAAAGAGGACTTAACCTGAGATCAATACCCAGGTATCCCGCCAACGCAAGTATTTTATTACAAAATCCACATCCACCGGCTGCCCGGACAATACCGGATAGAACAGCAGGAACAGGGCAAACGCCACCGCAGCATAAGCGCAGCAGACGATGATGAAGGTGCGGTCAGACATATGCTTCTTCCACTGCATCAGGCTGTACACGATCATCAGCACTACAAAAGGAACACTGGGGAAATAGTGGTAGATGAAGGTAATTCTGGTGACGAAGAACCAGGGCAGGTACTGCGCCAGGTAGCCGACTGCGAGGAAAGCAGCTGCTGCATATTCTCTGTGGGACAGGGTGGTCGCAGTATCTGTGGAGCACTCTGTTTGTGTGTGTCCTGTCAGAGAACAGAGAAACGCATTGTTGCGAATTAACAGGTACAGGATGTAAATAAATGCCAGAATACCGATCCACCATACAACAGGATTGCCGAAGGCACTGATCCCTTCCTTGACGGCATCAGTCACATAACCGGAATAATACCAGATCGGGCGGACCATAGTGGGCCACTGATACCAGGAAGAGGAATAAGGGTGCGTTGCCTCCAGGCCGCTGTGATAGTTGAACATGGAAGTCTGGTTGGTCAGCATACGGTCAAAAAGTCCCGGATGGGAATTGTCTACAAATGGCAGGTAGGACAACAGATAGATCACTGCCGGAACCAGCACGAAAAAGGTCAGGCAGAAGTCGATCGTCTTTACCGTATAATCCGGGAATTTCTTTACAATCTGCTGATGCTCCATGCCGTTGGTGCTTTTTCCGGGATGGGCTTTGGCATAGAGGTATTCCCGGTAGCGTCGCAGCAGATGCGCAAAAAACAGCAATGCCAGTCCACAGCCCGCATAGATACCGGTCCATTTGCTGGCAATTCCCAGTCCCATGCAGATGCCGCATAAGCCCAGAGGCACAAAGGTCTTATACAACGGTGTATCGTAAAAACTCATAGAACAATAGTAGTACATAAAATAGTACATTGCAATCACAAAGAATGTGATATAAACATCGATGGTGGCAATCCTTGTCTGCGTAAAATGCATAAAATCAAAGGCAAACAGGAAGCAGGCCAGAGCTGCCGCAGGAGTATTCCTTGTCATTTTTTTCCCCAGCAGGTAGATAAACGGCAGCATGGCAATGCCGAACAGAGTACCCATGATACGCCAGCCGAAAGGATTCATTCCAAAGATGGCAACACCCAGGGCGATGAAGATCTTGCCCAGAGGCGGGTGGGTATTTTCGTAGGTCGGCAGGCCGTGAAGGAACTCGTAAGCCGTGCGTGCGTGATAGATTTCATCGAAATACATACTGTTGCGGAAGGAATAGCGTTCCGGGTACAGATCGCTTTCGTCAAACAGTGTAGGGTAGGCATCTGCGTTCAACGGGCGTGTGATGTTGCCATTCGCGTCCAGGAAGACCAGTTCAATCAGAGAGGCATCATTATCCGTCAATGACAGACGCAGATACCTGGTTGTGGCAGATGCATCAGAAGTACCGTTTTCTGTGGCCTGTGTCAGCAGATCCTGCAGGGAGACATCCTGCCAGGTGAAGACATTGTTTAAAATGATCTCACCGAGATAAGTCCAGGAGTCTTCGGCATTACTTTTGACATCCATCCCAAAATGTCGCTGGTGCCAGGGAGCCAGATAACTGGCCATAGTCACAGGCAGCGCATCTTCGGGGAATTCCAGCTCGATGGCCTGTAATTCTCCCGACATATCATAAGTTGTTGTCGGAGCTTTGCGGTCTCCCAGATCATAGAGGGCAAAGCAACTGTACAGAATACCGATTGCCAGCAACAGGCACAGATCCGGTTTCGTGAAATGGATTCTCTCTTCGGAAGGAATGGGCTCCAGGGGAGAGAGAAAATATTCTCGAAGTCTTTGTCCGAGTCCTGCGGCAGATCTTGTGGAAGCAGTATGCCCGGAAGCTCTACGGCCTATCGTGGGCTGCGGCTTTGCATCGGTGGCAGCTCCTGCTTCACCGTGAACATAATATTTCCAGATGATCTTATAGAAATAATACAGGCAGCACAACATTCCGGCAGATACCAGCAGAATGATGGGAGCCTTGCGGTCATAATTCTGCGGATCGTAATGGTACAGCACATTGGCGGTGTTGTAAAAATGCAGCACTGCAAATCCACTGAAGCATTTCCAGAGAGGTGTAGAGGGCCGGTACAGGCAGCAGAAAAGCAACAGTGCCAGACCGGGATACATATAACGCTCATGCATACGGACGGAGAACAGGAACATCGTCAGGATGATAAAGGCACCGAGACAGAAATATCTTGAAGGCTCTTTCCGGCAGCGGGCTGCAATAAGGAAGGTAAAGAGTACGATCAGCAGGATCACGATAGTGCCCCAGGTCTTACAGGGCAGGAAGAGGAAAATCGTGTTCTGGTCGACCCAGTTCATTCCTAATAGTCCCCAGAAATTGTAGGCATTGATGGCTGCATATTCATAGGATCCCAACGTTGAAGTATATTGTGAGATTGCAGCGGTTAATCCGAAAGGAGCGCACAGAAGGAGCATCCCGCAGATGACAACCAGACCACCGCACAAATTATAGAAGAATTTCCGCCAGGAAAAATCCTGTAAGAACACATGGTCCCAGATCCCTGCCAGCAGTACCGGCGTGAAGATCAGCATCTGTGGCTTTAACAGGACACCCAGTCCGTAGACAGCATAGGCAGGAAGCAGGTTTCCCTTCATGAGGAACAGGCACATAAGGATGATCATCAGCGTGTATACGGAATCCACCTGTCCCCAGCAGGAAGAATTCAGAATGACCGCCGGTTGGAACAGATACGCAGAGGCAGCAAAGATTCCCCGCAGATCGGAAAAATGCAGCCGCTTTACCGCCTCTCTGTAGAGTAGAAACCCACAGGCAATATCACAGAGAATTGCGGGTAATTTTAACAGTAAAATATGCAGATCGGAATAATAAGGAATCTGCAGCAGAGATCGTAACGCTCCGATCAGATACAATACATACATGAAACCGGGCGGATAGTCCGTAAACATCTCGGCAGAATAGAACTGCCCTGGCCCTAAAGTGAAAATCCGGTCAGCCCAGGCTGCAAAACAGGCGATATCATTACTGAAGCCGTGGGTGGTGTATGCAAGGAGCAGGCGCAGAAGCAGGGCACCTCCAAATACAAGCAACAGAAGAGAACGCCGGTTGCTTGTATTGTGGAAATGAGAACTGTTCTGAAAGCCTGTATAGCAGACACCGCACAAAAGCAGTGAAAGCAGTGCAAAAAGATGTATCATAAGATTTTATTCCCCCAATAGTTTCTTATTTAAAATCATACCTTAAAAATATCAAAAAATGACTCTTTCGTAAAGACGAATGCGGAAAAATAAGGTATAATCATTAACAAATTATAACGATTCTTGCAGGAAGGGGAAACTGGCATGAAAAATAAAAAAGCGGAAAATGCGATCACAGCAGTGCTGGCGGCAGCGGTACTGCTGACCGGAGGAATGAGTCTGCATTCTTATCTGTCAGAGCAGAGAGCAAAAAATGAATACGATGCCATCCGCCAGGAGGTGGTGGCAGAGCCTGCGGCGGGGGAAACACAGGAAGAGATTGCGGAGAAAAATTATCCGGAGCTGCAGATCGACTTTGCCGAACTTATCAGGACCAACCAGGATTTTCGTGGATGGCTCTATTTCCCGGCATTGGACATCAGTTATCCGGTGGTACAGGGGGAGGACAATGACTATTATCTGAAGCATTCCTTCGAGGGGGAGAGTGTGAATGCTGGATGCATTTTCATGGACTGTGGGGCTTCAGCAGACTGGTCAGACAGGAATACCTTTGTATTCGGACATAATATGCGGGATGAGAGCATGTTTGGGGCTTTTAAAAATTTGCTGAAGGGGACGGCAAGCTGCGAGGAGAATCCTTACTTCTATATATACACGGAAGATAAAGTCTACATTTATGAGATTTTTTCCTATTATGAAACAAAGAGTACCAGTGACCGTTTTGCCACGTTTACCTCAGATGCCTCCTATGATGATTATGTGCAGTGGGCCACGGAACATTCCCTGTATGCTTCAGATGCAGACTTAAGTGACAGGGGAAATATCGTATCCCTATCTACCTGCTACGGCTCATCCGGTACAAAAAGGCGGGCTCTGATCCATGGAGTCCTGACAGAAACGGCTGTATACTAAGGCTTATGTTACAAAAATAGCAAATGATACTGAAAAGATCAAAAATATAATAAAAATCTGAACCTTTTTTGAAATAGCGCCAGTCTTAATGATTGTAAAGAGGAACGAAAACGTTTAAAGACGTTGAAACACGCAGTTTCATTGAGGGAGAAATCAGATGAGCAGATTGAGCAGGTATGTAAGGGAAAAAGTGGTAAAGGTTCTGGTGACAGCACTGGTTGTAGGTTCTGTTGCAGGGAACGAAGGGATTGCTGTGCAGGCAGCAGGTACGGATTTAAATGATCCATTTTCATTTGTATTATATACAAATGAATTTGTATCCTCAAATCTGGACCATATTGAGGGAAATGCCGCAATTAGAGAATTAAAGGTTTCCATGGTAAGCTATGGGGGAAAATCTTATCTGGGAGATCTTTCTGCTCCGAATCAGATTCTTAAATATACAGCGTCAGGCAGAACAGACGAAAAGGAACTGATAATTCCCCTTACTAATTCTGACGGAACCCAGAACTCTGTTGAGCGGGAAGTGACTGGACAGGGTTATAATATTATAGCTGGTGAAAATAAATTATATACTGGAAATCTTCTGAAGAACTGTGAGGTATGGGATACAGATATTGCATCTGAGATCAGCAATGTCCTGGCAGGTAATATGGTACAGAAAAGCAAAGATTTATATGCTATGGCGAATGAAGACAGCGATACACAACTGGTATTGAATGTAACAAGTGCTGAGTTAAATACCAGGATGGAAGACTATGACAAAGAGATCACCGGCGCAGCTTTTTATGGAAAAACAGTTGTGGTAAATGTAAGTGATTCCGGTACAGTGAATATTACCGGCTGGATGAATGCGCATGGTGCAAAAAAGCAAGCATTGGAACATCAGCTGTGGGCAGACAGAATTATTTGGAACTTTGGCAATGCAACAGAAGTTAATGTAAATTCTATTTTCGGATATATTCTGGCTCCGAATGCAACTGTCTATAATGGTGGAACTGTTGTCGGAGGCATCATAGCGGATAAGTATAAGCAGGGTGGAGAGATTCACTGTCCGTGCGAACCGGATGAGCCGGAACCTACGCCGACACCGACGGTACCGGTGGTAACCGAAGAGCCTACGCCGACACCGGTAGTAACCGAGGAGCCTACGCCTACGCCGGTAGTAACCGAGGAGCCTACGCCTACGCCGGTAGTAACCGAGGAACCTACGCCTACGCCGACGGTACCGGTAGTAACCGAGGAGCCTACACCAACCGCAACACCAACCGCAACACCTGACACCCCGGATGAACCCGATACTCCGGATGATACACCAGATGATCCCGGCACCCCGAATGATCCCGGTACCCCGGCAGATCCCGGCACACCGGCCGGTGGAATCCCGGACACCCCGCAGGTACTTGGTGCAAGACGCCGCAGAATGGTGACCATCGAGGATGAGACAGTTCCCTTGGCGGACAGAGCAGTCCTCGGAGCATCCAGACGACCGCAGACCAGCGATGACTCCGATGCCTGGAATCTGGGCTTTGTCTTTTCCCTGACGAGTCTGGGAGCATGGCTTGTTCTTAAGCGAAAAGAACATTAAACAGGAACGGAACGACAGCCGATCTTAGCTGTAAAAGTATAAAAGGATCAGAATCTTGAAAAATTTTTCAAAATCTGGTCCTTTTTTCCATTTGGCGCAGTCTTACTTATTAGGAGAGTAAAAAGAAGTAATAAAAACAGAAATACTGGTTTTGAGGGGAAACAGAAATGAAGTTAAAAAACGTAATACAGACCAAACTGGCAAAAACTCTGGTAGCGGCACTGATGATCGGCAGCATCTCCAACACCGGATTTACGGTACAGGCGGAAGAAGCAACGCAGAATGAGCAGAACGATGTTGTTGAAATGGCAAGTGTAAGCGGAAACGACAGCGTTGTTGCTGTAAAAGAGAAAACCTATCCCACCATCAAAACGGTGATTCTTGCTGGAGGCACCATGGCAAAATATGTGGGAGGACAGGTAGCCAGCCCCAACGTATGGCCCAATAATTACAAGCCGGCAAACGGAGATTTTTCATTGTTTGCAGGTCATAAGATGACTTTGGATGATGCTGAAACCTTTAAATATCTTTCTGTGGATAATACAGGGGTAGATGCCGAAGGAAAGTTAACCGGAAGTAACGGAGCAAGCTGGCAGTGCGTTGGATTCGTAGCATTAGATGTAAACAAATATTCTGACTGCAAGCCCGCAGATTTGTTACACTATGTTTATTACGGTGGAGACAGCGAAGGCACTTCCTATTATAAAGAAAACTGCGGAAAAACCCTTGAGGATGTAAAACAGTATGTGAATGACAACAACGGCGTCTTGTATGGTGAAAATGTAACGGAAAGTTTTATGAATCAGTTGCTCACCACCGGTCGATCCTTCAGTGGAGTCACCATTGCCACGGTATGGTATGTGACCACACCCACAGAGACCTGGATCAATTATGACGGATACGATTACAGGATTCCCGGGGTATCCGCAGTAGATTATTATGAATATCCCACGGGAACGGTAACTTTTGAACAGAATGAGAACGGCGCAGTGTTCCATTATATTTCCGAAGGTATTACCATTACTACAACTCCGGAACTGGAACAGCATTGGGAAAGCGGCACCGGCAGGGTGACCTATGATGCAACGATCACCATTACGATCCACAGCAATGCCCCGGACAAGGTAAGAATCAATCTGTCCGATGCCATCGGTTATCTGAACGGTACCGTGGCAGGAGGAAATGCGGCAGAGCCCGGAGATACCCTGTACTACAACATAAAGCTGGTAAATGAGAGTAATAAGGAGTATCAGTATGATCCTGCAAAGGCCACGATCGGTACGATCCCGGCAGCGCCTAAGGCAGGAGAGAAAGTAACGGTTCTGTCCAGTGGTTTTGAAGGTTATGAGATCGGTGAAGTGGGAGCGTTCTGTACATTGCCCCGCCGTATTTTAAATGCTCCGTTACGGGATCTCGGAATCACCGCAGGTAAGGTTACGGATGCGATTGTCGGAGAGGCTCTTTTGAAAAAAGGATATGGCAGCGAAGAAATGAAGCCGGAAGAGGTTACGCAGAGCTGCCTGGCACAGTATTACTTAGACTGGTTCAACAATACTTCCAGAGAAGAAGGAAATAAGGTCTACGGCTTTTCAGAACTTACGGCAGAGGAACTGGCAATCCTGACCAACGGAACCGCCGATACCACAGTAGCGGAGAGCTGTTCTGCAGTAGCAGATGCTTTATATTACACGACATATCATAATGTATATACTTTTGACGGTGAAGGTCTGTATGACCGGATGCTGAAAAACGGACAGGAAGGTTCCTATGCAGATACTCTGGTATCCGACCTGTTAAAGGATGGAGAAGTGAAGATCACCACTAACCTTAACGGTGTGTTGGCCAACAACGGCTATCAGATGACCAGATACGGCTTCGGAATGCAGTTTGAATTGTCCAGAGAGCCGGAGGTTACTCCGCCCGTGACTACCAGCCCGGAACCTACTCCCAGTGCTGCTCCGGAGCCTACGCCGACAGGCACACCGGATACCACACCCACGACGCCGACCACTACTCCGACCGCACCCCCGGATACTCCGGACGATTCGGATGATTCCGATACCCCGGATACTCCCGGTACACCGTCTGAGCCGGCAACCCCGGTAACACCTCAGGTGCTTGGTGTAAGACGTCAGCGGGTTGTAAGCATTACCGATGATCCTACACCATTGGCGGACAGAGCAGTCCTGGGAGCTTCCAGAAGACCCAGGACCGGCGATGATTCCAATACATGGAATCTGGGCTTTGCCCTTTCCTTGACAGGGCTGGGAGCATGGCTTATTATTAAGAAGAAGCAATCATAACGAATAAACATATATTTACTATAAACAATCAAGGAAAGAAGAGGTAGAACAAATGAAAAAAAGATGGATGAGTCTTGTTCTGACAGTCATCATGGTGCTGAGCCTTGCAGGCTGCGGCAAGAGTACAGAATTATCCTCTGTAAGCCGTGATCCTGCCACGGATGACGGAACTGTCTGGTTCGATGAAGAGGCAGTGGCACTGGCGGGTTCTGTGAGAAAAGCCGGTATGAGTGAAGCTGAGCTGGCCCGTGCAGATGAACTTCGTGCCATGGCTATCGATGCGTTGGATATTGTAAACGCGAAGAGAGCAGAGAACGGCCTGGCAGCACTGAACTGGAGCAACGGTCTGGAGTCCTGCGCTATGGTAAGAGCAACCGAAGCAGCTTCCAAGTTCTCCCATACCAGACCCAACGGTAAGGACTGGTACACAGTGAACAGTGAACTGATGTGGGGCGAGAATCTGGCGAAGGGCTATGATTCCGCACAGAGTGTAGTAGATGCCTGGATGGCTTCTCCTACACACGCAGCGAATATCCTGGCAGGCGATTTTACCACCTGCAGCATTGCGGTCTATGAGACCAATGGCAAGTTGTATTTTGCCCAGGAGTTCGGCTATTAACAGGGTATTTCTTATCATGAGGGGATAGAGAGATAAATGACAGGAGAGAGTTGATATTCTTAACGGAATATTAACTCTCTTTTTGGGCTTCAAAAGATAGAAAATTTTCCTGAATCATGGTAAAATAAAATCGACATATAAAATTAAGTATCTCAGCAGAAGATCACCGTCCCAAAATGAAGGAAATGCATGGGATATCCGGGCGCTGCCGGATAAGTGGTCACTTCATAGAGTACAGGAAAATAAAGCATATAATAAAAATGCAGCGCAGAAATGAGGACATATGAGTACAAAAGCATCACAGAAGGGCACAAAGGGGCAGACACCCGGCATGACGACGATCCGGGAACGTCTGCAGAAGGCAATCAGCAGGTTGGTAGTGTTCTCGATTATTCCGTTGGTCATCCTTACCGTGATCCTGAATCTGTCCAGTACCATGAGAACACTGGAAGACGATATGCTGGTGGTGGCAGAGATTTCCGCAGACCGTATCAATGAGGAACTACGGGTGACAACGACGATCGTATCCGAACTCGGATGCAGTTACCAGCTGTCTTCTCCGGTATTTACCCAGGAGCAGAAACAGCAGTATATCAACCAACGCATGGAAGCTTATGGAATGGTCAGAGGCAAGCTGATCGGCTCCAACGGTATCTGTGCTTATGACGGAACCGATTATAGTGACCGTGATTATTTTAAGAGATCCATGCAGGGAGAGGTCGTGGTATCGGATCCCGTGATTGCAAAGACAGACGGTAAGCTCAGCGTTATCATTTCCGCACCTGTATATGCAGACGGAGATAAGAATGGTGATATTGTCGGCGTGGTATTCGTTGTGCCGGATCCGGAGTTCTTAAATGATATTGCTGCGGCAGTCTCTGTCAGTAAGAATTCCGAGTGCTATCTGTTGGGAGAAACGGGTATCACCATTGCTCACTGTGATTCTGCGATTGCCCAGGAGCAGAAGAGCAACATTGAACTGTCTCAGACGGACAGATCTTTGCGGGGAATTGCAAAGGTAGAGCAGAAGATGATGACCGGAGCAACCGGATATGGCACTTATATGAAAGGCGGAACCCTCACAATACAGGCTTATGCACCAATAGAAGGAACCAATGGATGGAGCGTGGCAGTAAATGCACCACTGACAGATTTCCTTGGTTCTACCGTTGTATGTATTGTCATTGGTGTAGCAATAGGTGCTGCAGCTTTATGTTTCAGTGTGCGCAGGGCAAAAAAGATCGGTCAGGCGATCGGTGAACCGGTGGCAAAGTGTACCGAGAGATTACGTCTGTTGGCTGAGGGCGATCTGCATACTCCGGCACCTGTGATCCGGACACAGGATGAGACACAGATCCTGGCAGAGGCTACCGCCGCATTATCCGGTAACCTGCAGAAAGTGATTGGCGATGCGGATTATCTGTTGGGAGAGATGTCACAGGGCAATTTTGCACTGACTACAGGTTGCGCAGAAGCCTATGTGGGAGACTTTCAGGGACTGTTGGAATCTATCCGTAAGCTGAACCATAAGCTCAGTGAGACACTTAATGAGATCAAGACGGCAGTGGGACAGGTATCTCTGGGGGCAAACCAGATGGCAGATGCTGCCCAGGGACTTGCGGAAGGGGCTACCGACCAGGCCGGTTCCGTAGAGGAACTGCAGGCTACCATCACGAATGTAACCGAGATCGTGGAGAAGAATGCCAAGGCACTGGGAGGTTCTTACCAGAAGGCTATGGATTACCAGCAGCAGGCGAAGGACAGCGGAGAGGAAATGAAGGGTCTGACGGATGCCATGCAGCGGATCAACGATACTTCCAGGCAGATCAGCGATATTATCGGTGAGATTGAGGACATCGCATCCCAGACGAATCTGTTGTCCCTGAATGCAGCCATTGAGGCAGCCAGAGCAGGAGAGGCCGGAAGAGGCTTTGCAGTGGTTGCGGATCAGATCCGTAAGCTGGCAGATGACAGTGCACAGTCTGCGGTACATACCAGAGAATTGATTGAGACTTCCCTGCAGGAGATTGAGCATGGCAACCAGATCACGGACAAGACAGCCGAAGCATTGCAGAAGGTCGTGGAAGGCATTGAGGATCTGGCCAACGAGTCCAAGAAAGCCATGGAAGAATCCAAGGCACAGGCAGATGCCATGATGCAGATTGAACAGGGCATTGAACAGATATCCACAGTGGTGCAGAACAACTCTGCGACCGCAGAAGAAACTTCTGCCACCAGTGAGGAATTGTCTGCGCAGGCCACCAACATGAACGAGCTGACCGCAGCATTCCAGTTAAGAGATTAAAATGTACGATGATTCGGTGTAATGAATTCTGAAGATATGACATACAATGCTTAATAGAAACAAGCATTGGAGGCAGCCGTGTTCGAAAAACAGAATATACAGGAAACCGTAAATGAACTGAAAAGTGACGCAGTGAAGGGCCTTACCGATGGTGAGGCCTTTCGTCGTTTACAGCAAAATGGCAGAAATGAAATGAAAGCTGCCAGAAAAAAGACGAAAATACAGCTTTTTCTGGAGCAGTTAAAGGACCCGCTGATCTACATATTATTGATCGCAGCTGTGGTATCCGTCTTTCTGGGGGAGCTCAGTGATGCCGTGATCATCGGCACTGTGGTAGTGGTCAATGCCCTGGTGGGCATGCTGCAGGAGGGAAAAGCCCGAAAGGCACTGGAAGCGTTGAAAAAGCTGACCAGTCCACAGACCATTGTGATCAGGGAAGGTATCCGTCAGGAGATTCCGGCGGCGGAACTGGTGACGGGCGATCTGGTAGACCTGGAGGCAGGGGCACAGGTACCTGCGGCTGACCAGAAGCTCCAATCTGCAGGTAGAGGAATCCGCCCTGACCGGAGAATCGGTACCTGTGGAAAAAGATGCGCTGTTTCTGGCAGACTGCAGACACGAGATTCCATTGGCTGAACGGGTCAATATGGTATATATGTCTACTGTGGTGACCCATGGCCACGGAGAAGGAATCGTGACAGCTACGGGCATGGCCACGGAGATCGGCAGGATCGCCTCCATGATCACAGATGCGGAAGAGGAAATGACACCGTTACAGAAACGTCTGGGGGATATGGGAAAGCTTCTGAGTATTTTATCGCTGGGAGTATGTGCGGCATTGTTTCTGCTGGCGGTATTTCAACACAGAAATATTCCGGAAATGCTGCTGGTGGCGATTTCCCTGGCGGTGGCTGCGGTGCCGGAAGGGCTGCCGGCAGTGGTGACGATCTGTCTGGCATTGTCAGTGACCAGAATGGTCAAAGTACATACGATCATCCGCAGACTGCCTTCCGTTGAGACTCTGGGAGCGGTCAGCGTGGTCTGCTCGGATAAGACCGGCACACTGACCCAGAACCGGCTCACGGTGGAAAAATGCTGGTGGTATGATGTGCTGGAGGATGCTGCCGGCAGCAATGGCAGGGGAGAATCCCGATGCGTACAGGAGATGCTCCGGGGAATGCTGTTGTGCAACGATGCTTCCCTGCAGGGAGAGCAACGGATCGGAGATCCAACGGAACTGGCGCTCTTAGACTTCGGAGAGAAGATGGGGATGCATAGAGAACGTCTGGAGAAGCAGTACCCCCGCTATGATGAAAAGCCTTTCGATTCGGACCGGAAGATGATGACGACCTATCACAGAATCCCGAAAAACGGAGGGCATAAGGGAAGCATTGCCTATACGAAGGGGGCACCGGATGTGATCGTACAGCACTGCACTCATATTTTACAGGACGGAAGAAGTGTGCCAATGACAGCCGGACAGAGAAAAAGGATCAGTGAGGTTGTAGAACTCATGAATTCCCTGGCGCTTCGGACACTGGCGGCAGCACAGAGCGGAAACACTCCCGGGTGTGGGGAAGAAGGTATGACATTCCTGGGAATCGTGGGGATGCGTGATCCTGCCAGACCGGAGGCGGAGGAAGCGGTGGAGATTTTCCGCCGTGCAGGTGTATCTACAGTAATGATCACCGGGGATCATGTGGATACCGCCTATGCCATTGCCAGACAGCTGGGGATTGCAGGGCATCGCAGTCAGTGTATTACAGGGGAAGAACTGAATCATCTGGATGATGCTTCTTTTGCCAGGAGGATCAGGAATATCAGGGTTTATGCCAGAGTGACTCCGGCCCAGAAGGTACGGATCGTGAAGGGGCTGCAGCAGAATGGGGAGATTGTGGCCATGACAGGGGATGGTGTGAACGATGCTCCTTCTCTGAAAGCAGCAGATATCGGTGTAGCCATGGGAACTGGCGTGGATGTGGCTAAACAGGCGGCGGACATGATATTGACGGATGATAATTTTGCAACGATTGAAAAGGCAATCGAGGAAGGCAGAGGCGTCTATGAAAACATCCGCAAGTCGGTGATATTTTTACTGTCTTCCAATCTCGGGGAACTGATGACCATGTTCGTAGCAGTGGCTCTGGGGCTGGCTTCCCCTCTAAAATCCAGTCATATACTGTGGATCAATCTGATCACGGATTCCCTTCCGGCGTTGGCACTGGGAGTGGATAAAAATGACGGAAAAAGCCTGATGCGCTGTCCTCCAAGAAAAGCAGCGGAGAGTCTGTTCGCCCGGGGCGGAATGGCCTGTACCTTACTCTATGGAGCGCTGATCACCGGTATCGGTCTGGCGGCATTTCTGGTATTGCCCTGTGGGATCCTGGCAGGCAGGGGAGAACTGTCCTGGAATCTGTCTGACTGGGTAGAGGGACTTCGTGAATTACTGTCCCGGGAAAAAATACTTGCCCGATCCCAGACTTATGCTTTTACAGTACTGGGAATGTGCCAGCTGTATCATGCAGTGGGAATGCGGGATATGCAGAAGTCCGTATTTGCCATGAGACCCTGGGATAATCCGCTGATGGTGTTGGCCTGTGTTATTGGATTTGCGCTGCAGTTTGCGGTAACGGAAGTACCGTTTCTCATCGGAGCGTTCGGAACCTCCCATCTGTCCGGACAGGAATGGCTGCTATTGAATGTATTGGCAGCATTTCCACTGCTGGCTCATGAGCTGGTAGTGATGTTACGGAAGTGAGTACGCTTATCCGGGCTTACCGACGATTCAGAACGATAATTCGCCCTATAACTTCAGGCAGATATTCTTGCGTATGCAAGCATCTGCCGAATACCCTGCCTGAAGCTACATGGCTCTGAATAGTCGTAATATTCAGAACCCCATTCGCAAAATCGCATCTCCGATGCTTTCCTTTTGCTCATGTGGTTACTTCGCCACATAAATATAGCCAGAGGATCTTACGAATGCAAGCATTCGACGTTCCTCCGGTTATATTTACGTGGCTCTGAATATTTACAAAAAGTTAACATTTTCCTTGTATGGAGTTTATAGTCAATAGTTACAATAAAATTGACAAATAACTTTCATGGGAGGGCAATGTGATGAAAATTATCAGAAAAACAGCGATTGTTATGCTTCTCTGCCTCTATTTTCTGACATATGGTGTATTGCCGCAGGTACAGGCCGCAGGTAAAGACGCTCCTGTGATCGTGGTAGCGCATCGGGCGGGGGCAAAAGTAGCTCCGGAGAACACGGTGGCGGCCCTGGAACAGGCCATCCGGGATGGAGCGCCTATTGCAGAGATTGATGTGCAGCAGTTGTCGGACGGAACCCTGATCGTTATGCATGACAGTAATTTTAAACGGACCACAGGAGAGGATATCTGCGTATGGGATGCGGAGGCAGATGCTCTCAAAACCCTGGAAGTGGGCAGCGGTTTTTCGGCAGCATACCGGGGAGAACAGATCCCGACACTGGAAGAAATGCTTGCCTGTGCCAGAGGCAGGATCACTCTGATGATCGAACTGAAATATACCGGACAGGAGGATGCACTGGAGGAAAGCGTGCTGACTCTGCTGCAGGACTATGATATGGTGGATGAGTGTATTATAGGCTCCATGAACAAGGGAACCCTGCAGAAAATGAAGGAGCTGGAACCGGGGATTTCAACAGTTTTTATTGCCCATGATCTGGAAGAAGAGGATTATGAGTTGGACTATGCCGACAGCTATAGCATCGAGGGGAGAAATCTTACGGTGGATATGGTAGATGCCATTCATTACTGCGGAAAGTCGGTATACGGGTGGACAGCCAATACTTCCGGTGCCATGCTTCGGATCGTAAACTGTGGGGCGGACGGTGTGATCACGGATGATGTGAGATTATTACAGACATTTTTGAGAGAACAGGCTTGCCGTAAAGCGTTTGCAAGTGTATACTGATTAATTATAATGAGGGGAAGAATACGGAAGCAGGTTGGTGTATATGAGTAAAATATGGGAATTTTTCGAGAATCTGGGTGAATATGTATATGTGGCAGATGCAGAGACTCATGAATTGATATATATGAACAAGAAGACTCTGAAGAGCTATGGATTTCAAAGTCTTGAAGAGATCATCGGGTTAAAGTGTTATGAGATATTGCAGGGAAATTCTCTGCCCTGTGGCATGTGTAATAATGAACAGTTAAAGCCGGGTTTTTTTAAGGAATGGGAATATTACAATCCGCTGCTGCGAAGAGAACTTCATATCAAGGACACACTGGTAGAAGAAGACGGGAGAAAATACCGTATGGAAATCGCCATAGATTGTGGCAATCTGAATGGGAGAGGGCACAAATCCGAAGATTACCGTAATATGGAGGCTGCGTTGAATGAAGCCATCCGTGTGGCACAGCGGCAGGAGAGCATGGATCAGACATTGCAGGTGCTGCTGGAATTTGTCGGAAAGAATCTGGAAGCGGGACGGGCCTATATTTTTGAAAAGGATGACCACGATCATGACCACAATACATACGAATGGGTAGCCAAGGGAGTCGCACCGGAAAAGGATACCCTTCAGGATCTACCGCCGGAGATCTGTGCGGAATGGTATCGGAAGTTTGATGAGAATCAGAGTTTTGTCACAGAGAATCTGGAAGAAATGAAAGATGTGGATCCGCAGATGTATGAAGTTCTGGTAAGACAGAATATTCATTCCCTGGTGGTGGTTCCGCTTTATGATGATGGGAAAGTAATCGGCTTCTACGGAGTAGACAATCCTTCGACCAGATATTTTGAATTTGTGTCGGAGATGCTGCAGATCATGGGACACTTTATCGTATCGTCTCTGAAGCAGAGAAATCTGGTACGGGAGCTGGAAGTGATGAGTTATTCGGATCCGCTGACGACATTGGGGAACCGTTATGCCATGGAGAGGTACATTGAGCAGGTGGACCATACCGAGCCCATCGGCGTGGTATACTGTGATATTACAGGATTAAAACTGATCAATGACAGTGAAGGACATTCCGCCGGAGACCGCCTGATCCGCAGGTGCTGTGACTGCCTGAAACGTGTATTTGAGGGAAATGGAATGTTCCGTATCGGCGGAGATGAACTGGTGGTCCTGTGCACCGGAATTTCTGAAAAGGAGCTTTATCAAAAGGTGGAGGAATTAAAAACAGAGCTGGCAGCTCATGATGTCTCCATGGCAGTAGGAGCAGCGGTGAACACTCTGGAAGCCGTGGGAAAGGATCATTTACTGACGGAGTCCGAGAGACGGATGTATCAGGACAAGGCAGAATACTATCGCAGTACAGGGCTGGACCGCAGAAAGGTCTGAATTCTGAAATATCATTTTAAAAATTTATGTGTTGAGAATTTCTATCAGGCAGTTCCCTTGACGGGAACTGCTCAGACTGTAGACAAAACGCTTTTGGTCAGCAC
>ENA-ORPF01001197-ORPF01001197.1-human-gut-metagenome-genome-assembly--contig:-NODE-1197-length-22245-cov-7.849662_pt1 | contig 22245 bp, 22 predicted proteins | sample MGYA00242140_ERZ509070 | MGnify/ENA primary metagenome ERZ509070 (study PRJEB26280, sample SAMEA2338713) | human gut metagenome | biome: human gut; feature: human-associated habitat; material: faeces... | reverse complement strand
CGCTGCCGAGGAGGCAGCTGCCTCACCAGCTGCGGCCTCACCGGCTGCGACCACAGAGGATGCAGCGGCCTCAGAAGAAGCGGAAGAGGATGCCGCCGAGCCGCAGAACAGGCTCTTCATCCAGTCGGGCAGGTCACCGCCCAGAATGGCACTGCCGGGGCTTGCAGAGCAGCCGGTGAGCGCCAGCAGCGCCGCCGTCAGCCCGGAATAGCGAAGTACGGACCGTCGAGAAATTTTCATGGAAAAAGCCCTCCTATCGGATCGGCTTGCCCGGCGCGGAAGTGCGCCCGGCAGGTCGGTTGCAGTTTTGTAATGAACTGCTTTGATTGTACTGGTTCTTGCCCGGTTTGTAAAGGGGCAGTTCGTGGCAAAATCTGCCCGATGACGGCTTTGGGAAAGTTTTTTGTGCAGAAAGCTTGCTTTTTGCCCGGGAGTATGGTAATATTATTCGGCAGTATCGTGTTATACTGCGCTTTATAATGTATGCGCTCGTAGCTCAGCCGGTAGAGCATCTGACTTTTAATCAGAGGGCCAGGGATTCGAGTTCCCTCGAGCGCACCAAAGAAAAAGCCATGATTCATCGTTCAAAAGACGGTTTGAATCGTGGCTTTTCTTTTTGCTTTATTGAACTTTTCTGGCCGGATTTTGCGACATTTTTGCGACAGATACAAAAATGTGAGAGCAAGAGCCGTGGACAATGAACGAACCATCAAATAAAATCAGGCCGGTGAAAAGTGAAATTTGGAACAAAAATTGTGATGGAACACGGTGGCCTTATGGTGGTCAGTGCTCCTTTTTTTGGTAGTCTGGGATTTTAGACAGTTCCCGGGCGTGGTGGAGAACTGCCGCTCTGCCAGATTCATTAAGCCCTTCCAGAATAAGGGTAAGTTCCTTTGCTGGATTTTGTGTGTGGGGTACTTTTTTGGGAACAGGAGATTTCTCGTCCGGAATTGATGGCCAAAGGGCCAAGTCGTGATTTAGAGCTTCTTTTACGGCTCCTTTTGAAACATTATATTTCTCCGCAAAGCAATCCAAATTTTCAAGAACCCATTTTTTTTCATGTTCAGGTGTTACCGTACCACCGCAGGATTCAATCTGTTCGGTTTTTTCGTCTAAAAGTCGTTCAATCTCGTAAACGGCAAAGTTTATACGACTTTCGCAATCTCCATGTTTTTTCTCGTAATCCTCTTTTTCAGATAGCAGCATCAGTTCTGTGATATCAATATCCAAGGCTCGTGCAATTTTCTGCCGGGTCTCAAATTTTGGATTGCGTCGATTCTGCTCCCACTGGACAATGCCGACTGGATTGATACCAAGTTTATAAGCCAGGTCGCTCTGCGTCCATCCTTTCTTTTTTCTTGCTGCGCGGATAAGCTCGCCATACATTGTCTTTTCACCTCTTGATAAAGTAGTATAGCACAATTTTGACGTAAAATAAAGTGGAAATTTTTTTGATAAGGCTATCTTTTTGACTATTGATTATGTAATCAAGTTGTGCTAGAATGTAATCACCGAAGGGCGCTGCTGAGTCCGTCAGCTTCATCTTGTGGCTGTTGGACCTGGCCGATACCTTTATAAATAAGATCAGGAGGTTCAAAACCATGACGAACACAATCGAGTACCCCATCCGCTACCCAACAATGGCCACCGTGAAGGAGGCGGCAGTCCGGTTTGGGGTTTCACCCGCGTACGTTCGCAAACTCTGCCGGATGGGTAAAATCCGCTATACCACGATCTCCAGCCGCAAGTGGCTGGTCAACGTGGATACGCTGGCAGAGTACTTTACGCAGGGTGATCCGGTCGAACAGGAACCGCAGGTCATCAACGGGGTCCGCCGCATCATTTCTTAATAAGGAAGGAGGGTGATTCTCGTGGCTCAGGTTACGAGACGAGAGAAGAAGGATGGGACAGTTTCCTATACCATCCGGGTGTACAGTGGCCGAACTCAGTCAGACAAGGTCATCACGAGGTGCAAGACCGTGGTCCCACCGCCGGGAATGAGCGGAAAGAAGGTTGAAAAGTGGGTACAGGAGCAGGCGATGCTGTTTGAACAGCAAGTCACGAACGGCATGGCACTGGACTCGGATATGCTGCTGGACGATCTCATTGACCGGTGGTTTGAGGAGTACGCCAACAAGCATCTCAAGCCTAAGACCTTGTACGATTATAAAAGGATGAGGTCAAGGATCACCGCTGGGCTGGGGTATTTGAAGGTGTCCAAAATAAAACCAGCGCACCTGATGGCGTTCTACGATAACCTTGAAGAGAAGGGCATCCGGCAGGACAGTTCTTTTACGGCGACCGCTGCTCTGCTCAAGTTGCTGCCGCATGGAACACGTGGAGCACTGGCAAAAGAAGCCGGAGTGGGTCAGGATACAATGAGGATGATCTATGCGGGCAAGGGTGTCAGCAAACGAACTGCCGAAAAGGTATCTGCCGCAGTGGGACTGGCTGTTTCCAGAGCTTTCAACGAGCACCCGAAAAAAGGTGGAAAACTGAACAGCAACAGCGTCCTGCACTATCACGCCATGCTGTCCAGTGTATTCCGGAAAGGGGTTCAGTGGGGGCTGATCAACGAAAATCCCTGCGCACGAGCAGAACGTCCGAAAGCTTCAGAAATTGATGTGGAGACGCTGGACGAAGAGGACATCGCCAGGCTTTTGGAGGCGCTTGCTGGTGCACCGGTACATTTTAGTGTGATCACACAGCTGGCCTTGCTGACGGGTGCCAGAAGAGGCGAAATCTGCGGATTGCGCTGGTCGGACATCGATTTCGAAAAGGGGACATTGTCCATTAAACGGACGGTGCAGTTCATCCCCGCAGAAGGAATCGTATTCACATCACCCAAGACCAAGCGTTCCCGGCGGTGCATCCGCATCGGCGCAGACTGCCTGGAACTTCTGAAGGAGTACCGACAGCACCAAATTCAGGAGAGGCTTCGAATCGGGTCCAAGTGGGCACGGAAAGTGACGATTGAAAATGGCAAGGTCGTAGACAATGACATGCTCTTTACCAGATGGAATGGGGAACCGCTGGACCCGGAAACGGTCTCAACATGGTTTCCGCGTTTTTTGGAAGAGCACGGTCTCCCCGCAGTCCACTTCCACAGCCTGCGTCATACCAACGCCAGCTTGCTGATTGCGGCTCATGTACCAATCACAACGGTTTCGGGTCGGTTGGGCCATGCACAAACATCCACGACCTTGAACTTCTATGCGTCAGCCATCCAAAGTGCTGATGCAGCTGCTGCCGATGCGCTGGAAGGTGTCATCAAGATTCGGGAAAAAGCTCATGCATGAGGTCTTTAAAGTTTACCACTTGAAATTAGTTAAAACTAACTGCTGGGGTTATATTCAGGAGGATATTGTAGGATGAGTGGAATGTAGGGTAAAGGACGTGCTCCGCCGGGAGTATAGCTGACTTTGAAAATATCGCCCTTGTGGGGCAACGAAATGATAAAGGAGTACGATTATGTTAGATGTGTATTTTGGCAATATGGACGGTGTGGAGGTTCATGCTGAAACTCCCGAGGAAGAGCAGGAGGCGGCATTCATTCTGAATAGCGCTCTGTCCGGAAAGACAACATTCTTAGGTGGGTGCCTCTGTCCCAGCGAAGCGGATTCTACGGTGAGCAAGGGCTTCCGGCTGATGCTGAGCGAAGGGACGGATTTGTATGTTACACCGGCGCTGGATGTGGACGGTACACCCGCGCTGGAAATTTGCTGCACTACAGCGAATGAGGAACAGCAAGAAGCGGATGAACCGGCGTATACGATGGAACTTGGAATTGAACCAGCCAAGGAGCACTATACGCTGCGTGACTATATCGCCGTAATGTACCAATTTATCTGGAACCTGACAGACAACGAGTTGATGTTGATGGGGCACAATAAAAAAGAAGGCAAGAATCGGCTGGGTTTGGGAATCGAAATGATCGATATGCTGGCAGATTACAGTGAGGAAGCGGCAGAAGAAGAATTCTGGGACTTTATGGATACCAATTTTCCGGGAGTGAAACTTCCCCTTGAAGCTGAACACCGTAAGCCGTCCAGATGGAATCTGTTATGGAGCAAGTGATGATAGAAAAGGCAATTGTAAAGGAGAGTTACTATGGAATACAACTATAATAATACGATGACTATCAGCACATCTGGCCCTAAGAATGAAATGAATGCTCGGTGGGCGCTGCAAAATACATTGGAAGGAAAAGCTTTGGTGTATAACGAGTGCATCAAACCCCTTGTTGGCAACAGGCCGCTTTGTGAAGGTGTGACCTTGCGGTTGGGTGATAAACCAGAGCAAGAGGCAGATACGGAAGTGTTCCTTGTACCAGGAATAAATGACGATGGCGAAGCCGTGCTTCTGATTAGATGCAGATCATGCGATGAAGAGATGCCTTTGTGTGAAAATGAGTCCCTGGATGAAGAACCGGAACGGTCTAGGGTTCCTGCATACACGAGAATCGTAAAAGGGTATATCGAGCAGATGGGTCAAGAAGAACTGGAGGCAATCGGACTGGACGAGGATAGCGGACGAGATCATTTGTTGGCGGCACTTGATACGATTGATAGGCTGTCCACGTACAATGATGAAGAGGCATGGGATTCGTACTGTGATTTCATGGGCAGGAACTTTTCGGGAATATGGTTTTGCCCACATGAAGATCTGGATTTGGAGGAGATGGATGATAAGGATAAGCTGGAGTGGGTTTATGAATCCGACGATATGGAAGATGAGTGGCCCTTTTGACCCCAAAATAAAAGCCGCTTTGCCTGATTGCGACAGGCAGAGCGGCGATAGAGGTGGGATAATGTTGTCCAGACAGTTTCCTACCTCTATTTTAACAGATACAGGGATATTTATCAAGAAATGATTGTACCCCGCACATGGTCTGGCAGAGCGGCTGGGCTATGTGCTTTTTTATTATATAGAGGAGGCACTACAATATGAAGACAAGAATGCCATTTGGAGGCTTTTTCCTGAAGCTTTTGGATGAACAGAATGGAACTTGCGAATATGAGGAATATCAGCGTAAATGCGAGGAAGAGCCACTGACTGAAGAAGAGCAGAAGGAGCAGGCGGAACAAGCTAAGGCCGTGAATAAAGAACTGGAGCGGCTGAACGCGGAGTCCGAACAGAACAAGCCGGAGGTCGTTCCAAAACAGCAGTTGGAATTGATCCCGGCGGAAACTATGCGATGGTCATATGCATCTGAGCTGATCGGTAATGAATTTCGGCATTGGGGGAACGGAAGGGTTATACTGGATATGGGAACGGGCTGTGGCAAGAGCGAGTTTATTATCCGGAAGATGGCTGGCTGGGCAGTGGAACAGATGCTGCATGGGGACAACAGCAATCGCATTCTGTACCTCTGCTCGCTGACGATTCTAAAAGAGGAGCTAAGAAGTCGGCGCAAAGAGGAAGCCTTAGCTGTTTTTGGACCAGAGATGGTGGATGACTGGGATCTGTACAAGGATGTCCTGACGATCGAAACTTACCAGCATATGGAAAAGCTCTGCCGGGGCAATGAAAAGAATCAAAAAGAATTGGCAGAACTACTGGCGCATCACAGGATCATTGTGGCGGATGAGTGTCACTACTGGTCTGAGTTTTCCTCGTTTAACATCAACACCCACTATTCACTGGAAGCGATTCTGGAAGCAGAAAAAGACCATACTGTCGTCTATATGAGCGCAACTGGGCAGGACACATGGAAGCTTATAGAGGAACAAGGCGATCCAACTTCACCTGAACGTATTTACAGGTTGCCACAGAGCTATGAGCATGTCAAGGAGGCCTATTTCTACGCTCGTTATAATCTGGTGGCGATCCTGAAGAACCTCCCGGCGGGTGAAAAGGCTATTGTGTTCGTGGAAATGGGCGATGATCTGGTGGAGATGGAGAAAATCTTCGGGGATGCCGCCGGGTATTACTGTTCACCTTACAACGAAAGATATCAGAAGAAATACAGTGATTTATCATGTTGTGTAAAAGATGGTCGGCAGCTGAAAGATATTCTGTTCACGACAAAGGCTATGGGGGTGGGTATCGGCATCAAAGACCGTACGGTGAAGCACATTTTTATTGATCAGTGGCATCCTCTCGAAATAGCTCAGTCCCTTGGACGCAAGAGAACTTTGGATGCGGACGATACCTGCACTGTTTACTTTCGGGACTATGGCCTTGACTGGTACTGGGGCACAAACAGCGGCCTGAAAAAGTTTCGAAATATGCTGCTGACAAAATATCAACCGGCACAGGCGTATATAGCAGGCGAAGAAGAATTTGAGAAGTATCTGCACAGTGACACCCCGGAAGTAATCCAGAAGCGCATCGATAAGAGCAAAATACTGGAACATAATGTGGTGACAGGATACCATCTGAACCCACTTGGTGTCAGGCAGGTGAAGAATGATCTCGAGATGCTGTATGACATTATGGGGATGAAAAGCTACCCGGAGGCTTTTATGAAGTATGCGATGTTCGACCTGAACCAGCCAATCAAAGCGTATCGGTTTAAGGATCTGGAAGAGTGGCTCTATGCGCATTTGAATCAACCGATGAATCCAGAAGAAATGACAGCAGAAATTATAAAGTTTGGATATATTGAACGCTATTACGATAGAATGCCAGGACAAGTAAAATTGAATGACTGGCTTCAAGGGTATGGAGTCAAAATTGTGAGTGACAGAGATAGAAGGCGCGGCGAAAATTATCAGACAATGTATTGGAAATTGATTGAGATGCGTCAGAATTTGTAATATAAATAATATAATACACGACAAAAAGTGACGCAAAAAATCGTTTTTTTGTCTTGTATGTAGAACACGAAATGTGATATAATGTCTTATATAATAGACAACACGAGCGGAGGGAGGAACTGCTATGAACCACGATTTGCTGAAGAATATTATCTACGATCAGCACGAACTGATCCAAAATGCTGACATTGTAGCCCGTCCATCGTATAGCTTTGAACCGAATGCCAACTATGTTCTGGTTGGACTGCGCCGGGCTGGAAAGTCCACATTGCTGTTCAAAATTGTACAGGACCTGGTTGCAAAGGGAGTTACGTGGGAACAGATTATTTACATCAACTTTGAGGATGAGCGGCTCTCTGAGTTCCAGAAAGAGGATTTTAATGACATTCTCTCTGTGCAAAGCGAACTGAGCGCAGAACGGGGTTACTTCTTTTTCGATGAGATTCAGATCGTTCCGGGATGGGAAAAGTTCTGCCGTCGGATGGCAGATGCCAAGGAGCACGTCTATGTGACGGGAAGTAATGCCAGCATGTTAAGCCGAGAAATCTCTACAACACTGGGCGGACGCTACCTGACGAAATACGTTACTCCGTATGACTTTGACGAATACCTGACTGCACAGAATGTTCCCCATGATACCAGAGCACTGCTCCAAACCAAGGCAAATGGACGCATCCGGAGTTATTGCGCGGAATATTTGCAGTATGGAGGCTTTCCGGAGGCGATTCAGTACACGGCAAAGCGTGAATACATTTCCAGCGTCTATCAGAAGATTCTTCTCGGTGACATCATTACACGGAATGGTATTCGGAATGACTATGCCATCAAAATTCTGATGAAGAAGCTGGCAGAATCTGTTAAGAGCGAAATCTCCTACACAAAGCTGCATGGTATTTTGAAATCCATCGGTATTTCAGTGGGAAAGGAAAGCATCATCGACTACATTCAGTATGCAAAGGATGCTTACCTGATCTTCAGCGTTCAGAATTATTACGCCAGATTTGCAGAGAAGGAAAGCAACCCGAAGTACTATTTCAGTGATAATGGTTTGCTGAACCTGTTTTTGGATGATAAGAAGCCATCACTGTTGGAGAATGCGGTTGCGGTTTATCTGACGCAGAACCATCCGCAAGACGTATTTTATCTGAAATCTCCCAAGACTGGAATCGACATTGATTTTTATATTCCGTCGGCAAGGCAAGTCGTTCAGGTGGCGTATTCTATTCAGGGGGATGCCTATGAGCGCGAAGTCGGAAATCTGAAAAAATTTGCAGCCACCACGACAGAAACGCACCGTTATGTGATCGTGACGTATGAAGAAGAAAAAATCATCAATGACTCTGACGTTAAGATCGAGGTTGTGCCTTTGATGAAGTTCTTGTTGAAGTGCTGATGGCGGATAAGGAATGCAGTCTCTTGCATTTCCATTTATTCGGGTCTTATGGTGACAGGTGACCGGGGGGAGTTAAAAATCTGGAAGGCCGTGCGCATTCTGTGAAATCGGAAAGTTGAGTATTCTCCCCAGACTATGAAAAAATCGGACCTCTGCCTTTGCGTAGGCAGGGGTCTTTTAGCATAAAATAAAGCAGTTGTGTACCCTTCTGCAAAAAAAGAGGAATACTAAAAAGCGGTATCTTCCATTTGAGTAATGGAGAAATTAGAGTGATTTCCTTTGATGCTTTTCCGGTAGCAGCGGGGTTTGGTGGGCTTGGACTCGCTGCCGGAAAGGAACCATGCAGCATTTCCGGCGCTTCCGCACAGCTTTTTGGCATAATAAGCAGCTGCTTTGGGAGTGGAATTTCCCGGCGGGAGGTGCGGTTTTTTGGGTGTCTGGATGACCACCTTTGTATGGCCGTTTCCACAGGAAATTCTGCAGACCGTCCGGTTGATCTTCAGCGTGCCAAGTTTCAGGTCAAAATCGCCCCATTGCAGGCCGCAGATCTCACCAATTCGAAGCCCCAATTCCAGCCCCAGTAGTAAGCCGATTTTGCGAGGCGTGGGGTTCGCCTGTACATATTGATGAAGTCGCTGCTGTTCCGCCGGGGAGAGAGGCGCAGAAATTTTGTCGATGGCTTTTGGCAGCGCAACTTCCAGCTCCATTGGACGAATCAGACGTAAATGAGCGGCATATTTGCAGATACGTCGCAGCATCGAGAGGCATTCCCGGGCAGAGGAGTTTCCCAGTGGCTTGTGTGCCGCATCTGTGGGCGTGATGATTTGCTGCATGGCCTGTTCCAGAAAGCTTTCCTCAAGGGATGCAACGGGCACCTTGCTCAAAACCGGAAGAAGATATTTGTGCAGTGTGTACGAATAATGCGCATAGGTGGATTCTTTTATACTGTTCCGCAGGAATGCAGCCATACCTCGGCCAGTGCTTCAAAGGTCAGGTCAGTTCGATTCAGGTTGTAAAAGCCCGCCTCGGCTTTCCTTTGAATCAGCACCCGTTTGACCTCCACATAGGCCGTTCCGTAAACGTAACCCCACTGGATCTTCCCCTCCGGTGTGCGCGCCTTGATGTACCTGCCTTCCCACCGACCGTCCTTACGCTTGCGAATGTTTTCTCCCCGTCGCGCCATCGCTGTTTCCTCCTGCTGTTTAGACCCTCATCTGACCCCTTATTTTCTCCATCTTCGTTTACAGCTGGAATTATTATACAGAACTGGGCATGACACAAAAACAATCCGGCCTTCGCGATGTTTTTTCAGGGTCAAATGTGATACATTATGATGATTTCTATTGAATCCCAGATATAACCATGATAAAATAAGATGAGATTATAGACAATGATGTCAAAGGAACGGTATCCTCCATTTTCTATGTGAAGGATACCCCCTGAATTGCGGAAAGGGGTGAACAAGGTGGCTTTATTAAAGTTATGCTCTGACGCAAAACTTCTAGGACTGACAACAACAAACGTCCGATATCTGGATAATGACCGTGATATGTTTGAAGAGCATTTCGATGGACATATTGCAAGTGAGATGACCCTTGACGAAGCAGTCGTCAGGGGTATTTTGCCTGCTCCGAACTATGTGACCACCGTCTATCAGTACCAGAAAGACTTGGCTCGCTACCAGACGCGGGTGGACAATTTACGCTCTCCCGGCATTCAGGATGCGAATCAAAAGTATCTGGATGCCCTGCACCGTGCCTTGGAACAGACAGATGGATTAGATAAGGGTTTTGAACATCATATCACAAACAAATCCGGCAAATACATCGTGTTCTGCGCCGGCAAGGAACACATGGACGAGATGGTGTCCCATGTGCCGGAGTGGTTTGCAGGGGTCAACCCAGATGTGGTGTACGAAGCCTACTCCAATGACCCGAATACGGACAAGGCGTTTGCGGCGTTTGCGGACTTTAAAACGGACACCAGTGACCGGCTGAAGTTGGCACAAGAGCCTAAGAGGAAAAGCGAAAATCTGAATGTCTCAGCCGACCATAAAACGGGAGAAGGTATCGGTTGGTGTAGTCGGTCGTTTGACCCGGAGTAGTTACTTCAAAGTGGGTCAAAGAAGTTGTGAAAAATGCAAAAAGCTAAAGGAGTTATTGGGGTATTATGTCAAAATTTCAGCATGATGTGATGTTGAAAATCGCAAAAATCATCGATTTGGTAATGATTACGATTCCATTTGCACTTTGTTGGGAACTGTACTATTCATATCAGGTCTATGCAAAGTTTGGTTGGAAGGGCAATTGGGCCATGATCGGTCTATTTGCGGTACTGTTCTTCCTACTGGGAAAAGTTTACGATGCATTCTGGATGTCATTGCAGCGCATTTCGGAGTTGATTTATGGGCAGGTACTGGCAGCAATGGCGACAGACGGTATTCTGTATATCGTGATTTGCCTGATGTCTCGGCGGCTCTGTAATATTCTGCCGGGCATTGCGGCGATTGCAGGACAGGTCGTGATGGCGGCCCTGTGGGCAAAATGCGCCCATAGCTGGTATTTCCGGACCTTTCCGCCTCAGCCTACCGCGGTGGTCTACGATGTTCGTCATGGATTGGAAAAGCTTATCAATGAGTATGGCCTCTCGAAAAAGTATGACGTTAAGATGACATTGAATGTGGAAGAGTGTCTGAACGACTTGAGCCTGCTGGATGGAATGCAGAGCGTGTTCATCAGCGGTGTCCACAGCCATGAGCGCAATATCATCCTGAAATATTGCGTGGGACAGGGAATCAATGTGTTCGTGATCCCTCGTGTGGGCGATGTGATCATGAGCGGCTCACAGCCGATGCACATGTTCCATCTGCCGGTTCTGCGGGTGGGCCGGTATATGGCAAGTCCGGAGTATCTGTTTGTGAAGCGCTTGATGGATATTGTGGTTTCGTTGGTTGGACTGGTCATCCTAAGCCCGTTGCTTCTGATTACGGCCATTGCCGTCAAGTCCGATGGCGGTCCTGCATTTTACAAGCAGGTGCGCCTGACCAAAGACGGCAAGCAGTTTGAAATCCTGAAATTCCGCTCGATGCGTGTGGATGCCGAAAAAGATGGTGTGGCCCGCCTTTCCACTGGTGACAAAGACGACCGCATCACGAAGGTGGGACACATCATCCGCGCTTGCCGTTTGGATGAGTTGCCTCAGTTGCTGAATATTCTAAAAGGTGATCTGTCCATTGTAGGCCCACGCCCGGAACGCCCTGAGATCGCTGCCCAGTATTGCGAAGAGATGCCAGAGTTTGCGTTGCGACTTCAAGCAAAGGCTGGCTTGACCGGTTATGCACAGGTGTACGGTAAGTACAACACCACCCCCTACGATAAGCTGCAGATGGATCTGATGTACATTGCACATCCCAGCTTGATCGAGGATTTGAAAATCATGCTGGCAACGGTGAAGATTTTGTTCATGCCTGAAAGTACCGAGGGCGTGGCAGAAGGTGCGACTACGGCAATGGGGCAGGAGACGGAAGAATGATGCAGAATTACAGTGTCTTGATGTCCGTTTATTATAAGGAAAAGCCAGAATACCTCGAGCAAGCAATTGAAAGTGTTCAATCACAGACGTTCCCAACTGATGATTTCATACTGGTATGTGACGGACCACTGAATGATGCGCTGGACAAGGTGATTGCCAAAAAGCAGCGAGAGATGGGGATAACTTTAAATGCCGTTCGCCTTGCTAAGAACGGTGGACTTGGCAATGCACTGAATGAAGGCATCAAACATTGCAAAAATGAACTGGTTGCCAGAATGGACAGTGATGATATTGCATATCCGAATCGCTGTGAAAAACAGCTTGCTGTGTTTAACGAGCATCCAGAAGTGAGTATTTGCTCCGGCATCGTGGAAGAGTTTACTACTGATCCGAATACCGTCGATGCGAAGCGTGTGCCGCCAGAGACGAATGCGGAAATTGTAGAGTTTGCAAAGAACCGCAACCCGTTTAATCACCCCTGCGTGATGTATAAGAAATCCGCAGTCGAAGCTGTTGGTTCTTATCAGGACTTCTACTTGTTGGAGGACTATTACCTTTGGCTAAGGATGCTGATGGCTGGTTATCAGGGCTATAACATTCAGGAGCCGTTGTTGCATATGCGGGCTGGTTCTGATATGTATAAACGGCGTGCCGGTTGGAAGTATGCCAAGACGCAGGCAAGGCTGTTCAAGTTCATGAAGCAGCAAGGCTTTATAGGAAAAGGGCAGTACATGAAGAGCTGTGTGATTCGTAGTGGGTCGGCGTTAGCTCCGAACTGGCTGCGGAGATTTATATTTGAGAAAGTGTTGAGGAAGTGAGGAATAATATGATTCCCAAAATTATTCATTATTGTTGGTTTGGTGGTAATCAACTTCCAGAAGAGTATAAGCGGTATATTGAATCATGGAAAAAATACTGTCCAGATTATAAAATTATTGAATGGAACGAATCAAATTTTGATCTTAATGAGGTGCCGTACGTTAAGGAAGCCTATCAGTCAAAAAAGTGGGCATTTATAACAGATTATGTTCGTTTGTATGCACTCGATACTATCGGCGGTATATATATGGACACTGATGTGGAAGTTCTGAAAAATTTAGATGAATTTCTAAATCAAGAGGGTTTTTCGGGTTTTGAAAGAGAAAATGCTGTTCCAACAGGAATTATGGCAGCAGAAAAGAGACAAAAGTTTATACATGAGCTGCTTCATCAGTACGATGAACTTCATTTTATAAAAGACGATGGTAGCCTAGACGAAACAACGAATGTTACACGAATCACGAATACCGCAGTCAAGTATGGATTGAAACTTAACAATAAAAAGCAAACGGTGCAAGGTTTTACGTTTTATCCAACTGATTATTTCTGCCCGAAGAATAGTAGAACGATGGAGATAAATATAACAAAAAATAGTTGTACAATTCATCATTTTGCTGGTTCGTGGGTTACGGATAATAATTTTAGAAGAGCAGTAAAGAAATATCTCCCGGTATGGACGCTGAAGGGGATAGTTAAGATAATGGATATACTTGGTGTGAAATAAAATGGTTAAGTTGACAGTTTTAACAACGACATATAATCGGGCAAATTTACTATCTAAATGTTGGGAAAGTCTTTGTAAGCAGACATGTAAAGACTTTGAGTGGCTAATTATTGATGATGGTAGCACTGATAATACCAGTACTGTAGTGAATTCTTTGAAGGAGAAAACAAGCGATTTTTCGATTGAATATCATTGGAAGGAAAATGGCGGAAAACATACTGCTCTTAACTTTTCTCATCAATATATACACGGTGAATATTTGATAATGTTAGACGATGACGATATTTTAACTTCTGATGCAGTAGAAACGATACTTTTTGATTGGAGGAAGTATGGTCAAAATAAAAAAATAGGTTGCATTTCATATCAAAAAGCAAATATTAATACGGGTAAAGTATTGGTCGATTGGGAAAGCAAAGAACCTGTCATATCAAATGCAATTGATTTCCGAATAAATTCACGCCGTAGTGGGGATTGTGCTGAAACGATTCGGACACAGATGTTCAAAGAATTTCCGGCACCAATTTTTGATAATGAAAAATTCCTTCCGGAGGATTTCTTGTGGGTAAATTCGGCCTTTGTGTATGATACTGTGTATATCCAAAAAAAGATTTACCTTTGTGAATATCGGGAAGATGGTTTAACAAAGACAAAGCATAGAAGGCGATTTAGAGATCCACAAGGTGGAATGTATACATGTAATTTGTATTTCAATAAAAGATTTGCATTCGAAGTACAAGTAAAAAAAGCTATTCTATACGATGCATATGCAATTGAAGAAGGCTCACTTAGGAATAATTTAAAAAATTCAAAAAATAAATTCCTGTGCTATGGAGCACTCCCAATTGCATTTTTGATTGCGCTGCAGCTGAAAAAAAAAAATGAAGTGACTTTGATAGATGACAAATGAAAGGACTTTAAGGTGACCATCTATATTTTTACAGCACTTTTTCTTTTTGCTGGTTCTTTGAGCAAAAGGAAAGATATTATGTACAAAATTGGATTTATATGGATCTTTTTTCTTGCAGCATTTAGAAACCCACTTTTGGGAGGAAATGATTATTATGAATACAGTGCCTACTTTAAGGCGGTTCCCAATTTGTTGAATTGGTCTAGCATGACTCAAAGCTATTTTGAAGTGGGATATAGATTTTTAAATTCGATAGTAAAATTGTTTTCAAACGAGTATATTCTTTTTCAAATTGTGTATTCGATAATCGTTTTTATACTTTTTTATCGAGTGATAAGAGAACTAGAATTGAATGATTTTGAAAGGTGTGTATTCATCTTCTCTTTTTTTTGCTTTCACTATATATGGGATATGTGGGTGATTCTACGTCAGAATATTGCCGATTTGATTTTTTGGATTTTGGTAATTTTAATATATAAACATCCAGAGTTCGAACAGAGAAAAAAGATAATACTTGTTGTTATGGCAGTTGTAATCCCGACATTATTTCATAAGACTGCTGTGGTTAATTCAATATTGCTTCCAATTATGTGGCTGCTGGGAAAAATACCGTCTAAAAAGAGACTGGTTATCGTCCCAATTGTTTCAATACTATTATACGAATTTGGAAACCCGATATATAATTTTGCAGTAAACTTGGGAACAACTTATTTGAGAGCCAGTTATGCAAATTATGGAACAACAGCATCAAGTTTTATAAATTACATTATCAGATTGTTCTTTTTTGTCTTGTTTGCGTGGCATTATGATAGGGAGCATTGTGTACAGAAAAAGGTAGTCTTGGATAGTTTGACGATGATGGTTTTGATTGGATCATTTAATAATATTGTAACGACAAGGTTGTATGAATATTATGCAGTCGGCCTTTATGCTAGTATGGCACTGTTTCTCAATTCTTTTAAAAAGAGCAGTAGAAAGGTCGTCTATCCTATCTATGGCATGGCGATGATATTTATTATGATGAGATTTATCTACAATTTTGATGGGGGAACAATGTTTACACAGTACTCTTTGTTCATTTAAGCAAGAGTATAATGATAATTGGAGAAATGTAGGATGAAGATATTTTACTTTCTAAAAAAGGGATTTCAATTTTATCCGCCTTGTCTGGCTCAAATTTTGATGCTAAACGATTTGGGTGTGGAGTTGGAGATTTACCATGGAAAAAATTCGGATTTTATAAATCAATTGCTTGACAAGAGAAAAATAAGGCATCACGAATTGTCTTCCGATAGTTTAAAAAATGGAAAATTTCAATCCGTCAAAAAAATATTGGACTATCGTCAAGCAGCAAAACAAATCATTAGGAATATCCCAAATTCGGAGATTCTTTGGTTTGGAAATTGTGAATCTATAATGACGCTGGGTAATATTTTGGAGGGGCGTAGATTTGTTGCATCTATTTTGGAACTGTACGATGATCAAAAATGGATCGACCATCTGCTTTTGAATATACTGCCCAAGGCGGAAGCAATCATATGTTGCGAGAAACATCGAGCGGCTATTATGAAAAGCCGCTATCATCTGAAGAAGCCCCCCTATGTTATGCCTAATAAGCCATATGAAATAGAAGAGTCAGAAAAGAAACACGGAGAATACTCTAAAGTTGATCCTGAGATATATAAGATAATGGACGAATGCAAGCAAAAAAGCATTGTTTTGTATCAGGGAATTATATCGAAAGATCGTCCGCTTTCTAATATCGCAAGAGCATTGGCTGAAATCAATGATGAGAATGTTGTTTTTTGGATTATGGGAAAAGGCGACGAACAAGTTGTTGATGAAGCAAAAGTAATTTATAAAAACACTATATATCTTGGTTATATCCCAAGCCCGCAACATTTGATTGTGACACAAGCGGCACATATCGGAATTGCCAACTATGATTTTTCGAATTTAAATAATGTGTTTTGTGCACCGAATAAAATCTATGAGTATGCAAAATTTGGTCTGCCAATGTTGACTTCGGATAATGTTGGTCTTGTGGAAACAGTTGGTGCTGCATATGCAGCCTCGTGCGTAGATTTTTCATGCATCGATGATATTGTTCGTGGGATAAAGAAAATTTTAGAGAACGAGCAGCTTTACAGAGAAAATGCCAAAAAATTCTATACGGCTACAGATAATATGAAAAAAATGAAACAGATTTGTGAGGAGCTTGAGCAATTATGAAAAAAGTAATGTTGGTTTTCGGCACACGACCGGAAGCAATCAAGATGTGCCCATTGGTCAATGAGCTAAAGAAGCGCAAAAATATTGAAACGATTGTCTGCGTGACCGGCCAACACCGGCAGATGTTGGATCAGGTGCTGGAAGCGTTTTCTGTTGTGCCGGATTACGATCTTTCCATCATGAAGGACAAGCAGACGCTGTTTGATGTAACAGTCAATATTCTGGAACGAATCAAAACAGTTCTGGAAGAAGTAAAGCCGGATGTTGTATTGGTACATGGTGATACGTCTACTACCTTTGTGACGGCATTGGCCTGTTTCTATTTGCAGATTCCGGTCGGACATGTGGAAGCCGGACTGCGTACCTATAACATTTACAGCCCCTACCCGGAAGAGTTTAACCGTCAGGCTGTGTCTATCATCAGCCAATACAATTTTGCCCCCACGGAACTTTCCAAACAGAATCTGCTGAAGGAGGGTAAAGACCCGGACCGCATCTATGTCACAGGCAACACTGCAATTGACGCGCTGAAAACAACGGTACGGGCAGATTATACACACCCCGAACTGGATTGGGCAAAGGGCAGCCGCTTGATTATGATCACAGCCCACCGCCGAGAGAATCTGGGTGAGCCGATGCGGCATATGTTTAAGGCGATCCGCCGCGTGATGGACGAGCATCCGGACGTGAAGGCAATTTATCCCATTCACATGAACCCGGTGGTGCGAGAAATTGCCAATGAGTATCTGGGCGACGATGACCGAATCCATATTATTGAGCCGCTGGACGTGCTGGATTTCCATAACTTCCTGAGCCGCAGCTATTTGATCCTGACTGATTCTGGCGGCATTCAGGAGGAGGCACCTTCTTTGGGCAAGCCAGTTCTGGTTATGCGGGACACAACAGAGCGTCCGGAAGGAATTGCTGCTGGCACATTGAAGCTGGTCGGAACCGAGGAGGAGACCATTTATCGGGAGTTTAGCCGTTTGCTGTCGGATAAAGCAGAGTATGATGCTATGAGCAAGGCAAGCAATCCCTATGGTGATGGACATGCCTGTGAGCGGATTGCGGATGTTCTGATACAGGAGAGTATGAAGAAATAAATGAATGTAAAATCATCTTTAAAGATTAATTTTCTAATGAATATCGTACTCACGATGTCATCGTTTATATTTCCTTTGGTTACGTTCCCTTATATATCGCGTGTCCTCTCTCCCGTGGGCATCGGAAAAATAAGTTTAGCAACATCAGTAGTTACATACTTCTCAATGTTTGCTCAGCTTGGCATACCAACCTATGGGATTAGAGTATGCGCACAGGCCCGGGACAATAAAGAAGAACTCAGTAGAACGGTGCAGGAAATCTTAATTATTAATTTGATTACTTGTACGATATCATATCTTGCGTTTTTCGTAGCACTTATTTATGTTCCAAAAATGGCAGAGGAGAAACCCCTTTATGTTATCAGTGCCATAACTATTTTATTCAACACGATAGGAATGGAATGGTTATATAAAGGACTTGAGCAATATTCGTATATTACAATCAGGTCAATTGTTGCTAAAATTGTTTCAGTTATTGCAATGTTTGCATTAGTTCATAGTGAAAACGATTATGTGATTTATGGAGGAATTACAGTATTTGCGGCATCTGCAGCAAACATATTTAATTTAATCCATGCACGACACTATGTCGATTTTAGGGCATTCGGAAAATATAATCTTGGACGGCACCTAAAGCCGATTGGAATTTTTTTTGCAATGTCTTGTGCAACAACCATATATGTGAATCTGGATACAGTAATGATAGGGTGGCTAAAAACAGATGCGGAAGTAGGATATTACAATGTTGCTATAAAGATCAGAACTCTGTTATTGAGTGTAGTAACATCGTTGGGGGCCGTTTTGCTTCCGAGGGCATCCTATTATATAAAGGCTGGAATGGTTGACGAATTCAAACGAATCAATGCTAAGACGATGAATTTCACACTTTTAATTGCTGTTCCGGTTACAGTCTATTTTATTCTTTTCGCAGAAGAAGGAATCCTTTTTTTGTCTGGTGCATCGTATATGGACTCGATATTACCGATGCAGATTATTATGCCAACAGTAATTTTTGCGGGGGTATCCAATATTACGGGGCTTGAAATATTAGTTCCAATGGGAAAAGAAAAATACGTGCTGATTTCTGAAATCTTTGGTGCTGTACTAGATTTTGGGATTAATGCAATTATGATTCCACGATATGGATGTATTGGAGCAGCAATAGGGACAACTCTAGCTGAGATTGTTGTGCTCTTAGTACAGATAATATTTATAAGAGATATGGCAGCGTTCTTTATGTCGAAAATCTCTGGAAAAAATATTTTACTTGGAACATTTTTTGCCGTCATTAGTACAATGTGGATGAAAAAATTATGCTTCGGTAGTTTTACGAAGCTATTGGTTTCAGCAACTGTTTTCTTTGCGGTATATATAATTGTCATGATTATACTCAAAGAAAATATTGCTTTCGAGTGCATAGGTATTCTGAAAAATAAGATGAGGAGAAAAGAATGAAGTCAGTTCATACATTAATAATAGGTGCCGGAATTAGTGGATTAACATATGGAGCATATACAAAAGAGGACTTTCTCATTGTTGAAAAGGAAGAAAAATGCGGGGGTCTATGCAGAACCTTCTATAAAGATGGATTTATCTGGGATTATGCTGGGCATTTTTTTCATTTTGCGCACCCGGAAATCAAGCAACTATTTGAGCAACAAGTAGGAACGGATGACCTTGTAAAGTGCAATAAATGTACAAATATTAATTATGAGGGAACTGTTATTGACTATCCTTTCCAAATGAATATCCATCAGTTGCCTAAAGATGAATTTATTGATTGCTTGTACGACCTCTTTAATCGTTGCGAAAAAGAGCAATATGAGAATTTTGAAGAGATGTTGTATGGAAAATTTGGAAAAGGAATTACTGAGAAATTTTTGAAGCCCTATAATGAAAAATTGTACGCTTGTAAGCTGAACGATTTGGATCCAAAGGCCATGGGACGTTTCTTTCCGTATGCTAATCCAACACAGATTATAAATAACATGAAGCGGAGTTGCACGGAAACATATAATAGTACATTCGAGTATCCAAAGAAGGGTGCACAATTTTTTGTAGATGTTTTGTTGAATAGACTTCCAACAGATAAGATTTTAACTAATGCAACTGTGCAGAAAATCAATCTTGATACTAAGGTCGCAATTGTGAATGGTGAAGAATATAAGTATGAAAAATTAGTAAATACAATTCCGCTAAATGAATTTTTAAAATTATGTTCACTAGATGAACCGTATATAAAAGTTCTTGGTTCGAATAAAGTACTTGTATTCAATTTGGGATTCGATAAGAAAGCGGTAAATTCTAAAATACATTGGACTTATTTTCCTGATAAGAGAATTAATTTTTACAGAGTTGGATTCTACAATAACATCTTAAATTCGAATCGATTGAGTTTATACGTTGAAATTGGCTATAGGCAAAATGAGCTTATTGATGAAAAACAACAACTTAAAATAACACTAGAAAATTTGAAAAAAGTTGGTATTATAACAGATCATGAGCTGATTGCAAATAATACACTTATAATTAATCCTGGATATGTTCATATCACCAGTGAGTCCATTAGAACGGTGAAGAAAATTAAACAAATACTATGTAAAAATAATGCATATACAATTGGACGATACGGTGGGTGGACGTACTGTTCGATTGAAGATTGTATGATAGAAGCAATGAATTTGGCGAAAGAAAGCGAGAAATGATGGATAAAGTACTTACAATTTCAGTTGCAGCTTATAATGTCGAAAAATATATTGGGACACTAATTGAATCGGTTATTGGTTCTCAGGCGGCGGGGAAAATTGAGATAATTGTAGTGGATGATGGATCGAAAGATAAAACTTCGGATATTGTAAAAACATATTGCAATAAATGTGATTCGGTTCGTCTTGTGACCAAAGAGAACGGAGGCTATGGATCAACAATTAATAGGGCCTTGGAAATTGCAGAAGGAAAGTATTTTAGACTTCTAGATGGGGACGATGTAGTTCAAACGGAGAACATAGACGAATATATTCAGTATTTGGAGGATTGTGACAGCGATATAGTATTAACGCCGTATGTTCGATTTTCAGAAAATGGATCTCAGGAAAGGATATTGAACCGTCACAGTATTTCGGAGAAAACTTCTTTTATTGAAGAGTGTAATGGGAAAGAGATTGAAGATATTCATATGGCAGAACTTACTGTAAAAACTAGGATTCTTACAGAAAGAGCTATCTCGATTACAGAAAACTGCTTCTATACAGATAATGAAATTGTTTTCTTTGCAATGCTTTACGCAAAAACAATATCGAAATTTCATCGTCCTATTTATAGATATAGAATTGGAGTGGAGGGACAAAGTGTTAGTGCTGAGGGGAAAATAAAGCACTACGAAGATGGCTTGATTGTTGAAGAGAAAATGCTGAAAATCTTTCAAAATGAGAGAGATAACCTTGGAAGTAATGCTTCGAAAAGTATAGAAGTAATGATGATTAACTTGGCGTTATTCAACTATGGAAACCTGATTTTATTACCAGATACAAAGAAGCGTTTTAGGGAAAGTAAGGAATTTGATGCGTTGATTAAAAGGTACAATGATGACATTTATCGTCAAACTTCTGATAGTAAAACGATAAGATTCCTTCGAAAGACGAAATTTTATGGGCTGAAAATAGCAAATTTAAGGGCAAAAATCCATTTAAAGATGAAAAAAGAAATTAAAGTATAATTATCATTGAATGAGATTACAATTTTTTTTATTCCAAGAAAAGAATAAATAATTAGATTGCGTAATAGATTCGGAAAGAAAGCTATGGGAAAATATTTTGGTACAGACGGCTTCCGTGGCGAGGCCGGTGTGAACCTGACCGCCGACCACGCCTACAAGGTAGGCCGTTTTCTGGGCTGGTATTATAATGCACTGCGTGAGCGCAACGGCAACAACGAGCCTGCACGCATTGTAATTGGCAAGGACACCCGCCGCAGCTCTTATATGTTCGAGTACAGCCTGGTCGCAGGCCTGACCGCCTCCGGCGCAGATGCTTACCTGCTTCATGTCACCACTACTCCGTCTGTGGCCTATATTGCTCGTGTGGACAACTTTGATTGTGGTATCATGATTTCTGCCAGCCATAATCCCTACTACGATAACGGCATCAAGCTGATCGACTGCTATGGCGAAAAGATGCCCGAAGAAATCCTGCTGCTAGTTGAGGACTACATCGATGGCAAACTGCACGTGTTCGATAAGGACTGGCCGGAGCTGCCCTTCGCTCACCGGGAGCACATTGGCTGCACGGTGGACTATGTGTCCGGCCGCAACCGCTACATGGGCTATTTGATCAGCCTCGGAATCTACTCTTTCAAGGGTGTCAAGGTTGGTCTGGACTGTGCCAACGGCAGTTCCTGGAACATCGCCAAGTCTGTATTCGATGCGCTGGGGGCCGATACCTACGTTATCAACAACAAGCCTAACGGCACGAATATCAATAACAATGCTGGTTCTACCCACATTGAGGGTCTGCAGAAGTTCGTTGTGGAAAATCATCTCGACATCGGCTTTGCCTACGACGGTGATGCTGACCGCTGCCTGTGCGTGGATGAGAAGGGCAGTGTCATCACTGGCGACCACATTCTGTACATCTACGGCTGCTACATGAAGGAACGGGGCAAACTGCTGACCAATACCGTCGTTACCACGGTCATGTCCAACTTTGGCCTGTATAAGGCCTTTGATGAGAAGGGCATCGGCTACGCCAAGACCGCAGTGGGTGACAAGTACGTCT
>ENA-ORPF01001191-ORPF01001191.1-human-gut-metagenome-genome-assembly--contig:-NODE-1191-length-22407-cov-4.200787_pt1 | contig 22407 bp, 12 predicted proteins | sample MGYA00242140_ERZ509070 | MGnify/ENA primary metagenome ERZ509070 (study PRJEB26280, sample SAMEA2338713) | human gut metagenome | biome: human gut; feature: human-associated habitat; material: faeces... | reverse complement strand
CTTGAAAACCGTTGTACTGCGAGGTACCCGGGGTTCGAATCCCTGTCTCTCCGCTAGGTTGATTAAGTAAAGTCCTGTAAAACTAAGGTTTTACGGGACTTTTTTTGTTATGTCAATATCCTGCTCACCCGAAAAACGTTGTTTTTAGAGTGAAGATAGAAAATAGGGATCTTTATCTTGTTCTGTAATATTTCTGATAATTTTGCATGGGATACCTGCTGCAATGACATTGTCGGGAATATCTTTGGTTACGACACTTCCTGCTCCGATAGTAGAGTTTTTTCCTATTGTAACGCCGCCTAAAATATGAACGCCTGCACCAATCCACACATTATCTTTAATTGTAACAGGTTGGGCATAACATCCTCCAGCTATTCTATCATCCGGATGAGTAGCATGATTGCCTGTATAAATTCCGACACGTGGACCTAAAAGTACATTATTTCCAATAGTAATTTGGTTACAATCCAGCATTACACAATCGAAGTTTGCAAAGAAATTATCTCCAATAATGATATTAATCCCAAATTCACACCTGAAGTTGGGCTCAAAATTTACATTATTTCCCATTGATCCGAGAATCTTTCGCAGAATTTCTTCACGTATTAGTGCTGGTTTGCCATAACTGTTATTATATTGATTGGTTAATAAAAACAGCTCTGTTCCTTTTCTTTATTAAAACTGGAGATAAGTCGTTATACATCTTTCCGGAAAGCATTTGTTGATGTAATATTTTAAAATCGATTTCTTCATTTTTATTATTTTCCATATCCTTAATAATCTGATATTGTTTAAAAGAATGCCCCTTGTTAGGGATGTCTGTTTTTTAAAACTTACTTTCACCTTTTCTTGCCTAGTTCCATATGTAGCTGAATGCCCACAGAAACGCTGAGGTCGTTTGACCATGAACGGGATTTTACGGTTTCTGTTACAGGTGGCAGATCGGGTTCTGTTACGGTATAGGTTGTATTGCAAGACTGTAACGGACAGCGATAGCTGACGTCTAGAATTATACTGCACAGATTAGAGGTACGGTATCCTGCTGATATTCCGGGATTGAGGAATGTGGATGAACGGCTTATTTCAAGTTTATATGTTGTATCTTCAATAGTTTGAGTTTTTTCAGAGCCTCCGGCACTCATGCGTCCTATACCGATTCTTGGCATCAACTGCCATCTTCCTATTTCTTCCATGTAGCCGATACCTATACTTGCAGAAGGTTTAATTCTACTTAATCCGGGAAACAATTTATCGCCTATGGTTTGAGCGATGTTGCTCCATACATCATCTGTTTGAATTTTGAAGAAGCTTAATCCTATATCCAGATAGGCGTTCCAGTGGCGTGCAAATCCGACAGATATCCGCCAGTCGAACTGGGTAGCAACATCTGCGCGTGACCCGAAATATTCAATATGTTCACTTCCTCCGGTATTGAAATTAGGACCTATTGAAAACGACATGATAAATGGGGAGCGGGAGGATAGAGAGGAAGCTTTGTCTTGTGCAGCTACCGGTAATGTGCCGATGATGAAAAGAATGATCGCTGCAAACTTGTGTTTCTTCATAAGTTTGGCTATAGGTTTCTATAAATAAAATAATCTTTGGTTTCTTCTGATTTCCTGAATTCTGTAGTTACAAATATAATTATAATTGGATATTTTTATTTATTCTCCTGCTGATATTTTATGTAGGTACAAGAAACAGAAGTAAAGTAGTTTGATATGATTAATTCAATGTCTAAATTAAAGTATATGATGGGATAAGAAGGAATGAGCAGAAACTCTAAAAATAAAAAGATGCAGATCTTTTATTTAAAAGAACAGCATCTTTTGTCTGATTTATCTTGATGTTTTTTAAAAAATTGTACAAAAAATCCCTCGCCTTTTCCGTTAAGTTTTTTCAACTAATACGAATGGGCGAGGGAAACTTTAAAACTTATTGATTTTCAAATGAATACTTTCTAGTGAATTATTTATTCGGTGTGTCCCAAACTTTGGTTTCGCTGCATTGAATATCTGTCCATTGGTTGCCACATTTCAGTTTGAAATCACCTTTTTCCAGACGCCATTTACCGTCGTAACCAACAAATGCCAGATCACTGCCTTTCAGTTGCATGGTTACGGTTTTGGTTTCACCCGGATTGAGTTCGATTTTTTCGAAATTACGCAAACGGATGTTGTCGGGAGTGCTGCTTGCTACTAAATCTTTTGAATAAAGCAGTACGCTTTCTTTTCCGGCTACCTTTCCTGTATTGGTAACATCGACGCTGACTGTCAGGACATCATCAGCCGTAAATGAAGTTTTGTCAATTTTCAGATTTGAATAATTGTAAGTTGTATAACTCAAGCCATCACCAAAATTCCACTGTACATCCATTACCGAGTCGTAGTTGTAATTTCCGCCCATCTGTCCCATGTTTTCGCAAGGCTTATAGTCGTAGTTTGCCAGTGCATTGATATGTTTAGGATAGGTGAAAGGCATCTTTCCGCTGAAGTTGGCATCGCCGGCAAGCAGGTTGGCAAGGGCATCGCCACCATAATTGCCCGGAAGCATCACGTTAATTACGGCTTTTGCCAGTGGAACAATGTCGTTGATGATACGCGGACGACCTTGATTCAATATCAGAATGACTGGCTTTCCGGTTGCAGCAAGAGCTTTTACCAGATTGCGTTGGTTTTCCGACATGGTCAGATTGCTCAAATTACCCGGAGTTTCGCAGTAAGAGTTTTCTCCGATGCAGGCAATAATCACATCGGCACGACTGGCTGCGGCAACTGATTTTTCGATTTCCGGCTGGTTTTCTTCCCACCAGTTATCGTTTTTGTAAGGAGCGTAAGTCACACCCGGTTCGTAAATGATGTTCTCTTTGCCGTATTTGTTGCACAATGCTTCGTAAATCGTATTATATGCTCCTGCAAATTCGTCGGCACGATGTCCCTGCCAGCTATACGACCATCCTCCGTTCAGGCAGCGCATGGAGTTGGCATTCGGACCGGCAAGCAGGATTTTTGTTCCTTTGGCAAGCGGCAGGATATTGCCTTCATTCTTCAACAGCACTTCTGATTCTTCGGCGGCCTGTAAAGCAACACAGGCAAACTCTTCAGAACCGAATTTGTTGTATTTCTTGATATCCCAATATGGATTTTCGAACAGTCCCAGACGGTATTTCAGACGTAATACGCGGGCTACGGCATCGTCGATGCGGCTCATGGGGACTTCACCTTCCTGTACTAGTTCTTTCAGGTAGTCGCAGAAGCTTACTTCGTAGGGAACCATCGACATGTCGATTCCGGCATTGATGGCAATCTTGACAGCTTCTTTCTTGGTTGCTGCAATGTGGTCGCGTGTACACAGATTGTTGATGTCTGCCCAGTCGGTTACAATCATACCGTCCCAGTTCAAATCTTCCTTCAGCCATTCGGTCAGCAGTTCACGGTTAGCATGGAAAGGTACACCATTGTCTACACCTGAGTTAACCATTACACTCAGTGCTCCCTGACGGATAGCTGCAAGGAACGGGGCGAAGTGCTTTTCGCGCATATCGCTGCGTGAAATAGAAGAAGGTGTACGGTCTTTACCCGAAACTGGAACACCATACCCCATGTAATGTTTCATGCAGGCTGCCACATTATATTCGCCGATATGATTCGGATCACTTCCCTGAAAACCTCTGACAGAAGCCTTACCCATTTCTGCGTTTACGTAACAGTCTTCACCGTAGTTCTCCCACATACGCGACCAGCGTGGATCACGTCCCAAGTCGACTACTGGAGCATAGGTCCAGGGGATACAGCCGGCTTTAGTTTCGTATGCCGAAATGGCTGCTGCCTTTTCTGTCAGTTCACGGTTGAAAGCTGCTCCCATATTGATGCCTTGCGGGAACATGGTTCCATCGAGTGTATAGGTAGTTCCGTGAATCTGGTCGACACCATAGATACAAGGTATGCCGATTTCTTTCATGGACAAATCCTGAATCTGTTTGATTGCTTCAGCCCATTTTTCCTTTTTCTGTGCGACACTCAGTGGAACATTCAACAATGAACCTACCTTATATTTACCAATTACAGTGTCGAGCATGGCAGGATTCAGTGTAAATCCGTTTTTCTTGCTAGCTTCGAAGTCACTCACTACGTCGATGGTGATTTCACACATCTGGCCGATTTTTTCTTCGAGTGTCATTTTCTTCAGCCATTCCTGAATATGTGCCTCGATAACCGGATCGGAAGGAATAGCCGGAGCCGGCTTTTGTCCTCCTGCTGTCAGGCAGACACCAGTACATAACACAGATGCCAGTGCCAGTTTCTTGAAGTTTTTCATGGTCAATTATTTTTTAGTTGTTATAGTTTGTTTATCAGTTATTCGAATATGAACGTAATACATTGTCCTTGTTTTACAGTGAACGGAATGAAAGAGTCTGTGCGACAGGTTGTATCGTTGAGGAGTACTTTTTTGACTCCTTGGGGCCATTTCATCTTCAGATTGTTCTGCCATCCTCCGGTGATGGTTGCCTGTACCGGCTTTCCATCTTTCCATACAAGATTGACTGTGGCGCCTCCTCTTACTTTTAGTCCGTAAAAACTTCCGTCTTTCCAGGGTTCAGGCAGGGCGGGAAGCAGGTGGATGAAGCCATCCTGACTTTGCAACAGCATTTCGCTGATACCTGAAGTTCCTCCCCAGTTGCCATCCATTTGAAAGGGTGGGTGTGAGCAAAAGAGATTAGGGAATGTTCCACTTCCGTGTTGTGTGGGGGTCTGAGCCGTATATGCTGGGTAAAGCAGGCTGCGGAACAGCTTATATGCACGGTTGCCGTCGCCCAGTCGTGCCCAGAAGTTGATTTTCCATGCGCGACTCCATCCTGTACCTTCGTCCCCTCGTCGGTTTAAGGTTTTCCGACAGGCTTCTGCCAGCTCGGGAGTTTTAAGAACTGAAATCTGATTTCCCGGATGCAGACCATATAGGTGAGATACATGACGATGATGAATATCCGTTTCTTCGTAATCTTCCAGCCATTCCATCAGGTATCCTTTCTTGCTTATCTGGTGAGGTGGCAATAACCCGATGACCTCTTGCAAAGCTTCAGCATAAGCAGTATCTGTATGCAGAATATGTGAAGCTTCTATCACGTTGGTGTAAAGTTCACGTACTAGTTGGATATCCATTGTCGGACCCATACATACACTGATAGGCGTACGGTCTTTTCCCGGTAGATAAAAAGCATTTTCGGGTGAAGAAGTGGGAGCTGTAACGAGCCATCCGTGTTTGGGTTCGCGTACCATGGTAGAGTAGAAAAACTCTGAAGCTCCTTTCATAATCGGGTAAATATCTGCCAGATAGTTCCGGTCGCCACTGAAAAGATAATGTTCCCACAAGTGTGCGCAAAGCCATGCTCCTCCGGTATTCGTTGCTCCCCATGACGGGTGTTCTCCGGGAGCGGTATAGTTCCATACATTGGTCATCATGTGGAGTACCCAGCCTTTTGCTTGCGGACCGTAAAAGGCTTTTGCACTTTCTTCTCCGTTGGGAATCAGGCGTTTCACTAAGTCAACCAGTGGCAGATATAGTTCCGATAGATTAGCTTGTTCTACCGGCCAGTGGTTCATTTGTACATTGATGTTCGTATGATAGTCGCCATTCCAGGGAGTTCCCGGCTCGTTAGCCCAAAGTCCTTGCAAGTTGGGAGGCAGGCTTCCCGGACGTGTACTGCTTATCAGCAAATAACGTCCGTAATTATAGTAAAGAGCAGCCAGCGAAGGATCGTCTTGCTGCTGGAATCTTTCAATTCTCTGATCGGTAGTCAAATGTGAAACGGCTTCATTTTCGGGCAGACGGATTCCTGCACGGTTGAACAGAGCCTGGTAACTTAGGATTGCTTCCGATACAGTTTCGCAGAGATTGCTTTTCAAAGCATCGTTGAGTATTCGGTCTGCTTCCGTTTCATAAATTTCTCCTGCCAGAAAGGAGGTCTTTGCCGATACTACAATCCATGCTTCGTCCGCATTTTGTACAGTGATAGACTGTTCGTCAGTCGACTGGTTTGTCTGCTTGCCCTTGCATGTTATTCCGGCAATGGCAGCATAACGGACACCTGCTTGCGAGGAACCACTGTCCAGACTGCCGTACAGTTCCAGTTTTCCTTCAGCCAGTTTGCGTACGCTTCCTCTTTCCGGACGGCTCAAATTCATTTTGAAATTGATGGAACCAGGAACGTTTGCTTTCAGGTGTATCAGCATGACATCTTTATCACGTGAAACGACGTATTCGCGCACATAATTTACATTCCCGCGGGAGAAAGTTGTGTATGCGATTCCCTTACTTAAATCCAGCCAGCGGTGGTAATCAGCAGGAACATCCTTTTCATGTACTCCGTACTGATGCTCCAAAAATAAATCGCCCAACATCTGAAAGGCTCCATACGTTCCTCCTTTTTCCGGTTTCTTAGGAACAAAGCTGGAATACATCAGTTCTTGTGCTTCTTTGTTCTTTCCTTCGAACAACAGCCGACGTATTTCGGGCAGGCTTTTGGAAGCGTCGGGGTTCAGATAATTGGCTTCCGACCCACTCCACATGCTGATTTCATTCAGAACAATATGTTCTTTGCCGATTCCTCCGTCGGGCATCATACCCAGTCTGCCGTTGCCTAACGGAAGAGTTTCTTCCCACTGTGCAGCAGGTTCGTCGTACCACAATGTCTGGTCACTTTGTCCTGGAGTTGGATGTGGTTCTTCTCCGGTAATACATTTATACAATGTTTCAGCAATAATAGCAGCTCCGTACTTGTCGGGATGCACTCCGTCGACGTAGAGTTGTGGATAATAAGGAAGCATTGCTGTATGGAGGTCGATTACGGGTAAGCTTCTTTCGGCTGCAACTTCCCGGATGTATGGAATGATTCCGTTTACAATGATACTGTCGTTGATGCCCCATTCTTTACGGTTAGAAGGAATAGGCAGACAAAGGTAGATGCGAGGATGTGATGCAAGTGCCTGGAATTTATCGATCAACAGGTTCAGATCGTCCTTGAATATAGCACGATGCTGCCAGTTCTGCGGCTTGGAATCATTGGTTCCAAGTTTGATGGTTACGATATTGGGCAGAAAATCCAGTGCTTCCTGAAAACGTGTAGTTTTCATATAAGGCAAATCTCCTTTCAGGCTCAATGTATGGGCAGTCACGCCAAAGTTGCCTACTTCGTAATTGTTTCCCAGTAATTTCTGAAGGGCAGCCGGATAACTTTCTTCTGAAGGATTCTTCAACAGAAATCCTTCGGTAATGCTGTTACCTACACAAGCTATCTTGATTCTCTTTTCCGTTTGTGCCTGTATGGCAAGAGGAAGAATCAGGAATATTCCTAATATATACAGGTATAGTTTTCTCATGTTTATTCTCCTTTATATTTCATGTATCGGAAGTCTGCATACGCTTTCGATTGTGTGGAAGCAGATACACTATATAGTCCGAGTACGACTCCGGTAAATCCTCCAGCTGTTTCACTGCTGAGGTAGCGGGTATTCATTTTTCCCAGCTCATGATAAATACCGTTTTCTGTATAGCCGAAGTAATAGAAGTTTATGTCCGATTTAATATTCAGTTCTATGTTTCCTTTACTGTTTAGTGGCATTTCCTTTTCGATATGTTCCAATTCTCCCAGTTTGTAGCGAAGGACAACCGAACGGCTTTTATCCTTGTTCTGACGGACGAACAAATCATAGTGTGAGTGGTATTCCATATATACACTGATACCAGCTTCATCATTCGCTTGTGCATTTTTCAACTCCAAAGAAGTAGCGGCTTCCATATTGAAGTGCTCTTGCCGTATAGCAACAAAAGTCGGGCTCTTTTGCTCATTCAAAGAAACCGGAGTTGCTTTCAGACGGAAACTTCCGTTCTTGAATTCATAGTTTTGCATATCAGGATTTTGCAGGTACATCCATTCGGGGGATAATTGTTTGTTCTCGAAAGTGATGGTTTCGGGTTTTTGCTTTACTGTCTGAAGTGGAAGAGTAGGTACATTCATGTCCAGTTGGATTGTACCATTTCCGTTTACAACGGGCCATGCATCTTTGTCCCAGCGTACGGGAGTCAGATAAGTTTCACGCCCTAGGGTATGATGGAATCCCGGCATGATACGGTAAGCAAGACAAACCATCCACCATGAACCGTCTGTACCTTCTACCAGATCGGCATGACCTGTACCCTGAATAGGGTTAGTTTCTCCAGCCTGACAAGCATGGGTCAGAATCGGATTTGCCGGATTTCCTACGTACGGTCCGTCAATGTAACGGCTGCGTGCGATGGTGATGCTATGTGCTACTTCTGTTCCTCCTTCTGAAATGAGCAGGTAATACCAGCCGTCTTTCTTATAAATATGTGGTCCTTCCGGATAACGTCCTCCGGTTCCGTTCCATATCTTTTTGGAAGGTGTGAGCTGCTTTCCGGTCATCGGATCTATTTCGCACAGATTGATGTAACCGTCCGGATTACTTACCATGTAGCATTTACCGTTTTCGAAATACAAAGAAGGGTCGATTCCTCCTTGTTCCAGCCATATGGGTTCCGACCATTCTCCTTTGGGATCGGTTGTGTGTACCAGAAAATTACCTTTGCCTGATACATTGGTTGTAATCATGTAGAATACTCCTTCGTGATAACGTATGGTAGGAGCAAAGATACCGCTTCCTCCATTGGCTCCTTTCAGGTTAAGTTGTGATTCCCGTGTCAGGCAATTGCCTATCTGCTCCCAGTTTACCAAATCTTTACTATGGAAGAGGGGTACTCCCGGAAAATATTGAAAGCTGCTGTTTACCAGATAATAGTCATCGCCAGCTTTACATACGCTAGGGTCAGGATGAAATCCGGGAATTACCGGATTTTTATAACCCTGAGCAAATGTTTCGCATAGAGAACAAGCTAAGGCGCAAAGTAAGATACCAATGTTTCGCATAATTCATTAAAGTTAAAAAGTTACTAAGTCTTTACTTGACTTCGATTACAAAGATACATGATTTTGATTTTCTGCATCCGTTCTTTTGTTTCCTGTCACGAGCTAAAATGTTTTCAATAGGGTATTCAAATGTTTTAAACCTGTTTATTTCCCTGTTCTTTTATGATTTAACGTACATAGAAAACATTGAAGTTGTCTAAACTAATTGCGGTTTGTTAAAATGGGAGTATTTTGTTATCTTTGTTTTACCACAAACAAACAGAAACAAAAACTCCCATATGTACAAAGTACTCGACAAAGATACGATAATTTCGGAAATTCTCCCACATCTTTCAATTGCAAAACGTGGTTTTGTATGTAAAGCTAGCATTGTGGAAGTAGTCAACTGCATTTTGTACAAGTTGAAGACTGGCATTCAGTGGCGCTTACTTCCTGTAACAGCATTGTTTAGTGATGTAGTTCTTAGTTGCAAGACTGTCTTCTACCATTTTCGAAAATGGAGCAAAAATGGTGAATGGAAGTCTGTTTGGATAAACCTCCTTAATAAGCATCGTGATAAACTCGATATGTCAAGTGTAGATTTGGACGGCAGTCACACACGTGCAACAAAAGGTGGCGAATCTGTTGGATATCAAGGACGTAAGAAGTTTAACACAACCAATGCATTGTATCTGACTGACAGACAAGGTATACCATTGGCTATGTCAGAACCCATATCCGGAGAACATCATGATCTTTACAAGATTGAAAAGTCAATGAGTATTATTTTTAAAACTTTACGAGAAGCACATATTTATGTTGATGGCTTGTTTTTGAATGCCGATGCAGGCTTTGACAGCAAAGGTTTCAGAAGTGAATGTAAAGACAGGGGTATATTTCCTAATGTCTGTTTCAATAAAAAGAACAGAGAGCATGATGACGATGATTGCGTAGATGAACTTCTGTATCGTGAGAGGTATAGCATTGAAAGGACGAACGCATGGCTTGATTCGTTTCGCAGTATCCTCATCAGACATGATACGACTTTGACAAGTTGGAGCGCTTGGAATTACATTGCTTTTGCCATCTTGCTTCTCCGAAAATGTTAAACTTTCAATAGTTTAGACGACTTCTATGTCAATTTAGAATAAAAGTATGGTTTTTAATGCATCTTAAAAAGTTTTTTGTTAGATACTATTATTCTTTCCATACTATACTTACATTTGGAGCGATCAAGTTTATTTGTTTGCTACTTTAAGCCCTATTTTCTTGTACATTGTTATTTTGCTCTAATCATATTTTGATAGGTATAGTGTACAACAAAAATTCTATTTCTTAAGGTTATCCTGTTGTATAATTATGTTGGACATTCCAATATAAATTGTTTCAGTCGTATATGATGTATTGGGGACTCTTAAGGGGACTCTTAATTAAAAAAGATCCAAGTCTGTATTGGTTTTCTATCGCTCTTGATATGATAAAACGGCTGTAGCTGCTGGAGAATAACTTTGGAATTTAGCTAGTTTTAGGCCCTTCTTACGATTGTTTTTGTGTATTGCTAGATTTGTGCAGCTGATAATGTTTTGATCCAAATTATGGCAAAAAATCGATTCTCTGTTCTGTAAACTACGTAACAAAATTATCCAGCTTGCTGCCTTTTTAAACAGTCTTTTTCTAACGCCCTTTTTAGGAAGGGGGAATTAGGCTTCCCTCTTTTAAAAAAGTGAACAGGGCAAGCCCTTTTATAAACGCGTTGTGCTATGGTAGTTTAGGGAAAAAGTATATATCAAAATATATGGTGATAGAGCTGCTTTTATCATTGTTTTATCTGTGATTAATTGTTTGATTTCTATAGAACTAATCTCTTCCCTATAGTTTCTTATAATCTAAAACAAACGGAACGTGTTTTGCTCATTTTCCTGCAATATAACAAATGGATTTTTATCTATCCTTTTGAACAGAAGTTTATTGTTGGATATTTTTATTGTATATCTGAGAATATTGATGTCAATGATATAAAAGACTTTTTGTTCAGTGTTTCTATATAGTGAATGAATAACAATTTGTTGAGCACTTTCTCCATTATTTTGTTGGTTATATTTTAAGTTATTAAGCAATAAATCTATTAGAATTATAATTGACTATTGATGGATACTTTATGTTGGTGAAGGTATTTATAATTCCTCTCAATTGTGAATGTTGTAATGATTAAAATCTCCAACTTTAGCCTTTTTTACTTCAATTATAGGACTAAAAGCTGGAGATTTTTAGACTGTAATTTATAGATGAGAAGTAAGGTGATTTCTATTCTTTTATCTACTTTATCTGATTAAAAATAGAGCCTTTCGAGAGAAACTATTTTATAATCATTTCCTTTTATTATATGGACACAGATCAATTGTCAGTTCTTTGAGCTGTTCATCCGAGAGATGCATATTTTTCAAAAGGTTCAACAGTTCTTCCTGGCGTGGCTGCCCCAGTGTCATGCGATACAAAGCAAGCACCTTGATAAGACGTTCGTACTTATATCGATCGCGGCTGAGAGGGTAAAGCGGAACAATACGCTCAATGTATTCCAATTTTGCCCGTTGTTCTTCCGTCAGATCTGCGACAGGAAGGCACCAATAAGGAACAATATCCGAATGTGTACCTTTCAAATTCGAATAAGCCAGAGAAAACAGTTCATCCCAAGTATGATAAGTTTCACTGCTATACAATTTTACCACATTTCTGCGAATAGCCAGGCACTTAAATCGGTTGATACGACCTTCCCGTTGCTCTAGATCTACAGGATTTGAGGGTAGATTCCAGTGAACAATCTTTCTGGCATACCAATGAAAATCAAGGCCTTCCTGACCTATTGATGTTGTTGAAAGCAGGAACGGACGGAAAGGAGAATTGAAAGCCTTACGAATATTAGTGGTTCGAGCGACAGATTTGTCAGTGACCGTTTTGTCAATGAATGGAATAGCAAAATGACAACGCATAAGTTGTTTCTTTTCTTCCATTCCCAATGAATCGGTTGTATCTATGCTAAGATTGCTTGTGCCAATAATAGCCTCCGTAACAGTATGTCCCAACATCTTTGTTTGTGTCATGTGGGCATATTCATCAAGTACAGCCTGCAGGTTACCTACCACACAGTAATCAAGAACAGATTCGTAATAATCATCATCGTTCTTTTTGTTATACATCAGGTCTATCACAGCTGCACTTTCAGGTTTGTTGAATACTGAGACGATTGCTTTAGCCACCATTTGGGCATCTTCTTCATTGCCGGATTGCCGATAAGCACATACAGCCGGTGAAGCGATGGCAATATCTGTCATCACATCCAATGCATTTGAAGGCACATACAAGTCGTTCAAATCTTCTACTGGCTTTCCATCCAGTATTTTCATGAGAGTAAGAACAAGTTTGGCGTTGTTTCTCCCTTGTTGTGGAATACTACTTATGATAGTATTCTGTGCAAATTCTTCTTGAATTCTATGTTTTATGATTTTCCGGATTGAGGAAAGTTTCTCTCCATAAAATGTGGTAGGAGAGAAAAGACCGGATAGGGTTTGGCAAGGATACTCTAATAATCCGTCGGCTCTTAAACGATTCTCGCCATAACGGTTCTTCTTTTGAGAAGTATAGCGTATCTCTGCTTCTACCTTCTTTAACTCTCCCAAAGTATATAACTCCGAATAATATGACATCATGATGGAAATCATTCTCGGTACCATTTCCCATGAAGAGAATAGAATAATCTTGGAGAAGTTGCGAGCTTCGTTACTCTCAAATACACCTCCGGCTTTATAGTATGGATTAGAGGCAGGAACCCAAAGCAACAACTGTGTTTTCTTCTCGTGATGTGTACCAAATACTAGGTCGTGGAGATACTTTAATTTTCCATTAGCAGCAGGAATGGGACGATAATTATTGATGGCATACTTCGATAGAAGCAATGCGTCCATTTTTCCATATCTTTTTACGTCTGAGTGTTGTAATGCCGAAGCAATTCGTTTCTTCAGTTCGTATTTATCCATAAAGGACAACAAATAAGGTGAAGATTTGACGTATTCCATGGGGAGATTACCTAAGCGCACTTTCGTATTTTCTTGATTTAGACAATCCATCAGATACTGCCCCTCTGCAAAAGAAAGGATATCTTCCGGCACGACCTGTACGTCACATACACGGGAATCGTCTATAATGCCACTGTTAAACCGTTCCGTACGGCACATCACTCCATACAGTGCTTCTTCTGCTTCATTCTTGGTTACCACAAGCGGTGTTAAATCAACCACATTTGTACGTTTGAGTGCAGCAGAATATGTGTGCCATATCAACTTGAACCGGTCCATTTTATCTTTTGTGGCATATAGAAAATCCATTACTTTCATAAAGTCCTGATAGTGCTCGTCATTCCCATTTGTATTTAACTCTTCAAGGGTGGAATAAGGTTTGTAGGGCGTAGCGGAAAGTAACAGAATCTTCGTATTGGAACGCTCGTTGTCAAAGAATTTGTTGGCCAGCATGGATTGCTCGTCATCGCCTTGTTCAAGCAACGAATTGAAGCGTTGAAACTCATCCATGATAACCAGGTCAGGGTCGAGCATGTCAATACTGATTTCTGCGAAAATACGACGTAGCTTATTGATCATCTCTGCCCTCTGACGATTATCGCAACCATTTTGTGCGTACTCAATCAATTGATTTGTAATAGTATCCGACAAACTCGTCTGTAACTTACTATGCATCTCACAAAGATAATCATCTCCGCTTCCTTTGATCTTTTCGTTATAAATGTTCGTAAGCTCCTGCCAGTTTTTTACATTACAGCTAAGAAAATCACCGATAACTTCCTTATAATCTTTGAATTGAGCCAGTCCGCATAAAATATTATACATCAAGGCACGTTCATTGGCCGTTCCTTGTGCACTGTAAAAACGGAAGGAAGTGGAAGGAGTCAACGGAATGATTGATTCAGGCATTTCTCCCTGCTCATGCTGTTCTGCAATCCTTTTCTCAGCCAATTTGATATAGAGATGCTGCATTGACAGACGGCTCTCGCTGATGCTCATCCGATTTTCAACCCCTAATTTCTCAATGTTCTGGTCGGCTATGTTGGCATTTGAACAGATATAAACCACCTTAAAGAAGTCATCCTTCTCCTGCTTGTGCCATTCACGAACCAGGTTGATGACTTGTTTGGCTACGAACGTCTTGCCTAATCCCACTTCGTCGGCCAGCAATACTCGTCTATGACCTAAATTTTTATAAATATGCAGAATGCGATCTGCCGTAGCACGCTGAAAATCCTTTACTTCCTGACTCATAAGTGTTTTATTTGTTTAATAACGTTTTCAAATGTGTTGTACATCTCCATGAAATGGTCTGGGATGACTGTCTCGTCTGCTTTCTCTACTATTTGCCGGATAGAAGAGATGCGGTCAGGGTCTTTATAGGCCATTTTCACCATGTCTTCATAAAGTGAGGTACTAATTTGCTGTTCCAAAGAGGATGCCTTGTCATTGGCCAGCTCCTTTTCCAGTTGTTGGCTTTCCAATATATACTGTTCCACCTCATCAGTTAGCATGAATGCCAGATAGTTGATGAACTTTCTTTTCGTATTGATAAAGTAACGGAATATTGCTTTGTCTCTCTCATCGGTTGGCATTCCCTCCGTCTGTATTTTTATCAGACGACGCAAATCTCCAATCCGTATCGTGTAAAATTCTGTTAATGAATCCAGTGCCATATCTTTAAATGTCAGCCCGTCAGCTAATAATTGTTCCTTGCCGTCACATCCTAAAGGATAAAGAAAAACAGGCTCTGAAGGCATTCTGTTAGACTGGCATTGTATGGTGATGGTATAGTTTCCGTCATTAGATGTAATTTGTGCCTGCTGAATGGCCGAAATTGCACGACGCAGCATCAATTCGTTGGTGACATCCTCTTTCTCAGAGTCTTCCTCCGGTACCGAAAGAACCTGCTCGAACATACATTCCTTGCTGTCGTTTATCAGTTCACTCCGGTATTTTTCATACGAAGATTTATAGGGAGCAAACTTCAGATGCAGTAAAAACTCCACATTCCGTCCGAATCCATTCATGGTGGCGTTGGTAGAACCGAGATAAAGATGGTTATAGCTGAGATTGCCTTCGTACCGGCGTATGAAATACACTTTCTCGTGTAAATCGACAGCTACATCTTTTTCCACCTTATCGGTCAGTACTTCCTTGGGAGTGTAAACACCGTCATTAAACAAGTTTATTACCTCTTGTATAACTGAAGCATGTCGTGTGATGAGTGTCTTTTTAGCACTAGGATTGCAACTGACCATCTGATTCAAAATATTCTTGTCAACGAAGGGGGAGATAACCAGCATTTCTGCCGCATGATTCAGCATACTTTGTTCAAAGCACTTTGTATATCCGTCATATCCAGGTATCCCCATAGGAAAAAACTCGTAATCCTCAAAAGGAGAATCGGTAAGGTCAAATCGTTCAATGTAGTCAATGTCCTTACAGAGTGAACGCATATTTTTACGGATAGTACGGTTGTCGGCTTTTGCGATTAGCCATGTGAGGAAGTCCACAAGCGGTGCATGTTTGACTTGCGCTTTTCTTGTGGCCGGTTTGGTGCCGATTTTACCGACAAGTTCACATACTACGTCAAGATCGTTGGAACCAGTAAGGTTGCGGGAAAGGACAATCAGTTTGATTTGCTGAGCACCGGTGTCCTGGTTCGTTTCTTTGATAATCCATACTTTGGGATGAAAATTGATGAAACCGCCCCCTTTTGCTTGCAGTGTTACCTGTACAACGCTTTGCTCCAATAGTGAATACACTTTGGAATTGGCTTGCGGTACTGCCATACATCCGGCATTGCAGAAAACTGCAAACTTACCTGCTGATTGATTGATAGTCTCCAGTATCAGGTGAGGAGAGCGCATGATCGTTTCCGTCAAGTCGGTCATAGTACCCAACATAAAGGGCACTGATAACAAGGAAGGCATGTCCAGACTGTAGGTCGTACAAACCGCATAATCAATTACAAAGCCATCGCTTTGCAACACATCCGTATAGATAATATCGTTCCATAATGCATCAGCCATTGATAGCCTCCTTTCTTAATTCCTCGGCAAAGGTTTTTACCGTTTCCCATCGGTAGGTAAGTTTATAATAGTGTATACGGTTCTTCTTGTCGTAAATACGAGCTGGATTGCCTAGTTTCCGACGATTCCCTTTTATTTTTCGTTCCCGGTTGATAATCAACTGATCCAAACCTCCATCTTCTTCAATGTCATTGGCTGCAATGCGTTCCGCAACTTCTTTGCAGAACCATTTTCCGCTGTTCTCCCGTATACTTACTGCATTCAGCACTTTGTCTATATTCGTACCACTATTCCGGTATTCTTCAAGTTTTTCCTGAAATTCGATTCGCATTTCTTCATCCTGGTATTGCGAATATATATAGTTATAGCGGATGTGTACCATATATATAAAATCAGCGAAGCGTCGGGCCAAATCTTGCAATTCTCCAATCTCCTGTGGCAAATAACGGAAGGGAATCTGTTCAAAACTATCGGCTATCGCAAAGTCAGGATTATCCACGATGTAACGTAATAAGGTACCTTGACATGCTTCTGCGTTCAGAATGTGATCCACAATAAAGTCTTTATCCTCTACGGTCAGATCTAATGTACATTTCTGGGTAAAATCATAATCTACATTAGGGAAAGAGCAGAACTGGAACAGGCCGGACTTCTCATCCGCATCGTCATTTGTATCTTCATTATCCGTCTTGGTCACTTTAGGAGCATTGTGTAATGCCTTTGAAGTTGAGTAGATTAGTTCATATAACTGTGGACTACGTAAGATTCCAAAAGTCTGTAATCCGGAATTGTAGATGTATGCCGGATCATATTTTACATAATTGTTTCCACTTTTACCAATCATCTCACTTCCTGTGATACCTCGTTTGTCCGCACTGCCATCGTATAGATTTTTTGTCATGATCCGTTCCAGACGGATAATTTCCGCTTTCACCTCCGATAAACGGTTATATCGTTTTTCTGTAGCCTTACGATAGAGTTGTGGCATGAGCGAGAAATACTTCATGTGCTTTTGCAGGGTAGATATTCCGGGAAACATACGGTCTGCAAAAGCATCACGGATACGGCCAATGCCGAGTTCGTCGAGAGCTACAGATTCCGAAGTCATTTTCAGTACTTGCATGACTCGGGTTTGTTCTTCTCTGTTGCTGTGTATATATCCTAATTTCATAAAATTGCTAATAATGATTTTTTTATCGTTTCCTGATTCACTGTATCTGTTGTGGAAATGCGAATCAGAGGAAGCCCTAACTTTGTGAATATTTGATTTTTCAACTTATCACGTGATAGTTGGGCGTCATTCTCCTTATGGAAATGCCATCCGTCCACTTCTATGGCACTGATCGGCTGTTTGGTCAGGGAATTATAGAGCAGGAAATCTATATGTGAGAATGGACTTTCTGCAAATGTTTTTTCTTTATCTTCCAGTTGATTCCAGTCGGTAATAAGTCTGGACAGTGGATAATGACAAAGTACTCCCGTATGAGGCAAACCTAATTCAGCAATGGCTTTTAACAGAATATCGTATATTAGATTCTCTGATAAATGTTCAGAGACAGCAGGATGAGCAGCTTCGTAAGCCAATCTTTCTGCCGTATATTGCTGATAGAGCAAATCAAAGACAGAATGCAACTTACTGGATTTCACCTCAAAATTGTTGTACTGAATATAACTGATTAGCTGGCTGAGATTGGAATCCTCTGGCATTTCATTTCCGTTCGTTACCAAACATAATTTGCTCTTAGCACGTGAAATGGCAACATTAAGTAAGTTGGCATCATCCGAGAATTCTGTAGGAGAGTTGTCCACCATACTCATAATAATAGTATCACATTCTCGCCCTTGATACTTGTGTACTGTACTGGATATGTCTTTTCTAATAGCTTGATTGATTGCTTCAGCTTGAGCCCGATACGGAGTAATAATACCTATACTTTCCGATTCTGTACATTCCGATAATACCTCTTGCGTAATGACATCTATTTCACGTTGGTTGAAATGTCCTCTGGCATGATTGCCGGGTACAGTTCGAATTACTTGCAATACATCTTTTTCTCCTTCGTCTGTAGTCATGGCAATCAGTTCTCCATTGTAAAAGCGCTGATTACAGAACTCTATGATTTTCGGATGGCACCGATAATGTTCTCTAAGCAGTGTTACTGGCGCATCCCGAAATATTTCTACGCACGATTGTAGAAAACTGTGCGTGACAGCATTGTATCGGTCGTCCACTTGGTATGTGGTCTGAATAGCCCTTAACGCCAATTCTTCTTCTCGGCTTACCACATTGGGTAACTGTTTGTCGTCACCCACAATCACGGCGTTCATGGCACATGATAGAGCCAAAGCCCCCGTCTTAATATCCACTTGTGAAGCTTCGTCCATAATCACATAGTCAAAAACCATGTCTTTACTGATACAGCTTTTGGCCGAATAAGTAGTACTGAGCACAATCGGATATTCTTTCAGGAACTCTTCTGTTCTGCGCTTAATATCCTTGATGGTAAATTTTTTCCTTTGTCCGGTATTATACCGTTTAGCTATCTTGTCCTTCAATAGTTGTAGAGAAGAGGAACGAAGTTCTTTCATACTCTTTTGGATATCTATGCTTTGGAGTGCTGAAGCAATCGATTCCAGCTCTTGCTCTAATTCTGTTTTTCGAGAAAAGTAGTAGGCCGACTCAAAACTGTTTATGACATCTGTCGCTTTTCTATTTAAAAATGTCAATATTTTAGTTCCTAACAAGAAAGCCCATTGCAATCTGAACCATAAACCTGGCTTATGTCCGTTCTCAACTATCATCTGATAGCGGTTGAGCAAATTCATAAGTTTAGCCGATGGTTTGCCATTCAACCATTCATCTTCTGTATGGTTGTCTTCCCGCATTTCGTTGTATTTCGATTCTTTTAATAGGGCATCGTATTCTGCCTTTAGTTTGGCCTGCCGGAGTTGACCTCCAAATCCTTGTGAAACGGCTTGAAGTGAGTCTTTTGCTAGATTCTTTGTAGTTGTTTGTTTATCAATTGTCCAATTTGCCATAGTAGGATACTCTGGCTGGTTGGCGATGAATGTTTCTTTGTTTTGTACACTACCCAGTTCGGCCACAAGGAAGCCAAGTCCTTCTCCGTTTAGCTTCTCAGCTACATTCTTAACAGCCGAGTTATTGTTTGATACGACTAATACCGTTTTACCTTTCATCAGCAGATTGGCAATGATATTCAGTATCGTCTGTGTCTTACCGGTTCCAGGAGGTCCCTGAATAATGCTTACCTGATGTGTCAATGCTGCTTCTACGGCCGCTTTTTGGCTGGCATTGCATCCAAACGGATAATAGACTTGTTTGGGCATGGAGTAAGTTACCAATTTTGTTTTGTCACCTAGGTATTGAGCCAAGGGAACATTATCACGCTTCACATCTACCAATTCATATTGTTTGGATAGAATACTTTCATAATCTTCTTCCGCAATCAGTCCTGTTTCAGCAGCTAGTTTGCGAAGATAATCCCAAATAGAACCTCCATTTTTGTCAATTGGGGTACGGGTAATATAGACCTCGTTTCCTTCCAGATTCTCATAGTAGCCATTGTCATAGGTCACTCGATAAAAAATGTAGCGACCATCTGTAAAACGTAGTAATTCTGCTACATTATTGATATGTTTATTATTGATGTATAGCCCTTTTTCTCCAAGATTAATTGTGTCAGGGTGTGTTAGACAAAGTAAACGTGACGGATTGTAATTGAATACACGTGGTGATGACGAAAACCGAACAGTCCAAAGTCCATTCTTGTTTTGGTAAATAGAAGAAACACGTTCAGTGATGAACATTTGCTTGTCACCGCGTTTCTCCAAATCTACAATCATATTTTGTTTAACATCCATTCAATCAGATATTTACTTATTTTTCAACTATATCAGAATCTCTTTTGTTGGCTATCCCAAAAGGTATATGTACTGCAGGTATATCTTCTAAATGATCTAAATGTATCATCTGGTCGTCAAAGAAAATATGTGGTTTTAAAATATTTAGTATTCGAGTTTTATCTATTCCTCCGAGAAAGAATACATCATCTACTTCAATATTTAGGCTCTTTAATGTAGTTACGACACGTTCATGTGCAGGAGCGTTTCTTGCAGTAATTATAGCTGTACTAAGAATTTTCTTGTAATTAGGATTCTTGTCTACTTGTGCATTTTCAAGGCGTTGGAAAAATGATATTTTTTGCAATAGTGTTCCTATCGGTCCTTCTGATAATGGATTGGAGGCAAGTTCTAGTTCATGATGATGATAAACGGACATATTTCCTTTATTTTCTTTATAAAATTGTTCCGAAGAATCATCAGCTATTACTCCATCAAAATCAAATCCAAGACGAAGTTGTGTGTCATTTTCATCATCTATAACTTTAGTGTCTAGAACAGTACCTGCAGCAAAACCTGCAGATATTGCTTTTTCTGTATCTTCTGGATTTGCAGATAAAAATAATGATGCATTGAAGGCTGGTAAATATTGAAAATTACTTTTTCCTGAAGAAAAACAAGCTCGAGAGATGTCCAAATTATAATGTGCAATACTACGGAATGCTCTTAATCCTGATTCTGGACTATTTTTTGAAAATATAACTACTTCAATAGGTTTATCTTCTGGGAAAGAATTATTTAAATTCAAGATACGTTTGATGAAAGGGAATGCAACTCCCTTTCCTAGTGGCTCGTTAATCATCCGTTCTTGATATTTTCTGTAAGCATCAATGCCTTTTACACGATATATACTATCAGATTCTTCCATATCAAACAAAGCACTAGTTGATACGGCAATTACAAGTTTTTTCTCTATAGGATATGGCATATTTTAGTTATTATATTAAATGTGTTATATTAATTTTTTATATTTATCCCCCATAAAAACAATTGTAATACTATTAGATTACTGATATCAAAAGTAATAGACATCTTTATACCATTGCATCCATTCTTGCAGGTCATGATTTAGTTTATATACAATGTTCAACACATCATAGTTGGTAAAACAACTGAACATTCTATTTCCACAGATCAATGCTTTGTATTTATTGATTGACTTGTCTAACATTGTGCTTTTTGCATGATGGCATACCGAAAAAGTTACCATACTATATATTCCAGTTTCCTGTAAGGCTAAAGCAAGTATCTGATTGCGCCATAGTTGGTTAAGTCCATCCTTGAAAGGACAACCTTCGATACCAATTGAGCCTTTGAATATATCTAGGTTTCTTTTTAGAGTATCCCAATATTTATATCCTATCATGTGATAATAGCATTTCTGAGGCTCTTTGGTTATACTAATGAGATTATATTGAGTACAATTAGTCTTTAATTTATTAGCTTTACTTTTATATGCTCCGCATATTGTAAATTCTTTCTCGCTAAGTTTATGTTCAATTAGCCATAGGCATAATTTGCCTTCTATGTTATAGTAAGCAATGGCTACGTCTGCGTCAGTTCCGGCTGATTGGGAATGATCGTTTAAGACGCCTGCTCCTTGTTTAATATCTTGGCCCCAATATTCAAAACAGAATCCGTGAAATAGTTTATCTCTAGCTATCTTACTGAAATTTGAGGGACATCCGGGGATCATTGGTAATATACGATCAACATCTTTAGAAAGGAGTAAAGGCATAAACAGATTAATACAGGCTGTTTGAGAACTTACTGCATGATATGCAAACTTATGTAGTTTATAAGCAAAATTACTCCGTTGCATTTCCTCCCAAACAGGTATGATTGGTCCATATATCATTGTCGGAATAGTTGTATCGTTTGGGAAAATAGCATCGTATTCATGCCCTTTATACATGCCTCTTTCTGTAGTAATATTTTTACGCTTCCAGTCTATGATATGGACATAAATAGCTTTTTGTTCCAAGGTTAGATTGCTGGGAAGATAGTATTTTACTCCGTTGATTGTTTTTTTCCATCTGACAATTATCATTTATAATCATTATATTATCTCTATTATTTCTATAGCTACAAGAGTATGCCCTCTAAGTCCAAGTACTCCCATTTAAACTAACTCCATAGTAAGTTTTTTTGTATCATCAGCACTTATGACTGTGGAAAATAGTGGCAGAAAAAGTCTCCTTATCAGAGTGGAACGTGCCACTCAAAAATGGTGGTGATGATTTGTTACAAAAATATGATTATTTTTCTTTTTTACGTAAAGATTTTCCTCTAAAAGTCATATTATCTGCATGGCTAAAAAGTCTGTCTAAAATTGATTCGGTTTGAGAGCATGGTTTTAGATAACCATACCAGACTTAAGTAGGTAACAGGGATGTAATTATAATAGGGATAGTCATTTAATTCCTTCAAATTGAGTTAACCGGCAGACTTTCCCTTATTT
>ENA-ORPF01001179-ORPF01001179.1-human-gut-metagenome-genome-assembly--contig:-NODE-1179-length-22545-cov-10.372521_pt1 | contig 22545 bp, 12 predicted proteins | sample MGYA00242140_ERZ509070 | MGnify/ENA primary metagenome ERZ509070 (study PRJEB26280, sample SAMEA2338713) | human gut metagenome | biome: human gut; feature: human-associated habitat; material: faeces... | reverse complement strand
AGAATCGGACGCTGACGGTCAACAAAACCTTGGAGTACCGCCACAAGCAGCACTTTTGGCGTGCAGGGCCTCCGAAAACGCAGCAGAGCTATCGCACCATCCCGCTGACAGATCGGGCCTATGAAATTCTGAAAGAAATCAAGGACAAGCGCCCTTGGCAAAAGGAATCTCCGCTGCTCTCGCAAACACTGGAATATATCGACCGGCGAACGGGGGCAATCTCCCGGCTGGTCATGCGCGATCTTGTCTTTATCAACTGGCGCACCGGGGAACCGGCGAAGAACAGTTCCTATGATACCCACTTATACCGGCTCTGTGATCAGGCGGGCATCGAGCATTTCTGCATGCACGCCCTGCGCCACACCTACGCCACACGAGCGATTGAATGCGGCGTGCAGCCCAAGGTTCTTCAAAAGCTGCTTGGTCACGCAAGTATAAAAACAACGATGGACAGATACGTCCATGTCACATCTGAATCCTTGGATCAGGCTGTGCGGCAATTTGAATCAGGCAGGGTTTCCTAGCATATAAGTCCATGCGAAAATGGCGTAAAAATAGCGTAAGCCAAACACGCCGGATTCCGGAAGCCCTTGAAAATCAAGACATTTTAAGGAGATAGAGAAAACTATGAAATTAGGTATCGGAAGAATTTGACCTGATTTCATAAATCTATAAAGAAGCATAAATGCCCGTAAATCCTTACGGGAACAAGCTTTTTCAAATTTCAAGGGGCATAAAACCCCACGCTGTCTCATAAAGCTGCACGCCAAAATGGTACAGTCGTGGTACAGTAGATTGAAGTGCCGAGAAAAGCCCCTATGCAGAGATAATTATACTATGACAATGAAATGCTAAAGCGGATGTCCGAGGGAAAGGCCTCAGACATCCGCTTTTTGTTTTTATAGATATGCTTTTTGCCTCTTCGCGGCAAGGCAAATGGAATCCGTGAAATATTTGCCGATTTGGAAGCCAAGTTGCACGAAATCGTGTGCCGCGAAACTGTGAACACGGAACGCCGTTCAGGAAAGAATCTTATGGAATCGGACTTAATCCCATGACTTCGTGAACTGGAAAGTATGCCGATTCGATCAACGCATCATATTCGGTTCTCAGAATCCCCCAGAACGGGAATTTTGCTTTTCAAATCTGTCTACATGAATGCTAGACAGAACGAATGATAATATGTCGTGATAAGGGTTGAAAATCAAGGATTTTCTTCGCTGTAAGCAATGCGGGCAAGCTTTCCCTTGTGATGATATTCCTTCCACGGATCTACCGTTAGAGCGCAAATAAGTGTTGATTTTGGCACTGTTTTGAGGCCGCCGGAGCACGACGGATAAGCGCTTTTGCGATGCCTATTCAGGAGCTGGCAGGGTCTTCTTTGCGGGCTTCGCTATCCCCCTATTGATTGATCCCGCTTCCTCAAATATCTTCGCCAGCTCCGTGCCGCTCTCCTGCATCTCTCTTGGAAACAACGCATAAGGTGTAGTTATAGTCTGATAAAACCGTAACAGAAAAAATGGAGTTGTGCGGCTATAATAATTCAGAAAAACGTGTAATACATAGTTTGATAATTCCAGAAAAATGTGATATGCTATTGGCGTACTAAAGGAAGGCTGGTGAGTCGCATGAAACGCAATGCAATTCAGGAACTTGTAGCATGGAAGTCCAGTGAAGACCGCAAGCCGATGGTGCTGAAAGGCGCCCGGCAGGTGGGAAAAACCTGGCTGATGAAAGAGTTCGGGCAGAACTACTACGACAGCTATGTCTACTTCAACTTTGATGAGGAAGATGAGCTGAAATCCATCTTTGAGGCCAATAAAAATCCCCAGCGGATCATCGAACTGCTGTCCCTGATCACCGGGGAGAAAATTCTTCCGGAAAAAACACTGATTATTTTCGACGAGATTCAGGAGTGCCCGGAAGCACTAAATACTTTGAAATATTTCAAGGAAAAGGCCAACGAATACCATGTAATCGCCGCCGGCAGTCTGCTGGGGACGCTCCTGGCACAGCCCAAGTCTTATCCCGTAGGCATGGTCAATCTGCTGGACATCTATCCGCTGACCTTTGACGAATTTTTGGAGGCAACCGACGAACGTCTATACGCCTATTATTACAGCATTCAAAAGGAACAGTCGATTGAGGATATTTTCCACAACCGGCTGCTGGAAGCATACAATTACTACCTGATTATCGGTGGAATGCCAGAGTGCGTTGCTTCGTGGATTGCGCATAAAGACCCTGCAAAAATTACGCAGATCCAACGAGAACTGATCGAGGTCTATGAGAACGACTTCTCTAAACACAATGGCAAGGTCAACAGCGGACGGATTCTAATGGTGTTCCGCAGTATTGTCGCACAGCTTGCAAAGTCCAACGAAAAATTTATGTACGGCGCTGTCCGGGAGGGCGGCCGCGCGCGTGACTTTGAAGAAGCGATTGAGTGGCTTGTTTCTGCTGGGATGTTAAACCGTATCTATAATGTTTCCAAAGCAGAGCATCCACTAGCAGCCTTTGATAAGCTGGATCAATTCAAGCTGTTTGTGTTTGATACGGGTCTGCTCAAGCACATGGCTGGTATTGATAACAGCGCAATTCTGCTGAAAACGGACTTTCAGTTCAAAGGGCCATTGACGGAGAACTACGTTCTGCAGCAGCTCCGCGGTCAATTTGAGGTGGAGCCTCGTTACTACTCGGACAAAAACAGTGAGATTGATTTCCTCATCCAGCACGGCACAGAGATCATCCCCATAGAGGCAAAGGGCGGCGAGGACAAAACTGCTCCATCGTTCAAAAAATACATTGCCGACCATCATCCCGAACACGCGCTGCGGTATTCCAAGCGTGGCTATCGGAAAGACGGTGCAATTACAAACTTACCGCTGTATCTGGCGCGGAAAACAAAATCCTTGCTTTGAATGCACATTTTGAAATATGGGGATAATTCGTGGTGTTACTGTAAGAGAAGCAAGCAATAAGAAAAGGGGCGCAAAAAATGAAAATAAATCACCTCGAATACGTTGCATTTCCAGAATATAGCCTTATTTTCAACCATACCTTAAGTAAGGAGAAACTAATAAAACTCCTGTCAGGAATTAGCTGTGAAAAGGCAATCGCTATTCTTTCTCGTTTTGCTTCTCTCCATATTGGTGTTTGCCAACAAAATCAAGATGCGTGCCAGCTCGATTGGTCACTTAGGGTGGCGCATTCAAATCACATACAGAAAATGGGTGGGAATTGGATTGCCTACAATCAATTTAAGACTATCATGTGTCTGCAGGCTATTTTTGAGTTAGAAAAATGGGCGTTGTTGTATTGCCCTGTTAAGAAAAAACTTAGTCCGATATTGCTACCAGACCTACTCCTCATCATGGACGCTATCTTAGCTATCAATGATCGACTTCCCAAAGGAGAAGTAAGTGGACATGAAACAGAGTATCTATATTTGACGCTTTATCATAACACACATAAAAATATTAAAGATCAGATAGCACGAGCTTATTATGTTTTTTCGACACTTGCAAAACGGAACCCTAAAATGGCAGTATTTCTAACCTGCTACGAACAAATGCGGGGATTCTCTTTAGAAGATCGCCTTACAGTACTTTTCGATTCGCTTACAAATGTGATCTCGCGTTTTACAATCACTGATATGTTTACAAAAGGGCTTTGTGTCACAGTAGAAGATTTCGATGCTAAAGGTTTAGCGCCGGTATATGAAAAAATACTCAAGACTATTCGGATAGATTATACGATCGCCAAAAAGAACGCTTCTAAGACAATAGATCAAGTCTGGAATTTCGAGCCATTTTACCGTTTTCCTTTCGTCCAGATTGAGGCTTTACAGTTTGCATTTTCCGAAACAACTATCGTATATCAAATGTGGGAAGGTCTATATTGGGATGTTCGCTACACGTTCAAAACCGATGGTGAAAAATTTATGACGCTGTTTGGTCAGCCATTCGAGCAGTATGTGCGAGAGATAGCAAAAGCATCCGCAGATAGCTCGGAAGGTAATGTGAAATTTCAAGATGAATTTCTGTATAAGTATAAAGGACAGCATCGAGCATCGACCGACTGTTATTTCCGTATAAGTAATACCTTGGTTGCCATCGAAGCAAAGGCAAAGAGTCCACATTCCAGTACATTGACAGGTCCCAATCGAGCAGCTATTGATGTAGAAGTCACGGAACTCATGTTCTATCCAACAAAACAGGTCTGTAAGCGCTTAAAGGAGATTTATTCCAAGGACAGTGACATAGCTGAAAGCAAGTCTGGTTTTTTTGATGGAATTGAGCGTACGATTATCTTGGCTGTATGTATGGAGAAAGTGCAGCCAATCGGTGAATTGCTTCTTGAATTTGATAAAATGATTGCACCTGATATTTCGGAAACAAACATTGTCGCATATCATAGTATTAACATCGAAGAATTTGAGGTTATTTGCAACTTAATCGAGCTGTGTCCTGCCGAACTACCTAAAATTTTTGCCGAGTGGTTTGCAGATCAAAGGAAAGATGTTCGGAGCGCGGTGGCATTAGCAAATTATCTTTCAAGTCGGCAAAAGCCTTATAGTTGCTCTCAATATGTTTCTCAGCTTTTTAACGAGTCATTGAGAGAAATTTCCACGAAAACATTCGGGAAAGATTTGACTTCTGAACAAGATCATTGCTAAGTGCGAAATTAGGATGTCTATACATCTCTCGCTCCTGCATACGAAAACAATTTCAAAGCATCGCATAGCCAGTCAGTTTTGCTGACTGGCTAATTTTTTACGAAAAGGAGGTTGGAATATGCCGAGCAAGCTACAATTCTATTCAGAATTTGCCGAGCGCACCGTGAGGCAGATCACCGGCAGCTATCGAAGCTGGACGGCCTTTCTCGCTACGGCGGCGCGGCTCTACAAGTACCCTTACAATGAGCAGCTTATGATCTATGCCCAGCGCCCGAACGCGACAGCGTGTGCAGAATATGATTTCTGGAAAGACCGCATGGGGCGCTATGTGCAGCGCGGCAGCACCGGCATCGCACTCATTGACACCAGCGGCTATCAACCGCGATTACGGTACGTTTTTGACGTGGCAGACACCGCGCCGCGCGATGCCGCACGCAACTTTACGCTATGGGAAATGCGTACCGAACATGAAGCGAAAGTCTGCTCCATGCTAACGGAACAGTACGACGTTCCCCAAGACGGTGGAATCATCGCGCAGTTTGAGCGCGTTGCGGACAAACTGGCGCTGGAATACTGGACGGAACAGAAACGCGACATCTGCGACATCATTGCAGATTCGTTTCTAAGCGGGTATGATGAAGATAACATACGGATGGCGTTCAAAACAGCGGCATCCACCAGCATCACCTACGCGCTTATGGCACGCTGCGGCTTCTCCCCGGACGGCTATTTTGAACCGGAGGATTTTATGCCGGTCTTTGACTTCAACACCCCGGCCGCGGTCAGCGTCCTCGGAACAGCCGTCAGCGAGATCAGCCAGCGCGTTTTAAGGCAAATCGAGATCACCGTAAAAAGACACGAGCGCGAACGCCGCGCAGAAAGGACGGAAGAACATGGAGAACAACCTGACTTACAAGACCAGCGGAGAATTTCAGATCCCCGACCTGAGCCTGCGCGAGAATCCGCAGAGCCAGCCGCTTGGCAAGTACGGACGGATGCGGCAGATGTATCTCCGGGAGCATCGCCCGATTCTCTGGAATCAGATGATTCTGTCGGAAACGCTGTTTCCGCACCTGCGGGAGATCGACGAGACGGCGAACCGGAGGCTGGAGCAGATGATGCCGGAGCTGATGAAGTCGGCGGGCGTGACGGAGGAGCTGAAAGCCCGCGACCAGATGAAATGGGTGGGGCTGATGAACAGCCTGAAAGCGCAGGCGGAGGAGATCATCCTCAGCGAGCTGGTGTACAACTGACCAATGACGCGCCGGAAGCGGAACCGGCGCAGCCTCCGATACCGCAGGCATACCAACTGAGCCTGTTCCCCACGGAGGATGAGCAAATCGCATATATCGCAGAAGCGGAGAGCTACACGCCCTCCGCTTTTTCCATGTCCATCCCGCAGGCGGATATCGACCACATTCTGCGCATGGAGGGCAACGCCGACTATGCCCGCATGAAGATCGCCACGGAGTTCTCCAAGGGCAAGAGTGCGGAAGAAATCGCGGCGTTTCTTCAAAGCAGCTTCCACGGCGGCAACGGCGTCGTCACCGAGAGCGGCAGATATTCCGCGTGGTACGCCGACGACGGCATCCACATTGCCAATGGGGACGCGGCAAGATACCTGACCTCCGCAAAGGTCGTAAGCTGGCAGGAGGCGGCAGCGCGCATTTCCGAGCTTTTGGAGCAGGGCGAATACGCAACCAACGTAGAGCTTGCGGAAACGCCGGGGCACGAGCGCACGGAGCTGGCGCAGTCTATCTGGTATCTACGGCAGGATTTAAGTGAAAAGGCGCGGGCGCAGGGCTATCTCTCCTGCCTGTCGGATATGCGGGGCGGCGGTTTCCCGGAGGAAACGGCGCGGCTTGCCGAGCGGCTGAGAGACCCTGCGTTCCGTGAAGTCCTCATGGACGATTTTGCACAGCTCCGATCCGACTACCGGGAGGACAGGAGCCTGCTGCGCTTTCACTACCACAAGCCGGACAAAATCGAGCAGGGTTTGCGGGAGCTGAATCTGCCCCGCAGGGAGTACCGCACCGAAATGGCGGAGATTCCCGCCGTGCAGCGGTTTATTACCGAGGACGAGATCGCCGCGACCCTGACCCGCGGCAGCAATATTGAAGGGAGCAAGGGGCGCATCTACTCCTATTTCAAAGAAAAGCACAGCCCCAGGGAGCAGGCGGATTTCCTGAAAGATGAATACGGCATTGGAGGCAGCTCCCACGCGGTATCCGGCGCGTCCCACAGCGGTGAGGATCACAGCGGCAAGGGCGTCAGCCTGAAAAAACAGGACTGCCCGGAAATTCAACTGAACTGGGCGAACGTCGCCAAGCGTATCTCCGAGCTGATCCGCAAAGACCGTTTCCTGACCCCGGAGGAAAAGGCGCGCTTTGAGCAGCTTCAGCGGCAGACCGCAGAGCGAAGCACAGCATGGAATGACTACAATGCCGTAAAGGAAGCCCACCCGGACAATATCGTGCTGTTTCAGGTGGGCGATTTCTTTGAGATTTACGGCGAGGACGCAAAACAGGCGGCGGAGCTGCTTGATCTCAACCTTACCACAAGAGCGATCCCTGGTGCTGGCCGTGTGGAGATGTGCGGCGTACCGTCGCACAATTTAGAGATGTATGTAGAGAAATTGCGCGATAAGTATGATGTGACGATTGCCGAAGCGCCAGACTTTAGAGGTGAGCGCCACATTTACACGCTGCGCTCTATCGACCATGAAGCAGAAGCCGCCATCGACGTACAGGAAACGGAGTTTGGCGCTGACGGTTCAAACGTGTTCCATGATCCTGCCGCCGATGTGACGCAGCCCACGGTACGGGAGCTGTTTGACGGGTACAAGCTGACCGTTGGCAACGCGCTTTCCAAAGATACGGCTTTTGTCAATGCCTGCCGCAATTCAGACCGCCAGAACGCTTATCTGGAGGGTGCGGACGCTATCCGTCGTATTGTCACGGCATCTGATGATCTCCAGCTTGTCCGCCTGTACTTTGATATGCCCGCGTTCCATAACCGGCTGCATCAGGAGCTTTTGGAGGAACTGTATCCCACGCTGGCTGCGACGGTCGCACCCTCTCCCTATCAGATTACACAGGAGGACATTGACAACGCGCTTCTGGATTGGCACAACAACCTAAAGGGCAAGCAGGAAGTCGCACTATATATGCAGGCGCATGGGCGAGAACGCAGCACCGCCGCATGGCTGGCTGCAAAATATGGCTGGGAAGATAGCAAAACTCCCATGTATATCCATGTAGGAAACGCCGAGCCGGTGACGCTCACATGGGCGCAGGTACAGCGGCGGTTGGCACAGCTCATCCGCGAGAATAAATTTTACGATGAGAATGAGCGACTGCGGTTATTTTCACCTGACCGATACTCCATTCGTCTGCATCCCGGCGAGGGCGGAATTACCGGCATTTGGGATGAGGTGTTGGAACGGTTCTGCGGAGATGGGGAACAAACGCTCCGCTTTGCAGAACAGAATAACGCCATTGCTTACTTGGATGGCATCAAACGGGATATGGGAATTGAGCTATCCCCTCCGGCGTTTACAACACCGCTTGGCTATACTTATCATATTGGAGATCGCATTTCATCCATAGAGTTAGACCACATAGCAACAGTCGGCGTTATCGCGCGTGTAGATGAAGATCACGTCTGGCACACGTTACCGAACGTACCCGGACAGGAACCTGTCAGCATCGACCGCAATTCCTTTGAACGCTACCTCGACACCAGATATTTCGAGGTTTCTGAACCGGAGCCGCAGCGCGTCATTGCGGCGCAGCACACAGAACAGCCAACCCCGGAGACGCCGCAAGCGGTTCAAAACCTTATGGGGCAGCGCGTGGAAATTGATGGTAAGCTCTATAATGTTGATTCCGCAGATGAAACTGTCGCGCATCTCAGCGTCGTTTCATCCTCCAGCGAGAGCAATCACGATCCGGAACACAGAACCGAACCGGTTTCTGCTGTCCTCACACGAATTGCAGATCAGGGTCGTGAGCTTGCGCCGAATATTTCGGCATATCAGGCACTTCGTGCAGAGCATCCCAAAAAGCTCATCGGTGTCCGTGTCGGAGAACGGCTGCTTTTTTATGGCGCGGATGCAGAACGAGCCGCCAGCGCTTTGAATCGCCGCCTGCTGCAACGCGATATTCCCGGTATGGGCGAAACCGCTGTGACCGGCTATGATTTTGGACAATGGGCAAGCGCCGCAAAGCGTCTGCTGGAGCATGGACACAGCTTCGTGTTTGCGCAGCCAAATGAAACCGACGGCTATGATGTTATCAACGAGGCCGATGCCAAGGAGTATATCCCCATTGGCATGGAGCTGGAGATTGACGGACGGAAGTTTGTCATTGACAGCGTAAATTTCGGCACGGATGAAGTATCTCTGCGCGATGTGACTTTTCAAAACAGGCAGGGCTTTCCCATCTTCCGCGCTGAACACATTGCGTTTATACGCTCGTTTGTTGAAGAGCAGGAACGGGAGCAGCCGCAGCCTGTCACCAAACCCGTCGCGTTCTATCCTGCCGAGAAAACGCACTTGCCCTACGACATAGAAATCCAAACGCTGCACATCCCGGAACCGGAGCATGACCCGCCCTCTGCGGAACCCGCCGAGCCTGAACCGCCCGCCATGAGCGAGGAAGAAGCTCTGATTCTGGAGCAGGAAGGGCGCGCGGCACTTTCGGAAATGGGCGAGTTCGTGCCTGATTTTGATGATGCCATCTCTCAGGCCGAGATCGATGAGCCTCCCGCACACCGTCCTGCGGTATCTATCCCCGTTGACGGCGAGTGGCAGGGCTTTCCCAGCGTTGCCGCTGCGGAGCAGGCCGCTTACGCTGACTTCAAGGCGGCAAGCCACCGCGACGCGCAGAATTTCCACATCACCGATGATGCCCTCGGCGTCGGCGGCGCAAAAGCAAAGTTTCGGGCAAATATGGCGGCGATCCAACTCCTGCAAGAGCTGGAGTTTGAGGGCTTACAGGCCAGCCCGGAGCAGCAGGAAATCCTCTCCCGCTATGTGGGCTGGGGCGGTCTTGCGGATGCCTTCGACGAGAATAAGCCAAACTGGTCGGACGAGTTTGCAGAGCTGTACGCCACACTCTCCCCGGAGGAATACGCTGCGGCCAGAGCGTCCACGCTGAACGCCCACTACACCAGCCCCACCGTCATCAAGGCAATCTATGAAGCGGTCGGCAATATGGGCTTCCAGACTGGCAACATTCTGGAGCCATCTATGGGCGTGGGTAACTTCTTTGGCCTGCTGCCGGATCAGATGCAGGGCAGCAAGCTCTACGGCGTGGAACTGGACAGCATCACCGGACGTATTGCCAAGCAGCTTTACCCCAAGGCGGACATTACCATCGCAGGCTTTGAGACAACGGACAGAAAAGACTTCTATGACCTCGCCGTGGGCAACGTCCCGTTCGGACAATATCAGGTAGATGACCGGGCTTATAACAAGCTCGGTTTTTCCATTCACGACTACTTCTTTGCCAAAACCCTCGACCAAGTGCGTCCGGGCGGCGTGATCGCGTTTGTGACCTCCCGCTACACGATGGACAAGCAATCGCCCGAAGTCCGCAGGTACATCGCGCAGCGGGCGGAGCTGCTGGGTGCCATTCGTCTGCCCAACAATGCGTTCCGCGCCAACGCCGGTACGGATGTGGTTTCGGACATTCTCTTTCTCCAAAAGCGTGACCGTCCCATTGAGATTGAACCGGATTGGGTACACCTCGGCCAGAACGAGGATGGCTTTGCCATCAACCGCTATTTTGTTGACCACCCGGAGATGATTTTAGGCAGGCAGACCTCCGAAAGCACCCAATACGGCAAGCAGGATTTCACCGTTGTCCCCATTGAGGGGCTGGCGCTTGCAGATCAGCTCCATGATGCCGTGAAAAACATTCGCGGCACCTATCAGGAGGCGGAACTGCCAGAGCTGGGCGAGGGCGAACAGATCGACACGTCCATCCCCGCAGACCCCAATGTGAAAAACTACTCCTACACCGTGGTGGACGGCGAGGTGTACTACCGGGAAAACAGCCGCATGGTCAAACCGGAGCTGAACGCCACCGCCGCCGAGCGTGTCAAGGGCATGGTCGCGCTGCGGGATTGCGTGAATGAGCTGATTGCCCTGCAAATGGACGAGTACAGCGCAGAAAGCCGGATTCAGGAAGCGCAGACCGAGCTAAACCGCCTCTATGATGCGTTCTCCGCAAAACATGGCCTAATCAATGACCGTGCGAACCGTCTTGCGTTCTCTGACGATTCCTCTTACTACCTCCTGTGTTCACTGGAAGTGCTGGACGACGACGGAAAGCTGGAGCGCAAGGCGGATATGTTCCACAAGCGCACCATCAAGCAGCAGCGCAGCGTAGATTCTGTGGATACCGCCAGCGAAGCCCTTGCTGTCTGCATCGGAGAAAGAGCCTGCGTCGATCTCGACTTCATGGCCTCCCTCATGGGCGGTAGCGAGAAAATCCCGCAGATTGTTGAGGATTTGAAGGGCGTCATTTACAAGGAACCCAACAGTGGTCCGTTTGACTTGCAGGACGGCGGCGAGCATTGGGCAAAGGGCTGGCAGACGGCGGACGAATATCTCTCCGGCAACGTCCGGCAGAAGCTCCGTACCGCGCAGCGCGTGGCAGCGCGCGACCCATTCTTCGCTGGGAATGTGGACGCTCTGATTGCTGCCCAGCCGAAAGACCTTGAAGCCAGTGAGATTGAGGTGCGGCTGGGTGCGACATGGTTTGATAAGAAGTACATCGAGCAATTCATGTACGAAACCTTTGAAACGCCCCGCTATCTGCGCGGACAGATCGAGATCAGCTATGTCCCGTACACCGCAGAATGGCAGGTTTCCCGCAAGAGCATGGTGCGCTACAACGACGTGGCGGCATTCACCACCTACGGCACAGACCGCGCCAGCGCCTATCGGCTGCTGGAGGATGCACTGAACCTCCGCGACATTCGCATCTACGATACCATTGAGGATGCAGACGGACGGGAGCGCCGTGTCCTCAACGCCAAGGAAACCACCCTTGCCGCGCAGAAGCAGCAGCTTATCCGGGATGCGTTCAAGGACTGGATTTGGAAAGACCCGGAGCGGCGCGAAACGCTGGTACGGCAATACAATGAGGAAATGAACAGCACTCGTCCCCGCGAGTATGACGGCAGCCACATCGTTTTCTCTGGGATGAACCCGGAAATCACCCTCCGAGAGCATCAGAAAAACGCCATCGCCCATGTGCTGTACGGCGGGAATACGCTGCTGGCACACGAAGTTGGCGCGGGAAAAACCTTTGAAATGGTAGCCTCTGCGATGGAATCTAAGAGGTTGGGACTGTGCCAGAAATCCATTTTTGTCGTGCCGAACCATCTGACGGAACAGTGGGCATCCGAGTTTCTGCGGCTCTACCCTTCGGCCAACATCCTTGTCACTACCAAGAAGGACTTTGAAACCCACAACCGCAAGAAATTCTGCGCCCGTATCGCCACCGGCGACTATGACGCCGTTATCATCGGCCACAGCCAGTTTGAGCGTATCCCCATCAGTCCGGAGCGGCAGGAACGGCTCCTTCACCAGCAGATTGAGGAAATCACCGATGGTATTCAGGATACCAAGCTCGCAGGCGGCAACAGCTTCACCATCAAGAGTTTGGAGCGCACGAAAAAGGGACTGGAGGCACGGCTGAAAAAGCTGCAAGCCAGCGACCGCAAGGATGATGTGATTTACTTTGAACAACTTGGCGTAGACCGGATGTTTGTGGACGAGTCGGACAATTATAAAAATCTTTTCCTCTATACGAAGATGCGCAATGTGGCAGGGCTTTCCACCACCGATGCGCAGAAATCCTCGGATATGTTCTCCAAGTGCCGCTACATGGATGAGCTGACCGGCGGGCGCGGCGTGGTATTTGCCACCGGCACCCCGGTTTCCAACTCCATGACGGAGCTTTACACCATCCAGCGCTATTTGCAGCATGACCGGCTGCGAGAGATGGGTATGGGCCACTTCGATTGCTGGGCAAGCCGCTTTGGTGAAACCACCACCGCGCTGGAGCTTGCCCCGGAGGGAACCGGCTACCGGGTAAGGACGCGCTTTGCAAAGTTTTTCAACTTGCCCGAATTGATGAATCTGTTCAAAGAGGTCGCCGACATCAAAACGGCGGATCAGCTCCACTTGCCCACGCCGGAGGTTGCGTATCACACCATCGCCACCAAACCCACGCAGATCCAGCAGGACATGGTGAAAGCCCTCTCGGAACGAGCGTCCAAGGTACACAGCGGTGCGGTCAGCCCGGATGTGGACAATATGCTCAAAATTACCTCGGACGGACGCAAGCTGGGGCTTGACCAGCGCATCATCAATCCCATGCTCCCCGACGAGGAAACCACCAAGGTCAATCAATGTGTGGCGAACATTCTCCAATACTGGCGTGACGGCGAGGAGGAAAAACTGACACAGCTTGTGTTTTGCGACATTTCTACGCCAAAGACCACGCCCTCGCAGCGGGCGGCAAAGGCTTCCTCCGGTACGCTGGACAGCCCGGAAATTCATGCGCTGGAGAGCGCGATTTCATTGGAGGAAAGCTCTGACACGCCGTTCACGGTCTATGAGGATGTGCGCCAAAAGCTCATTGACGCCGGTATGCCCCCGGAACAAATCGCGTTCATACACGACGCCAACACGGAGGTCAAAAAGCGGGAACTGTTCGCAAAAGTCAGGAGTGGTCAGGTGCGCGTCCTGATGGGCAGCACGGCCAAAATGGGCGCAGGAACCAACGTGCAGGATCGTTTGGTCGCACTTCACGATTTGGATTGCCCGTGGCGTCCTCGTGATCTCACACAGCGAAAAGGCCGCATTGAGCGTCAGGGCAATCAGAACAAGCTCGTCCATGTCTGCCGCTATGTGACCGAGGGGACGTTTGACGCCTACCTCTGGCAAACGGTGGAAAATAAGCAGAAATTCATCTCTCAGATCATGACCTCAAAATCCCCGGTTCGCTCCTGCGAGGACGTGGACGCTACGGCGCTGTCCTTTGCGGAGATCAAGGCGCTGTGTGCCGGTGATCCCCGCATCAAGGAGCGCATGGATTTGGACATTGAGGTGTCCAAGCTAAAAATTATGAAGGCAGACCACAACAGCAAGCAATTCCGATTGGAGGACAGTCTGCTGAAATACTTTCCGGAAAAGATAGAAGAACACAAGGGCTTTGTTCGTGGGCTGGAGGCGGATATGCAGACCCTCGCGGCGCATCCGCTCCCGGCAGAGGGCTTTGTCGGCATGGAGATTCGCGGCGACCGGCTCACCGATAAGGAAAACGCCGGTGCCGCGTTGCTGGATACCTGCAAGGAGGTCAAGGGCAAAGACCCGGTACAGATCGGCAGCTATCGCGGCTTTACCATGTCCGTTGCTTTTGATTCCATGTGGAAAACGTACACGCTGACGCTGAAAGGCCGGATGACACATCGCGTTGAACTCGGTTCGGATGCCAGAGGCAACCTTGTCCGCATCGAGAACGCGCTGGATAAAATGCCGGAGCGTCTGCGCAGCGTTCAGGAGCAGCTTGAAAACCTCTATAACCAGCAGGCAGCGGCAAAGGCTGAGGTCGGTAAGCCGTTCCCGCAGGAGCAGGAGCTGGCCGCGAAAACGGCGCGGCTGATTGAGCTGGATATGGAGCTGAATTTGGACGGCAAGGGACAGCCGCAGCCTGAGCAGGCGATTGCAAAATCTGCGCGGCCTTCCGTTCTGGATAGGCTGAAAGCGTCGCCTGTTCATGGCGCACCGGAAAAGCCCCACAAAAAAGAAATGGAGGCACGATAATGAAAAATCTCCCCGTTTACAAGCACCCGGCAGCCTACGCCAGAGAGCATGACGAGCTTGCGGCCTACCGCGCTTCCAATCAAGCGAACACGGCCTGCAAGGAAGCGATTGAAGCCGCCATCCGTGACCACTACCGGGATAACCGGCTGGATGCAGCGGCGGTCGATCAGGTGGTGCAGCAGTTCGGCTATGACCGCACGTTCCATGTCCTTGCCATCACCGTCTGTCAAGCGGATTGGGACAGACGGTATTCACCCGACAACCGGGCATGGGCAAACGCCATGTCCATCCCCGCCAATCCCGACACATGGGGTACTGACCGCAACTGCTATCTGGCCGTCAACAGCCATCCCGGTCTGGTCGATCTGTTTCTCAGCCAGACCCGCAAAGCCTACGCGCAGGAGCGGCAGAAAACCTCTGTCCGGGATAAGCTGAAAAAGCCGCCTGAAACAACTTCGCCGAAAATTTCGGCGAAGTCCAAAGCCCCGGAGCGCTGAGCGATGGCAAAACGCAAGCGGGATATTCAGCTTAAATTCCGCGTCACGCCGCAGGAACGGGAAATGATCGAAACAAAGATGGCGCAGTTCGGCACCACCAACATGGCGGCGTATCTCCGCAAGATGGCGATTGACGGATATGTGGTGAAGCTCGATCTTCCGGAGCTGCGGGAGCTGGTGTCCCTGCTTCGGTATTCCAGCAACAACCTCAATCAGCTCACCCGCCGCGCCCATGAGACGGGACGTATCTATGAGGCCGATCTGGAGGACATTCAGCAAAGTCAGGAACGGATATGGACGGCGGCGGAGAAAATCGTTTCCTCGCTGGCGGCGCTAAAATAAGTCGCAGGGGCGGCGGAATAACCGCCGCCCCTGTCCGCACAAAAGCCCCGCATCGTTGCAAAGCGCGCGCTGTCATGGTATTCTGATATTAGAAAAGCATAACGTCTTTGAAAAGGAGGCCGTCAAATGTCTATTCTGAAAATTATCCTTGTGCCGCTATCGCTTATCCTGTCCCTGTTCGTCTGGCTGTGCGCGGGGCTGCTGTCTTGCTCCGGCTTCGTGTTCAAGCTGGCAAGTGGCCTGCTCTCCCTGTTGGCCATCGCCGTGATGATTACCTACTCTGTAAAAAACGGCATTATCCTCCTTGTGCTGGCGTTTCTGATCAGCCCGATGGGACTTCCGATGCTGGCTGTGCAGGGACTTGGCAAGCTGCAAGACGTGAACTCTGCCATGAAAAACTTCATTCATAGTTAAAGTGCAAGCCGGGGCGAACGCCTCGGCTTGCTTTTCTAAAATCGTTGTTTACTTTCTTGCTAATTTCGGATATAATATTAGCAAGAAGGAAGTGATAACATGACCGCCTACGACCGGCTTGATCTGCTTTTTCAGCAAAACAATGGGATCGTCAAAACCGCGCAGGTTTTGGAAATCGGTATTGCCAAGTCCACGTTTTACGCCTACGCCAAGCAGCGCGGCGTAGAGCAGGCCGCGCATGGCGTTTATGTTTCGCCTGACGCATGGACGGACGCCATGTACCTGCTGCACCTTCGCTGTGCGCAGGCTGTATTCTCCCACGAGAGCGCGCTGTTTTTCCATGACCTGACCGACCGGGAGCCGAATCCGTATTCCATCACGGTCAAGACCGGCTACAATCCTGCCAGTCTGCAAGCGGATGGCATCAAGGTCTACACCATCAAGAAAGAATTGCATGACGTGGGGATCGTCACGATGAACACGCCGTTCGGGAATCCCGTTCCCGTCTATGATATGGAGCGTACCATCTGCGACCTGATCCGCAGCCGCAGCGGGATCGAGATGCAGATCTTTCAGGACGCGCTCAAGCAATACGCAAAACGAAAAGACAAGAACTTACGGAAACTGATGCGCTATGCGCAGATGTTCCGTGTTGAAAAACTGCTTCGGCAGTATTTGGAGGTACTCTTATGATAAAGACTGCACAGCAGCTCAAAGACCTGATACGCAATCTCTCCAAGGACAAATCCGCAGATGCGCAAATCCTGATGCGCAATTACATGATGGAGCGCTTTCTGGAGCGCATTTCTCTTTCGGAATATCGGGACAAGTTCATCCTTAAAGGCGGGATGCTGGTGGCTGCAATGGTCGGCCTTGACGCCCGCTCCACGATGGACATTGACGCGACCGTAAAGGGTGCGACGGTCGGCATCGAAGAAGTAGAGAATATGATCGCCTCCATCATCTCCGTACCGGTGGACGATGGCGTGGAGTTCCGGGTGAAGCGCATTTCCGAGATCATGGACGAGGCCGAGTATCCGGGCATCCGTGTCAGCATGGAAACAGAGTTTGACGGTGTGATAACGCCGCTCAAGATCGACATTTCCACCGGCGATGCCATTACGCCCCGCGAAGTGCGTTACAGCTTTAAGCTGATGCTGGAGGATCGTTCCATTGAAATTTTGGCGTACAATCTGGAAACTGTTCTGGCTGAGAAGCTGGAAACTGTCGTGTCCCGCGCCACCACCAACACCCGCATGAGAGATTTCTATGATCTGCACATTCTGAGCCAGCTCCACGGCCAGAGCATCGTCCCAGCCGATCTCCGTGCGGCGCTCATTGCAACGGCCAAGAAACGCGGTACAGAGAAGTATCTTGCCGACGCGCCTGCGGCCTTTGATGAAGTCGAGGCCGACTCAAATATGGAAAAGCTGTGGCGGGCTTATCAGAAGAAGTTCTCCTATGCTGCCGACCTGTCGTGGCATACGGTCGTGGAATCCATCCGCAGTCTATATAGATTAGCGCGGGCTGAATAATATGGGAAACGGTAATAAGGTCTGCCCGAACTGCGGCAGAAAGATGAAGCAGCAGTTCATAGGCTTGCAGCATTGCAAATGCGGCATGAGCTGGAAAAAGGACGAAGGCTTTTTCGAACGCACCCCTGATATGATCTTTGCTCTGGAACGACGAACCATTGGAGGAAAGGTAAAACAGGTTCCGATTATCCGCTATCAATCCGATAAATGAAGAATAAAACGGTCTGCTTCGGGTAGCTGTTCATAAAACAGGTTTCACGAAACAAATAATGTGACAGTTGCCAGACAAGGGTTGCTGACAAAGGGGTATGTGCCGTAATGGTACATACCCCTTTAGCTTGGAAGCATTTTTTCATTTACAGACCTGAAAAACAGGGCGCTTGGATAAAGGCAAATGAAATCCGCAAAATATTTTTCGGTCCGGAAAACCAATTACACGAAATCGTGTGCCGCGAAACCGTAAACACAGAACACGGTTTCGGAAAGAGTCTTACGGATTAGAACATAATCCCATGGTTTCACAAAACGGCAAGTGTGTCGATTCGAATAGCGCATCATGCTCGGCTCTCAGAATCGCCCAGAACGGGAATCTTGCTTTTCGCATCTGTCTACACGGACGGTAGACAGAACACAGAAAAATATGCCGTGATAAAGGTTAAAAATCAAGGAATTTCTTCGCTGTAAGCAACGCAGGCGGACTGCCGCTTATGATAATACTCCTTGCAAAGATTCGGCTTTAGCGTATAAATAAGTGTCGATTTCGACGCTTATTTTGAAGTCACCGGAGCGGCGAAAAGGGCCTCTGCTGATACCAGATTGAGTATCAACAGAGGCTCTTTTCACCTGTGCGCCGGGGTTATTCCAGCTCAAACGCACCGGTATACAAACGATAATACACGCCCTTTTGTTCAATCAGCTGATCGTGCGTGCCGCGTTCAATAATGCGGCCCTGGTCAAGCACCATGATCGCATCAGAGTTGCGGACAGTGGACAGACGGTGTGCTATTACAAATACAGTGCGCCCCTGCATGAGGTTATCCATACCCTGCTGGACAAGCGCCTCTGTGCGGGTATCGATAGAGGATGTAGCCTCGTCCAAAACCATAACGGGAGGGTCTGCAACGGCGGCGCGGGCAATGGAAATCAACTGCCGTTGCCCCTGACTGAGTGAGGCGCCATTCTGTGTCAGGACCGTCTGGTATCCATCCGGCAAATTCCGGATAAAGGCATCTGCGTTGCTCAGCTTTGCAGCAGCGATACACTCCTCATTCTTGTCGGGACGGAGTAAGGCAGTACCTTGAGGGCATGGAAAGCCATTCTTCCGAGGGAGAACGCATAGTCCCTAATTGGAAGCGGGATTATTGGAAGCTGCGTGGACTACGCAAAACCAGGAACGTCCTTGCGCATAACATGAGCGCATACCAGGTATGCACGGAACAGGATGTGGAGGATGTCAAAAATTTTGCTGATACTCACGGCGTGTGCATTGACGGCTCTGGTATTAGCAATTCTCAAACAAGCTCCATTTTAATCCGTAAAAAAAGATTATCCCGAAATATGTAGCTGCAAATACATGAAACGGAGTGGGAAACATGAGTATTGAAGATAGGGACTGGTTCCGCGAGGATTATAGGGAAAGAGAACGTAAGTACGGCGGCGACTTCAGCTTGCACAGCACTCCAAAAAACAGACCGGGAAAACCCGAAAAGCGGAATGGGAACGCTTTGCCGATTGCACTGTTAAACATCTTTGCAGCTTTCAGCTGCGCGCTTTCCCTGTATGCTTCAATCATGATTGAACGGGAACAGCTGAACGGGAATTCATGGCCGTCTCTCATTGCGGCAATTCTGTGTTGGATTCTGTTTGCGGTGGTTTACAATAACAATAAACGGAAGCATAGAGGCTTTATTTGCAATCTTTCTCTGGCGGTATGCCTCTTATCCGCCCTCGCGGCATCCGGGATTGCCTCTTTTCTGACTGTTAGGTTATTTATCGGCGCGTACGCGGCAGGGGGTGTTCAGAGCGAAATGCCTGTTTTTAACTCCATTACGATGCCGCATATTTCATCGAACACACTGATTATTCTCTTCATAGCCGCCTGTGCCAGTATCCCTATTTACAGAAACTATCAGGCAAAAAAGAGGGCGCGGGAACTTATAGACGGCGCAGTTGTCATGACTCCCGAACAGTTTATGAGATTAAAGGGCAACTACGGTTTTTCACCGCACTTAGATTGTCCTGGTGTATACGTACTTTATAACAGGGACAAGAACAAATACTATGTTGGGCAAAGTCAGCACGTACTTACCAGAGTGAATCAGCATTTTACCGGTCATGGTGGAAACGGGGATGTCTACGCAGACTATAAATACCATGACCATTTTGAAATCCGCATTGTAAAATTTGAGGGAAGCGGATTCCGGACGCTGAATGAAATGGAGCGCCGTGCGATAGATACCTATCACGCATTTTCCTGCGGATATAATAAAACAAGAGGAAACAGAGATTAGATTTGACATATAGCACAGCAGATTTTTTGAATTTACAGAATATCGTCATATTAGCAAATGGATTATGACCGGCTATCCAGTCAAACCTGCCTCGCGGAAACCCGTACTTGTTGACTTTATCGGAATTTCAGGGTATAATCGATATAAACAAACTGAATAGTTCTTGTGGCCCCATGGTGCGCAGGCCGGCTGTGGGGATTAAAAAGGGAATGGGGACAAAAGCCCCGCAGGTCACGCTGCTGTGGGTACCGAGAAGATAAGCCGTCGGCGGAAGCCGGTCATTGGGGAAACCTGAGAAGGCAGAGCTTATTTTTCATCTGAGGTACAAGTCAGAAGAACTACAAGAAACGGGTAAACGCGGAGGTTTCTCTGCGTGCTTTGTGTTGCGTAAAAACGTTCGCGGCGGTCATTTGGCTGCCGCGCTTTTATTTTGCCGCCGGGGAACAGGGGAGAACAGGGTATGAATACACAATATTTTATCTATGCGATCGAGGTCGAGAAAACAGGCTCCATTACGCAGGCGGCAAACAATCTGTTTATGAGCCAGCCCACCCTCAGCAAGGCCATCCGGGACATGGAGTCTTCCGTGGGCTTTCCCGTCTTCAAGCGAACCTCTAAGGGCGTCGTCCCGACGCAGCGGGGGACGGAATTTCTGATATACGCGAAAAAGATCGCCGCCCAGCTCCAGAAAATGGACGCGATCCTCCACGCTCAGGATACCAGCCATCAGCTGTTCAGTCTGGCGATTCCCCGGGTCAGCTATATCGCCCAGGCGGCGTCCGAATATGTATGCACCTTTGACAACCAGCGGGATATGGAAGTCGATATTCTGGAAACCAGCTCCATGCGCGTGATCGATTCTGTCGCCTACGGGCATTACGTGCTGGGGATCATCCGATATCACACGGAGGACGAGGATTACTTTCTGAAAAGTCTTGCCGAGGCGGGCCTGCAATATGAGCTGCTGTGGCAATCCGGCTATGTGGCGCTGATGCGCCACGATCACCCCCTGGCGCAGAGAGAGCAGCTGACCGCCAGAGATTTTGACCCTTACGTGGAGATCGCCTTCGGCGACGAGGAGGTTCCCTATATTCGCGTCAGCGAGTCGGAAACGCACTCCTGTTTCCTGCGAAGCTCCAAACGCATTCTTGTGTACGACCGGGCGACCCAGTTCGATCTGCTCCGCGCCAACCCCTGTGCGTACATGTGGGTCTCGCCGCTGCCGGAGGAAATTCTCCAGAGCAACCGACTGACCCAGCGGAAATGTCATCAGAACTGCCAGTTCAAGGATCTGATCATCAGCAGAGCCGGATACCGGTTCAGCCGGTTGGACCGGGATTTCATCGACAGATTGTGTCTACAGCGAAATAAAGTCGCTTTCAGCGTCTAGCCATTCCAGAATGATATTGCGCCCATTCCAATTTGGAATGGGCGCTTCTTCGTTTCATGGGAAAATCCCCGATTCCTTATTGCGGTTTGACCAATCAGCGGAAGAGAAGAATATCTCGTTTTCCCACAGCATTCCTTTTATTGGACGGAAGCACGGGATTTTCTAGGCACAAGGGGTGGTTGACGTCATGCAAATATGGAAACAATCTATGCGGTATTTCAATTTCAATATTCCGAGCTTGTTTGATATACTTTTATCGATAGAACAAGTGCTGATACAGCAGCGGTCTGGCTTACCCCTCAGGCCGTGTCCGAAACCTGCGGAGCGACAGCTGCGGGAGTCCTTCCGTTTTCGGGCAGGGCTTGTGTGTTCCACCTTCTTTACCTCATTTCTTTTTCTTTTTGGCACGCCATAGCCAATATCAGGCCGTTGTTCATCCTTTTCACTGGGGTTCGGAAACGGATCCCAGTGAAATGCTGACATTGCTCCGGCGGGATTCCGCCGGGTTCTGTATAAATTTCAGGCAGTACCGCATTGCGCAGCGCTGCCCCAACCGAGAGGAGTTTTTTCATGAGCAGAAAAGTAACTGTTATTGGAGCCGGCAATGTGGGAGCGACCATCGCCTACACACTGTCTCTGGGGGACATTGCTTCCCAGATCGTAGTGGTCGATATCAACAAGGAGAAGGTAGAGGGCGAGGTCATGGACATCGTTCAGGGAACCAGCTTCCGTGAGCCGATCTCCGTCATTGCCGGTGATTACTCCGACGCAGCGGACTCCGACATCGTGATCATCACCTCCGGTATCGGCCGCAAGCCCGGTCAGAGCCGAATTGATCTTGCGCAGACCAATGTCAACATTATGAAGGACATCGCGCCAAAAATCGCAGCCGTTGCCCCCAACGCCCTGTACGTTATCGTCAGCAACCCCGTGGACATCATGACCTACGTATTCACCAAGGTCTCCGGCATTCCGGAAAATCAGGTCATCGGCTCCGGCACCATTCTGGATACCGCCCGGCTCCGCTATGACCTCTCCCACCGCTACAATATCGCCCAGAAGAACATCCACGCCTACGTCTACGGTGAGCATGGAGATACCTCCTTTATCCCATGGTCTCTGGCGCAGATCTCCGGCTGCCCTCTCAGCGAGTATGAGGACATGGTCGTCAAGCAGTGCGCCACGAAAGACCGGCTCGACCCGGAACAGACCCTGAAATACGTCCAGAAATCCGGCGGCGAGATCATTGCCAAGAAGGGCGCGACCTTCTATGCCGTGTCCGCCTCCGTAAACAAGATACTGGGCGCGCTGGTAGCTGCCTATGACAGCGTGGCT
>ENA-ORPF01001161-ORPF01001161.1-human-gut-metagenome-genome-assembly--contig:-NODE-1161-length-22756-cov-5.777058_pt1 | contig 22756 bp, 19 predicted proteins | sample MGYA00242140_ERZ509070 | MGnify/ENA primary metagenome ERZ509070 (study PRJEB26280, sample SAMEA2338713) | human gut metagenome | biome: human gut; feature: human-associated habitat; material: faeces... | reverse complement strand
TGTAAAGAAAAAGATATTAACTTTTTACTAGACCCCAACAATAGTTAAAGAACCAAAAAAATCCTGACCATCCAAAGATAGTCAGGATTTAAATCTCTTATTTAATTATCTGCGCAGCCAAGGCGGAATCTCGTTGCCGCTAGGTCTTACAGGATTAAAGGGAGACGGAGGTCCGTCATGCTTAGCACTAGTGCTTACAGAATGACCAGAAGCGTCCTTTGTATAGGGAGCACGTTTTTCAAATCCGGTAGCAATAACAGTTACGCGGATTTCGTCCTCCAGAGACTCATCAATTACTGCACCAAAGATAATGTTAGCATTAGGATCAACAGCTTCGGTAATAATGTTGGAAGCCTCGGTTACATCGAACAGAGACAGTTCCTTGCCACCGGTAATGTTGAACAGAACGCCTTGAGCACCTTCAATAGAAGCCTCCAGCAGAGGACTCTTGATAGCAGCTTCAGCAGCAGCCTTAGCGCCGCCTTCGCCCTTAGCAGTACCAATACCCATCAGAGCACTGCCTGCATTGGTCATAATAGTCTTAACGTCGGCAAAGTCAGCGTTAATCAGACCAGGCACAACAATCAGGTTGGAAATACCCTGAACACCTTGACGCAGAACGTCATCGGCAATACGGAAAGCATCCAGCATGGAGGTGCGACGGTCAATAACCTGCAGCAAGCGGTCATTAGGAATAGTAATCAAGGTATCAACCTTTTCCTTCAGGTTAACAATACCATTTTCAGCCTGATTCATACGACGTCTGCCTTCAAAGCCAAAGGGCTTTGTTACAACGCCTACAGTCAGAGCACCAATTTCTTTAGCACATTCAGCAACAACGTGAGCTGCACCAGTACCGGTACCGCCGCCCATACCAGCAGTAACAAATACCATATCTGCGCCACGCAGAGCTTCGATAATCATATCACGAGATTCTTCAGCAGACTTTTCACCAATCTCAGGATTGCCGCCTGCGCCTAATCCCTTAGTAAGCTTTTCGCCAATTTGAATTTTTGTTTCAGCCTTAGAAAGCAGCAGTGCCTGTGCATCACAGTTTGCAGCAATAAACTCTACGCCTTGCACGCCTGCAGTAATCATACGGTTAACAGCGTTGTTGCCGCCACCGCCAACGCCAATAACCTTGATTTTAGCTAAATTATCAAAGGTAGTTTCGATATCATCAAACATACTTCACGGTCCCCCTTGTTTTGGGCTTTATTTTATTAATAGCTGTTAATAATTGGAATAGTAAACAAGTTGTCTATATACACTTCAACGTATATCGCAAATTTCCTGCTAGTGTCAAAAATTATTTTCCCATATATAGACGTCTTATAATTGCCAAATTCTGAAATATACGCATACCAAAAATCAGTATAGCAACCATATATAAATCTATACCGATAAGGTCGCTGCTATAGCAAAGAAAAGCTGCTAAAAAACCATTGATAAAGAAGCCTGAAATAAATATTTCAGTATCGTAATTTCCATCCATAGAAGCACGAACACCGCCAAGAACAGCATCCAGACCTGCCATTACGGCAACAGCCAGCAGACGTGCATATTCAGGTGGAACGGTGAAGGGAGAATATATACCAGCGGTAACACCAATTACCAAGCCAACAAGAGCATAAGCAATCATTGTTTTCCCTCCTCCTGCTCAACGGATTTAGCATATTCATGAATCCTCGGCATCTTCAATGCCTTAATGAATACCTTTTCCTCTTTTTTCATTTTTACCTGTATGCCCCAAAATTCAAAGGTTTCTACAACGCCGCCGCGAATCCTCAAAGCACTCATCAAGGTCTCCGGCTGGCCTATAGCCTTAATGACATAAGGCGGAGCACTGCGTACATTGTTGACAGAAACAGTAGGTCCTGCACAACGTATCTCGCTCATAGCCACAATACGCTGGTCATTAATGGAAATGGCCTCAGCACCTGCAGCACGCAGCTCATTTAAAACTCGCATCAAATCTTCATCATGGATAATATACAAATTGGGATTTTCTCTAGTTTTTTTCGCAATATTGCTATCATCCAGGACAACCTCAATGCCAGGTCCTGTTACATCTGTCGCACCTGCCATAATATGCAGACGCTCCAGCTCTGACTTTACAGCCGGTTCACTGCCATGTCTACGCAGCGCCTCCAGCTCATCCAAGAGCTTTTTATTTTCTGATTCCATAACCTTCAGACGCTCAGACAAATCCTCAACTCTCTCTAATCTTATAGTCTTCTGCATTTCTGTGGTTCTATACTGTACAGACAGCATAAAGCCTAGAACCATAAAAACTGCGGCTACCAGAATTTTGCCCTTTACGTCCATGGTTAAGATTTGTTTCATTTTTAGTCCCTCATATTCCTACAACCATAGGCATAAGCCTATACTAAAGCTGCAGCTTAACTTGTTTAAGCTGAATGATTTTTAGAATCACTTGGTATAAGCTTAATATATGGCTTAGCAAATGTCAAATCAATATATTCTGCATTAATACTTTTATTCTTAATTTCTTTAAATACAGTCATAAAAATCTGTCCCTTATCGGCAAGCTCATCAACATGTCCCATAAGTATAGGAAAACTGCCACGCATATTCAGCTTTACATGCTGTCTATCATCTACGGCAACTTCGGCAATCCTATCCCTAGCCTCGCCGTCAAGAGAGTTCATAAAGCTGATTATCTTCAGCACATGGTCATTAGTGATCTGGTCACCAATGTACCAGTTACCACATTTTTCTCCTACAAGGACGGGAGCCTTGGCATCAGGGATTCCTGTTGTTACGCTTAGGACTACGCCATTGTAATCCACCTTAAAGTAACTGCGATAGGAGTTGGAAACATAAAGTGCAGGCTCTCTCTCCTGTACTACGACCTGAATATGGGAAGGAAATTTATAGCTCACCTCAGCACTGTGAAAGCGTACATCGTGGGATAAAGCATCACGTATACGTCCCAGGCTGGTATTGAACAGATTCAGAGGAGGCTGACTGCCTCCCATCCTGATAACATCATCTTCTGTCAGCTGGCTTGTTCCTCTAATAGATATGCTGCCAAAAACGAAGCTTGGACTATGAATATAGTTCCAAATAAATCTAACGGTAAAGCAGGCCAATACAATACAGACCAAAAGGAAGAATTTACGCAGGCGACGTCTTCTGCGTTCAGCATGCAATCGTTCAATCATAGGCTGCATGTACTGCACCTCCTTCATCAAAATATATCAGGAACGATTCACAATATTATAGGCCTATTATTCAGCACTGAGCAGAATCTTTTCGCACAGTTCGGGGAAGCTGATACCAACTGCAGCTGCTGCCTTAGGCACAAGGCTGGTAGCCGTCATACCAGGAATAGTATTAGCCTCCAGAACATAGCCCTGATTATTTTCATCAAGCATCACATCTACACGTGCTACACCGCTGAGACCCAGCACCTTGTAGGTATCAAGAGCAAGCTTCTGTACATGTGCAGTTACTTCCTCGGACAAAGGAGCAGGACAATGATAGTCAGTTGCACCCTTGGTATATTTGGAATGGAAATCATAGGCACCGGAGTGAGGAGCAATCCAGATTACAGGCAGGCAGCGAATCTCGTCGCCGTCTTCCATCATTGCTACAGTCAGCTCCTTGCCCTTAATGCATTCTTCTACAAGCACATCAGCAGAATATTTGAAGCAATCACTAACTGCTTCCTTAACGTTCTTAGCATCCTTAACAATATGTACGCCAATACTGGAGCCTTGGGTTGCTGCTTTAATAACTACAGGAATAGAAAATTGCTCCAAAATTTTTGCTTCAACAGCATCCAGATCCTTAGCGTCCCTGTGGTTAATAATCAGGCAGCGGGGAGTAGAAATATTTGCAGACTGCAAAAATCTTTTAGTAGCAGCCTTATCCATAGCAACTGCACTGGCCAGTACGCCGCAGCCTGTGTAGGGCATACCTGCTGCCTCCAAAATACTTTGAAGACGGCCGTCTTCGCCATACATACCATGAACTGCGTTAAATACAACCTTAGCACCCATTTTTTCCAGAGTAGGAATCAAATTTGCAGGCTCCAGCTCAACCTCCTGAGCATTGTAGCCCTTTTCGCGCAGAGCGTTGGCAATAGCAGCGCCGGTTACACGAGAAATTTCTGCTTCGGATGAGGGTCCACCTAATACTACAGCAACAACATCCTGCTTATTCATTTATTTTCGCTCCAATTCTCTTACTAATTCTTCACCAATTTTGAATACATCGCCAGCGCCGATTGTCATAATCAAATCGCCTGGCTTGGCTTCAATCTCTAAATATTCCTCTGCCTTATGCAGTCTGGGAATATATTGTACCTTTTGACCAGTTGCAGCAGCTATACCTTCCACCAGCTTGGCACTGTTAATACCAGGCAGCGGATCTTCACTTGCTGCATAAATATCTGTAACAATCAGCTCATCGCATTCCTTAAAGCAGCCGCAGAACTCATTAAAGAGCAGCTTGGTGCGGCTGTAACGATGGGGCTGGAATACGCAAATCAAACGCTCAGGCTTGGTTTGACGAGCAGCGCTCAAAGTTACGCCAATCTCAGTCGGATGATGAGCATAATCGTCAACTACCCAAATACCCTTAACCTTGCCCTTAGTTTCAAAACGACGCTTAGCACCGCCAAATTTTGCCAGGCTGGGCAGAATAGCTTCAACTGCAATGCCCATTTCCCTTGCAGCAGCAAAGGCGCCTAAGGAATTAAGCACATTATGACGACCAGGAACAATAAGATGAACCTCGGTTACAAACTCACCCTTATAGAAAAGCTTATAGGTGGTACCGTTCACGTCATAGGTAATATCCTTAGCTACATAATCAGCAGCAGAATCCTCCAGACCGTAGGTAATGACTTCCTTATCAATTTCACCTGCCAAACGGCGAACCTTTTCGTTGTCGATGCAAAGCACAGCTTTTCCGCCTTCACGCAGATTACCTAAGAACTGCTTAAAAGCAGCATATATATTTTCCTCAGTACCATAATGGTCCAGATGATCATCCTCGATATTTGTCAGCACTGCCAGACAGGGGTACAGCTTCAGGAAGGAACCATCGCTTTCGTCAGCCTCTGCTACAAGGTAGTTGCCTTGGCCATTGCGGGCATTGCCGCCTAAAACACTAACCTCGCCGCCAATAATAACAGTAGGATCAATGCCGCTTTCTGCCGCAATGCAGGAAATCATGGCACTGGTAGTGGTCTTGCCATGAGCACCGGCAACAGCTACGCCGTCAGCTTGGTTCAAAAGCGCTGCCAGCACATCGCTGCGGTGCAGAACGGGAATATTTCTTTCACGAGCAGCCTTCAGCTCCGCATTATCACGATGGATTGCAGTAGAAACAACTACTGCATCAGCATCGCTTACTTGGCAGGCATCGTGGCCCATAAATACCATGGCGCCCTCTTCTGCCAGGCGAGCAGACATATGACCTGCACTAATATCAGAACCGCTTACGTCATAGCCGCGTTTAATCAGAACATAGGCCAAAGCGCTCATACCTGCGCCGCCAATACCTATAAAATGAATATTATGCAAATTTTCCAATTTGTTTTCTATCACAGGAGGACCTCCCTCTACTTCCTAACTAAAGCAAGAGACTGTTTAGCAATCATGGCTGCCGCTTCAGGCTTGCCGAGAGCTTTAGCTGCGGACGTCATTTTTTCTAATTCATCATTATATAACATCAAATGCTCAATAGTCTCTATAAGTATTTCACCATTGAGCTCTTTATCCAAAATTACACGAGCAGCGCCTTGAGCCTCAACAGCTCTGGCGTTGAATTCCTGATGATTGGCAGTTGCATATGGATATGGCACCAAAACAGAAGGAATTCCCTTGGCCATAAGCTCCGCCAGACCAATAGCTCCGGCGCGGAATACTGCTAAATCTGCTGCAGCCAAGGCTACAGGCATATTATGCAAATAAGGCTTTACGACGATATTCTCGCCTAAATCTCCCTTTTCTGCAAGAGCCTTCATGTGAGCCTCAAAGTTTACGTCGCCTGTTGCATGCAGAACCTGCACATCACTGCGTCCGGACAAAGCGTGCTCAACTTCCACCATAGCGTTATTAATACTGCGTGCACCGCGGCTGCCGCCGGAAACAAGAATAGTCTTTTTCTTGCTGTCCAGCCCCAGCTCTTTATATGCTTCTGCACGCTTATGCTCTAAAATTTCTGTACGAATGGGATTGCCTGTAAATACCAGCTCCGCACCATGCTTAAAATATTTTCCTGCTTCTTCATAGCCCAAAAAGACCTTTTTGACAAAACGGGAAAGTATTTTATTAGTTACGCCAGGCATAGCATTCTGCTCCTGAATACAGGTAGGAATCCCCTGCAAGGCTGCTGTAAATACAACAGGACCACATACGTAGCCGCCTGTGCCAATCACAAGGTCAGGCTTTTCGGTGCTTATAATCTTATATGCATCATACAGACCTTCGAACAGCTTGCCTGCACTGCGCAGAGTATCAAAGCTCAAGCTGCGGCGAAAGCCTGCCACCTCTATGAATTTCAAAGGATAACCGTAGCGAGGTATGATATCCTTTTCCAAACCAGCCTTTGTACCGACAAAGATAATTTCTGCCTCTGGACAAAGCAGCTTAATATTGTCAGCAATGGTCAGAGCAGGATAAATATGTCCTCCGGTACCGCCACCGGAAAGAATAACCTTCACAATTTTTCCTCCTCCCTACTCAGCAAGACCGTGAACTAAGCTTTTAAAACGACGGCCACGCTCTGGGTAGTTTTTAAACATATCAAAGGAAGAGCAGGCGGGTGAAAGGAGCACAACCTGCGGCGGAGCAGCCAGCTCATAAGCTTTATTGACAGCTTCCTCAAAGGAGTCAACCAGAACAATATGCTCAATACCGCAGGCAATGGCAGCTTCATTAAAGCGTTCCCTTGCCTCTCCTAATAAAATCAATACATCAACCTTGGACTTGATAACCTCCATCATAGGCTCCAACGGAGTCATTTTGTCATGACCACCTGCCAAAAGAATGATGTGTCCATCTGCAAAAGCCTCAAGAGCCTTAATTGTAGAATCAGTATTTGTAGCCTTGGAATCGTTATAGTACGGTACACCCTTAATAGTAGCAACGTACTCCAGACGATGCTCAATGCTGCGGAAATTACGCAGAACATCAGCCATATCTTCAATGCTTACGCCTGCAAAGAAGCCACAGGCAATGGCAGCCAGGACATTTTCCTCGTTATGACCGCCAAAAAGATGCATTTCCTTAATATTGCAAACCTTAAAGGCCTCGTCTTTCCATTTTATCACAAAATCGCCGTTTTGCATAAAAACGCCCTGCTCCAAGGCAGCTTTTCTGCTGAAAAAGCAAATCTGTCCCTTGCTTTCAGCAGCCCAGCCACGTACCTCAGGATCATCGTAGTTCAAAACAGTTACCTGCTCAGGACCCTGTTGGGTAAAAATACGCTTTTTGGCGTTACCATAGGCTTCCATAGTGTGATGTCTTTCCATATGGTCCGGAGTAAGGTTCAGCACTACTGCAATATCAGGACAGAAGCTCTGCACCTTTTCCAGCTGAAAGCTGGACAGCTCCGCAGCCAGCCAGCCATTTTCAGACAGCTGCTCCACCTCTTTAGAAAGCGCCAAACCAATATTGCCGCCTACTGCAGAAGGTACATCAAGACGCTTCAGCATTTCACCAACAAGAGTTGTAGTAGTTGTTTTGCCATTAGTGCCTGTGATAGCAGCAATATGACCGCCAAACAAACGGTAACCAAGCTCTACCTCACTAATAACCTCAATACCTTTTTTCTCAGCCAGCAGCACATTTTCTGCATCTGCAGGAACACCTGGTGAAAGCACAATAAGCTCCGTCTGCGGCAGAAGCTTACCAAAAGCCTCTGCACCGCAAACAAAGCCACCACCAACAGCCTCAAGCTGCTGCACTAATGCAGCATCAAGCTGACAATCTGTATCATTATATATGTATACTCGTTTTCCGTGCTGGGCTAAAACCTCCGCAGCACCACGCCCGCTAATGCCGGCGCCATAAACCATAACGGACTTTTGCTCAGTCATGGCAAAGCCTCCTAAAAATCTTTTATTTACTAAGCTACACACAAGCTTAATTTGTTAATTTTTCTATAATCCAGGATACCCACAAAGCAAAGGCTGCCATGGACAGTACGCAGCTTACTGCGGTGAATACTGCCACAACCTTAGTTTCACGCCAACCGCCCAGCTCAAAGTGATGGTGCAGCGGTGCCATACGGAAGAAACGCTTGCCATGAGTAAGTCTAAAATATGTTACCTGAATAATTACAGAGGCAGCCTCTGCTACATAAACGCCGCCTAAAAGCACCAAAAGCAGCTCTGTGCGGGTTACAAGGGCCAGTGCCGCAACACCGCCGCCCAGGGCCAGAGAGCCTGTATCGCCCATAAACACCCTGGCAGGATAACGGTTAAAGAGCAAAAAGCCCAAACAAGCACCAGTCATAGCCATAGCAAAGCCGCACATATCAGTATAGCCAGCCAAATATGCAATAGCGCTGTATACTATAGTAACAGGCAGAGTAACAAAGGACACCAGTCCGTCAAGACCATCCGTAAGGTTAACAGCGTTGGTAGTGCCTACCAAAAGCAGGAACACCAGCACATAATAACCCATACCCAAATCCACGTCCCAGTTTAAGCCAGGAACCCAAACAGTAGTATTCTTCAGATATGTTTCCGCGTAATATACGTAGGCACCTGCTAAAATAAACTGCAGCAGGAACTTCTGTTTTGCAGTCAGACCCAGATTACGCTTCATGACAACCTTGATATAGTCGTCAATAAAGCCAATCACACCATGGCCAACGAGCAGGACCATGCCAATAATTACATGGGGAGTAAAATTGCCCCATACTGCCATTGCCACAATAATTGCAGCAATCATCATAAGGCCGCCCATAGTGGGAGTGCCGCTTTTTTTCATATGGCTTTCGGGACCACAGCCGCGAATACTCTGACCAAATTTAATTCTATGTAAAAAGGGAATCAAAAAAGGTCCGATAATAGCACAAATAGCAAAAGCTGTTGCCAAAATCCCCATTTCTGAAAACATATTCAATCTCCTAAATATCTCTTAATTTATATTTTATTTAAAAAGCTCTAGCATCTTCCCAACCTGCATAGAGTTGCTGCCCTTGAGCAGAATAATGTCTCCTGCATCCGCCAGCTGACGCAGCTTGTCCGCAGCCTCCTGACGATCAGTAAAATGCATAGCCTTGCCGCCTAATTTTTCTACCTGGTCGCTGATGTACGCTGCCTCAGGGCCATAGGTCAGAACAATATCTGTACCATATTCCACCGCCCAGCTGCCCACACGACGGTGAGCATCCTCGGAAATAGCACCCAGCTCCAGCATATCAGCCAGCACAGCAATAGTGCGGGCATTTTTAGCAGCCTTTTTGGCCTCAGCCAGAGTTTTAAGTGCAGCCTCCATGGAAGCAGGACTTGCGTTATAGGCATCGTTAATAAATGTAATATCGCCAATGTAGATAATTTCCTGACGGCTGCCTGTAAGTCTTGCAGTAGCCAAGGCCCTGGCACTATCCTCCAAAGCCACACCATAGCAGGCAGCACCTGCAATAGCACTAAGAGCATTATAAACATTATGCTCACCAATAAGCTGCAGGCTTACCTGCACGCTTTTGCCGGTAGATTTTTCAGTACAGGTAAAGGTTGTTCCTAAAGCCGTAGTTGCTATTTCACTGCCACGATAGTCACAGGTTTCGCCTAAGCCAAAGTAAACAACCTTAGCCTTAGTCTTAGCAGCAGCTTTAACTACATATTCATTATCGCCGTTCAAAACAGCAAAGCCATTTTGAGGCAGATTTTCCACAATTTCAGACTTAGCCTTACCAATATTTTCCATGCTGCCTAAAAGCTCCATATGGGTTTCACCAACATTGGTAATCAGACCGCTGTCAGGCTCAGCAATCTCGCAAAGCTCAGCAATTTGTCCCAAGCCTCGCATACCCATTTCTACTACAGCAATATCAGTATCCGGCTCAATACTCAACAATGTTTTAGGCAAGCCAATCTCATTATTAAAATTACCCTGAGTTTTGATAACCTTATACTTTGCACCTAAGCAGGCCGCCAAAAGGTCCTTAGTAGAGGTTTTGCCGTTGGAACCAGTAATGGCAAAAACCTTTAAGCCTGCAAATTTACGGCGATAGGCACGAGCAATCTCCTGATAAGCAGTTAAAGTGTTTTCTACTCTGAAAACTGCTACATTATCAGACATAGGGGCAATGTCATGGGAAATAACCACGCCGCGAGCTCCTAATTCCACAGCCTTGGCACAGTAGTCGTGACCGTCAAATTTGTCGCCAACCAAAGCTACAAAAAGCTCACCTGGCTGCACAGCACGAGAGTCCGTAGTTACTCCGGTAAAATCAAAATCGTTCACTGCTGCATTTGTTGCTGCAATGATTTCACTGGCCTTAATCATTTTTCTCACTCCAGTATTCTAAAACAACCTCTTTATCATCAAAGTGAATGGTTTTATCCTTCAGAATCTGATAATTTTCATGACCCTTGCCGGCAATCATGATAACGTCATCGTCAGCTGCATGAGCCAGAGCGTATTCAATGGCCTCCTTGCGGTCAGCTACACGTGCTACCATCTTGCCCTCAGGAACATTTTCCAAAGCAACAAAAATTTGGTCAATAATCTTCTCCGGATCCTCAGTACGGGGATTATCAGAGGTTACAACCACATTATCTGCCAGCTCCAGAGCAATACCGCCCATGATGGGACGTTTTTTGTTATCACGGTCACCGCCGCAGCCAAATACAGCCCACAACTTGCCTCTGGTGATGGAACGGGCAGTCTTCAGTACGTTCTCCAGTCCGTCAGGAGTGTGTGCATAGTCAACAATAACAGTATATGGCTGGCCAGCTTCAACCAGCTGGAAGCGTCCGGGAACGCCGTCAAAGCCGTCTAATACAGAGCAGATAATTTCCTTATCAATATTTTCTGCCAGCATAGCAGCTACAACGCCCATAACATTGTATACATTAAATTCGCCTGTAATCTTCAATTCCAAATCCATTTCGCCCACAGGAGTTGCCAGCTTCAGCTGCATATGCTTAGCCTCAACAGTAAAGCTAATGGGATAAATGTCATTAGTGTGCTCCTTGCCATAGGTCCACACCTTAGCCTTAGTACGCTCCTTAATAATAGCAGAGCTGGCGTCGTCCATATTGAACACAGCATTCTTATTGGGCTTGGAGCCATCAGTCAAGTGCTCAAAAAGCAGGCTCTTAGCATCACGATAATTTTCCAAAGTACCATGGAAATCAAGATGATCCTGAGTAATATTAGTCAGAACGCCGCAGTCATATTCAATGCCAGCTACACGCTTCAGGGACAGTGCATGACTGGAAACCTCCATTACAACATAGTCGCAGCCTGCACATTCCATTGCATATAATGCCTTTTGCAGATCAACAACATCGGGAGTAGTATTGTGGGATTCAGTTACCTCATCCTCAATCATAATGTTAATGGTACCAATAAGACCTACCTTGTAGCCTGCCTTACGCAGAATCAGACGCATAATATTAGTAGAGGTAGTTTTGCCATTAGTACCGGTTACACCCAGCATACGCATTTTCTTACCAGGATAATCAAAAAAGAAGGGAACGATTTCCTCCATAGCCTGGCGGGTATCGGCTACCTGTATCAAGGTCAGGCCCTCAGGTATTTCCTGGGGAATATCCTCTACTAAAGCAGCAACAGCACCCTTTTCAGCAGCCATCTTAATGAATTTATGGCCATCAACAGTTGCACCCTTCAGGCAAATAAACAGACTTCCCGGTACAACAACACGGGAATCAGCAGTAACATCAGAAACAACTTTATCAGCACTACCCAGAACCTTTGCCTGGGGCAGCTTTTCAAGGAGAAGAGCTAAACGCTTTTCCATAAACTTACCTCCTAAATTGAAAGAGCAGCCTAAAGGCTGCCTCTCTAAAAAACTTATTAAAATTATACCACAAAGCTACTTGAAAGGCTATGTTTATTTATCAGCCACAGCTACAGCAGAACTTGCATTTTGCATATTTCCTGCCTTGAGATAAATATTGCTGCGGGCAACACTCATCCCTAGCTTAGACTGAGCAAAACCAATAATACGATCAGGCCCCTTAAGCTGTTCAACCTCTATTCTCAGCTCGTTATTCTTGTTAACAAGCTGGCTTTCCAGACTACGCAGCTGACTAAGCTGCATATTGCACTCTGCCAAAGCAAAGCTGCGCCACACAGCACCTGCATATGCAGCACCTATAATAAATAATACAACGCCACAGATTCTGCACAGCTTCGCACGTACATCAGCCTTAGGCTGCTCCTGAGCAGCCTGCTGTACAGCCTTTTCCTGCTGAGACTCCTGCACCCAACGATTATGGCTGTAATCTCTAGCTAAATTGTCGTATTGTCTTCCCACCATATTAACACCTTCAAATCTTTATAGCATAACGCAAACGTGCACTGCGTGAACGGGGATTTTCTTCAACCTCTTCCTTAGAGGGAACAATATTGCCAACCTTTCTGAGCAATGGCTTTTTGCCACACACACAGACAGGAAGCTGCGGAGGACAAGTACAGCCCTTAGCCAGCCTTGCAAACACCTGCTTAACAATCCTATCCTCCAAGGAATGGAATGTAATAATACCAATGCGGCCACCGCTTTTCAATCGGTCAACAGCGGTGCAAATAGTATCTTCCAAAATACCAAGCTCATTATTTACCTCTATACGAATAGCCTGGAAGGTACGCTTTGCCGGATGCGGGCCGTCAATTCTGGCTCCCTTAGGAATAGCCCGCTTAATAATATCCACCAGCTCGTAGGTAGTAGTAATGGGCTTTTCCTTACGTGCAGCCACAATGAACTGAGCAATGCGCTTGCTCCAGCGTTCTTCACCGTACTTGTAGATAATATCTGCCAGCTCTTCTTCTTTGTAGTGATTGACTATATATTCTGCATCAAGCTTGGCATCCTTATTCATGCGCATATCCAAGGGACCGTCATGCATATAGGAAAAACCACGCTCAGGAGTATCAAGCTGATAGCTGGATACTCCTAAATCAAAGAAAATACCGTCAATACTTTCAATACCACGCTCATCAAGCACCTTGGCAAAATCCTTGAAATTGGATTGCGCAACCGCTGTCTGGCAAGCAAACTTGCCTAAGAGACGCTCCGACGCAGCTGCAATAGCATCAGCATCCTGATCAATACCTAAGAGCAGGCCACCAGCCTCAAGCTGTGCGGCGAAGCCCCTGCTGTGACCAGCACCACCCATAGTGCAATCAACATATATACCATTTTTATCTGTTATCAGAAAATCAACGCTCTCCTTGAGCAGGATACTTACGTGCTTAAATTCCATTCTAGTTCCGCCTTAAATTCCCAAGCTTGCTAACTGCTCAGCTAATTCATTAACGCTTTCTTCGTTAGCATCGTTATATTCAGCCCATTTCTGAGCATCCCAAATTTCTACTCTATTACCTACGCCAACAACAACAGCATCCTTTTCCAGACCTGCATGGCGGCGCAGATTAGGAGGAAGCAGTACCCTGCCCTGCTTATCGCACTCAGCCTCGCAAGCACCACCGAACAAAAAACGGGTAAACTTACGGGCATCGCCCAAGCTCATAGGTAATGCAGCCAGCTTTTGCTCCAACAACTGCCACTGCTCCATATCATAAACAAAGAGACATCCGTCCAGTCCTTTGGTAATGATGAATTTCCCACCTAAGCTTTCACGCAGCTTAGCAGGCATAGCAAGACGACCCTTTGCATCTAGAGTGTGTTCATATTCACCTAAAAGCATACAAATCGCCCCCTTTTTCACCACTTCAATCCACTTTTCTCCATTATATCGTTATTTCCCGCTAATAGCAATAGGAAAACCCTTGTAGTAAGCCGTTTTTCAAAAAATTTTTATAAGAAAATTAACAGTCTGTCCATAAAGATTCTTCAAAAATTTTTCCAGATGATATTTGGAGAAAATTCTCCAATATGCTATAATAATTACAGCGAATATAACGCAAACTAAAAACAACAAAAGGAGACTATAAATTATGGTAACTAAAGATACCGGCATCATCGAAGCCGTTCAAAACCACCCTGAAATCATCGAGGTTTTCGCTGAGTATGGCTTAGGCTGCATCGGCTGCATGGCTGCTCACTTCGAAACCATCGGCCAAGGCGCTGGCGCTCATGGCATCGACGTTGACGCTCTTATCGAAGACATCAACAAGGTTATTGCTGAAACCGAAGAAAACAAATAACAAAAGCACAAAACCTCTGGAATAAGGTTCATACCTTATTCCAGAGGTTTTTATTTTTTCTTTAATACAGGTGTTTATTGCCCGCTTAAACTGAAAGATGCTCGCATTTTAAGTACAGTCATAAGACTGCTCTTTCTACGTAGCGTTTTTAACCCAAAAGCATAAAAAAAAAGCACACAAGTCTAAGACTTATGTGCGAAATTACTTGGTGGAGACGAGGAGAATCGAACTCCTGACCCCCTGCTTGCAAGGCAGGTGCTCTCCCAGCTGAGCTACGCCCCCGAAGTGATGTTGAAATTATAATGCAACATGATAAATTTGTCAACACATTTTTCTAAAAAAATTTTACCTTTACCATCCCGCTCCATAGCAAGCCAGCTGCTGCAGAATTTTATCCCAAATCCAAAAGCTCACAGACATTCTGAGCATAGTAAAAACAGACCTGCTTTTTACAGCAGGTCTGTCTTAAAATCACTTATTTTGCTAAAACATCTTCCATGAACTGAATGAGTCCAGTCTCAACCTCATCACGAAGCTCCAGCTCGTTGTGGATTTCATGACGATAGCCAGTGTACGCACGAACAGTAGTCTTATGACCAGTATTAGCTAAAAGATTAGCTACGTGGTACAAACCTTCACCGTAGTTGCCGCAGGGATCCTGGTCGCCGGCAATCAGATAAGCAGGAATGTTTTTGGGAACCATGGGAGCCCACTCGTCGCTTTCGATGAAGTGATACAGCTGTACAAAATCATAAGCCAGCTCCAAAGTGGTATCAAAAGTATTGAACATATCACCTGCGTGATCGCTGACAATATCAGGATTATTAGCAATCCAATCTGCAGGGCCATTGGGGTTTTCTACTCTAGCAGTCATATCCATAAATACCTTATCAAACCATTCGCCGCAGGGCTGGTAGGGATCAGCCTCATAAGCAGCCTTAAACTCAGGATTGTTGTACTGAATTTCGCAGCCCTTCCATTGAGAGCACAAGCCGCACAGCATCAGGCCCTTAATATCATCACCAAAGTGAGCAGCGTAAGCACGTGCCAGCATGGAGCCCCAGCTATGACCAAAAACAAAGTACGGAATATCAGGATAGTCCTGAACAGCAATATCATGGAGCTGCTTTTCGTCCTTTAAATATGTCATGTAGCCGCCAGAATGAGGATCACCAAGGTGACCTCCATCGTAACCTGTTTTGCCATGCCCCAGATGATCATCCGCATAAACCACAAAGCCTGCCTGCTGGAATTTGCCAATCATATGCAAATAACGACGGGAATGCTCACCATAGCCATGAATAAGCTGAATAATACCGCGAACCTTGCCCAATGGGCTGTAGGCCCAAGCCTTAATGGTATCTCTGCCATTAGCAGAAGGAAAACTAATCTCACGAATTGACATGTGTACGCCCTCCTTTTAGTTATAAAGCTGACTTCATTATAACACTCATCAGTGGTTTTAGGCAAAACTACAAGCCACCGTTCTACCAAGGTGAGAATATATTTTTTACAAAGCTCAAAAAATAAGCAACTAATATGCATTTAAGCTAGCTATTTCCACTTTTACAGCAAATCATACATAAAAAGTATAACAATAATCTGAGTAAATTTTACAAAGACTACAATCCATGTTGCATAGCCACTAAAAAATAACACTATTTTTATACATATTACTACAGCAGATTATGCTATAATTACCACAGAATGCTCATTCTGCAGATAATTTTTTCAAAAATGGAGGCTATATCATTATGACTGAAAATCTATCAAAGAATTTAAAGGAGCTTCAGGAAAAAGCTCTATCCTATGGAGCAAGTGCAACTAAAATTGTAGATATATCTACAATTCAGGTAGGTTTATGGACAAGAATGAAGTGCCAATATGGCTGCCCCAATTTCGGCTCCAACCTGTGCTGTCCTCCCTACGCCCCCTCCTACGACGAAACACAACGCTTCCTCTCCGAATACAAATACGGAATCATTGTGGAATATACTATCGACTGCCCTGAGGCAACAGCCAAAGATTTTACCTCTATTGATACACAGCTTTGTAACGATTTATTAGAGGTACTCCTGAAAATCGAACGCGATGCCTTTTTATTAAATCACTATCGTTCCTTCGCTCTCAAGGCAGGCCGCTGCCGTCTGTGCGACAAATGTAATTTGGAAAAATGCGTACATCCTACAAAGGCTCGCCCTTCCTTGGAAGCCTGCGGCATTGATGTCTTTGCCCTGGCTAATGATAATGGCTTTAACATGAAGGTCATCAATGGACCTATTACCCAGCTCAAGGTTTATGGTCTGGTCCTCATTGAGTAAAACACAGCTCGTACACTTTAGGCCTGGAAAAAGCGTAACACATTCTGTTTAAAGCGCTGACCGTGCTTTAATTAACGCAGCAACGCTTATTTCAACAGCTAGTGTTTATGGCTATTTGAAGAATGGGATGAAAAAAGCTAAAAAAATTATAAAAAATTTCTAAAAAAAGACTTGCCAAATACGTAATCGTCTGTTATACTTAATTACGTTCTAAGGAACAGCAAACTGTTCCGGGATGGTGTAATGGTAGCACAAGTGACTCTGGATCATTCGGTCTGGGTTCGAGTCCTAGTCCCGGAGCCAAATGGCGCTATGGTCAAGCGGCTAAGACGTCGCCCTCTCAAGGCGAAATCAAGGGTTCGATTCCCTTTAGCGCTACCAACTGAGATTAAAGCTCACACGAATGTGTGAGCTTTTTTATTTGTGTAATAGAAATATATGAACTTTATAAATAATTCTTGCAGTCTTATAAATTTTACCGATGGTAGCGCTTAGCGCTGCCATTTTTTGTTTTCTACATAAACCCCTAATCTAATAAATCTTAAACAAAATCCCATTTTCAAATCTCTATGCTATGAAAAATTAAAGGGCAGTTCCTCAAAATTTTGAAGAACCACCCTTTATTGATATACAGGTCATACTTTACTTAGATCCTCTACCTGTAAAGAACACTAGAAAAACAACTACCAAAAATACAGCTAAACCTACCCAATCTCTGTCTATAAGCAGTTTAACCAGCATAGCCGCAAGAAGAAGGCCTACAATTATTACTACTCCGTTCATAGTACCACACGCTTAATAATCAAGCAAGATAGGCACCTGCTGTTCCTCGGCAAACCGCATGGCCCGCCAAAACATAGAGAAGGCAAACTTTGCAAGGGATTGGGTGTCATATTGGGTGTGTTCTGGGATGTCTGCCTTGCTGTACTGTCCATCTGAGTCTATGGTTCCGTCTACCTGGTATCCCTCAGTGTCGGTCCAGCCAAGGATGGTGTCCTCATCGGCCTGCCATGCCAAATGGTTCAGCTTTTCCAGTTCCTTCCGTAGTCCGCCCAAGGTGGCAATCATTGTCTGATCATCGGTGGGCAGAGGACCTTGGAAAAGAAAGCTGTCGGTTAGTGGAAGCCACCAAGTTGCCCCCCGAAACAGGGACCACACCCGCTCCTCATCCGATGCAAGCCGGACGACCAGAGGATGATCCATGAAAATCCAATCCTTCTCCACGGTAAGAGGCACTGGCTCCCCGTATGTATGGCAGGCAGCCACCAGTAGCATAGCTCCGAATGCATCCCAATCTGGCTTGTCGGTGTAATAAGGCCGCTCATTATCCTCCGGCCAAGGAGTATAGAGCTGGTCAGACTGTGAAATGGCGTTCAAAATCTGATCCCGCCAGTTCTCCACCGCAGCCTGAACCTCAGCTGGGGACAGCTTCTCTTCATTATCAGCATGTTCTCCATCCGTCGTAATCCGGTTGAAGGTATAGCCATTTTCCTCCGCCCACTTCTGGACAACAGTTTTCCAGTTGTGAGAATAGTACCGAGTCAATGTTCCAGCGTAGATATCAAGTCCCATATTATTTTCTCCTCTTTAATCAAAATCCATCCAAACCAGATGCTTTCCGCAGCAGAGGCACTGGAACAGATAGCATTGCAGGTGTCCGCCATTGACGGATTCCCGAATCATTTCTTTCTGTTCTTCGTCCCAAATATGGTCATCCAGCACCTCCTCAAGTACGCCCAATGCCCGCAGTTCTCTGGCACCAACACGACCTAGATAGGCACAGTAGTCGCCACAGTGAGCGCGCCAGTATTCCTGCTGCCAACCGCAATAGCCGGGAGTACGGTGAATGAGCTCGTCTAGCTTTTCAGGGTCGTCAACACCATCATCAACAGAAAAATCATCTTGAAAACTGCCGTCATATTTTCTAGCTGCATCTCCGTTAGCTATACAAGCAGGACAAAGATATTCAATATCATCCACAGCATAAAAGGGATCTGTATAGAAAACATGAGTCTTCTTGCCACAGCAGTCACAAATAACTCCATCAGCAGACTCCTCAAAAGCACCTGTTGCCAACGGGTTGGGATGATATCTAAACGTTGGCAAGCCTAATTTAGCCTGTCGATCCCTATCTTCTTGCTTTTCCTCGGAAGTTTTTGGTTTTGGAATAGCATAATAGTTTCCCCAATTTTCCGCATATTCCTTTAAAACGCCTAACCGTTTGAGTGTCTTTTTATCTGAGAAATCACCAATTTGACAGAGTAAATTATATGCATCTTTTTTTAAGTCTAGCATGTCATAGACATCAACAAGAACTTCCCTAGCCTGCTTATTCTCGTTTTGCTCCAGCTCTTCCTTAAATTTGTAGAGTGCACATATACAATCAGGACCGCCATCAGTCACAGTAAACTGCTTTTTTAATTCAATATATTTTTTCAAGTATTCGTTCATTTTTTCCACCACACATCAATCCCACCAGAAGTACCAAACTTTGGACTGCCAAAGAGAATCTGCCAAAGCCCCAATTTCATCAAAGTTTTGATCCATGTCAGGGCATAAACCATACATTTCTACTGCCAAATCCATAGCCTTTTCCTTGCCTACAGGAGCAGGAAGCAGCAGCTCCAGCTCATCGTGGCTCATAACCGCAGGCACTGCACCATACTGTTCAAACCAGTATTTTGTTACAGCCATCAGCTCTGGTGTATCGGGGCAGTCATTCCAGTTACCAAAGGGAAGATATGCAAAAATCTCCCACGGATTCTTTACAGGAATTTTTGCCAAAATGACAGGATAGGTCATCTCAGTATCATCGTTCCAGTAGCTGGAGAAGCGGCTATTTTCAAAGCCACCTTCCATTGCTCCTAAAACATCCTCATCCCAGTCCATATCATCATCTGCTGCATCTTCCTTGCGCTGTCCAACCATTTCCTTCAAAACAGCCTCTGCCTCCTTTACAGGAGCAGCCAGCAGCTTTTTACGATACTCCTCCACAGCTTTCAGGTCAAACTCATAGCAATCGTCATTTTCAGGCTCAGGGTTCATCACCAAGCACTCTAACAGAGTTTCATCATCAGCTCTAATCAATACAGGCACAAAGCCCTTTTTAATGCCTTCTCGCTTAGCATAGCTATACGCAGACATAATGGGGTCATCATCTGCCATAGATGGAAAATAGGTGCATTCACAGTCCAGATATTCCATAAGAGCATCCGCCACCTCAGAAGGCTCCAAAGTATCCTCATCAAAGCTCTGTCCCTGCCAATTAGCAAAGCGTTCATCAATCACCTTTGCCATAGTCTGATAGTAGTCCTCGTCAAAGGGGATAAACAAATAGGCTTCGTCTTGAAACTCCTCAGAATGATATTTTTCTGCGCCAAAGAAGCTAAATGCATTATCGTCAATATCGGCAGGATAATAGGGGCTGTCGCCCTCTCCGTAATAATAGCCAGCAAAGGCACGTCCTTGCTTATTAAACATCACAGAAAACAGACAGTCATCCAGCTCATCACGAATAAACTCTCTCAGGTCTACACTAGCTGGGTCAGTCTTAACCTTTTCTACTACATCACTGTACTTAGCAAGAAAGTCTTCGCCCATCAAATCATGCTCCATGCACCAACGCAGATAAATAGCCATGTGATTATAAGCATTGATGGGGTCAATTGGCAGCTCCTTCTCCTCGATGCTCTCGATGTGATAATAAGCATCGTCCATCTCGCCGTCAAAGTCTTTATCAGAAATGGTTCCACGAGTGATAGCATTTTGGCGGGTGGGGTTTACCACAAAGCTAATACCGTTCATTTTGTCCAGCAGTGCATCTGCATCATGAGCTATTTTGTACTCCATCTCATCTCGGTAAAGAGGAATAACCTGATAGAAGTTAACATCTTCACCGCTTGGCAAAGTGAAAACCTCGCCGCCATCCTCCATATCCTGAGGTGCAACAAGAATTGCAGCACAAAGCTTCGTATTTTCAGTAAAGTCATTTTCATTATCCATTGTATGGCCATAGCCTAACCATGTATCGTTGGCAATTGGCAAACGGGCCAAGGATTTCAGCAGGCGAATAGGCCAATACCACTGTTCATCCTTTATAGATCCCTGATCCAGTTTCCAGTTCGTAGGCAGAGCGATGGCCAGCTCTGCACGCTCCAGCTTGTATTCCGCCAGTTCATCAGGCACATTCATCCTGTGTGCGCCCATACCCATAGTTACCAGTGTGTAATAATCACGCTCCTCAGTAGGCGGTACAATGCAAATATCAACATGAATATCTGGGGAAACAAGCTCGTGGAACACATTATCAACCTTGCCAAAATATTTATCTATATGTTCCTCAATAGTATCCATCTCAGACTCTGTGTAGACATCTGGCTGGCTAAATTTTTCCTCAGCCTCTGTTTCAGGCTCGTTATCCTGTGTATCCTTTAAGGTTACAGAGCCTGCTTCTCTACGGAAAGTGTGGAAGCTGGCCCAATGAACATCCGTACCTTCAAAGAACTCTTTAGCCATGTTCAACGCACTTCTAATATCCCATGCAATAAAGTCCACATAGCCACAGTAAAGACCAGTTGCACCACCAGTAAGAGTAAGCACATCAGGACCATCATCCACAAGGAATACTTCCTCTAATTTATCACGAAAATCGAAAATCTTCTGACTGCCTTCCTCCTCACGCAGTGTATCCAGCGGATAGCAGAAGAAGCCTGCTACCACACCGTCAGCATGAAGATTATCCATATAATCATTATCAGCACTCAGATACCCATTAATCAGCGGTACACAATTGGTAGAGCCAACCATTACATCAAGACGCCAATCAGCGTCAGTATCTTCATTTGGCTTCATCTGGTAGCCAATGTAGTTTTCCAAATACGCCTCTGGATCAGTTGACAGCTCCAAGCCCAATTCCCTAAGCTTATCAGGAAGCTGAGACATAAGAAAATAAGGCTCCGCCTTAGTTTCATCAAGTACATCAAAGCTTTCGATATAGCGCATATGGGGGATTTCTCCCAGCACCTGGTCTGTAAGAGTAGTAAGCATCCACCATACTCTGCCCTCGTTTTCTTGAAGCATTGGCAGCAGCTTTTCACAGTAAGCAGAGATAGCAAAGCTATTTTCACCCTTATCCTCCAGCCAAACCAGTACGTCATCTCCAGAAATTTCCCAGCCATCATCAGTGCGCAGGCCTATGTTCTGTATAGGCTGACGACCAACTAAAATATTCCAGTGCTCTAAAACCTCTTTAGGAGCGTGCTTTTGGAAGTAAACCAGCTCAAACAAATTGACCTTGTCTCCCTCAGGCGTAAGGATAAGCTCGTGCTTTTCACCATTAAAGCCCATCTCAAAGGAAACTTCATCAAAAACATTGTTCAAAGCGCCCTGCATTTGAGCCACAATCTCTGCTCCACGGGTGCGGTCCTTGTCTTCATCCATCATCTGGCGCAGCTCTGCTTCCATCTCAGCAAAGGTCTCCCAAAAAATTTCGGTTCGCTCTCTAAAGCACATTGCAAATCTAGGCAAAGAAATACCCTTTTTGCAAGACTCAATAAGCTCCTGGGTATCCTCGTCACCAGGGCGAGCCTCTAACGCCTTTTCAAAATATCTTAAAGCACGTCCCTCCTGATCAAGATAGTAATAAGCATAACCCATGCGGAAATTCCAGCAGTGGTCACCTGCAAAATATTCCTCATGAGGCTGCAGCAGGGCAATAGCCTTTTTGAACAGCTCCCTATCACTAGGCGCTGCCAAATTGTTATAGGCACGGGCCAGCTCGCTGTCCATCTCAGGAGTGCGCTCCTCCGCAGGGATGGTCTCTAGCGCATCAACGATTTTTTTGTACTCTCCATTTCCGTTCCAACTTTGGCATTGTTGTAAAATTTCCATATCCGTGTCCTCCTCGTCCTCATCCGGTTTCCAATCTTTGATCTGCTGGAACACGCCGTTCTCATCCCGCTCAAAGGCACAGGGAGCTGGTGTATGCAGCAGAGGAATAATGTTAGAATCGTCGTTGCAGATAGTGTTTAGCTTATAAATTCCAGAATTATTGGGGTCGTCCATGTACGCCTCGCTCTCATCACCGGC
>ENA-ORPF01001158-ORPF01001158.1-human-gut-metagenome-genome-assembly--contig:-NODE-1158-length-22785-cov-15.807083_pt1 | contig 22785 bp, 19 predicted proteins | sample MGYA00242140_ERZ509070 | MGnify/ENA primary metagenome ERZ509070 (study PRJEB26280, sample SAMEA2338713) | human gut metagenome | biome: human gut; feature: human-associated habitat; material: faeces... | reverse complement strand
CGGCGAGACGGGCAGCGGCGGCCCGTAGGTATAGCCCCATTCGTAGGTCATCAGGAACACGGCGTTCGCGGCTTTTGATAGCAGCGTGTAGTCGTGCGCCTCGTACAATAGGCCGCGCTGCTGCGCGCTCGTCTTCGGCGCGAGTGCGGCGACAACGGGCTTTCCCTCCGCGTTCAGCGCCTCGCGCAGACGGCAGACGAACGCGGCGTAGTCCTCGCGCAGCTCCGGCGGGACGTACTCGAAGTCGACGTCGAGGCCGTAGTAGCCCTTTTTCGCCATCGTCTGCAAAATCTCGGCAAGGAGCGCGCTCTGCGCGCGGTCGTTTTGCAGGAGCGCCGCGGCGTTTTCGCTCGAAAAATTCCCCTCCGGCGTCAGCGTCGAGAGGTGCATGAGCGATTTTGCGCCATAGCGCGCCGCTCGTTCGAGCAGGCGCGCGTCGTCGAGCGGCGCAAGGACTCCCGCGGGCGTGATGCCGTAGGTGAACGGTGTCAGATACGTCAGGGACGGCAGGACCGAATCGAGCAGTTCGCCGCCGATGTAGGGGTAGGCGTAGGCGTTCACGCCGAGCGTACCGAGCGGCGCTTCGTCTTCGTAGTCGATGGCAAGCACGTCGCCCTCGCGCAGAAGCTCGCGTCCGTGGAGGAAAAAGTTCCGCCGCAGGAGCGTCCTGACGCTCAAATCATAGTCCCGCGCGATGGACGAAAGCGTCTCCCCCGCGCGCACGGTGTGCAGTGTCTTCGGCGTCCGCACGACGAGCGCCTGGCCGATCACAAGCGGCGTACTCAGCGCAAGGCCGTTGTCCGCCGCGACGAACGCGGGCAGGGCGTCGTGCATCGCGGCGATGGAAGAAAGCGTGTCGCCGCGCTTTACAACATGAATGTGCATGGTCGATCACCTCGCGCCATTCTATGCCGGATTTTTCGCGCTTACCCCAGCGCGACGTCCAGTATCATCATCAGAAGGAAGCCCACGAGGAAGCCGCACGTCCCCCGCCGTCCGCCCGCGCGCGGAAGAAGCTCCTCCGCCACGACGTAGAGCATCGCCCCGGCGGCAAAGCTCAATAGATAGGGCAGCGCCGGAACAACCAGCTGCGCCGCCAGAATGGTCAGCATCGCGCCGATTGGCTCCACCACGCCGGAGAGCACCCCACCGCAGAAGGCTTTTCCCTTTTTCATTCCCTCGCTTTTAAGCGGCATTGAAACCACCGCTCCTTCGGGGAAGTTCTGTATTGCGATACCCAGTGCCAGTGCAAATGTGCTTGCAAGAGTAACGCTGTCGCCGCCCGTACCGGTTGAACCGGCTACAGCCGCACCGACAGCCATTCCCTCCGGCACATTATGGATAGTCACCGCAAGAAGCATCATAGTAGTTTTTGAAAGCCCCGAGCGCACTCCCTCAGGCTTGTCGCTGTCAAGATGCAGGTGCGGTACAAGGCTGTCTATCCCAAGCAGGAACAATATTCCCGCCGCAAAGCCGACCACAGCAGGCACCCAGTTCATGTTCCCGTAGTCCCGCTCGGACAGTTCCATTGACGGTATCAGAAGCGACCACACCGAAGCCGCTATCATAACTCCCGATGCAAACCCAAGCAACAGCTTCTCCGTCCCTGCCCTCACCTTATCACGCATAAGGAACACCATAAGCGAGCCGAGCGTTGTTCCCATAAGCGGTATCATCAGTATCAGAAATATCTCCAATTGCGTCACCTCAATATAAGTTAGTTTAGACTTACCGCTTATATTCTACCACAAACAAAAGAAAAAGCCAAGCGTTACACCTGACTTTTCCCGTAATATTTACTTTTTGCGTTTTCTTGCCGTAACTGTGCTTATCATCACCGCAACCGCAACAACAGGGGCAGCTGCCACCGCAAACGGTATATCTCCGCTTGTATTCGGATTTGTCGGTTTATCCGGCTCTACAGGCTGTTCGGGCTTAGCAGGATTTTCCGGCTTTGCAGGCTGTTCCGGCTTTGCAGGTTCTTCCGGCTTTGCAGGTTCTTCCGGCTTTGCAGGCTCTTCCGGCTTCTCCGGTTTATCCGGCTCTTCGGGCTTTTCGGAATCATTTTTTACCGTCACAACAAATTCCGATATATCGCTTATCAGCCTGCCGTTTTCATCTCTCGTTACGCTTACGGCAAAATTCTCGTCACTTACAGCCGTATATCCCTCAGGAATATCAGCCTCGGCTTCATGTTCGCCGTAAGGTGCGTATTCATTGTACTCATAAACTATGTTACTGTTTTCGTCAACGATCTTTACTTTGATTACAGGGAGCTTTTCAACAAGCAGTACGATCTCGCTGTCGGCAGGATACCATTTGCCGTCTATATACACTAGCTTCGTGATAGCGTCATTCCTGCTTTTCAGCTCATACTGATAATGATCATATCCCTCAGGGCAATCAAGGTTATCTATGTTGAATATTGTGTGATAAGCATAAGTTACTATGCCCTCATCCACTACATCTCCGGTGAATGCGTCACAGTAAACAACACGAGTTGTTTTGTCTGAGTTATCAACGGCAGGCGTTACATCGAATATCACATAACTCTTATCAGAAACATACTTGCCGTTTTCTTCTGTGATATTGACGGTCGCCTTGCTTGCTCGTGTGAATACATATCCGAATTTTGCAAGATCCTTCTCGTCATATTCGATTACGTTTTCACCAAGCGTCGTAAACTCTTTCTCATCGGATAAAACAACCGTTGCGTAGTAAGTAAAATATACAGGTACGATAACGCCCTTTACCGTTCTTACCGTGACAGTCGCAATATCGGAAGTAAATTCGCTGTCGGTAGCTTTCTTTCTTACCTCAACCGTATATTCCGTGTCACTGTCAAGCCCCATAATATAGTCGCTGTCGCTTACCCACTTGTCCTGACCTTTTATACGGTATTCATATACTCCGTTTCCGTCAATGCCGATATAATCCGGTCCCGGCTTTGCCTTTACATTTTCGGGAGCGGCAGGTCTTTCAGGCACTTCTATACAAAGCACCTCGCTTGCAAAACCGTTTAAATCAGCTATGCGCTGAAGGTAGATATTCTTTCCGGGTGTGAGCGGTATTGTTTCCTCATCGAGTGCTACCGCATCGCTCATATCAGAAGAATACGAGTATACGAAATTCTTCGAGAATGTGTAAAGAGTAGCTTCCTTGCTATAAGCAAGAGTCTTTACAGCGGGAATAATCGTGTATCTCTTCGGCGTTGTTTCCGTTGCAAGCAGTTCGCCGTTCATATCATAAACGCTTATCTCCTGCTTTGTAAAGTCAGCCACCGAGTCACCGTCTGCAAGTATATTTCCGTCTTTATCCTTTACGGTAAATCTGCTTTCATCATACTGTATCGTTTCCTTGTCCTTATCATAGCCGATATACCGCTTTGTTGCCTTTACGGTATATCCCGAAGCGTCCTTTCCGCTTGCAGACGATTTTATTACTATATCACGGCTTTCGCCGGGGGCTAAAGTGATTTCCTCTGACCACTCATCAGACATAACTCTTTTGCCGTCAACGGTTATTTCATCGCATCCTCTCGGACGTATCGAAATACCGCTCTCGCCGACAGGAAGAGCTATCACGTTCTCATTAGCATAGTCATCGGGCGTTACATATATCTTTTTATCCCCGTAACTTATCGCATACTCCGTAAGCGCTGATTTTGCCTTTGTATATGTACGGCTGACAATGTTTCCACTGCTGCCGTCCGTCTTGCTCCACGCCGAAAAGTGCAGGCTTTTTCAAGAATTATCGGCTTTGTGTAGCGTATCGCCGCACCTCCGTCTATGCTGTACCATATTTCATCCGCTCCGCTAAGCTCCAGCTTGCTTCCGAGTGCAACAGGACCTTCAATTATCGAAAACCTCACATTTTCCGATGCGATCCTGCTCTCCGGCAGAGGATTTGTAAACGCACTAAGACAAAAGCCGGTAGTGCATAATGTATATCCGCCGGTTACATAAGACAGCTCCGACACGTCATTCCAGTCCTTGCCGTTTTCGCTGTACATTGAAACTCTGCCGTCGTCGGAATACTTCGGTGAAGAATTGTAAAAGCCGTTAAAATACGTTTCAATCGGCAGCGGATATTCATACTGCGGATTAGTCAGCTTTACCACTATCGAAAAATTTTCTCCGCTTTTAAGTGCGACCGCCTTGTCAAGCTCCACTGTATGATAACCGGGATATTTCTCCGTTCCCGTAAGACCGCTTGAAGCTATACTGCCGCTTACGGGGTTTTCCTTGTCCGTACCGGTATAGACAGTTATCTCATACTGCGTATTTACATCGGTCGTATAGAACGAAACCGCTTCAAGCTGTTCATCGCCCTTTGCCGTGAATATATTCGACATATAGCCGTATTTCTTGGCATCTTCGTCTTTATAGAACGTATCCGCAGAAGCGTTCAGCGACCACATCTTTCCGACACCGTAATAATTGCTGTAGTTGTCCTTGCTGTCAACGATATATGTTGCCACCGAGCCTATAGTCGGGTCTTCATACGACAGCCAGAAATATCCGCCATCTCCCCAGTCTGCACCCCAGCTGTTCTTTATGAGCCATGCGCCGTCTTTTTCGGGACGTGTGTCATCGCTTGTGCCGAATTTTTCTCTTGAAAAATCATCATCCCATCCGACGACCGAAACCGCATGGTCGGAAACTTTATTCTCGTCATAACAAAAGGAAGTGTAATATTCATTGTTGTAGTAAGCATCATCACTGCAAAACGAAATCGTCGATGCACCGTATTCGCTTACAAGCTCCTTTATGATATTTTCGGAAACTTCTTTTTCTAAAATATTATCATACCCGTCCGTAATATAGGTATTTGCCGTTGCAAAGTACACATCTGTAAGATGAAAATCGCTTTCACCCGTCAGATGCTCATCGGTATCATCCTTGTCATACGGCAATCTGTAGGAATAAACAGGACCGTTCCACTCCGCCAGCGTAGCCGTTGCAAGGCTCTCAAAACCACCCATATCATAGGGATTATCGAAATCCTCTTTGCTTCTTACCCCGTTGAAGAATTCCCGCATATAATCGTTCTCATATGCGTTCCAGACAAGGTGTTTTTTAGAAAAGGAAATATCGGTAAACTGCGTTATAAGCTGTGACTCTATCGTGCCAAGCGACGCAAACGACCAGCAGGTACCGTACGGCGACTGATTCTCAACCGGCGACACCCTGCCGTAATCCCTCAGGTCATACGATGACGGAAATTTTTTATTTGCCGTCTGTGTAAGCTGTGCGTAGCTTTCGCCAAGATACGACATATCAAGCATAGACGGCGCAACCCCCACTTCGTTGCCCTCGCCTGAATCAATATATCCTATATATTCTTCCGACACCGATGAAAGCATACCGTGACCGTTAACCTTCACAGGCGCAAGCTGTGCCGATGCTGTCATATTAAGCGGCACGCTTCCTGCCGCAAGCGTAGCGGCTGTTAATGCCGCAATAATTCTTTTGAAAAGATTTTTCATATTTCCTCCTTTTTCAGTCTGTTATTAACTTGTAATACAATAATTGTAATAATAGTATTATACAGTATTTTTTGTGAAGTTTCAATATATTTTACAAAAAAATCTCCGCAGCCCAAAGCCACGGAGATAAAACCGTCAATATGTAACGCCGTATTACTTGATTACTTCGACCATCATGCCGGGAGCGGCCATTACAGCGTTTGATTCGTCTGTATCAATGTGCATAGCGTCTGCAAAATTCTCGCTTACTCTGATAACAACATCACCGAGAATTGCCTTTCTTCCGTCAGAATCAACCTTTACGCTTACAACGTCCTTGTTCTTTACGCCCCACTTTTCAGCGGTTTCGGGAACAAGGTGGATGTGACGCTTTGCAACGATAACGCCCTCGCTGATTTCGATCTCGCCCTCAGGACCTGTTATCTTGCAGCCGGGTGTGCCTGCAATATCGCCCGATTCTCTTACGAATATAGGACATCCGATAGAACGTGCGTCCGTAGCTGAGAGTTCAACCTGTGTAGCAGGACGAACAGGGCCTAAAATAGATACGTTTGCAAGCGATCTCTTGGGGCCTGTTATAGTAACTCTTTCCTCGCAAGCGAACTGACCGGGCTGAGAAAGATCCTTCTTCTTTGTAAGCTCGTGACCCTTGCCGAACAGTGTTTCGAGTGCCTCCTGCGTAACGTGGATGTGACGTGCGGAGGTTTCCAGTAATACTTCCATTTTTTCCATAATGTTATCCTTCTTTCATGCCAAAGGCAATTTTTACTGTTAACATTATACACCCGTGAAACGAAAATTTCAAGTGTTTCATATAACGAATATCGGGCGGAACAAAAAAGTTATAACAGCGTCCGCTATCCCCAGCAGAAAGCACCCGATACAGCATACCGCAAACCGCTCAAGATATATCTTATAATAGTGCGGAGCCTCGTCACGCCTGCCTTTAAGCACAGCCAGCACACTGTTTGAGCATAACACGGACAGACGGCACTGATAACAGCAGATTACCGTTCCTATAAATGCGGACGGAAGAACAAACACCGCAAAAGCCGGTATCCCGTTTGCCCCGTATGTATTCACAAGCGCCGCAAACGTCATTCCCACGCCTATACCCTTGAATGCCGGTATAAGCGAACCCACAGGCTGTCCCACAGCGCAAAGCCCTGCTAAAAACGGCACTATGCACCATATAAGCGCCGATATGAACGAAGCGGCGGCATTCCCGAAAAATCCGCCGTGTATCCTTCCTTCGAGAAACCCCTCCAGCATCTCATCAGGCACGGTCACCGTCGCCTTTCCGTAAAACACCGCCCCGACAACAGCCCCGGCAACCGCCGTTATAAAGAGTATCAGCCCCGCATACTGCCTGTTGTGCCTGCCTTTAACCACTACTTCCGATACGGTTATACCGTCGGCACTCAGCTTCCCGTTTTCCTCCGCCATAACCGCCGTATCCGCATCCTGCCCCTTGCAAACATCATCCCCGCCTGCCGCAGCGTCAGGCTCGTATACCGCATTTCGTTCCTTTAAAAATTCTTCCCTTGTCATAATTTCGTTCATACTGCACGTCCTTTCCTTTCGGGTACTCTACAGTAAATCTATGAGAGGAAAAGAAAATTTATGACCGTTTCGCAATAAAACACAACCGCCATGCCTCAGCACAGCGGTTGATTTCAAGCGATTTAACACAGATAGGTATTTTCCTTACTGCGTTCACGGTTATGATATTTACTATCAGTTCTTCAAATAAAAAGAAATAACCGCCCACAGCTTCCAACTACGACGGTTATTTCTTAGCCAACACGGGAGCGGTCGTCTGTCGTTCCCTCTTTATTTGTATTCTATCACACTTTCAATAAATTGTCAAGGTGCATTCCGATAGCCAAACAACCGCCATGCCTCAGCACAGCGGTTGTTTCCTGTTATCCGTTAAATTTCATATTAATAATATCCGGGATCCGGCAGACCGCTGAGATAATATCTCGGGTTCAGCCTTTCCGAACCGTATCTTACTTCAAAGTGGCAGTGACAGCCGTATGCAAGTCCGGTTTCGCCTACTGCGGCTATGCACTCGCCCTGATTTACCTCCTGACCTGCACTGACGAATATCTCACTGTTGTGGGCATATACCGTTGTGTATCCGTCGGGATGAAGTATCATCACGGCATTACCGAGTCCGCCGTTGTCCCATCCTGCAAATATTACAGTACCGCTTGCTCCGGCATATACATCCGTACCGTAAGGTGCGCCTATATCAACGCCTCTGTGTCCGGCATAACCGCCGTCCCACCAGCCCCACTCCCAGAATGTGCCGCCGTCAACAGGCCATATATACTTCTTGCCCGTATCGGCAGAAGCATCTGAATAATGCGATGACTGCGGAGGCAGAGTACCCTGAAGGATAATCTCCGTTACAGGCTCTTTCACTCTTTCGGTTTTCTTTATGGTACGCTTGACCTCTTCGCCGTTTACATAATACACCTTTGCCGTGATTTTGTTCGTACCGGTCTCACCCTCCTGGTAAACCGTTTCAACGCCCTCATAGCGTGTATCATCGTCCTCATATTTCGTTTCATACGGAACTTCAACGTTGTATGTTTCCGTTCTTGAAATACTTACCGACAGGAAAGGCACCTCCTGCGTTTTAAGCAGCTTTTCACCGGCTCTCAGCACATAGTCCTCGTCCATAATACCGGGATTCAACGCCTCAAGCTCTTCCATGCTTATTCCGAGCTTTGAGCATATTCCCGAATGGCTGTCGCCGTCAACCACAGTGTAATAGGACGCTTCTTCCTTTTTGGAATTTATCAGCTTGATGATCTCATCACTCGACACAATACTGTCCGACAGATAAAGACCGGGAACATACTCTATATCCTTCTCAAAGGCAACGTCCTCGTCCTTTGCATTTGTGCGGTAGCCGTCAAGTATCTTCTGAAGCTCCGCTTCGACCGCTGTATTGTCAACAAGCGCACCGTAGAACTTTCCGCCTATGTACATTCCGTATGCATACTCAATAGGAGTATCGCTCAGCTCAAGCAGCTTGTTTGCAAGCTGATATTTCGTCAGATATTCCTGGTCGCCGAGCATTTCGAGCGAATATCCCGGCTCCATGCTTATCTTCTTCTCGTTGCCGATATATGTGATACGCTCCTGCATTATGCGCTCTGCGTCATTGAACACCTGCTCGCTTTCGACATATCCTACAAACTTTCCGTCAACCGTCAGCTTTATCGCATAGTCCGTACCCGTCGCATATCCGACAACGCTCATAAGAAAAACTATTGCGATGATCGGTGCGGCATAGTTGAACAGCGTTACCGCAAGACCCTGCTTGCCGAATACTGCGTCCTTCGCTATACTTCCGTACAGCTTTGCCGCTTTCTTGTTGTCGCCCTGCTCCTTTGCGGTCCTTATCTGCCTGTTTGTACGCTGAAGCACACGCTTTGACTTTAACAAAGGCGCAAAGAAGAAGCTGCCTATTTCGCAGAACGTCCTCTTTACTGCGTCCCTGAACAGCGCCGTATGCTTCCATATAAACACGGCGGCATAAGCCACATATACAGCAGGCTTTGAAAATACATCGGCTATGATATGACAGAAATACTGCCCTGCCATAACCAGAAAATCAAAGATCCTATCGGCAACAACCGAAATACCGGTTTTGCCTTTATCTTTTTCTTCGTTGCTTTCTTCATTCCGATTCTCCGACGTATCGTCAACCGCAGGCTTTACATCAGCCTCCTGTGCTTCCTTTTCACTGTCGCTGTCAGGAAGTATAGTTTCCTCAATATCGTCACGATAATCGGGCATCATCAGTTTTCCCATTATCAATCCTTTTCCGTATAAACCAAATCAAACGGGCATACGCCCCAAACAATCAATATATATAATAACCCGCCGTTGTGAACGGCAGGTGATAAATCAACGCTTTTTCCGTTAAAAGCAGGAACGGGCATAATGCCCGCTCCACACCTTTAAGGTTGCTTTTCCTTCCGTCATGAAAGACAGCAAATCTTTTCCGTCACCGCCATTATAACATAAAAGATTACAAACCCGCAACAATTTGTAACCATTTTGTTACCATTTTGTAACCATTTCGCCCTTTTGTATAAAAATACATCTACTTTCGCTTTTGTAACAGTGCATTTTTAACAGACTTATTTTATTGTGATTTTACATAAACGATACACATTAATTTGTGCAACCCTTACAAATATTTTTGGGCAATTTCAGTATCTGTTGACACGCTCAACGCATTTGTGCTAAAATATAGATGTGAAATTATGCTTACCGTTAAGTTCAGGCGAAAGGCAGGTGATACCCATGAACATGAACGAAGAAAATAAAACCGAAGACCGTGAAAGCGGGATTCAGACATACGACAGGAAAAAGAAGTCTCACGGCAATTTTCTGAAAATCGGCTGTGCGTCATGCGGTTTTGTCGCCGTAGTCGCTCTTTGCGTTCTGTCAAGCCGTTACTCATGGTTCGGAGTCAAAGCCGATGACGAGGGTATCAGCTACAACAACGGTTCAGAGTTATCATATTCCACTACTGCGCCTGTCGATGAACAAAAGGTTCCCACCAAAGCCAACAAGCATAACGAGGCACAGGAAACCACCGTTGCAACATCGACAACCACATCGGTAACAACATCGGCAACCACAACAGCAAAAACCACCCAGACCACAGTGGCGACAACCAAAGCTACAACCGCCGCACCAAAGCCTGCATGGACAGAAAAGAAGTGTAGCGGCACAATGTACATAAACATTTCAAGCTGTTCCGCAAGAAAAGAGGGCTTACAAGGCGCTGAGGTCGTTTCCTATAAATATTACGGAGATGCGGTAAATATCGCCGCACTGACAGACACCGGCTACTATAAGCTTGATGACGGCACATATATCCACAGCGACTATCTTTCCGAAAGCAAGCCTGTCGCAACTACCGTTCCTGCAACAGCAAAACCCACCGTGCAGGATAATGCAACTCCCGCACCGGTAATAACCGACAGTCCCGTAAACTGCTCCGCAGAAGAGGCGGAGGTTTTCCGTATCGTGAATGAGATCCGTGTTTCCTACGGACTTAAGCCTTATAAGTGGGATACAAACGCATACAAGGCGGCGAAGGCACGTTGCAGTGAAATTGAGCAGAAGTTCAGCCATCTGCGGCCTGACGGCTCAAACTTCAAAACCATATACGGCTACAGTGATGATGAACTATGGTATAAGTTCTGCTCCGTCGGAGAAAATCTCGGCTCAGGTCAGCCCACCGCACAGAGAGTAGTCGACAGCTGGATGGCTTCCACCAAGGGTCACCGTGAAAATATTCTCAATCCCGATTTTGAAAATCTCGCCGTAGCATTCGGCACATATAACGATGCTTATAAGTATTACTGGGTACAGGAATTCACGACCTACAGATAAGCATAATAGCACTTTTTAAAAGCACAAACGCACAGGCTGTTCGCCTGTGCGTTATTTTTATGCTATATTTTCGTAAGATCCTCCGCTCTTACCGCCGCAGTGACCTGCCCGCCCTGACCGATGACGATATAATCCTCTCTGTCACCCGAGCCTGCCTGCATAACCTCGTACACATTCGTGTACACGAACAACGCAAGCGAACCGCCGTTATACGTCTTTGCGCCGTAATTCACCTTGACTTTATCGCCTACAGCAAATTTCTGCGTTGTGTCATTGTTTTCCGTGCTTTCCGCCTTGTACAGATTCTCTGTATAAAGCCAGCCGGTAGGCACCGAGCCGATGCCTATAAGCGTTTCCTTACCGCTTGCCGACACCTGCTGAACGGTATAGACCGTATCATATACATAAGAATACGGTTCTACCCCGTTCGTAAATCTCGCACCACGCTTCACCCTCACGCTGTCGCCCTTTTTAAACAGATTCACGGGCTTTTCGGGCTTATCACCGCAGTTTTCCTTATACCATTTAGCCGTTATCGTAGGATAATCCACAAAGCAAATATCCCCGTCAACGTCCTTGCCTGCGATACTGTCAATGCCCCATTGCCACATTTTCTGCCCGTAGTCATATCTGCTTGCATAGTCCGGGCTTTCTGTCCAGTGCGCAAGCCATATATCACGCTTTCCAACAATACGTTCCTTCTGATAGTAGCTTTCAAGCCACGCAGGATTTGCATACACTCCGGAGGGAAGCCCTGCCTTATTCAGCCTGTCGCAGAACTCAAGCGCCATATCGGTTCTTTCCTTGCTTGTGAGGTTGTCGATCTGACGCTGTTCCTCCATGTCGCAGAACACGGGATATGACGGCTTTTCATCACCTATCGTCTTGACGCACGCATTTATCTGCCTGTCAAGCTCCGCTGTGTCTGTCGCCGTAACATACCAGTAACAGCCGAACTCTATTCCGAGTTTTCTGCACTGCTCGATATTGCGACTGAAATAAGTGTCCTCGTCCCTGCCTATACCGGCACGGATAATTACAAACTTCACGCCTGCCGACACAGCCGCCGTAAAATCGAACTGCTCCTGCGCCCTGCTGATGTCAATTCCTTTTGTTCTCACTGTCGTCCTCCCCGCTTTTACTTTTTATCTGCCTTAGTACATTCTTTATTTTCTGTGGCACCGGCAGTCCCAGTGCCGATGCGTTTTCGACAATGCTGATTCCCTCGTTAGCGATATAGAAAAGCATTACCGCCGTCATAGCGACAGGCACACCGCCAAGCACATAGGTGTCTGCGATATGACCTACCGACAGGAACACAAGTATCAGCAGCTTTTTTGCTATCCCCTTGAAGCCTACCGCACTTGACAGCTTCTTCTCCGCTATCGCCACAAGCACACCGCTCACATAGTCCAGAATCATAAAAGCGATAAGCGCACGGAACAAGCCGTTTACCTCGCCGTACATAAATCCCAGCACCGCCCCGACAGCACCTGCTATGCTGTCAATAATTATCTGTATCCTGCTCATATTTCCCCCTCCTTTGCTTTGACTTTTTTACTTTTTGGTCATCCCCTGATTTAACCACCAGAAGCTCTGAGAATGAGGAGGCGTAGCTCCGCCGCCTGTTGCGGTTCTTCTTATAAGTTCGTCATCGGGCATACCCATTTTCTTAAACGTTGACGGCCTGATCTCCGGATGTATATCATACAGCAGTTCAAGATACGTTGTACCCCTTGTGTCACCGGGTATCTCCATCTGCTCCACCCAGTCAAAGAAGCCCTCCTTATCACCGTAAAGCTGATAAAGCGCCTCGATATACTCTTCATCCGTATAGATTTTATCCCCGTACTTGCTGATAAAATCATAAGCGTCAACCGGCGAAAATTTCGTACTGTCGGTTTCCTCATTCTCCACAGCGTCTTTCAGCGAGCTGTTCAGTTTTATCTGATAATTGCGGTCGCTGTCATACACCTTCTGAGCATAATCCCTGTCATTTTCGCTTACCCTACGGTTATAGTCCCTGTCGTTTTCGTTTACCCTACGGTCATAATCCCTGTCGTTTTCATATACCCTGCGGTTATAATCCCTGTCGTTCTCGTAATTATCACGTTCAAACTGTGCCTGCAAATTACGCTGTGCCAGAGCATCCTTACTTTTATTATATTCAAAATTCCTGTTTGTGTTATAATCGTCAATGCTGTCACGGTATCTTCCGTAGTCCGACTTCTCAAGCCCTATAAGCGTATTGAGCCGCTTATATGCACTTTCCTCATCGTCCTTGTAGCGTTCATACGCCCTCTGTTCAAGTTCGGGGATTTTATCGCTGAGTTTTGACATATAGCTGTTATATGCCTGCTGACCTGCCGTAACCGCATAGCTGTTGCCGTATCCGCCCGTAAGCGATGCCGCATTCCCCATTGTGTCACGCATAGCCGTTCTGCCCGATTTTTCATAGCTGTTCTTATACTGTGAGAACAGCTTGTCCTTATCTGCGTCATAGCTGAAATTCTTCTTTGCCATAACCTTTGCAAGATTGTTTTTCAGTGCGTCGCCGTATCCGCTCTTATATACCGGAGCGCTGTCCTTATCCTTGTTTTTCTGTTTTTCGCTCATATAACCTCCTCGTATATTTCCATATTATCCGCCTCGTTCATCTTTGCCTCATACTCATTCATCTCCTCATCAAACCTCGCAATATCCTCCGCCGTTATCCTGTCACGGCTGTAATGATTGCCAAGCTGCATAGCCGCCCAAGCCCTGTCAAAGCTGCCGCTCTTAACGCCGTTCACAGCGACCTCGACTATCCACTTTCCAAAATCCAACATTATACCTCACCTCCCGATACCGCCATAGCCTCAAGTGCCGCAACCCTTGCTTCAAGGCTTGCGATACGCTCCGTGTCCTCTTCGACCGCAGGCGACCAGTCTGTAGCCTTAGTGCCTTTTTCGAGCTTGATGTTGCAAGCCTCGATCATGCCGTTTTTATCAAGCGCAAGAGCAACGCATTCGAGTTTTGCTATGTCGCTGTCGTTTATCGTCCACGTCTTTTCGTAGTAGAGCCACTTGTCTTTTTCTGTCTGACTGCTCACTGTCAGCGACAGGGCATACAGCTTTTTATCATCTGCCGAGCGAAATCGTGCCATTACATACCCGCTTGCGTCAAGCCCGACATCGCTTCTGACCTTTATCCACGCCGACAGAGTGTAGCTTGTGCCGACATTGAAATCCGTCAGAAAGTGCCGCTTGCTTAAGCCGAAATATCTTGCATTTCCGGAATACCCAGTTCTTGAAACCGCAAGACTGTTACCCGATATTCCGCCCCCGACATTTACGACCGTGTTACTGCTCCAGCCGTCTTTGATGTTCCCCGTGCTGTCATACAGCAGATTTCTGCCACCAATCTCGATAGCATTCACCGCCGCAGTAATATCTGCCGCTGTTGCCGCTCCGACTTCACTTGCCGTATACGCAGGCTTATTCTCGGTTTTCGTCCATTCGGGCATATCCGTAATATCCGACATATTATGTGTATGTTTCTTCTCTGCCGCTCCTACTTCCTCCGCCGTATACGCAGGCTTGCTTTCAGCTTTTGCCCAGTCCGCTATATCCGAGTTTTTCAGGTACGCCGACAGATTCACCGATATTGTACCGCTGTCCGATACATTAATGTTATCGCCAATCATCACCCCACCGAGCGTGTCGGCAGTTGCAGAGGGAAGCACATAGCTAACACCCCCGTCAGCTGTAAACTTTCCCGAAATATGAAGATTACCATCACTGTCAAGCGTTAAGGCATCCCTCAGATTCTTGCTGTCCGCCCCGTTACCGACCGCAAGTAAAATACTCGTGCTGTCGCTCGTCCAGTTGTTTCCGAATCTGGCTGCACCGTGTATTTCGGCGCCTAAATAATCCCATCCGGGACTATTTGCTGTCAGATTTCCAGCAAGTTTCAGATTACCGCTATAGTCAAGCGTCAGTGCATCGCTTCTCCACTCATTGCTACCGCTTCCCCAGCCGTTACCGACAACAAGTGCCACATCTTCAGCCTTTTTGTTATACCTTCCGAGTGCAAAGACCTCCATCCCCGCAATTGTGTGAGCTCCCGATGCGTGCGAATGCTCTCCCCGTGCTATAGTATGATACCCCTCTGCGTGTGAGTTGCTTCCGCTTGCGATACAGCCTGTGTTTTCAGCATGAGAACAATTTCCCGAAGCGGTCGTTCCACTGCCTTCTGCATGACAGGATAGATCGGATGCTACAGTGTTGCTCCCTTCCGCATGGCTGTACGGAGCGTTAGCCGTAGTCTTATACCCTTCGGCATGAGAATAGTACGCTGATGCAACATTGTTTTCATAGTCGTTGAACACCTCGCAGTTTTTATCTGTGTTGGTGAACTGCCCCACTTCATCCGCAATCGTACTGTAAATAAGCTGTTTTTCCTCTTCGCCGTCAGATTTCTGCGCAATATTCTCATCTATACCGTTAAGACAGAATTTTATCCTTTCGGTAAGTAGTGACAGATAATCCTCAACCGCATTTATCCGCCCTTTGTCCTCCGCAGATTTATCGGGAGCAAAGCTTATATTCAGATTATCCACTTATTTCACTTCCCTTTTCACTGTCAAGATATATGCCGTACAGCGCCACACAAGCGTCACCGCTTACTTCACCGCATATCTTTATTCTTATCTTTCTGCTTCTGAGCGGTATTACCGGAGCGACAGCTATTTCTTCGCCATTCCCCTTTTCACCCCAAAGCTCATATACCTTCCTCCATTCTCCGCCGTCAGTGCTTATATATGCCGACAGTTCAAGTGTTTCGCCGTCCTGCTTCTTGTGATACAGTGACATTCTCAGCTTTTTATATATTCTGAATATGCTTCCCCTGCCAAGCTCGCCGCTGACCGCAGAAAATTCGCTCCTGTCACTGTCCGTATAACCGCTGTCGTTTCCGACAAGCGTTACAAGTCTCATCTTTTTATTGCTGTCACGGGTAACGGCATACAGCCTGCCGTTTATCTCGTGCGCCGAGATTACATCCGCAAGCCGCCTTGTGTACCACGCCGAGTAACGCTTGTCATAATAATACACCGTTTTGTCAGCCGCACACATAACGACATATCTTCCGTTTGCCGTCATCACCGCCGTATCAGTAATATCATCACCCAGCTTTGCGTCGATCCTCACCGATGCAGAGCCGTTAAAGCTGAATATCCCCTCAGGTGCCTTATAATAAAGCAGTCCGTCCGATATGCACAGCGAACCGTCGCTGCCCTTCTGAACGCCTCTCAGCTTTACAGTGCTTAGCGTAAAGTTTGACGCTCTTGTGCCATAGACAATATGGACGACATTTTCCTTAAAGAACAGTACGCCACCCCCGTACACGCATATTCCGGTGAAATCCCCGTCAGACCCTACCGTTGCCGCCCATGCGTCAGTTGAGATGCCGTCATAGCTTCCCCACTCCGTAGCACTTCCGAGCTTTGAACAGTATATTTCACGATTTGCCGATGAACACCCCCACAGCCTGTTGTTATACTCTGTTATAAAATCCATCTTCGGTATCGGACAGCTTATGACCGCATTCTTTATACTAGGCACTCTGAATTTGTCCATCTTCCGCTTTTCCGTATAGAAATAGTGGGTATCGCTGTACGCACTCGTGTCGAAATTGATCGACACGCAACCGCTCTTGCTGTAGCTTTCCTTTCCAACCGAGCTTATCAATGCAGACAGATAGTGTTTCTTTCCGCCGTATTCATAATCTATCCTGACCATATCGCCAACGCTGTAGCTTGACAGTGCTACGCTTTCCTCCGGCACATCAAGATACAACAGCTTGTATATAGAAACCGTAGGCCGTGTCTGATTCTGGTTATATTCAAGCAGTGTGCCTGAAAGCGCCGGCTTCGCAGTATACCGCACGCTTACAGGCGTGTCTGCGGTATTTACAAGCACCTCGTCCGGCATTATCAGTATGTATGCTCCAAGTGACACAAGCTGTTTTTCCCCTGCACAGAGATTCACCGCCGTTTTCACTCCCGAAATATATATACCGTCCGCCTTTGTGTATACTATCTCTCCGTTTTTTATGATATACCCCGTTATACCGTCAGCCAACGCCTTGTACGAAAACGGCTTTACCGTTTTAAGCGCAGGAAAAGCGGTAAAATCCATACCGTACAGCTCCTGCCAGCATCCAAGCGGCGTACCGTTCGAGCGATCGATACCGCCGAACTTTACGGCACTTTCCGTACCACCCGTTATTTCTCTTACCGCCAAGTTCTTCCTCCTATCCCGTGATTTCGGTTCTCACGCACGAAATATGCCTGCTGTTCCAGAAACGGCAGCAGCTTTCATACAAAGCGTCAAACAGAGCGTTGTCATTGGCATATCTCTCATACTCCGCATGGTAAAAATCTATCAGCGAGCAAAGATAAAGAATGTATATCTCATCGTGCGGAGCCTTTATGAAAAGCTCCGTTGTGTCATCGCTCGTGATCTTTTCCGTTTCGGTAAATCCGATTCCCTCATGCTCGTGCGTAACATACAGATCCTCATATATCCTGCTTTCAAGCTCATAAAGCCACCTTCTCTTGTCCTCTGCGGCAATCTCATTCGGTCGCAGTGCGTCAACCGTTTCAATGACTTCCTTTACCGTCATCACTTGCCCTCCTGCACTATCAGCGACTGCTTCCAGCCTTCATCACGGTAGTACTCCGCTCTCTTTCTCTGAAGCTCAGCTCTGTCCAGTTCCTTTTTTATGAACAACGGCACCATCACCGTTTCACCTCTGCGTATAAGATAATTGTTGCAGTTCACCGATACAAACACATCCGAGTTGTACTTGTCGTTGTCCTTGAACAGCCTTACCGCCACAAGTTCAGTTAAATTTTCTTTCATATATTTCTCCTTTACAATATTATTCCCCTTACCCTCCCGCACTGCCGTTGCTGTCACCACGCCTTGCAGTGACCCTGTGCCACTTATTCCGGTTGTCCTTTACCGGCTTTAATTTGCGCTCGTCTTTTCCGAATAAACAGGAGAACAGCTTTCTATTCTCACCATATACTCGTCTGTAAGTATCTCGGCTGTGCGTACCGCCTTCCAGCCCACGCTCGCTCTCTGGTTCAGAGGATCGTCACCGTAGCCGAGCTGCTTTACTATGTGCTGAAGACCGCCGCCGGCAACGTCCGTCACCGCATAAGCGTGCGCTCCTATAACCAGAGTAGAGAACACCGCAAGCGCCTTCTTCTCATAATATGTCGAGGCTGTGACCTGTCCGCCTGCCGTAACGCTTGCCTTCTGATAGCTGTCGCCCGACTTTGTATAATAGTCCTTTCCCTCAAGGAAATTTGCGTCGGAGGTCAGCTGATAGAACTGCGGACAGCTTTCATCGGCAAATATCTTCGCCTCCGTGCTTTTTACAAATCTCACATTGCCGAGCGAGCCTATCTCCCCCTTGAATATGCTTTCAGGGTCGGCATACTTATGCACATCGACCCACTCCGCACTTCTCATAAGGTCATATGCGGCATAAGGGTGTATTATCGCAACATAGCTCTCCCCGTCTATTCCGTCTGCATTCATGCTCTCAAGCTGTGCGGCGGCACGGAATACCGTATCCACCGATAAAACGCAGTCCTTGCCGAGCTCATCTCTTGACAGCACCTCGCCCCCGTCCTTGCCGCAGGCATATATAACATTCGTTCCTGCGTTAACTATCTCTCTTGTTATCGTGTCAAGCGTTCTTCCCGACTGACTGCCGAGCAGCTTTGTTGACTGCACTACATTGTTGTCGATTGCGGTAAGCTCCAGCATATCCGACAGCTTGATATAGTCGCCGTACTGATTCACCGTTGCCGTCTTAGCTGTTACCGACAGCATATTTCCTGCAGGTGTAACACCCTCGACAAGCGGCGTTGTCGCCTTTGCAAGCGAGCTGTACTTTCTCAGTTCTATCGTCTTGCCGTTATTCTTGGGTATCGGATACTTGTCTGCAAAGCGGTCATGCACCAGCTTAGGCTCTGCCATATCTATCAGCGTGTTCTCATAGAACGTTTTCATCTCGGCGGACAGACTTGCCTGTCCTGTTGTCTGTACATCGAACAGATTTAATTTAACTTCTCTTTTCTTCATATAGATTTCCTTTCCCGACGGCAGATACCGTCATCTTTCTTTTTTCTTATCGTTTTTTCTTGTCGTTTCTTCCTGCCGCAAAACTTTTCCCCGTGCGGCTGCGGCTTTTTTAAATTCCCGCCTGCCCTCCCGTTGCAATATTCATATCTCACCCCCTTCCTTCTCATTCATAAACGATCAAAGCACCACTCTTTCCCCTCTCTCCGTCCGTCTGATAAGCTCCTTCCGCTCATTTTTAGACAGGCTTTTCTCACTTTTCGTAACCTCACCCGCAGGTGACAGCGCACCCTCCTTCATTCTGTCGCTTTTACAGAACGCACCGCTTCTCATAAGTTCAGATGCCGCATATTCCATTGCGGCGGTAAAAAGCTCGTCCTTATGCACGATAAGATAAGCCTCCTCAAGTCCCACGCCCTTATAGCACAGTGAAAAGAATCTTCTGTCACTCATTTCTTTCGCAAGGTCAAACTGAGGATACATCTGCTTTACCTCCTCGCTTTCCTTTTGCCACCGCTCCAGCCTGTACTCCATATCGTTTCTTCTGCAACGCTCGAAGTTCCTCTCGGATACCGCATTTTCTATTCCGTCATAGTCGCATTTATCCGCTCCGCAAAACTGCGCCACAAGGTCCAATATCTGCTCTGCCCTTGCCGCCCTCTCACGCTTTGACTTAAGCACCGCCTGCCTGAAAAGCTCCGCCTTATCCTCGTTTCGCTCTCCCTCGGCTTCATCCGGTTTATTGTTTTCGCTCAGGCTTTCTTCACTCTTTTGCGCCTTTACTTCTTCGCTTGTTTCAGCATTTTCTATAACGCCTTCTGTCGCCTGCACATTCTCTGTCGCTTCCATATTTACCTCTCACTTCTGTAGCAGGATACATATTCCGGATAGTTTTCCTCCAGCATATCAAACCCCTTGCATATCCCGTCAACCGCCGTGTTCAGTCCGTCATCGTCCGTCACATAGCTTATGACCGCCTGACCGCTTCTCAGCGTAACATCAATAATATCGGTATCCCCCGTGTCCTCGCTGTCAAAAACATTCTGCGCTATCGTCTGTGCAAGCGTTGTCATTGCCGCACATACAAGCGTAGCCTCTGCCGACCCGCTGTTTTCGTTCGCACAGTGTCCCGTGATATATATATCCCTGCCAAGACCCGACTTGTCTATTCTTACTCTTGTCATATCTTCACCTCGTTCATTCCTGCGTTATCCCTTATCACACGCTCAATTTCTTCTTTTCCCTCAAAGTCCATCATTGCAAGACAGCCCAGTGCCTGCACCGCCGTTTCCGGATTAAAAAATCCAAGCTGAAAAAGCTGCTTTGCAAGTTCATTCTGCGAAGCTTTGGAAAACGGCGATTTCTTCGATGCCGTACATACTATATCAAAGACAGGCTTCTTTGTCCCAAGCTGCACCCCGAAAAGCTCCCTGCTCTGCTCCTTTATGGCTGAGTTGTCAAAAGCGTCATATCCCCCCGTTATCCTGAAGCTTCTCGGCGTATCATAAAACTGCCTTATCAGTTCTATTATAAGATAGCACACCTGCTGGAACGCAAAATACGTTCCCTTTATCATATCCCTCGACAGCTTGCTTCCTGCCTCCTGTAAAGCCGCAATGGCGCTTGCCGCCGTAACGCCGTTTGAAACCGACCCCTGAGAAAAATCCCTGTTTCCGCTCGTCTCCTTCAGTTCATCTATTTTAAAACTCAGTGCATTCATCACCGAGCTGTCCAGCGGTTCTGCCTTAATTTCCCTTATATCCTCATCGCCGAGATTTCCCGCAACGTGAACGAACCTGTTTTTTAAGTCGGCAAATTCGGCTTCGTTCACCGCACTGTTCTGTCGGATAAAATATCTCTTTCTGCTCATCATCACCGTGTGCTCAAGAACGACCTGTGACAGCTTATCTATATACATCTGTGCGTCACGCATAACATCTATGTAGCCGAATCCGCACGGCGTTCCCTCCTGCACAAACAGCGTATCCATAACAAAGGGATAACGGCTGTGTTTATAGAATCCGTCGGCACAGCTTTCATCGTCCTCGCTCGAATATATCACCCTGTCGCCGCAGAATTTACAGTAACAGAGTTGTTTTCTGCCGTTTATCGTTTTCTTGTAGTACCAGTCGACGACTTCGACCTTCGCACTGTCGTCCGTCTTATCCTCCGTTTTGTACTTTTCCACGTTTTCAGTACCGCCCGCAACGCTTTCGGTATCTTCCCCCAAAAGTTCAGGGTACATCAGATTCAGCCGCTCACGGTCAACAAGCGTCACATAGAAAAGGTTTGCGCTCTCCTCAATATCCTTTATGCCCGGCTCCCAGAACAGATTCAGAATATCTGCGTTTCTTATCGCTATATCCCCCATACCGCCGTCAGCGTCAGGGTCCCATACAACAGCCGTACACATACTGCCGTTCTTGAGCTTGTACCACCAGCCGTCGCTGTACAGCTTTTCGTAGCCACAGCGTTCAAGTATCGCAGGAAGTATCAGCGATAACTGCTTTGCGACCTCCTCGTCGCTTTTTTCTCTCGGAAGCACCGCAGGCTCAGGTATATTGTCCATAGCGTCTGCGTGCTTATTTGCCAACGAGTTGAACAGCCACGCCGATGCCGGCATAGGCCTTGTATCGTCCTTGTCATAGCCTATTTCGCCCCAGTGCCTTAATTTCCACCACTGCTCATTTGACACGATTCTCTTGTCGAGTACCGCCTTCCCCTCCTTATACTTTGCAAGCGTCTGCCTTGCCTTGCGCACCTGCTCCTTATCGATTTTCTTCATATTTCTCCTTTCATAATCACATCATATAGAACGATTCCGCCCTTTCGGGCTTTCTCTGTTCGAGAGGATCGTCGCCTGCAGGAACCTCACCACGCTTTACCGGTGCGGCGATAGGATGCTCCATAAGAACATACCTGCATTCGTCATATATGTGATCCTCCATCGTTGTGTCAATATCCTCCACGTTCTTTTCGTCATACATAAGCGCAGGAATAGTCCTGATAAACTCTCTGCAGGTGTTGAAGCAATAGAACATCGCCTCCCCGTCACTGTTGAACGCCAGCCTGTTGTGGTACTGCATCTTACCCGATATTCTTGCGTTATCCCCCGGCGACCAGATTATAAAGTTAGGCGACCGTGCCATAAGGTCGGCGACGCTTTCTCCACGGCTTTTATCGAATATTGAAGGATCTGCGACCCCGTACACATTTCTCCCTTTTATATTCGGATCGTCACGCTCTATTTTTCTGATATTCTCGGCAATTACCGACGGCTCAAGCCTTATGCCCTCATTTGCCTTATCCGTACAGCCGTAGTATTCCCTTATCCTGTAGATGCACCCTTTGGTATCCACCGCATACCACCCTACCGAAAACGGCCTTGTATACCCGAAATCAAATCCCCTAACTATCTCCCAGTGGCGAGGTATCTCAAACGGTGCTATGACGTGCGTCCATCTTCTGTCGCAATAATGCTCCGGGTCATCTCTCCATTCGGTGAAAACCTGCCCCGTAAAGCTGTTCCAATCCCCGTACAGAAGCGCCTTTCTCTCGGCGGTCGGAAGCATAGACAGGCTCGCAAGATATTCAGGGTCGTTTCGCAACAGCTCCTTATTGTCAAATACACTTGCCGGGATGAACACTCTCGATTTTCTTATGATTATCTCCGCCCCGTCGGGCTTTTTCACCTTATGTTCTTCTATTATCGGTTTCATCGGCTCGCCT
>ENA-ORPF01001153-ORPF01001153.1-human-gut-metagenome-genome-assembly--contig:-NODE-1153-length-22838-cov-6.887592_pt1 | contig 22838 bp, 16 predicted proteins | sample MGYA00242140_ERZ509070 | MGnify/ENA primary metagenome ERZ509070 (study PRJEB26280, sample SAMEA2338713) | human gut metagenome | biome: human gut; feature: human-associated habitat; material: faeces... | reverse complement strand
GGATTATCTGGTCGGCATCAGCGATGAGAAGCGGCCGTATGGATCCTGACTTTCCGGTGTCTCCGCCGCAGCAAAAGCAGGAGGACAGTTTTTCTTCTCCCTGTCCTCCCTGTTTTGCTTTTTCGTTTACAGATTCTGCAGATATTCCATCATCCGCGTTTCGCTGAGTTTCCATCCGTCCGGCTCCCCGCAGAGATACAGCGTAAAATGCCCGCACGGGACTCCGTTTTCCAGGTGGATGCCGGTATACAGTTCTACAATGAGGAGTTCTTCTGCTTTTTCTTCATATATATTAGTGATCTGATAGATGCGCTCTCCCTTTTCGTCCACCGGCCATTCTTTCTTCAGCACATCCCTCAGACGGCTCTCCTGCCCCTGCGCTTCGCATTCTTCCTCCCGGCTGATCATTTTTTCAAACGCTTCCGGCGTCTCCATCCGTTCCACTATATTCTGGACAAAATCTTCTATTTCTATTCTTTCTGCTTTTCCCATTCGTTCCCCCATTTCTGCCGTACATATTTTTCTGTTTTCTGCACAGGCTGTCTTCACCCGCCGTTTCTCTCTCCCGCCCCATTCTCCAATTTGCGACCATATGATCTGATTTAACTTTGTCCATCCAACCGTTTGATAGTATGGGTTTGAATCTGAAAGGATGGTACAACGTATGAAATACCAGAGAATTGAAGATATGCGGATCGATCAGGATCTCACCATCAAAGAGATTTCTGCCCTGCTCGAATGCAACCGCGACGTCTATTCCCGCTACGAAAAAGGAATCCGCGACATCCCGATCGACTATGTGATCCGGCTTGCACGGTTCTATGACTGCTCGGTCGACTATCTGCTGAGTGTCTCCAGTAAAAAGAGAAAATTCGGCGATTAATTTTTTTATTGTTGTCTTTTTTATTTTTGTGTTTTTCGTTTTGATACGACCGTTTGGTCGTATTTTATATTATAATGGTATTCTTATTTTGCGTCAATTCTGAACAAGAAGGAATCAAAATCGGACGCAAAAAAGCGTGCCGGAAAGTTTTCTGTCGCTTTTCCGGCACGCTTTTTTTCATGCTCTTTTCTTCTTTTTTATTTCTGATTTTTTATTCTTCCATGTCATCCAGGCTCTTCTTCAGTGTGATCATTTTGTCACGCAGCTCGGCGGCCATTTCGAAGTTGAGTTCGGCGGCAGCGGCTTTCATCTGTTTCTGTACCTGGCCGATCAGTTTTTCCAGTTCTTCGCGGCTCATGGACTCCGGGTCTTTTTCCATCTTTTCTTCTGTCTTTGCCACTTCTTTCGAAATGCTGATGAGATCACGGACGGCTTTTTTGATGGTGGTCGGAGTGATGCCGTGTTCTTTGTTGTAGGCTTCCTGCAGGGCACGGCGGCGCTTCGTCTCGTCGATCGCGAGGCGCATGGAATCGGTCATCACATCGGCGTACATGATAACATGGCCCTCGCTGTTTCGCGCGGCACGGCCGATGGTCTGGATCAGGGAGGTTTCGGAACGCAGGAAACCTTCTTTATCGGCATCCAGGATCGCCACGAGTGTGATTTCCGGGATGTCGAGACCCTCACGCAGAAGGTTGATACCGACGAGCACATCGAAGACATCGAGACGCATATCACGGATGATCTCGGTCCGTTCCAGGGTGTCGATATCGGAGTGCAGGTAGCGCACGCGGATGCCGGCCTCTTTCATATAGTCGGTCAGATCCTCTGCCATACGCTTCGTCAGCGTCGTCACGAGAACTTTGTTGTGTTTTTCAGTTTCTTTCTTTACTTCCGAAATCAGATCGTCGATCTGTCCCTCGATGGGGCGCACAAAGACCTCCGGGTCGAGCAGGCCCGTGGGGCGGATGACCTGCTCGGCAATCTGCCCGGCACGGCTGCGCTCATACTCGGCAGGTGTCGCAGAAACATAGATTGCCTGATGGATGCGTTCTGTGAATTCGTCGAAGGTCAGTGGTCTGTTATCATAGGCCGACGGCAGGCGGAAGCCGTAGTCAACAAGACTTTTCTTGCGCGCGTGATCGCCGTTATACATGGCGCGCACCTGCGGCAGCGTCACATGACTCTCATCGACGAAGAGGATGAAATCGTCCGGGAAATAGTCCAGCAGCGTCGTCGGCGGGGTGCCGGGGGCACGGCCGGCAATGACGCGGGAATAATTCTCGATGCCGGAGCAGAAGCCGATCTCCTGCAGCATTTCCAGATCGTACTGCGTCCGCTGGCGGATGCGCTGCGCCTCGAGCAGCTTGTCGTGCTCCTCAAAAAAGCGCACCTGCTCCCACATCTCAGCTTCAATATCCTTCATGGCGCGGGCCATTTTTTCTCTGGACGCGACATAATGCGACGCAGGGTAGATGGCGACGTGGTTCAAAATGCGCTCCGGCACGCCGGTGACGGCGTTGACCTCGGAAATGCGGTCAATTTCATCGCCGAAAAACTCGATGCGGATGGCTCGGCCTGCCCAATAGGCGGGATAAACCTCCAGCGTATCGCCGCGCACGCGGTAGGCGTTGCGGACGAAGTTGAGGTCGTTGCGCTCGTAGCGGATCTCGGTCAGCTTGCGCATAAGTTCATCCCGGTCGTATTCCATGCCGGGGCGAAGCGAAATAACCATGTTTTTATAGTCGATCGGATCGCCCAGACCGTAGATGCACGACACGGACGAGACGACAATCACGTCCCGGCGCTCGGACAGCGCACTCGTCGCGCTGTGGCGCAGACGCTCGATCTCGTCGTTGATGGCGGAATCCTTTTCGATGTAGGTATCCGTCTGGGCAATATATGCCTCAGGCTGGTAATAGTCATAGTAGGAAATGAAGTATTCCACGGCGTTTTCCGGAAAAAACTCGCGGAACTCCGAGCACAGCTGCGCAGCCAGCGTCTTGTTGTGCGCCAGGACCAGCGTAGGCCTATTCACGTTGGCGATGATATTCGCCATGGTGAACGTCTTGCCGGAACCGGTCACGCCGAGCAGGACCTGATCGTCCAGCCCCATCTCAATGCCGCGCACCAGCGAGTCAATTGCCTTCGGCTGATCGCCGGTCGGTTTATAGTCGGAAACAAGCTTAAAGTCCATAGGACCCTCCCAGATAGCCGTCGTCCGCGAGCGAAACATAATCGTCGTCGGCGACAATGATGTGGTCGGCAAGCACGATGCCGACGCTCTGCAATGCGGTTTGCAGCGTGCGCGTGGTGTCCAGATCCTCCTGACTCGGCAGCGCGTAGCCGCTCGGGTGGTTGTGCGCCAAAACGACCGAGGCGGCGTTCTGATTGAGCGCGGTCTGGACGATTTTGCGTACGCTGATGGAGGCAACCGTGATGCTGCCCCGGTGGACCGGCACGCAGCAAAGCGCCTTGCACTTGGCGTCCAGACACAGCAGAAACACCGTTTCCACGTTCCGTCCGAAGAAGAACGGCACCAGATATTCCCCGCAGGCCTGCACCGTGGGCAGAATTTTCTCCCGCATGGTCCGGTCAACCTGATAGTACCGCGCCACGTCGTTCATGAGGCTGAGCAGAAGCGCCGACTGTTCGCCCACGCCCTTGACCTTCCGCAGTTCCTCCACCGGTGCTTCCAATACCTGATACAGGCTGCCGAAATGGTCGAGCAGCGCATGGGCGATGGGGTTGGTATCCTGCCGGGGAACGCTGAAAAACAGCAGCAGCTCCAGTACCTGAATGTCCGTGAAGCTCTCCAGCCCTTCCTCCAGAAAGCGCTGCTTCAGCCGCTGACGGTGTCCGTCATGAATCGACATATTTTTCACCTCGTAGTTCTTACCCCTTGCTATTTTGTCCCGTTTCCGCTAGAATGAGAAATGAAAAAAACGTCGAATCTTGCCGGGAAAGTTTTCACCCATTCTGCGCATGATAGGACTGCTAGGAGGATCGTCATGGAAGAAAAGAAAGATACGCTGGGAATGCTGGATCTGGTGATCCGCCCCGGCTTCTGCGTAAAAGAAAATCAGATCATCAAGGTCAATCAGGCCGCCGAGAGCCTTTTCATCACCCCCGGCACGGATGTCCGCCCGCTGCTTCTGACAGGCTCGGAGGAGTACGCCGCGTTCACCGGCGGGTGTCTGTATCTGACGCTGAACCTGTCCTCCCACAGCTGCGGCGCGTCGGTCACACGGGTGGACGACATTGATGTATTCCTGCTGGAACAGGAATCGGACAACGGCGAGCTTCGCTCCATGGCGCTGGCCGCCCGGGAGCTGCGGGAGCCGCTGACCAACGTGATGATCACCGCCGACAGCCTGTTCCCCCTCTGCGCTGCGGAGAGCAGTCCCCGGACGGCAGAGCAGGTCGCCCGTCTGAACCGGGGACTGTTCCAGATTCTCCGGATCATCGGAAATATGTCCGACGCCGAGCGCTGCGCCGCCGTCTCCCACCAGGAAACGGTGGACATTCCGGCGCTGTTCGCCGAATTCTTTGAAAAGGCGGAGACCCTTGTCTCTCACACCGGCATCACCCTGACCTACGAGGGGCCTGACCAGCCAATCTACGGTCTTGCCGACCGGGAACAGCTGGAACGGGCGGTTCTGAACATCCTGTCCAACGCCATCAAATTCACCCCGAAGGGCGGTACTGTCACGGCCAAGCTGACCCGCAGCGGCCGGATGCTCCGCCTGAGCGTGACGGACAGCGGCTCCGGCATTGCCCAGAGCGTCCGCAGCAGCGTCTTCTCCCGGTATCTCCGCCAGCCCGCTCTGGAGGACAGCCGGTACGGCATCGGCCTTGGCATGGTGCTCATCCGCACCGCCGCCGCCCACCATGGGGGCGCCGTCCTCATCGACCAGCCCGACGGCGCGGGTACCAGAATCACCATGACCATGTCCATCCGCCAGAGCAAGCAGGCAACGCTTCGCTCCAACGTTCTGCGGGTGGACTACGCCGGAGAGCGGGATCACGGGCTGATCGAGCTTTCCGAGTGCCTTCCCACAGAGCTGTATGAATGATTTCCCCGTCCGGTCTGCTGAGCAGACCGGACAATATTTTTACAAATAAGACTTGAGATACTGTCCCGTATAGCTTTCGGGAATCTGCGCCACTTCCTCCGGCGTGCCGGACGCGACCAGCGTTCCGCCGCCGTCGCCGCCCTCGGGGCCGAGGTCGATCAGATAGTCCGCCGTCTTGATGACGTCCAGATTGTGCTCAATGACCAGAACGGTGTTCCCCGCCTCCACCAGCCGCTGCAAAACCTCAATGAGCTTATGCACGTCGGCGGCGTGAAGGCCGGTGGTCGGCTCGTCCAGAATATAGATGGTCTTTCCCGTGGAGACCCGCGCCAGCTCCGTCGCCAGCTTCACCCGCTGGGCTTCGCCGCCGGAGAGGGTCGTGCTGGACTGCCCCAGCTTTACATAGCCAAGGCCGACCTCCATCAGAGTCTGGGCTTTTCTGCGGATCTTCGGCAGATTCTCGAAGAAATCCACCGCTTCCTCCGCGGTCATGTCCAGCACCTGAGCGATGTTTTTCCCCTTGTAGTGGACTTCCAGCGTCTCCCGGTTGTACCGCGCGCCGTGACAGACCTCACATGGAACGTAAACGTCCGCCAGAAAGTGCATTTCGATCTTCACAAGGCCGTCGCCGCAGCAGGCTTCGCACCGGCCGCCCTTGACGTTGAAGCTGAACCGTCCCGGCCCATAGCCCCGGATCTTCGCCTCGTTGGTGGACGCGAACAGGTCCCGGATATCGTTGAACAGCCCCGTGTAGGTGGCGGGGTTGCTTCGGGGCGTCCTGCCGATGGGGCTTTGGTCGATGTCGATGACCTTGTCCAGATACTCCATGCCGTCAATGCCGTCACAGAGACCGGGACGGGTACGGGCATGGTTCAGCGTGGCAAGCAGGGTCTTGTTCAGAATTTCATTGACCAGACTGGACTTTCCCGAACCGGACACGCCGGTGACGCAGACGAAGGTTCCCAGCGGAATTGACACATCCACATTTTTCAGATTGTTCTCCCGTGCGCCGCGAATGCGCAGGAAATTGCCGTTCCCCGCCCGCCGGGTGGTGGGAACGGGGATTTTCTTCACGCCGGAAAGGTACTGTCCCGTTACGGAACGGGGGCAGTTTATGATATCCTCCAGCGTTCCCGCCGCCACGATCTCGCCGCCGTGACTGCCCGCGCCGGGACCGACATCTACAATAAAATCGGCGGCGCGCATGGTGTCCTCGTCGTGCTCGACAACGATCAGGGTGTTGCCCAAATCCCGCAGGTGCTTCAGCGTCCCCAGCAGCTTATCGTTGTCCCGCTGGTGCAGACCGATGGACGGCTCGTCCAGAATATACAGCACGCCCATCAGGGACGAACCGATCTGGGTGGCCAGCCGGATCCGCTGGCTCTCGCCGCCGGAAAGGGTTCCCGCCGAGCGGGACAGGGTCAGGTAGCTCAGTCCCACATCCGTCAGGAATTGCAGGCGGGACTTGATCTCCTTGACGATCTGCTCGGCCACCATGGCCATACTGCCCTCCAGACGAAGATTTTTCATAAATTCCAGCTCGTCCCGGACGCTCATGCGGCAAAAGTCCATAATGCCGATGCCGCCCACCGTCACCGCCCGGGCGATCTCCGATAAGCGGTCGCCGTGGCACTGGGGGCAGGGCGCGGTGGCCATGCACTCCTCCAGCTCCTTCCGGGCGGCGTCCGATTGCGTTTCCCGGAAGCGGCGGGAAATGTTGTTGAGAATGCCCTCAAAGGGCTGCTCCAGCACGCCCATACCGTTGCCCCGGTTGTAGCTCATGCGCAGCTTTTCCCCCTTGGTGCCATAGAGGATCACGTCCATCACGTCCTCGGGCAGGTTCTTCACCGGTTCCGTCAGGGAAAAATGATATTTTTGCGCCAACGCCTCAAAATACATACGGAAGATGGAATCCGTCCGGGCGCTCTGCCAGCCGGACGCCTGAATCGCACCGTCGAAAATGGACTTGTTCCTGTCCGGAATCACCAGATCGGCGTCGGCGATGAGCTGGAAGCCCAGACCGGTGCAGCTGGGGCAGGCACCCGCCGGGTTGTTGAAGGAGAACATTCGCGGCTCCAGTTCCGTCAGGCTGATGCCGCAGTCCTCGCAGGCGTAGTTCTGGGAAAAGCTCAGCTCCTCCCCGGTGGCGGGCAGCTCGATGGTCACAAGGCCGCCGGAGTGGCTGCACGCCGTCTCAATGGAGTCCGTCAGGCGGCGGCGCAGGCCGTCCTTCAGCACCAGCCGGTCAACCACCAGCTCGATGGTGTGCTTTTTGTTCTTCTCGCAGGGGATGTCCTCGGTTAAATCATAGAGAATGCCGTCCACCCGCACACGGGCGAAGCCGGACTTCCGGGCATCCTCGAACACCTTCTTGTGCTCGCCCTTTTTCCCCCGGATGACCGGGGACAGGACGATAAAGCGCGTCCCCTCTCCCAGCGCTTCCACCCGGTCCACGATCTGGTCAATGGTCTGGCGGCGGATCTCCCTGCCGCACTTCGGGCAGTGGGGAACGCCCACCCGCGCCCACAGGAGGCGGAGATAATCGTAGATTTCCGTCACCGTTCCCACGGTAGAACGGGGGTTCTTGGATGTGGTCTTCTGGTCAATGGAAATGGCCGGGGACAGGCCGTCGATGGAGTCCACGTCCGGCTTGTCCATCTGCCCAAGGAACTGGCGGGCGTAAGAGCTTAAGCTCTCCACATACCGTCTCTGTCCCTCGGCGTAAATGGTATCGAAGGCCAGACTGGACTTGCCGGAACCGGAAAGTCCGGTGAAAACCACCAGCTTGTCTCTGGGGATGGTCAGGTTCACGTTTTTCAGATTGTTCTCCCGCGCGCCCTGAATGATGATCTTGTCGTTCATACTATATGATGCTCCCAAATGCGTAAAAATCTGTACTCGTTAGTATATCACAAAACCCCAAATCTCTCAAGATATTTTTCAAACAAAATTTCGTTTTTCACACCATCTCAATATTCTGTTTTCTTCGCCAGAAACGCCCGGATTTTTGTTTGTTTTTTCGGCGTTATTTCACATTTATTCATATTGCTTTTTCCGGTGCCGGGATGATATAATGGATGCGTAGATTTGCGTCCGGGCTGTTGCCGGGGGGCAGAAAAAAAGAAAAAGTGAGGTATTCATCCGATGATTGCTTACGGTGAAAACATTCAGGTTTTCTGCGGCAATTCCAATCCCCAGTTTGCGCAGACCATCTGCAAAGAGCTGGGCGTACCCATGGGTAAGGCCATTGTGACCCACTTTGCCGACGGAGAGGCTTCCGTCACCCTGGAGGAAACCGTCCGCGGTGCCGACGTGTTCCTCATCCAGTCCACCTGCAAGCCCGTCAATGACAATCTCATGGAGCTGCTGGTCATGATCGACGCCTGCCGCCGCGCGTCCGCCGGCCGCATCACCGCCGTCATCCCCTACTTTGGCTACGCCCGTCAGGATCGCAAGGCCAAGTCCCGTGACCCCATTTCCGCCAAGCTGGTGGCCAACATGCTCACCGCCGCCGGTGCTGACCGCATTCTGACCATGGACCTCCATGCCGCCCAGATCCAGGGCTTCTTCGACATTCCGCTGGATCACCTGCTGGGCAACGTTACCTTCGTTGAATACTTCATGAACAAGTTCCCCGAAAGTGGATACAACCACGAGGACTTTGTGGTCGTCTCCCCCGACGTCGGCTCCGTTGGCCGCGCCCGGAATTTCGCCGCCAAAGTGCATATGGGTCTTGCCATTGTGGACAAGCGCCGCCCCAAGGCCAACGTTTCCGAGGTCATGAACATCATCGGCGACGTCCGGGGCAAAACCTGCATCCTGTACGACGATCTGGTGGACACCGCCGGTTCCCTGTGCAACGCCGCCAAGGCTCTGGTAGAGATCGGCGGTGCGAAGGAGATTTACGCCTGCGCCACCCACGGCGTCCTCTCCGGCCCCGCCTACGACCGCATTGAGGCCAGCCCCATCAAGGAAATGGTGCTGCTGAACACCATCCCTGAGGTCGCCAACACCCCCAGCCACAAGATCAAATTCCTGGACGTCGCCCCCGTGTTTGCCCGTGCCATCGGTCACATCCACGGCGCCACCTCCATCGCCGACCTGTTCTGAGCCGTGTTTTCCAAACAAAGCAGCGACAGCTGGCTGATCGTCGGGCTGGGCAATCCCGGACGGGAATACGAGAAGACCCGGCACAATACCGGCTTCCGGGCAATGGACATTCTGGCCGAAAAGCTGAACGCCAAAGTGGACAGGCTGAAATTTCAGGGTCTGTACACGCAGGTGAATTACGGCGGGAAAAAGCTGTTTCTGCTCAAGCCCCAGACCTATATGAACCTGTCCGGGCGTTCCGTATTGCAGCTTTCCGCCTATTTCGGCATCCCGCCCCAGCGGATCATCGTGATGTTTGACGACATCTCTCTGGAGCCGGGACGGCTGCGGGTTCGCGCCGAGGGTTCCGCCGGCGGGCACAACGGCATCAAGTCCATCATTCAGGAGCTGGGCAGTCAGGATTTCCCCCGGGTCAAGATTGGGGTTGGCGCAAAGCCGAACCCGGAATACGACCTTGCCGCATGGGTGCTGTCCACCTTCTCGGCAAGTGAGGAAAAGGCGCTGGCCGTGTCGCTGAAAAACGCCGCCGACGCCGCCCTGAGCATCATCGATAACGGCGTGCCGGAGACCGCCAACCGGTTCAACGGCAGCCACCCATAAAAATATTGTCACAAAATCACGGAAAGGGGGATATATCCCCCTTTCCGCGTTGCCGCGTTGCGCACTTTTCTTCTTGAGGTAAAACTTATGGAACAGCTTCTGTCTCTATTGAAAACCATTCCCGAATACGCCGCCATGGTGTCCTCTCTGCAGGACGGCGAGAGCGTCGCCGTCACCGGCATCGGCCAGATCAACCGCAGTCACATGATCGCGGGGCTTTGCCGCAGCATAAGCCGTCCCATGGTGGTGCTGTGTCAGGACGATCTTGCGGCGCGGCGGCTTCAGGAGGAATTGAAGGGCTTCCTTGCGGACACCGCCCCCATTCTCCCCGGCCGGGATCTGACCCTTTACGACGCCGCCGTGGTGTCCAGAAGCTGGGAGCAGAAGCGCCTGCGGCAGCTGTATGACCTTGCCGTTGGAAAAACCTCGCTGCAAATCATGACGTGGGAATCTCTCAGCCTGCGCACCATGCCGAAGGCCGCGCTTCTCGCCGCCGCCTTTTCTTTGGAAGTTGGCCGGGAATACGCCGTGGAAGACCTGATCTCCCGTCTCACCGCCGCCGGATACAACCGCTGCGGCATGGTGGAGGGACCGGGTCAGTTCGCCGTCCGTGGCGGCATTCTGGACATCTTCTCCCCCGCCGAAGACCGGCCTGTGCGGGCGGAATTCTTCGGCGACGAGCTGGACACCATGGGCTTCTTTGACCCGGCGACCCAGCGCCGCAGTGAGAACATCACCTCCGTCACCGTCCTGCCTGTGGCGGAGACCCAGCCGGGGCTTCATCCCGGCGGCGTGGAGGGGCTGTGCAAAGATATTACCTCCCTGATCTCCCGCCAGAAGCGGCGGAAAAACATCAACGAGCCGCTGATCGCCACGCTGGAAAAAGACCTGAACAAGTATGAAAGCGGCCTGCACAATCCCGCTTCCGACCGGTATATGGCGCTGATCTATCCGGAAATGGCCACCGCCGCGGACTATATTCCGGACGGTACCGTGGTCGCCGTCTGCGACCACGGGAATCTCCAGCGTGCTGCCCGCAGCCGCTGCGACGAGATGGGAATGCAGCTGGACAGTATGCTGGGGGCCGGTCTTGTGGCGGGCGAGCTGTGCGACTATGTGTGCCAGTGGGAGGACTTCTGCAAAACTCTACGGAAGAAAACCGTCGTTTATTTTGATGCCTTCGGCGGCACCTCCTACCCGGAGGACTGCCCCCCAAAGCAGCTGTACCCCCTCACCGCCAAGCAGCTTCCCGGCTACGGCGGCAATCTGGACACCGCCGTCTCCGACCTGAGTCACTACCAGAAAATGGAGTTCGGCAGTCTGGTGCTTTGCGGCACCCGCCGCCGGGCGGAGCTGTTACAGCAGCTGCTTCACGAGAAGGGGCTGTCCGCGTTTCTGTGCATCCCCCTGACCACCCTGCCGAAGCCCGGCCAGATCCTTCTGACGGAGGGCACGCTCCCCTTCGGCATGGAGTATCCCCTGTCCAAAATCGCCGTCCTGACGGAGGGGCAGCTGATTGCCCGGAGCGAGCCGAAGCGGAAACCCGCGAAAAAAACCGGCTCCACTAACCGCCAGAAGCTGAATTCCTTCACCGACCTGACCCCCGGCGATCTGGTGGTTCACGAGAATTACGGCATTGGCCGGTTCGTGGCCATGGAGCAGATCAAGGTGGACGGCGCGGTCAAGGACTATATCAAAATCGCCTATCAGGGCAGCGACACCCTGTTCGTCCCCGCCACCCAGCTGGATCTGGTGAGCAAATACATCGGCGGCGGTGGGGAAGACAGCAATGTCAAGCTGAACAAGATCGGCTCCGACGCATGGCAGAAGACAAAAGCCAAAGCCCGCAAGGCCGCCAAGGACATGGCTGGGGAGCTGATCCAGCTCTACGCCGCCCGGAAGCGCCAGTCCGGCTACGCTTTCTCCGCCGACGCCCCATGGCAGAAGGAATTTGAGGACAATTTCCCCTACCCGGAGACCGACGACCAGCTTCGCTGCATCGCGGACATCAAGCACGACATGGAGTCCCCCATCCCCATGGACCGTCTTCTCTGCGGCGACGTGGGCTTCGGTAAGACCGAAGTCGCCCTCCGCGCCGTGATGAAGGCCGTCATGGACGGCAAGCAGGTGGCGATCCTGGTTCCCACCACGGTGCTTGCCCAGCAGCATTATCAGACCGCCGTGGCGCGTTTCCGGGGCTTCCCCGTCACCATCGACGTGCTCAGCCGCTTTCGCACCCCGAAAATGCAGCAGCAGACCTTACAGAAGCTCCGCGCCGGTTCCGTTGACTTAATCATCGGGACCCATAAGCTGCTGCAAAAAACCGTCCAGTTCAAGGATTTGGGTCTGCTCATTGTGGACGAGGAGCAGCGCTTCGGCGTCAGCCATAAGGAGCGGCTGAAGGAGCTTTCCAAGGGCGTGGACGTGCTGACCCTCTCCGCTACGCCCATTCCCCGGACGCTGAACATGGCGCTGTCCGGCATCCGGGACATGTCCACCATCGAGCAGCCCCCCGCCGACCGCTATCCCGTGCAGACCTTCGTGATGGAATACAGCGAGCCCATTGTGGACGACGCCATCCGCCGTGAAATCGAACGGGGCGGGCAGGTCTATTACCTCCACAACCGCACCGAAACCATCGACCAGTGCGCCGCCGCGATCAAACGCCGGATTCCGGGCATCAGCGTGGGCGTCGCCCACGGCCAGATGGGCGAGGACGCGCTGGGAGACGTGATGCAGTCCATGGCCGAGGGCGAGATTCAGGTGCTGGTATGCACCACCATCATCGAAACCGGTCTGGACATTCCCAACGCCAACACCCTCATCATCGAAAACGCCGACCGGTTCGGCCTGAGCCAACTGCACCAGCTTCGCGGTCGGGTGGGACGCTCCACCCGCCACGCCTATGCCTATTTCACCTACCGTCCGGAGAAGAATCTCACCGAGGTCGCCGAGAAGCGGCTATCTGCCATCCGGGACTTTGCCGAATTCGGCTCCGGCTTCAAAATCGCCATGCGGGACTTGGAAATCCGGGGCGCGGGCAACCTTCTGGGCGCCGAGCAGTCCGGCCACATGTCCAGCGTTGGCTACGACATGTACCTCAAGCTGCTGGACGAGGCGGTTCTGGAGGAAAAGGGCGAAGCCCCCAAGGCACCGGAATGCACCGCCGACCTGAACGTCACCGCCAACGTGGACAGGGACTACGTCTCCCGGGGCGAGGAACGGATGGACCTGTACCGCCGCATGGCCGCCATCCGCTCTCAGGAGGACGCCGACGATCTGCTGGACGAAATTGTGGACCGCTACGGCGAGCCGCCCAAGGGCGTGCTGAACCTCATCGATATCGCCCTGCTCCGGGCAAAGGCACGGCAAGTCGGCATCAAGGACATCCGCCAGAAGTCCGGAGACGTGCTGTTCACCCTGAGCAATCTGAATTTCGAAGCCGTGGGCGCGCTGTGTTCCGACCCGGATTACAAGCAGCGGGTCACCTTCCTCGCCAGCGCCAAGGAACCGACCCTCCGTTTCAAGCTCGCCAACGGCGTGGACAGCCTGAAGCAGAGCAAGCTGTTTGTGGAGCACTATACCAGCTTTTTCCAGAGCTGACGTTCTTGACATTCTGTGTTATAATATCCGTGAATCTACCCTCCCTCAGGAAAGGAGCAGCCTATGTCTAAAGGCAAATTTTCCAACCCCCGGCCATACCGGGAAGAAGAACGTGAAATCGAAAAGAGCTTCCGCCAGCTGACCGGTCAGGAGAAGCCCGTGAAGCCGGAGGATCCCATCTTCTCCGAAGCCTCCGTCCCTGATTTGGACACCACCGACCCGGAGGCCGCCGACCTTATCACCGAGGCCGACAACCTGTTTCCCGAAGGGAACAGTCTGTTTTCCGGAGAAGACAGCCCGGTTCCCGACGAGGAACTGGACTTTTCACTGGACGAGAAGGAGGACCCCCCGAAGCGCGGCACTCCGTCCTTCCTGGATAAGGCTCTTTCCTTTGTGGACAACAACCAGAAGCCCGTGATGGTGGCTCTGTGCGCCGCCGCGCTGGTTCTGATCATTTCCCTGATTGCCATTTTCGTCGTCAACGTCTCCGGCGACCCCTACGGCAAGAAAATCCTGAACAACGTCACCGTCGCCGGTGTGAACGTGGGCGGAATGAGCAAGTCCGATGCCATCACCGCCGTTCGCGCTGTTACCGACCAGACCTACACGAAGCAGGCCATGGTGGTGACTCTGGGCGATACCACCTTACAGCTGTCCCCCAGCGATACCGGCGCGAAGCTGGACGCAAAGGCCGCCGTCAACGCCGCCTATGCCTACGGCAGAACCGGCACCAAGGCCGAGCGTCAGGAAGCCTATCAGGCGTCCCTCAGGAGCAACCACATCATCGGGTTGCTGCCCTACCTGCATCTGAAGCAGGATTATATCAAGGGCGTTCTGGAGGACTACGCCGGAACCGCCGGCAGTCTGCTGACCCAGACCACCTACGCTCTGGAAGGCGACGTCCCCGATCTTGCGACGGACAAATTTGACGAAGAACACGCCCCTCAGCTGACGCTGGTCATCACAATGGGAACTCCCGGCGTGAATTTCAACGTAGATGATGTGTTCAACCAGATTCTGGACGCCTACAGTATGAACGTTTTCACCGTAAAGGCGGAAGGCGCGCAGGCCGAGGGCGAACCGGATGCCGTTGATTTGCAGAAAATTTACGACGATGTCTGCGTAGAGCCCGTGGACGCCACCGTCAATATGCAGACCTTCAAGGCCATTCCCGGCTCCTACGGCTACGTGTTCGACATGGTGCAGGCGCAGAAGCAGGTCAGTGCGGCGCAGTACGGCGAGGTCGTCCGCGTTCCCATGGAATATGTCGCCCCGGAAATTCTGGACGACGACGTGTTCTTCCGGGATGTTCTGGGCAGCACCAGCACGCCCCACAGTAACAACGCCAACCGCACCGCCAATCTGGAGCTGGCATGTAAGGCGCTGAACGGCGTCGTGCTGAACCCCGGCGAGACCTTCTCCTTCAACGACACTTTGGGCGAACGCACCACCGCAAAGGGTTACAAGTCCGCCCCGGCATATTCCGGCGACGATCTGGTGAATCAGGTTGGCGGCGGCATCTGTCAGGTCTCCTCCACGCTGTATTGCAGCACCCTGCTGGCCGATCTGGAAATTGTCTCCCGCACCAACCACGGTTTCCCCGTGAACTATATCAATTACGGCATGGACGCCACCGTCAGCTGGCGCTCTCCCGACTTCAAGTTCCGCAACAACACCAATTACCCCATCAAGATCGAAGCGAACGTCAGCGGCGGCTATGTCAATGTGCAGATCCTCGGCACCGACGAGAAGGACTATTACGTTGAAATGAGCTATGTCGTCTCCGAGACCTACAAGCCCGAGACGGAGTACAAGGACTTCAAGCCCGACAACCCTGAGGGCTACAAGAACGGAGACGTGATTGAGGAAGGCACCACCGGCTATCTGGTCAAGACGTACAAGAGCAAGTACGACAAGGCCACCGGCGTGCTGATCTCCAAGGATTTTGTCGCCAATTCCCGGTACAAGACAGTGAACAAGGTGGTCGCGCGGGTCGAAGAGCCGACAGAACCTACGACCGTACCCACAACGCCGTCCACCGCCCCCTCTACTGAACCTGCCACCACACCCACGGCACCGTCTACCACACCGCCTACCACGCCATCCACTTCCGAGCCTTCCACTACCGAAGCCTCGGAGAACGGCGGAGATTCCGGCGGCGAATAAGAAAACCATCTGCATACGCAAACGGCGTGACCTTTCCCGGTCACGCCGTTTGTTTCTATTCGATAAAGCGGGATTTACCGTAATCAGCCGTTGGACACGGTTTTTTGCTTTCCATATTTTTCTTCCATTTCGTCCGTGTGAGCATGAAGCAGTTCCAACGCCCGCGCCTGAACGCAGGACAGCGACCTCTGATTCGTATCCGCGAACTCGCATTTGATTCTTGCAGAAGCCATTGCGTGGCTGTCGCCGGTTCTGCTTTCATCCGCTTCCGACAGGAACTTTTGCAGCAACCCCAGATTGCCAGAATAGTGAAGCTCCACCAGTTTTGCCCGGTATTCCAGCTCTGCGGGGGTGATTCCCGGGAATTGCTTCATATCTACGGTGTGCTGGGCTTCGTGCTTCAGGAGCGAAACCAGAAACCGTTCGCTTTCAAAGTCATACGCCTGCTCGATGCAGTTGATCGTGCCGTCGGGGGAAGCCCAGCCGCCCGTACCGAACCTGCCGAAGGTCAGATAATCCATCCAGCTGCAGAACACGAAGCCCTTGAGAATGTTGACGGTATATTCCGCCGTCCCGCCCGGCAGCCCGACCTGATAGACAGTGGGAACCGTTTCCCGCCAGACGTAGGGGCCGTAATAGCCCTGTGTTTTCCCGAAAAGCGCATGATAGCCCTCCGCCTCAAACACCGCCTGAAGCCGCTCCGCCAGAAGCGCTTCCTCCGCGCCGGGCATACCCAGAAGCGCTTTCAGCCCCGCCAGCAGCTTCTCTGCGGCCTCCGCCTCCGGCAAGCCGCAGTAAAAGGTATCCCGGTAATAGATCTGGTACAAGCGGAGTATCTCGTTGAGCTTGTCCGGTATGTCAAATCTGCGGTATTTGCTATTTTCAAATATCGCCACGTATGCAGGAAGAATGTCCTTGAATTCCTCATGTTCCCGCATGTACGCGATAGCGCCTTTGATATCACCATTCATGAAAAACTGACTGATCTCCATATCCGCTCTCCTCTGCAACGTTTGCCCCCATTCTACCATATAACGGCAGGATGCGCAAGCGCCGCCCGGTTTCTGGTCTTGCATTTGCCGGGAAATGTAGTATAATGAGGAAAATACGTTTCCGTTTCTGCATTGACTTTTTTCAGGAGGAAATTCCATGTCAAACGGCCATTTTTCCGCGGATTCTCCGCAAAAAAGCGTATCCTCCCGCCGAATCGTCACGGTGGCTGTGATCTGCGTGCTGGTTCTGGCGCTGGCGGCGGTCGGTTTCTTTCTTGTCCGCCCCGCCCTCGACCCCTATCACTGCCGGATGGCCGACAGCGTTTCCATCGCCGGGGTGGACGTTGGCGGCATGACCAAAGGGGAGGCCAGAAAAGCCCTTCAGGCGGCTCTGGACGAGACGCTGTACCAGGAAAACCTGACGGTGGCGCTGCCCATGGAATCCATTACCCTCTCCCCCGCCGACACTGGTGTTCAAGTGGACGTCCGCGCCGCCGTGAACGATGCCTACCGCATGGGTCGTTCCGACGGCTCTCTCCCCGGCAACATGGATTTGCGTCCCTATCTGAGCGTAAACTCCGAATATATCCGCACCGCGCTGGAGGGCTATGCCAGCGAGTTTGACACAGAATTCAGCGACTCCCACTACACCCTCACCGGCGGCGCCCCCGACCTCGGCACGGAAAACCACGACCCCAGCGCCCCCTGCCAGACGTTGGAACTGACCGTGGGTGTTCCCAAAGCGCATCTGGACGTGGACAGCGCCTGTGACCAGATTCTGAGGGCTTACAGTCAGGCCGTGACCGCCTGCCGGGCGGGAGAATACCGCGTCACCGTGGACATCCCTGCGGAATCCGCCCCCGCGGAGCTGGACTTGGATGCCATTTACGATGAAATCTGCACCGCGCCCGTTGACGATTCCCTCGACATGACGGAATACCGGTTCGTCCCCGGCTCCTACGGCTATTCCTTCGATCTGGACGCGGCGAAAGCGGCGCTGGCGCAGGCCAAGCCCGGTGAAACCGTCTCCGTTCCCATGACGTTCGTGGAGCCGGAAATTCTGGGGGATGCCGTTTATTTCCGGGATGTTCTCGGCTCCTGCGAGACGAAGCACAGCGACAACGAAAACCGCAATACCAATCTGCGCCTGCTCTGCGAAGCCCTCAACGGGGTCGTCGTTCAGCCGGGAGAAACCTTCTCCTACAATGACACGCTGGGCGAGCGCACGGCGGAAAAGGGCTACAAGCCCGCCCCCGCCTACTCCGGCAACCGCCTGACCGACGCCATCGGCGGCGGCGTGTGTCAAGGCTCCAGCACATTGTACAACTGCGTACTGCTTGCCGATCTGGAGGTCGTCACCCGCTCCTGCCACGGCGCCACGGTGGCCTATCTTCCTCTGGGACTGGACGCCGCCGTGAACTGGGGAACCACCGATTTCCAGTTCCGCAACAATTTCCACTTCCCCGTGAAAATCGAAGCGGAAACCACGGTCGATCTTGTGAAAATGCGGATTCTGGGTACGGATGAAAAGGATTATTACATTGAAATGACTTCCGGCTACGACGACAGCAGAGAAGACGTGATCTACGCCGTCAGCTACAAGAACAAGTACAGCAAGGAAACCGGCGAGCTGATCAGCAAAGACCGGGAAGCTTTCTCCACCTACTACCGGAATGTCGGATAAAGGCAAACTGTCTCCCGCGGCAGTTGGTGTACCGTACGAGTCCCCCTTGCCTCTCCCCTTGGGAGAGGTGGCCGAGCGCAGCGAGGACGGAGAGGGTATACTAGGCTGCAATACCCTCTCAGTCACCTGCGGTGACAGCTCCCCCAAAGGGGGAGCCAAGGGGTCTGTACCCGCATTTTGGCACGAAAAATGGAGCGTATCTGTATCGATACGCTCCATTCACTGTTGGCAGCATTTTATTTCGCCCGGATGTCCAGATGATAATCGATCATACCGGCTTCGGTGTTTTCAATGACGATCTGATACGTAAGATCGATGGTTCCGCCGTCGGGTACAATGTCATAAAATACATTGGTGGCCTTCACCGTGATCATCAGCGTTCCAAATTCCATCTGATACAGCGATTCGTGAGAAACCCCCTCCTGAAAGAGCATTCTGGAATTCAGTGCGCCCTCCCGGTTCAGCGTGACCTTCCCCGGCTCCACCCGGAAGGTGGTGACCACACCGGCAAGGCCAGTCAGTTCGCTTTCCTCGTAGGTGATGTCCCAGCCGCCGTCCCGGAATTCCATCGTCCCTCCGGTGACCAGCTCAATGGTCTCCGGCTCCTGCTCGCCGTAGCGCTGGCGTCCCTGAATGGAAAGAACCACGTCCCGCTTCATCGGAACGCCTCCACGGCCAACCGCAGCAGCTCATCAATGAGCTGGGAATAGGGAATCCCGCTGGCCTCAAACAGCTTGGGATACATGGAAATGGAGGTGAATCCCGGCAGGGTATTGATCTCGTTGAACACCACCCGGTTCTCGTCGTGGGTCACGAAGAAGTCCACCCGGCTTAAGCCCTGACAGCCCACGGCGTTGTAGACCTTCACTGCCGTCTCCCGCACCACTTCCTCCACCTCGGCAGGGATGCGGGCGGGGATATACGCCTTGGAGGTCTCGGTGAGGTACTTGGCGTCGTAGTCATAGAATTCCGCGCCGGAGTCGATCTCGCCGCAGATGGAAGCCATGGGGTTATCGTTGCCCATGACGGCCACCTCGATCTCCTTGCCGTTGACGAACTCCTCCACCAGAATTTTCTTATCGTACTTTCCGGCATAGCGCAGACCGCTACGCAGAGCGTCCCGGTCGCCGACCTTGGAAACGCCCACAGAGGAGCCCGTGCCCGCGGGCTTGACGAACATGGGATAGCGGAAGCGGTTTTCCAGCAGATCCAGCGTGTTCTCCATATGGTTTTCCAGCTCGCTGACCCGAACCAGCTGCCACGCCGCCTGAGGGACGCCCGCCTGATCTGCCACCAGCTTGGTCAGGCTCTTATCCATGGCCACGGCAGACGCGGCAATGTGAGGGCCGACGTAGGGGATGCCCGCCATTTGCAGCAGTCCCTGCATGGCGCCATCCTCCCCGTTCTCCCCGTGAAGCACCGGGAACACCACGTCGATGCGCTCCCGCACCACGCAGTCGCCCTCGAAGCTCAGAAGCCCCTGTCCCCGGACGGGGGAAATGGTCGCCCGGCGGTTTTCGGGGCAGCTTCTCCATTCGCCGGTGACCAGCTTGGAATAGTCTTTGCCGCCGTAGAGTATCCAGTCCCCCTCCTTCGTGATGCCCACAGGGAACAGATTATACCTGCTTTCGTCAATGTGATTCAGCACAGACTCCGCCGAGCGCAGGGAAACCTCATGCTCCGGGCTCATCCCGCCGAAGAGAATACAAACACTGAGTTTTTTCACGTCATCGCCTCATTCTACCTGAAAATCCGCTGCCTTCCGCCGCAAAAAGCAGAGGCAACTCCACGATACTGCCGTAAATATATTTTTTACAATTTTCATCTGGAAATCCGAAACTTTGGTGCTATAATAGAGAGAATATAAGAGCGGCGCGGCGGCTGATACCCCGCGCTTTCCCGTGAGTGTGCTCCACGCGCTTTTTGAAAGGAGGGTATGTATGCAGATCAATCTGACACCGAAAGAATTCCGCCGGCTGCTGGATCTGGTGTACATCGGAAACTGGGTGCTGAACTCCACCCGGGGCGAAGACCGCTTCGCCGACTATGACAATCTGGAGAGCAAACTGTTTGCCCTGTCCCCCGCCCTGTCCGAGCATTGGAACGGAACCGTCGTTCCCTCCCGCGCCTATCAGGAGGGCGGGATTCACGAGGCCATCGCCTGCTATGAGGACAACGTTTTTTACGAAATTCTGGCGGAGGAACTTTCCCGCCGGGACATGGACTATCCGGAGATCACCGACGACAATTACGACGAGATCGTCACACGGATGGATCGGTACATGTCGGAATTTGAGCTGTCCGGCGTTGACCATCTGGTTCTGGATGAAGAAAACGCCTAAACCTCTGACGTGCCGGTTTCCCGGCACGTTTTTTTATTACTCACCGCTGATCAGCGCTTCACCGGCACGGAAAATGTCGCCCGCGCCCATGGTGACCACAATGTCCCCCTCCCGGACGTTCTCCCGCAGATAGGCGGTAACGTCTGGCAGGGTCTCGCAGTACACCGCACCGGGAATCTGCTCCGCCAGCTGGGCGGAGGAAATGCCGATGGTGTTCCGTTCCCGGGCGGCGTAGATCTCCGCCAGAACCACCACGTCGGACTTTTTCAGCTCCCGGACGAAGTCGTCGAACAGTGCCTTTGTGCGGGAATAGGTGTGGGGCTGGAAGGCCAGCACCACCCGCTTGTAGCCCATGGAGCGCACGGCTTCCAGGGTCGCCCGCAACTCGTCGGGATGGTGGGCGTAATCATCGTAAACATCCGCGCCGTTGAACTTGCCCTTGAACTCCATGCGCCGTCCCGCGCCGTGGAAGGACTGGATGCCCTTGGAGACCGTCTCTCCGGGAATGCCCATCATCCACGCGGCAGCCGACGCCGCCAGAGCGTTCATGGCATTGTGCCTGCCCAGAACGCCCATGTCCAGATGGCAGTAGTATTTCCCGTCGCAGATCACGTCAAAGTGCCGCCAGTCGGGGTGCATATTGGCCGCGTGAATGCGGTTTCCTTCCCCAAGGCCGAAGGAAACATAGTCGATGCCCTCCATGGCCTGCACCGTATGGGGGTCGTCGCCGTTGGCGACCACGCCGAAGGTGGCCAGAGACGCAAACTTGTGGAAGGATTTCTGGATGTCCGCCAGATCTTTGAAATAATCCAGATGATCCGCCTCCACGTTCAGCACGATCGCCAGCGTGGGGAAGAAATTCAGGAAGGAATCACAGTATTCGCAGCTTTCCAGCACGATGGTGTCCCCGTGGCCGACCCGGTGTCCCGCGTGCAGCAGGGGCAGGTAGCCGCCGATCATGACCGTGGGGTCTTTGCCCGCTTCCATGAAAATCTGCGTGAGCATGGAGGTTGTCGTGGTCTTGCCGTGCGTGCCGGAGACGCAGATGGCATGGCGGTACGCCTTCATGATATAGCCCCATGCCTGTGCGCGCTCAAAAATCGGAATGCCGGCTGCGCGGGCAGCGGCAATTTCGGGGTTATCATTGTTGGCAGCGGCAGTGCGGATGACGCAGTCCGCACCCTCAATATTTTCTGCCCGGTGCCCGATCGAAACGGCAATGCCCTTTGCCATCAGTTCGTCGGTCGAAACCGAGGCGTTCATATCCGAACCGGAAATCTGCATGCCCATGCTGCGCAGCACCAGCCCCAGCGGGCGCATGGAAACGCCGCCGATGCCGACCAAGTGCGCGTGTCTGCCGGGCTTTAAATAATCGTTGATCTGAAAATGAGAAGAGTTCTCCATCAGGATACCTCCGAGGCTGCAAAGATTTTGCTTGCAAACTGCCGCCCGCGTCCGTATGATAGGAGTAGAAAAGCGGGTGCTGCGGCAAATCGCTGAACTGGTTTATTATAACCTGAATTTGTCCATAACACAAGCAAAAAAAACGCAGGCAGAAGGCGGGAGGCGAAAAATTTGCGTCCGGACGAGCTTTTGAAAACATTGGAGCAGGCAGGCTTCGAGGCTTGCTTTGTCGGCGGCTGCGTGCGGGACACGCTGCTCGGTCGCCCGGTTCACGACTGGGACATTACAACCTCTGCGCTTCCCGAGCAGATGATGGCGCTGTTTCCGGGCTGCATTCCGACGGGACTCAAACACGGCACGGTTACGGTGCTTCTGAACGGCGAAAGCTTTGAGGTCACAACCTTCCGAAAAGACGGCGCGTATCACGACGCCCGCCACCCGGACGAGGTCACGTTTGTGCCGAGGCTGGAAGAAGACCTGGCGCGGCGAGACTTCACAATCAATGCCATGGCGATGCATTTAGACGGCAGCATCACCGACTGCTTTCATGGGCGCGAGGATCTGCAAAGCGGCGTGATTCGCTGCGTTGGAGACCCGGACCTGCGGTTTCGGGAGGATGCGCTGCGGATGCTGCGCGCCCGGCGCTTTTCCGCGCAGCTCGGCTTTCAAATCGAAGCCGGAACCGCGCGTGCTATCCAAAAGAAAGCAAACCTTTGCCGTGCGCTCTCAAAAGAGCGGGTCTGCGCGGAGACAGAAAAAACACTGCTGTCCGAGCGCCCCGAGACGCTCGGCGTGATGATCGAAGAGGGGCTTCTTGCCGCATGCGCTCTGGAAGGCAGCTATGATCTGCGGCAGCTTCGCACGGTTCCGCCGGAGCCGGACGCACGCTGGGCGATGCTGCAGGTTTTGATACCGGAGCTGGATCTTCGCGCGTTCCGGATGCCGGCGAAGCGCGTCCGCCTGGCAGAAGCTGCCGCT
>ENA-ORPF01001151-ORPF01001151.1-human-gut-metagenome-genome-assembly--contig:-NODE-1151-length-22875-cov-6.648379_pt1 | contig 22875 bp, 34 predicted proteins | sample MGYA00242140_ERZ509070 | MGnify/ENA primary metagenome ERZ509070 (study PRJEB26280, sample SAMEA2338713) | human gut metagenome | biome: human gut; feature: human-associated habitat; material: faeces... | reverse complement strand
GAACCTCCACAAAACGTATCAATCCGCTATACTTAGCTATAGTATAGCGGATTGAGGGGCAAAATACAAATATTATTACCGTTCTGTGTTCCTTAGTTCTTCCTTTGATTTTGCCATCAGTATCATTTTCTCAAACGACTGTGTAAACCTCTCATCATCTTCCTCTGTGCGCTTTTTCGGTCCTTTGATATGATTCTTATGTGAGCTTCGTCTGGCTTTCTTGTTAAGGTGTCTCTCCATATACCTGAACACCTAATCACTCTCTATTCACAAATTTATCCCATGGTGTGCGCACCTCAATAAGGTTTCCGGACGGATCATAAAATCTTACAAGCTTCTGTCCTCCGTCGAGTTCTGTCAGTGCTGTAGCATATCTGACCTCATACCTCCCTGACTCCAGCTTTTTAACTATACCTTCGATATCATTATCTTCAAAATACAGTTCCGTCATATTGTTATATGGAATAGCCTGTATCTGCATGCTTTCCTTCCATATTCCGGCATCCTGTAATACCAGGCCCTCCGACATTATTACATTACCTTCCTGTCTCGAAATCACATTAAGGCCAAACAGTTCGTTATAGAAGTGGATTGACTCTTCGATATTGTCCACTACTATTAATATGTTCTTTAGCTTCATATGACCACCCCATTACAATGGTCCACCTCATGCTGAATTATCTGTGCTGTCCAGCCTGTGTATTTGCCATGTTTCTTTTTGAAATTCTGGTCAAGATAATCCACTTCAATCTCTTTATATCTTGTGCATGGTCTCACACCATCCAGCGAAAGACAGCCTTCCTCCGTCTGAAAAGCTCCTGATTTTCCGGTAATCACCGGATTAATCATGGCAAACTGGAATGGTCCGGCCGCAACCACTATGATATTCTTTTTCACACCAATCATGTTAGCTGCCATTCCAACACAATGGTCAAGATTTGCTCTCAATGTGTCAAGTAAATCCGTAACCACCTGTTTATCATCTTCTGTAGCATCCACTGATTTCTGTGCAAGAAACAGTGGATCACGCATTATCTTCTTTACCATTATTTACTTCCTGTTATACCTTTCTTCTTAATTTTTTGTCCAAATAATAAATGCATCTTCCCTGTTTTCCATCATGTGGAAATCCTTCATCTCCACCGTATCCATCGTATGGCATATAAATATACCTCGTTTAATATTCCTTCTCTATCTCTCCATCTATTCCATACATTTTCTTGAATGCATCAAGGTCTGCCCGGTTCTTAATCAGCATAACTTCTTCTATCTTACCTGTATGAATGTTCTTAAATCCTGCAACCTGCTCACCATTACATATGCTCGCTTTGATTACCGGTTTCTTATTTTCTTTATCATATGCCTTTGTAACTGTCTTTTTCTTAAATATAGACATCATCATAACCATCCTTACCTAACATAATTGCTTCCTCCTTAAATTGTTTACATAAATACTGTACCTATATCGACTGTGCTAATCCCGGATTCATTAAATTTATCAATAACTATACCTATTAAATTTTCTAAATACTTAGGAATCTCAAATTTTACAATGCGAGAAATTGCCATATAATGTAAATAATTTATCCGTATTGAAAAAATAAGATATTCAATTCTTTTATATTCAGCAGTTTCTGTAATATCTAATAAAAATTCATCTATTGTCTGAAGATTGAACAATCTCTCCAATCACATCACACCCCTATTTCTCACATTTTCAAAACTCTCAATCCTGTTGAGAGTTTTTCACCTCTTCCTCTGCAATATCATATAACTCAGCTAGTTTTCTCTGCAGAATACTCTTATCAATCAACTTAGTTTTATATTCAGCAATCATTCTGGTTTATCCTTGTAAGTTTCATAAAACTGTTTCATTCTCCAAATATTTTGTGATGAATATCCTCTGATTCCAGGTTCTTTACTCAATATATATTCAGACAAAGCCTTCACAGTAGACTTGCCCCAAACATTTACTCTTTTATTATATCATTTTATACAGTTGATCAACTTCTGCTTCGTATACTGATTCAGTATGAGTATCAAATAGCACCCATTCCACCAAATCGAAGCTGTCCGGGTTATCCTGCAAGAACCTGTTTACTGTATGTACTGCAATATTTGCTGCCAACTCAACCGGAAAACCATATACTCCAGTTGATATGGAAGGAAATGCAATAGACCTGATTCCATTATCCATTGCCAACTTCATAGAATTAAAATAGCAGTTAGCAAGAAGTTCCTCTTCTCTATTCCTGCCACCATTCCATATCGGTCCCACAGTATGAATCACATACTCACATGGCAGATTATAGGCTTTTGTTATCTTTGCTTCTCCTGTCTCACATCCGTGAAGTGTCCTGCACTCTGCCAGAAGTTCCGGTCCTGCGGCTCTGTGAATAGCACCATCTACACCGCCTCCACCAAGAAGCGAGTTGTTTGCTGCATTTACAATTGCCTGCACATCTCTAATTTTTGTAATATCGCCTTTTACTGTCCTTATCATATCCTAATCACTCTCTATTCCCAATTTATCCCATGGTGTACGAATCTCTATCAGATTGCCAGACGGATCATAAAATCTTACAAGCTTCTGTCCTCCGTCAAGTTCTATCCTGTTGTTATATGGAATAATCTGTACCTGCATGCTTTCCTGCCATATTCCAGCATCCTACAGTACAAGTCCCTCCGACATTATTACATTAGGTTCATGTTAATTTTGTTTTTATATCACCGTAGAAATCATCTTCTTATTCTGCTTTTTGTTGATATAGATTCTGCTTTAATCGTTTCTAATTCATTGCTCCTATAATTCGCAATATGAGTTCTGTCACATTCCCATTTGCTTATTGCATCCTCATAATGTAACCTGCCTTTACTTCGATGTATGAGATAATCTAAATGAGAACAAATCTCTTCTCTTGTCAAAATCTCAAAGTCCACCGCTGACTCTAGAATATACCAACGCTTAGAACATAAAAGATTATCTGTTGCACTTACATTATATCCAATTTTATGTAACAGTGACTCCTTATTTAATTCAAAATCGCAGTCATCATAACCGTAATCTTTCACCAATTCTTCCTTTTCATCAATATGGCAAAGTACTACACCTTTTTTCTTCAACATCTTATAATCTTCATCTAGAATATAGTATTTATCACATACATAACAATATGCTGCAGGTACTTCTACTCTTCTTACCCCGCCTGAGAATAACCCCAACGGAACGCTGCACTTTATATCTTTCAGTCTGTGTCCACTGGAAGTGCACCTATTAGTATTTACTCTTACTATAAAATCATACGGACTAATTGACACAACTTTATTTACAGGCTCAATATATGTATAATTATCTGGTAAAGAACTATTAGAATAAAAATCTCTCGGGGAAATAAAATATTTTTTACATCTAAGACATTGCTTTATATTACAAGGATAAATTTTTCCCTTACATGCCAAGACTCTATTTGTCAGACGTACACTTCCTGTCATTTTTCCCAAACAAACATGCTGTTCTGAATTGCCTACATAAATTTGTGCATCTGTTGGGATAACATTATACTCCTCATTCTTTTTATGAATTGTATTTTTTTCAACATTAGAAATACCCATATACTTTGACAATGAACCCTTAATTTGTTTATCTTTTCTTTTTTGAATGATTCCAAGCAATTTATCAACTTCCGGATACTGCCCATTCTTTGATTTGTGTTTATTATGAAAACTATTTTGCATCTGTATCCGCAATTTTATATCATTCACATTCTCATTTCCTATGTCGTTCTTTCTTAGTTGTATTGTGTTAATATGCATTTTACGATACACTGTATGTATATATTCTATCAATTCAGGTGTTCCATATCCAATATCGCAAGTTTGACATATTTTTAGCGGCAAAAGTACATCTTCCTCTATTAACTCTCCATTACTATATATTTTAGTCATTTTTTTGCCGTTTTTTAATACACTATTACAGACCGGACATTTATCATAATCATCCCAATTAGTTGGGAAAAATGGTACCCTTTTATATACTTCTTCAATTTGTACATTTGAATCAGACATTTAATTTTCCCTCTACACAAAACAATACGCACAGTTCGAACTCTAACGTTCCTATTTTTTTCTTACTCTTCTATTAAATTTACACGTAGGATAATTCTCGCATCCCATAAATTTACCAAAAGGACCTTGTATTAATCGCAAACGTCCACCACATTCAGGACATATATTAGGATCATATCTTTGCTTTTGTCTTGCTTAATGTGCCCTCATCCATACTATCCCAGACTTCTTCATCTCCGCAATGACCAAATAGACCTACACAAATAACAATATTCCCCCTTCCAAGGTCAATTTTTTCTGAGCAACATAGAACTCATCCTTAAATCGAGTACTTCCACATAATGTTATTACTGGATAATTTCCCTGCATTTTGCTCACCCTAATCATGAATCTTTAAGTTATTCCCTGCCAGCCATTCTTCTAAAGTTATATATTTCTTTGGATTCTCAGGATCCTCAACCCAAAATGTCCATTCATCTGAATCCGCATATTGAGTATACGTTAAATAAGGATACATTCCTAGATATTCCTGACCATTGAATCTACTTTTCCCACTTTCCTTAACAATAGGAAGAATACAACACATACCATTGCTTATCCCATCAAACAAGCCAAGTTCCCAAGGGCACCATCTTGACCTTGCAATATTTGATGTTGCTATATACGCCAAGCATTTACATCTTTTCAGCCTATTTCTCAATTGTTCACCAGTTGCACTAGTAACATTATCTGGATTCAATTCATTATCCTCATAGTCCAAATATACCTTAAACCCATTTTGAGTAAACAAATCATATACGGCACAAGTTAATTCTTGATCTAAAGAACTATGTGATAAAAAAATATCATAATCTTCACTATACGAGAAATGTTTCATACTATCCATACTCTCAGTAATGGAACTCCTCATCTCTTGTCGTGCATATTTTCTTAAAAATTGTTCATTTAATATCATTCTGTATTTTCATTCCCTTCACAATCATTCGTTATCTTCTCATACTCCCAATCAAGCATATCTATGTCGAAAGACTCTGCATGCTTTCTCATTGCTTCATTAAGTATTTGAAAATCATGCATCAAAATATCAAATTGCGGATATTCCTTTTGAAGCTCTCCTAATGATACAAATGAGTCTTCTTTCTTTTTTTCATAAAATGCAAACCATCTTCTGTAATCTGATTGATGAACTGTAAGAAATCTATTTAACTCCTTGAGCATTGTTTGAATCTCAGAATAATACATACTACTTGTCTTCTTTTTATCTTCAAACTCAAGTAGCTGATTCCTTAGAAAATCATAGATTCCATGATAGGAGTCAAATACTTCACAAAAATTGTCATATTCCGTTTTGATATAAAACAAACTTCTTTTAGTATTCAAATAATTTTTTATATTATTTTTTACTGCCTTATCTGTGTCTTTTAGTGTTATTTCAAAGCCTGCAAATGAAACACCCTTTACTGAAATTGAAAGTGTAAACATCGCCCAAATAATAAACGCTACTACAACTGTTAAAATGAAGAGAGAAGTATACGATTCTATAAGGTGCTCAAGCCAATTAACATTTAATATAAAGATTCTTAAAAATGTACACTTATCCTCTAAATAATCAAGATCCACAAAAAATAATAGAAAAAAAATAATCAAAGCAATAATGATTTGAAAAAACGATTTTCCAATTTTTCTGTTTCTGCTCACTTTCCCACCACTTTCCAGTTAATGAGTAACACCATGCTCATTACATTTCGCATTGTATTTCATCATCTCATTAGAATTATGTATTAAATTTGCTCTTGTCGTTCTAGCATTATATGCATCTTCTATCCAACATCTCAAATCATCCTTCGATGTAGGATATGTATAATATCTTGCATATCCAGATTCTGTTGTGCCATCAAATTCTCTATTGGCTGCAACTCTAGGAGGTAATGCACCTTTCATTCCCATATATGGTAAATTTATCGCAATTAAGCCCTTTGGCAGAGACTGCCCCTGCTGTAGAGAAGCCTTCACTTCCCAATCAACATATCTTCGACTGTGCGTACAACTTCCAACCAATACAATTGTAACAGTTGAATCTTCTAATTTCTGTTCTCATATTTTTCTCATTATGTACTGAGGATCATTGCTATCAAAATCAAAATCCCCATCCTTAACTCCAACGGTTTTGGGGATAAAAACATCCCCAAAATCTCTTACAAATTTATTAACAGCTTCTTGATCCCCATGATAATAGGAAATGAAAACCTTCCTTTTTTGTACATTTGAATAATAATTATACATTCCTTCTCCCTCCCTAATGTTTATTCAATCCCCAGTGCCTTAAATACAGCATCTTCTGGAGAGTTATAGAATATAATCTGGAATGTTACAAACAAATCGTCCGAAACATCCACTATCTGTTTCTTTGCATTTGACGGTATTAATATCTTATTAGCTCCAGCATCACGTGCAACCTGAAGCACATTTGCCAGTTCTTCAATTGGATTAATAGTTCCACCAATGCTGATTCCACCCAATACCGCTAGCTGTGTTAGAACTGGCTTCTTAAGCGCTGCGGATGTCATACCAATAAGTGTTGCAAGCGATAAGTCCTCTGCAGCACATTGCCCCTGAAGATCTCTTATATCCATCATAAAGTCAGTATTATCCATGCTTACCATCGAGCTAATATGCTGTGCATTTGCTTTAAAGTAATTTACAGCATTTGAAATACTATCAGTTGTGGATTTAGATACAGTACCGAATTTGGTAAATTTACCATTACCTGCAATAGCCTCTTCTTCTATTCGATAAACACCAAACATACCACTAGCAGCACGCATAACAGTGTTAACAGTTCCCGGCTTCGGAGTTCCTTCTGGAATCAGCTTATCACTTCCCTGCTCAGGGACTCCAACATATCGTTCCTCAAAGGTTTCATTATCAATGTATGAGAAATTAACAGCATAGAATTCCATACCACCAATTCTCTTTCACACAGCGCCGACCTTCAAGCGCATATCTAAGTATTTCTTCAACCTCTTCCTTATTTACTTCTCCATTTGGATATAGAATCTTAATAAGTCCAGATACTGTCTTTCTTACAGCCATAACATCACGCTGATTTAACGTAGATCCTAATTTGAAGTATTTGTCAATCAAATCGCCATATCCGTGCTCCGGCAACAATTCTTGAAAATGCTTCTGTGTCTCGTAAAAGTTTACATCTATCGTTGTTTTTGCAAAATTATCTGCATTTTTGTTGTAATATTCCAAGGTTTTGTTTTTGTTCATCATGAGTTATTTTACTTTCTGCTCCAAAATTCATATGAAGCATATAAATATCTACTGTTTAATATTCAATATGAATCTACATTTAGGACAAATCAATTTATCATCACTTACACTCTGCTTACTATCAGAAATTTCATTTTTAGTATCTGCTGAATCAGAAAGCTCATTTTCCTTGACAAGTTCTTCATATTTGAAACAAGCTGATCTGCTCTAATAACCTGACTTTTAATTTCTTTTGGAGCATATCGGTCATTTACGATTGTTTTAGGATTAGCTAATACTACTAAGGATTTTTACTACTTACCTGGTAACTCACTAATCAATGGTTGTATTGTCTTATAAATGTGTGAAACCACTGTTCCATCTGAATACAATTTTAACAATCCATTATTCACTTGCTGTTTAGTTTCTGACTTTAAAATAATCTGAATGATTTCCTCTTTGCAATCCACATATATTTTCTTCTTAAAGTGCTGACCAAAGAAAGAACGAACCTGCGATTCTCTTTTTGCGACTTTACTCTTTGATTGCACAAATTTCTCAAGAATAGACTTAACATCCTCATATACTTCGGAATAGTTATTAAAGGAGTTCTTGAAGTCATTGTGAATTCTATTTAGCATTCTTTCATCATTACAATGAGCAATAACAAACTTGCAGATTCTATTTGCCGAATTTCCATCATATCCTATAGCCACAAGTCCATGCTGCATAAACAAGTTTAATTCACTTCTATCATCACCTGCAAATTCATATGCCATACCTGCACTAATTTTACTATTCACAGTCTGCACATTACTTTTTGTTTGAGATACTGTCTGTGTTTTTTGCCTCTGAGTAGAAGCAGTTCCCGGCAACTTCTCTTTTCGTGAAATATTAGGATAGCCTTCCTCTTTCCAAAACTTAACTATGTTATCGTAATCCTTATCCTTACTGATAATCACATAACTACATTCCTTACCATACACTCCCAACAAATAGCCTAGGTAAGAAACCAGATGCATATCCAATGACTGCTTTCGCACTGGAACTAAATGAGGTTTGATATCTCTATCTTCTTTTAACCAAAAAATGTCCTGTCTTATATTTGTTGCATTCTGTGTTGAGAAAATATGCACATGTTCTTCCTTTGTCATACTTTCAATATTTGCAATGCCATCATTATGAACATTTTCAAAATCAATCAAATAAAAAGTTTCCATTTATCTATTCACATCCTTTTCAAGGCAAAATTTTTCCAAATTATATTATACAATCTTATTTTCGTTTTTTCTATAACAATATAACGCCCCAACCATCAAAAGCCAAAGCGTTACCTATTATCTATATTAAATTACCTTAAACATCTTCTGTGATTGGCAATACTCTTGTTCCGGCATCTGTCTTTGTGGTTTCTATGATATTCGCATTCCCGTATGAAAGAATAATGTACACCACTTCATAGTATTTGCATATTACCCAACCTTCAACTGCAATCCCGCAAACAAATCCCCAATAGTACAGCTCAGATGCTCGTCCGACTCCGGCAATGCATACTTGGCAATCTCATACTCCGGATTCAGCTCCAGCTTCTTTATCAGTGCTCCGGTATTTACTGCATCGTCCAGTCCGTCATGGAATCTGCCTTCCGGCTCTATCTCTGCACTTTCAAGTGCATCCTCCAAGCTGTAGCACCTGTCTAAATGAAATCGCTTTTTAAACACTTCCTGGTAATCAATCCAGCGGTCTGCTTTCATAAAGTCAGCTATCTTTGCGCTCTCTATATTCTTTGCTTTTATCTCATGCAGTATCTGCGTTCTGTCAGAATCACTCCAAGCATAAACCTTGTATTCTCTGTCTCCAAGCCAGTCTGTCAGATGCTCAAGTGCCTCTGTCAGCTTCGGAGCCTGTTTGATATCGCGGTTTTTTATGCCTGTCATGCTCTCTATGAAATTGTCCAGCACGCCGTATTCAGGATTTACATACTCACACATTGTGGCTATTCTGCTGAATCCTTCATCTAAGAGAACTGCGCCAATCTGTATTATTTCACTGGCGTATTTATATATTTTTCTTAATGACAGCTATGGCTTCCGCATCCATGCTCACCCACGGTCAAAACAATAGGTGTGCTTTTCTCTTTTTTCCATTCTATCACAAACTCACCATTAATCATCAATTTTTTGATATTTTTCTTTCCCCCACTGTAAAGCAGCCTCTGAACATTTCGTTATACAGAGGGATAAAAATAAGAGCAAGATCCACCATCTACACCCACAACTTCAACATATTCAATATGGTGTTTTTTCACAGTTCTATACCTCCATAAAATTTACTTTATCCTGACTATCAGACCACTGTTCTTTTGTAAGATAAGTAAAATGCTCCGTTCTAACATCTCCCATAAGTGCACAGGGTTTATTTTCTTCCGTATGATGATATTTGAATCCACATTTTTCCTGACAGCGTTTTGATTTTTCATTTCCGTCATAATATCCACACCATATAGCACTACAACCCAAATCTAAAAAAGCATGCTTCTGTAAAGCTCGAACCGCTTCGGGAATCAAGCCCTGCCCCCAGTATGGAACACCTATCCAATATCCAATTTCTATTTCATCATCAGCTGCTTTTGTGTGCGACTGAGCTGGCGGAGTCAATCCGATACTTCCAATTGCAACATTATCTTCTCTTAAACACACTGCATATGTTTCATCTGCTGCCAAAACACTTTTGATGATTTCTCTGCTATTCTCTACACTTGTATGTACTGGCCATCCTGCTATAGGCCCAACCTCTGGATTTTTTGCATATTTATATAAACTCTCTGCATCATCCTCTTTCCAGGGACGAAGTATTAATCTCTCAGTTTCTAATGTCATAACCTACTCCTTTACCAACTGCTTTCTAATATAATTTGTGATCGAATCAAATACGACCGGGGACATTTTAACAATCCGGCTCCACATTCGAATTCCTTGATAAACTTTTTTTCATGTAAAGCACCTCCTCGTTAAACTTGAAGTTGTTGATTTCTTTATTATCTAATCTGTTAGTAATCTATCCAACAGCATCTGCCTATTATTTATAAACATTTCTGTTACCTGGTAACTCTCTGTATCCTCATATTCGCACAGATGTATGCGTCCATTATCAAAACAATAGATATCTGCATCTGGTATTCCTAACAAAATCGGCGAATGCGTAACTATAATAAACTGTGCTCCCTCTTTTGCACATCTGTATATTTGCATCAACAATGTAAGCTGTCTCTGCGGTGATAATGCAGCTTCCGGCTCGTCAAAAAGATACAAGCCATTTGGATTCATATTATTCTGCGCTAATGCGAGAAAACTCTCTCCATGTGATTTTTCATGATATTTAGCGGAAGGATGTGTAATATCTGCATATTCTTCTTCCTGTGTTGCAACATTATAAAAGCTTTCTGCCCTAAGAAAATATCCCCACTTTTCCTTCCGATAGCCTTTGGCAATTCTTATCGCATCACACAACTCTGAATGTGTATCATGCGTAGAAAAAACATAATTCTTTGTTCCTCCCTCAGGATTAAAACCATGTGCTACGGCAAGTGCTTCCAACAAAGTTGATTTACCACTGCCATTTTCTCCAACAAAAAATGTGATTGGTTTATTGAAATCAAGTTTTTCAATTCCCTTAAAAGCCTCGATTCCCTTTAAATAACTATCGTTATCAATTCTATTCCAATCGAATATTACTCTTTGTATGAATTGATTATTCATTTAATTCGGCCTCAATTTCTTCAATAGTAGGCATACTACCTCTGAACTCTTCTGGTATAAGTTTTGATAACTCATAACTAGAAATACCAAGTGGCTGGCTAGTAGATTCTAATGCATATTGGGCTTCTACTTTATCCATATCTTTACAAATCAGAAGTCCCAAAGTAGGATTATCAGCTTCTGTTTTCATCTGATGATTAACAGCCACAACATAAGTTCCCAATTGACCTGCATAAGAAGAATCAAATTTTCCTGTCTTTATTTCTACAACAACATAACAATGCCTTTGAGTATTGTAAAATAACATGTCTATAAATTTTTCAGTATCTCCTACCTCAATTCTCACTTCCCTGCCCATATAAGCAAAGCCAGTACCTAACTCCATAAGAAAATTATTAACTTTCTCTATAAGTGCATCCTTTAGTTCCTTTTCATCATACCTTTCACGCAAAGTCAAAAAATCAAAATTATATGGATCCTTCGTAATTGCTTGTGCTAAATCGCTCTGTTCTATCGGAAGTGTGTTAGTAAAGTTAGTTATTGCTTTGCCTTGACGTTCATATAAATCCGTTCCTAAGAAGTTTAGTAAAACATCTCTTGACCAATTGTTTTCAATAGTCTTTCTGATATAAAACAATGCCTTTGCAGAATTTCCTTTGCATTTATCAAGTATTATTTTGTTATGTCCCCATGGAATTCTAAAAATGATTTGTAAATTATCCCCAACTTGGGGACGATTTGCATCTGTAATCAATTCGTCCTCAACCTGAGGACAAATCACTGCGTCAGGATACATCTCATAAAAATATCTCATATATTTCAAATTAGTTGGAGAAAATGATTTCACATCTGGCAAAATGGATTTCAAATCGTCACTCACCGTTTTATAGAATCCCATTCCATATCCGAACTGTTCACGCATAGATGAAATGCCCTTACCAAGTTTCCAATAAAATCTCAGCATCTCATCATTTATCTTCATAGAAGCCCTGATTTGGCTTTTTCTAAAATCAGTGGATATTCCGGCAATCCACTCTTTATATTCATTATCAGCCTTAATCAATTCGCTCATATACAATCCTTTCTAATGTGTCAGTTAGACAAATTCCGATTCTAATGTCTCTATTATACCATAATGATACTATTATAAAAAAGGAAAAAGAGTTCATTCGAGCTCTTTTGAGTCAGTTCTGCAAACTGGAATTTGTCTCTTTCTTACCCATTAGCAATCTGAACCAATTTATCAATTATAACTTGTGGTATCTCGCTATTTTCATAACCTTGTTTAATAGATTCGATTGCATTATCTATATCGTTATTCTTTGCATATAAAAACGCTCTGATATGACACATATACGGAACATATATATGGGGTAAAGTTACTATCCTCTGATTAAGAACAGTAATGGCATCATCAACTGTTTGTACATTATTTATCCACTCTCTTATCAGTGGGATATTTTTATCTATCACATTTTTTATATATTCCAATGCAAATTCTATATCGGACGTGTAGGTAGGTATTTGATATTGAAAACTTGTGCATTTCCTTGGATTATAAAATTCTTCCTTTGTATATCCACAGTCTTGTTCTCTTTCATCCTCTATGTGATTATACCAAGCATCAGCAATGTGTATTTTTACAGAACTTTCTGTCCGATGCCATGTCAACTTATTTTTACTATTGATATCAGGGATAAAATCATAATTATATCCCCAGCGCAAGTATATGTGATTTCCTCTTGGATAACATAATTCGACCACAAAACGCCGATTAGCACTCCATTCAGAGTGCCATTTTTTTATCTTTTCATTATATTTCAACCCGAATTCTTCTGACAACCTTCGAGATATGTATTCGTCATAAAGTTCTCTTTTAATATATTCATCACCATGTAAAAACTTATCTTTATACTCTTCTTGTGATAATATTTCATTTGATTCCCTTTTTTTTGAACAAAAACCCTTACTCAATACATCAAATAGACTCATAAGTAACCTCCATTATTGCAAATCATCTCTTGCTTAAATCTCGATTTATCAATTTCATTAAATAATAAATTTCACGAACTAACTACATTGTCAAAAAATTCATTACAAGATTCACCATTATATCTTTTTCTTCTGGTCTTGACTCTGCAATCATAAGCGTAATCGCAACCAATGCTCCATCACTGATTATCTTATTATCATCTCTATATAAAGCATTATTCCGAGCAAGGAATTCCAAAAATAACGATGCTGCAATTCGCTTACATCCATCTGCATATGGATGATCCTTAATCATAAAATATAATAAATTAGCAGCTTTTTCCTCTAATGACGGATATACATCCCCACCAAACACACTCTGATAAACTGCTGCCAAAATACCCTCAACTTTACCATTTTCTTTCTCCACACCGAATACATCCGATTTAAATGAATCCTCCATGTGTGAAACCATTTTTTTACATTCCTCATATGTTATTTTATATATAGGCCTGTTTCCCACTGGTTTTTTAAGAGATTGATGATCATATTGGTCTAAAAGCATTAATGCATCTGTATACGATGTAACAGCCTTTAAAATGTCCGATTCTTCAACCTCCAATGTGCTTGCAAGCATCTTTGTTTGAATATCAACAGTTCTTTCAAGTGCTTGCAAGCGTTTTTCATTAATAGCATAACCTTGAATCACATATTTCTTTAAAACAGAATTAGCCCATCTACGAAATGCGATGCCTCGTTTTGAATTAACACGATATCCCACAGATAATATCATATCAAGATTATATATCTTAGGTTTTCGTCCTCCGGAACTTTTATCGGAAAAACCGATAGAAGTCTCATCCAACTCGCCTGACGATATAATATTATTGATATGTTCACTTAACGTTGCCTGTTTTACTTCAAACAATTCTCCCATTTGTTTCTGTGTTAGCCAAACTGTTTCTAATTCTGGACTTAGCTCAACTTCAATATTTATATCGCCATCTGTAAATAAAACAATTTCATTTTTCAAAAAATCACCCTCCTTATGAATCGCGCACGGGATAATCTTGCCCTGCGCATCCGTTCTGTAAATAAGAATTTGTAAATATCATTTTACATTTTTATATGAAATCACAATATGACTTGGTGCAAATAATACTGATGCAATAATCAATAGCACTGACCTACTCATAATCCCACTAAGCAGGAATAAAATTGAAAGAATAATTGCACAGTAAATCATTCCATCATAGCCCTCCTCAAATACCGATTTGACGTACTTTTCCTAAGCCCCAAAAACAAGTGCAAAATTCCGTACATATCTTGTCATCTTCAAATCTCACATTATCAAACAACAATGCCTGAAACAAAACATCCCCCACATTCTCCAGTCTTACCATCCGATACTCTTTTTCTGTAAAACCATCAGCCTGACCTCCTTGTATAGCTGCTTCTTTTCTCGCCACCAGACAATGTGTATACAATGCCATGATATACTTGTCCGACATCAAGAAGGCATATGTTTCGTTCCCTTGATATGTATATCGGTACTTTTCCAGATTTTCTTGCGGTATATCGAAATAACATCTGACTGTTTCCAAATATACATCTCCATTATACTGCGGCTTTAGCTTCTTTGCATACCTTCTGATCGTTGCAAATATATTATTTCTCTCTACGGCTGTCTTTGTTCTCTTGAATACCGGCTTTTTTCCTCGCAGGTCCATATAAACATTATTTAGGATAGTCTTTCCGGCGTACTGCTTGAAATCACCTATCCGCAACAAATACGATAACACTTCCAGCAATTTTTCCTTTGATGTTATCTCCTGATACGAATAATCCCCAAATTCAATATGATCCAGCTTCAAAGGGCAGCTCCCTTTCGCTATCTCACGCTCCATTACCCTGTTAATATCTCTCATTGATTCCATTTGTATATTTCTCCTTCCCGCTTCTGGACATCGTGTCCAAAAGTATAAAAAAGCAGCTACAAGTATTTCACTCATAACTGCCCTGACGCTGTTACCTGATTATTCTATTCCTGCCGTTTTTGCAAATCCGGCTTTTCTATTCATAAGTTCCTCTTGTTTCTCCTTTGGAAGACACTGGAATATCTCATGATATCCCATTCCTGCCATCGGTGTTCCTTTCGCCAGAAGAAAAAGCTGCGTGTCAAGCCATTCCTCCCACAAATTTTCAAACATGCTCCGGCTATCCGTAAAGGTAATTGCATCTTCAAAACCCTGCGGCGGTCTATAATACTGTAACTTGACAAAACCGTATCTTCCAGCATCCACAACAAGTATATTTTCAATCTCATACAGCTCTGCAAAAGCATCTGCAACTTTTCTGCATTTCTCCCTTTCGTCGTCTGTAATGTATTTTTCTTTCACAATTAACCATCCTCCTGTTTCAAAACCACACTACCTGCATCTATATCCTCATTCTTCAAAAATTTATTATCTTTTTTACCATTTGCATATTTTATGGTGCATACACGCACCATATTATTATAAGTTTCCTGCCATTAAAATACAAGGTAGGAAAGGAGTTGCCTGTATGATTAAATACGATCCCCTTTGGCAAACGCTTAAGGCTAAAAACATCAGTCAGTACCAGCTCATTAAAGACTATGGCATTGACAAAGCACAGCTTCAGCGGCTCCGTCAAAATATGGTGGTAAAGACCATTATTCTGAACAGGCTATATTAAATTACCTTAAACATCTTCTGCGACATTGGTTTTTCGTTCTTCTTTTCAACCTCCGCCTGTGCCTTTCTAAACTCTTCCATCCGTTTCAATTCCTCCTCGGCATCGTCAAATCCGATATGTGTGTACACATTCATTGTGACCGATATATCTGAATGCCCCATGAGGTACTGTAACGTCTTTGGATTCATTCCCGATTTTGCCATATTCGAACAATACGTATGTCGGCATACATGAGGCGTGATATTTGGCATCTGCACCCGGTAGATGTCATTGTACCTGCCAACCATATGGTTGAATCGGTGCTGCCAGTGCATTGCCACAAGTGGCATTCCATTATCATCGTAAAACAGGAATCCACTATATCCATCTATGGCTTTCTCCACTTTCGGTGCATTTCTGTCCTCAATGATTGCCTGAAACATCTGTGCCACATCCTCTGTAATCGGCAATACTCTTGTTCCGGCATCCGTCTTTGTAGTTTCTATGATGTATCGCATATCCGATGTTCTCTGCAATTGGTGGTCGATATTTACAGTTCTGTTCTCAAGATCAATGTCCTTTAGTGTCAGTCCACAAAATTCCGATATTCGCATTCCCGTATGAAAGAGTATGTACACCACTTCATAGTATTTACAGTACACCACATCGTCATGCACAAACTTTAGGAACTTTCGCATCTGGTCTTTGGAAATTGCCTCTCTTGTGACTGCGTCATTTACCAATACTCCGGCAAGCTGAAATCCGAATGGATTCTTTACCAGAATGTCATCATCCACCGCCATCTGAAAATCTGGTCGCAACACTCCCCGAATGGTATGAATGGAACTGTAGCTTTTCCCATCCTCTTGCTGCAATTTGATAAGAAACAGCTTTGCATCGGATGTTTTCACACTTCGTATCGTCTTTTTGCCAAATGCTTCCTTCGCAAGTAATCTCTGTACTGTAACATATCCCTGTTTCGTGCTTTGCCTTACTCCGGTCTTTGTTTTCAAATATCGGTCTACCAGTTCACAGACTGTCATCTGTCCGTCCACGATATTTACAAGCAAATCTAAATCTGTGTTTACCTGTTTTTCCAATTCACGAAGGGAGAGGCATGGCTTCTTGCCCTTTGGAAGTTTGTCCGTAGGCTCTAGTTTCCAACTGTATACAAAATGTGGTTTTCCATCAATATGATATTTATATTGATATTTTCCGTCTGCTCTTATGCTTTCTCCCGGTCTTAATACTCTGCGTTTGGAATCCCGCCTTGTCTGTCCTATTCCTGCCTTTGCCATTATACCCGCCTCCTTAGTTCTGGATGGTTACGCAGATACCTTTCAAAGGCTACACGAAGAATCAGCTTGCGTTCTCCGTAGTATGCCAGAAAATCTTCTCCATCCGTATTACTCAATAAATCATAAAATTTTCTCCGGCTCAAAACAAAATATTCAATTGCCTCAGAAGGATTTAAAATATCTTTTTCTGCTAAACTTGGTCTTGCCATAAAAGTACTTCCTTTCTGCCAAAAGTGGCTGTTTTCACAAGTTTTCGAGGTCATACTATATATCACTCTGAACTCTGATAATATCAACTACTTTCGGCAGACAAACGGAATTATATCTCCGAAGAAGCACTGATAAATTTTTCAAACTGCGGGCGGATAATCAGATACCTATTTCCGCTGAATACCGCAAATCTTCCTCTGTTATCTTCTGCCAGTCTACGCATTTTCTTTGTCCCGATATTAAAATACGATGCTGCTTCTTTGATTGTCAGTGTGTACTTTTCACTCACAGGAACAAGTGTATTTTCCATAGTATCATGTTTTTCTATTGCCATGTGCAATCCTCCTTCCATACGGGCTGCAGTATTTCCACAGCCCCAACTGCTTAGTCTGCTGCCATCTGAAGTACCTTGACTGCATCCTTACGGATCAGTTTTCCGTCCAGATACTCACATCCCAGATACCCTACCTGTCCACGCATGGCAAACTTTTCTTTCAGTGTGCGGATAGTCAGTGGGAAACGCTGAACGAGCCAGTAATTGCTGAAATCTCCAAATGCGATTACTTTCTGTCCCTTTCCGATAGACGGCATGGAATCAACAATCTGCACAGGTTTTGAGAAAATCGTTTCATCACTTTCCTTCCACAGATAGTTTCCGGCTGAATCTTTGAGGGTACGGAGTGTCAGAGCCGTTTCGTCATTCATAAGCCATGTACCATGTTTACGGTATTTCTTATCCACGGATAGATACAGTTTGATGATTTCATCATAGCTGATAGCAGAATCATTCTCTGCCGTCACGCCCGTTTCTGCTCCGTCAGTGGCGTGCAGAATACCTGTCGGCTGATTTTCCCCTGTTCCGTTGATAAACGCCTGTTCCTCGCTTGTGCCAAAACAACGTGCCATTTTCCCGATTACATAATCCTCTATGGCAAAGGACTAGTCAGAAGCGAACTCCAATCCAAGTCTGACAAGCTCGGACAATCGGTATGCCTGTACTTCAAATCTCTGAAAATCGTCCTCGTTATCCATGCCCTCCAGATTGACCATATCGCCCCATTCAGCCTGACCTTCACAGTCAAATGTCCAAAGACGGCTATCACTTCTGGTCGCATTCACAACGGTTGCCAGCTGACGGACTGCACTTTCTTTCCGTAGTACTGCCGTATATTTTTTATTTGATTCTCCGGGCAGATGGTACGCATTTGTCTTGCTTTCACGGTTGTTATAAAGGCTGTCCGTAACTGCCTGTTTTCCTCTCATTTCGTTCCAAAAATCGTTATAATAAGCTGTACTGTTAATCATAATAAACCTCCTGAAAAATTGTGTCATATAACCACTCTGTCTGCAATAATCCACTGCTTCAGAATAGGACAGATAAAACATCTCCAATGAGCCGTCAACCACACGGTAATAGGGCGGGTCACAGGATTCGCTTGCCATGATAATGACCGGGCATCTGTCCCTTAAATTGATGACATTCACACATCTGTACTTATCTGTTGAAAAATCCGATGGTTCAAACCGCATCGGTGGTGCTGCTTTCTGTTTTCCCATGTATACCTCCTTTTTTCTCAGCAGAGGAAATCTCTGCACAAGAGCCGATATCCTGTTAAAAGTGTGGTTTTTTCTCCACCATCCCTCGGACGCTTGCGGACTACCGTACCGATTGTACGAAGTGCCTGGTTAAAATTCCGGCTGTTCTCCGCAAAATATCCATTGTCATTGCACCAGTTGCGGTATGCCTGATACACTGCCGATGTCCGGCATTCCGCATCCTTCTCCTGTTCCAGAAATTCCTCCACAAAAAGTTCCATTTTATCGCTGTCATGCTGATAGGACATGGTGGCATCTTTTACTGCTTTTGGCTGGGCAAATCCTTCCTCTTGTAAAAGGGTATACCCTTCAATCAGCCAGTTTAAGATGGCACTTGCTGCCTCCGGCCTGGAAAATTCTGCTTTCAGATTCTGTTCCTGCTCCCATTCCTCAAAATGCCTGTCAAAGGGAATGATCACGATACGTCCGCTCGAAAACAGTGTCATATCTGTAATAGCCGGAAGATAATTCGTATTCACATACAACTTGAACTGTGGCTTGAAATCAAAACTGTTTTCATGCAGGAATCGCGCATTCAGCGTATCATTTCCCGTCATGCTTTTGATCTGTGCTTCATTCAGCACCAGTCCCCGCCTTGGCTCTGAGATATTGGCGAACCGCACTCCGGCAAGACGTGCAATATCCTCTGTCGGGTTCTGACTGTTGGCAGACGGTTTTGCAGAAATCGTTTCCGGTCGGACAGTCAAACCGTAATCTCCCATCACATGAAGTGTGCTTTCCATCAGAGTCCCTTTCCAATTTCTGGTGGTTGCACCGTAGTAGAAAAACATACATTCATAGCGGGTATCACCTGTCAGACCATAACCAAGGCTTTTCTGCATGAACCTTGCTTTCTCCGTATCCCCACTCATCACCTCTGAAACAAATCTGGTAAAACGTGGATTCTTTGCATTCGGATCATAGGCCGCCCCTGCAATCTTGGTCAGCTTGTCCTGTGGTGTATGCGGATGGAACTCTCCCGTCTGCAGATCCAGTGTTCCGTTCTGACAGTTCAGGTAATAAACATTGCGGTCAAACTCAGACATTGCAATCGGATACACACTCTGGGCATCACTGATATACGTGTTGCGGTAATTCCGACTCTGCCATTTCGCAGAAAATTCCAGATAGTCCTTTCTTCTGCGCTCATCGGTAATTGTCAGGGCATATCTGACCAGACTGTCCGCAAGGGATTTTGCAAGCTCCATTGTTTTCAATCCGCCAATGTCCGGAATCCACCGGGTTCCATCATACACATACCACTTTTTCCTTTCCGGCACATACCTTGCGATATCTTTATACACATCCGCAAACAATCTGCCTGAGCCGTTGTCATTCCACGGGTATCTGCTGTTATCCGACACATTCAGTTCTATCAGCTTCTGCAGCATATCATCAAAATCACTCTCTGCTGATGTCCTTGCATAAGGTCTGTAGAAATCCAATGCCTGTGCCACTGCCTTTTCCATCGTCAATGCGCCGTAGGTTGAGCCACTCTGCACACGGTCCCACTTGCTCCGCATCAATCCCGATTTTCGGAACAGTCTGTCCATCTGCCCTGTGTCACCGCCACACCAGAATGCAAGGATACTTGCAAGCGACATATCCGCATCGCTGTGGGATTTTCCTTCCAGTATTTCTCCATTCCACAAGGCTTTGAACTTTTCGCCCTGTCTGGAATCCGATGCCAAGCAGACCACGGAATCATCGGACAGATAACTGCCGGGAATATCCTGTACATCGTTCTTTTTCTTAGAAATCGGACGGAGCATATAAGTTTCCAGTATTTCCCCAATTTCAGTGCTTCGCTCCTCAACACCACGGTTGCGGATCACATTTCCTGTCAGAGTACAGAATTTCTTTGTTACACCTGCTGCATAGATTTCCAGACCAAGTTTCTGATTATTGATGTAATATCTGCCCTTATCATAAGACAGGGAAGATGCCTTACATACTATGCGGACTCCCGTGCCAGAGGGGCTGAATTCTGTATAGGAGTCCATTCTCTCCACGATGTCTTCTGCCATCTGTGTCATCTTTCCACCAAACACACAATGGTCGATATCTACCATGCAGAAATCATCAAATGCACCCATACCGATTCCGTCATAACCATCCATTGCATTGACTGCCAATCGAAAATCCGAAAAGGTATTTTTATCGGCACTGCTCGCTTTTCTGCCATTTGTCTGATACGGCACTTTTGTCATGCGTCCGTTTCTTTCTTCATATTTCCACAGACAGAACCGTCCGTCTTTTTTCAACTGTTCCGGAAGTTTCTCATACATTCTGTGCTCCTCCTTCCCCACTTATTTTCTGACGTATCATTTCTCCGTGGCTCTTGCCGATAACCACACCTTAAATTCGGAAACAGGAACCAATACCCGCTTGCCTACACGGACGATTGGAAAATCCGCTTCTCTGGTCAGTGCATACGCTTTGCTCAGGCTGATTCCCATCTGCATTGCCATTTCCTGTACGCTCATCGTGACTTTATCCATAGCCATCCTCCTCTCTGCATTCCAAACATGAATTGCTCTTGTTTTCTATCACAGTATACTTTATAATGTTACCAAAGACTATTTTCTATCGGTAAGAATGGAGGTAGAATATGAACGAAGATTTCAGTTTGGGGAAAATGAGTGCGGATGCACGGCTGACCGCAACTTTCAAATACTATGAAAAAACAGAACAGAATGGAGAAATCATAATCACTGCCTGTCTGGGCGAGGGCGATGTTCCAAGACTCAACCGTGGATACGGCTTGGACGGAAATGAGCTCTGGCTTTCTCTGAATAACCTGTACCAGAGTATCCGTGGAAAAAATGACAACACTGCTGCCGATGATATCATTTCTTGGTGTCAGCAGTACGCACACCCCTACTATGCCTCTGAGGACATTGAAGAATATCGTTGGGATATTGAAAAGGATACGGAATACTGGGATTTTTCCACTAACATTCTTGGTAATTTCACTTTTGATGTTCACACCATGCGGAAAGATCTCGAAAGCCTGTACCAGGATACCCTTGTCATCCTGATGTTCAAAAAATGTCTGGAACGGCTTGACGTTTCCACGGATCTTGCGCAGATCACATGGACGAATGAATTTGCAGATTTTAATTCGTTTCCTATGCAGAAACATCTCGGTAAAATATCAGCTTACCTAAATAAAATGAGTGGCGTAACCATGAAGTTGGGACTGGATGAAAATGGAGAATTGAAGGTCATGCCGGATTTCCATTCTGTTTTTGATGCTGCCCGATTCGCTCTGTCGCAATATGTATCTATCCCTACGGATTACCCCATTGCTTATGCCGACCGTGTGGGCGTTGCCACCTGTGAGTGCTGCGGCCGTCTGTTCATCAAAAACGGAAACCGCCAGAAATACTGTGACAATCCAGAATGTAAAAAGGAACGAAACCGCAGAAAATCCCGCACCGCATATCGCAGAAAGATACAGGAAGAAAATGATAACCGCTGGGCGTGACCACGGCTGTTTTCACACTGGGGCAAGATGTGGCAAGTAATATAGGTTATTTTCTATATAGGCTCTATAAGAATAACTTAAATCATCTGCCACAAGTTGCCCCAACTGTTTTTCCATAGAAAAAGGGCATCGGTCTGCACCGACACCCCATGTCATTTTATCCTTATTCTCCGTAGCGGAATGCTGAATTTCCCGTAAGATTTCTGAGCAGAATCTTTCTCGCTGTCTTATACTCTTTTCCGATAAAGCCAAGTCTGAGCAGAAAACAGCGGAAAGCATATTTGTCATTGTCCGTTTTGGTCGGCTTTGATGATACCCTTTTTGCATCTCTTGCCATATCACACAGCCTTGAGATAAATTGCGTGTAGGCTGCAATATCATCTCCATCCACTGTGTATGGAAACCATGTGAAATTTATTTTTTCCTCAGTAATTTCAATCTCTGTGCTGTCCGTCTGAAATGCGCATTGAAAAAGTGTCTGCTTATTTGCTATAATCTTCTGTAAATTTTCCAATGCCGTATCCGTAAGGCT
>ENA-ORPF01001149-ORPF01001149.1-human-gut-metagenome-genome-assembly--contig:-NODE-1149-length-22893-cov-13.982398_pt1 | contig 22893 bp, 20 predicted proteins | sample MGYA00242140_ERZ509070 | MGnify/ENA primary metagenome ERZ509070 (study PRJEB26280, sample SAMEA2338713) | human gut metagenome | biome: human gut; feature: human-associated habitat; material: faeces... | reverse complement strand
GCTGAATCTTGCGGAGATTCAGCACCAGAACGGACATGGCGATCACATGGGCCGCAGTCTCCCGCAGCTTTGCGGTGACCAGCCCCATGCCACATTTTCGCTTCGCCAGACTGAATCTGCGCTCCACTTCCACGCGCTCGCACTCATCCCGATAGTCCTGAGCCTTGCCTCTGGTTTCACCCTTCTTAGGCCGCCCCAGAGCTGGGCCGGAAAGACGGATCCCATGCGCCTTGCAATAAGCTGAGATTCTCCCGGTTTCGGTAGATTTTGTCCGCCAGGATCCGGCTGGGGTAATGCCCCTCTCGCACTCGGAACCGCTCTGCCATTTCCCGCAGATTTCCCGCCTCATTGTAGGCGTCAAAAGAACAGCACTCCAGCCGCGTCCATCCGTCAACGGCACTGATGTCCAGCTTCGCGCCAAACTCCACCGGCTTTCCCGCTTTTCCCCGCACAATGGGCCGAACGAAGGGCTGGTTCACGCTGACGATCCGGTCAGGTACGCTGTGGGTACGGTTATCGTACATGTACTTCTGCTGCTCATAGGCGGTGCGGATCGTGTCCAAACGCTCCGTCCGGCGAGAGGACAGATTTTTTCCGAGGGACAGTTTGCCATCGATGGCATCCAGGTCGCGCCGGAGGTAAGCCAGCTGCTTTCCAATGGCTTTGCGGGTCATTTTCGCGGTGTGGTTACGGCATCTTGTGTATTTCAGGTAATCTTTCCGGGCGCGTTTGCGGTAGGTTCGAGGCTTCTTCCCGTCCGCGGGATCGTGAAGAACGTCCAAAAGCGTTTCGGCGTTCTCCCTAGCCTCGTTGAGCAGGGAAACATCCTGAGGATAACGGATATTGGACGGTGCGCAGGTGGCGTCCACGATCATAGTGCCGCTGTTTCCGCCGGTTCCCGGCTGGCCGTCAGAATCATCATCGTCATCCTTTGATTCGGCTTCTTTGACCTGACGCTCCTTTGCGTCCCGCACGATCATCTCATTGATCTCACCCAGCACTTCCGGCGTCAGGCGCTTGCGGAAATACACCATCAAAGACGGATCAAAGGGCAGCTTTTCGTCATCATAGCCAGGATACCCGCAGAAGTACTGCAGATACGGGTTCTCTTGGATCATAAGGGCGGTTTCTTCATCTGAGAAACCATAACACCGCCTGAATGATGCAGACCCCCAAGGCCAGACGCAGCGGCTTGGCCACATTGCCTTTCCGGTTAGTGAATAGGGCGGCGTAGTGCTTCTCAATCTCCGGCCAGGGAATCATCTGGGCTTTCTTTACCCAACGGTTGCTTTCCTTCAGATTCATGCCCACCGGCTGTTTGAAATCCGCCAAGCTGATCTGGCCATTGCTGTAACGATACATAGTTGCCCTCCAGGTGCAGGGTCTTTGCTGGATTTTTGCCAGTTCTCTTGCTCCAATTATACCTCGGATTGGCCTCTATGGATTGAAATATAAGGATTTTTCTATTATTCAGTGTACATTAATTACAAGGTAAAATATAGACGGAGATGATAACTTGTATAAAGAAGTTTATTTCCCATCAAACTGGATGATTTGCAAAGCTGCTTATTTATTTTTTTATGAGGGAAAGTCTCAAAAAGAGATCGGGTCGGAGCTCGGAGTCTCTAATGTGACGGTTTCACGACTGATTCAAAAGGCCAAGGAGCAGAAAATCGTAAAATTCGTTATTCAAGAACCATACTTATTAAACCTTGAAACCGCAAAAGAAATAGAGGCGCGTTACCACCTCAGAGAGTGCATTGTTGCAGCTATTCCGCAAGATAATTTGTCCGAAAATTCAGCAAAAGAGGCTGTTGCTCTTGAAGGAGCTCGTTATCTGCAGCGCATAATCACGGAACGTGATATATTAGGTATTGCGTGGGGAAAAACTATGTATTACCTAATCAAATACTTGAATCCCTGCCAGCGAACAAACGCAGTATTCGTAACCCTTCATGGAAGCATTGCGACAGTTGACTTTGATCTTGACGTTTTAACGCTTACTACAAAGGCTGCCATGTCGTTGGGAGGGCAGCGATATTGCCTATTCTCTAATGGGCTGCTGGATTCCACGGAAAATGTAAAAATGTTGAAAAAGGAAAAAAATACCGCTGATATTTTTGAACTTTATTCAAAAATCACAATTTCTTTAAGCGGAATTGGAGCACTATATCCGAAAGCAACGACGCCCCTTGTCACCAGCAATTATATGTCGCAGCAGGACTACGAGAAGCTTGTTAATGCAAATGTATATGGGGATATTATGCTAAGGTTTTTTGATGAAAATGGGAATGAGTGCGACACTGACCTTCGAGACAGAACCTTGTCGATTGAACTTGATGCATATAAAAAGATACCGACTAAAATTCTTGCTGTTTCCGGTGTTCACAAGGCTGCAGCGTTAAAAGCTGCACTCGTGGGGAAGATGGCCGACGTTCTAATTATTGATGAAAAACTAGCTGCAGAATTGATAATGATGAAATAACGCAGCTGGCCGTGTTCTTTACCGACCGTATACCGGACTGACCGACTGCACGCCGGGATGTCAAGGGTCGAGATGAACGGAGGCTGACGCCTCCGCCCTTGACATCCCTTCGAAGCGCTGCTATTTTATAGACAAGGCGGGCAGCAGCTTGCGCCGCTCCCGCCTTAAAATTATTTTGCTCTATTTGCACCACAATTCAGCGTTTACACAGAATTTGGGATTGACCCGATACCCTACACGCCGTTTTCGAGCATGTGGGCAACCAGTTTCATATCCGGCATTGAACTCATGCCCCCAAGGCGCACGGCGCACAGCGCTCCTACCGCATTTGCAAAACGAAGTCTCTCAGCCGCACTCCTACCTGACTCCCGGCAGTTTTGATATAAAATCGCCCCTGTGAAAGCATCTCCACAGCCGGTGGTATCAACTGCCTCGACAGAGAAGCCTTTATCATAACACCGCTCGCTGTGCGAATAGAAATATGCGCCACGGCTTCCGGCAGTAACATACAGTTCCTGCACACCAAACGACAGGGCCTCTTTCGCACCTGTGTCTATATCTTTGCCGAACAGCATCTGTAGTTCTTCCTCAGCTATTTTCACAAGGTCCGCCTGCTCCAGCCCCCAGCACATCCATTTTATTGCCTCGGTTTCATTTTTCCAAAGCGGCGCACGGTAGTTCGGGTCAAATGAAATGCGCACGCCCCGCTGTTTTGCATATCTCACGGCACATATGGTGGCGCTTCGTGCCGGTTCGTCGGTAAGAGAAAGCGTGCCGAAATGAAAATACCGTGCATTGTCTATAAGGCTCATGTCCATTTTCTCTGCATCTATCTGCGTGTCAGCACCCGGGTCTCTCACAAATGCAAATTCACGGTTTCCCGTCTCATCAACACTGACGAATACAAGCGTTGTGTTCGTCTGCACCGTCTGCAGTCCGCTTATATCTATGTTGGCATCTGCGGCTTTCCTTTTCAGAAAAGCCCCGAACAGATCGTCCCCGACCGCTCCTATGATCGCGGTTTTACCGCCCAGTGCCGAGCAGGCGGCAAGACAGTTCGTGGGCGCACCGCCGGGGTTCATCTCGTAAAGAGGATTGTCCATTTTTCCGCATCCGCTCGGCGAAAAATCCACCAGGTATTCCCCCAGTGCAACAACATCGTATTTTTCAGCCATTCTTTTTTCTCTTTCCGACGATATCGATATACACGGCAACAATAATGATCACACCCGTCAGTACCTTTTGCCATTCTGTGGAGACACTCAACAGGCGAAGTCCATTTGTGAGCACGCTCATAATAAACGCACCAAGGATCGCACCCTTCATTGTGCCCTTGCCGCCTGCGAGAGAAGCACCGCCGATAACGCACGCCGCAACTGCGTTCATTTCATATCCGCTGCCAATCGACGGATACGCCGTATTCATTCGGGAAGTCATAAGTATTCCGGCAACCGCAGCCATGCTTCCGGCAACGATATAAGCAAGAAGCTCCCACTTATCCACTTTTATGCCTGAGAGGCGAGTTGATTCTCTGTTATTGCCAATGGCATACAGGTATCTGCCGAAAGCTGTCTTTGCAAGCATAACGCCAAACAGGATCGCCAGCAGGAACATGATGATAACGCCGGTGTTAATTGCGTAATCCGCAATGCCGAGATCTGCAAGCCAGCCGGCAAACGGCGAACCAAGCGCAATGTTCTGATACCCCTGTATCTGTGTGAAATATATGGGCGTTCCGTCTGTTATCACGATGGCTAGACCCGCTGTGACCATCTGCATGCCGAGCGTGGCAATGAACGGCGTGATCTTCATTTTTGTCACCATGATGCCGTTAATCAAACCTACTGCTGCGCCGGTCAGTATGCCGCAAATAATACCCATCCATGCCGGCATTCCCCACCAGTTCATGAACACGCCGAGCATAACGCTCACAAAGGTCATAGACGTGCCGATAGATACATCGATGCCTCCGGTAACGACAACATAAAGAGCACCTACAGACAAAATGCCGTTTATCATCGTTGCAAGCAGGATGTTATTGATGTTCGACGGAGTCAAAAAGTTAGACGAAGCTATTGAGAAAAATGTGACCATTAGGATGAGTCCAAGCACTATTGCCGTGCTTTGTATAGGAATCTTTTTCAGCTTTTCCATTGAGTTTTTCATTTTAAGGTCATTCCTTTCATTCTGCCTGCATGTCATATTTTGATGCCAAGCGCATGATGTCCTCCTGTGTGGCACTGTCTGCGTCAAGCTCTCCCGCTATCTCTCCCTCGTGCATGACAAGGATCCTGTCGCATACCCGCAGTATTTCCTGCATCTCCGACGAGATCATGATGACGGCTTTCCCCATGTCGGCAAGGCTGATCAAAAGCTCACATATTTCATCTTTTGCGCCGATGTCTATGCCCCGTGTGGGTTCATCAAAAATCAGCACATCCGTATTCCGGAGCAGCCATTTTGCCACAACTATTTTCTGCTGATTTCCGCCTGACAGCGAGCGGACTAACGCATCAAGAGACGGCGCTTTGACCTTCAGCCGCTCGGTGTATTTTTTCGCTTCATTCCGACATTTTGCTTTGTCTATATACCCAAACGCTTTACAGAGTCTTGGAATAGATGCGATGGTTATGTTGTTTTCTACGGACATTTCGGTTATTAGACCGAACTGTTTCCTGTCCTCCGACAGATAGCTGATCCCGCAGCGCACAGCATCATACGGTGATTTTATCAAAACCTTTTTGCCACCAATATATATCTCTCCGCCGTCAGGCAGATCTGCGCCGAATATAAGCCGTGCTGTCTCTGTACGCCCAGCACCAACGAGTCCTGCAAAGCCGAGAATTTCACCCTTTCTCAGAGAAAAGCTCACGTCCTTGACCTTGCTGCCAGAGTTCAGATGCTCGACCCGCAAGATTTCGTCTTCCAGTATCCTGCTTTTGTCTCTGCCCTTTCTGACGTAGGCGATTTTGCGCCCCACCATTGCCGCTATTATATCGTCAAGGCTTGTAGAGGCAACGTCAACGGTAGAGATATACTGTCCGTCCCGGAGAATGGTGGCGCGGTCGCATATGCGCTTTATTTCGTCCATGCGGTGTGAAATATATATGATGCTGATGCCGCTCTTTTTCATCTCGCCGATTATTGCAAACAGGCTTTCAATTTCGCTGTTGCTCAGCGGTGCTGTGGGCTCGTCCATAATGATCACCCGGGAATTATAAGAGATGGCTTTTGCGATTTCCACCATTTGCTGCTGCGCTACCGTCAGTTCTGACACCATTGTGTTGGGGTCTACATGAAGGTTGACCCGCTCCAGAAGCTCCGCTGCCATGGCGGATGTTGCCCTTTCGTCGAGAAACACTTCGTGGCGCTTGATCTCCTTGCTTATGAAAATATTTTGCGCAATCGTGAGATTGCTCAAAAGGTTAAGCTCCTGGTGTATCATGGTGATTCCAAGTGCTCTTGCATCCAGCACAGAGTTGATTTTGGTCTCACGACCGTTAAAAACGATTTTGCCAGCATCCGCTTGATAAATGCCTGTCAGTATCTTCATGAGAGTGGACTTTCCCGCACCGTTCTCGCCGAGCAGGGCATGAACCTCTCCTTGATATACCTCCAGCGAGCAATCTCGAAGCGCCTGCACTCCGGGAAAGGCTTTGCTTATCCCTCTCATTTCTATCATGGTTTCACGCATATCAATGCCTCCTGATCAAAGCTTGTAGAGCCTGCAGCAGGTTTCGCCAAGCAAGTCCGCTTTCTGTTTGTCTGACAGATCGCACTGTTCAATCTCCCACGGCATGGTGTACTCTCCGCCAAACATGATTTTCTCGGAGCCAAGATACTTGCAGGCATGCTCTATCCACTCTTTCACGCTTATCTGCGGCAGTTGATTTGAGCCATAGTGCTCAAGCCACGCCGTGTCCATATAAACATTGTGAAAACGCTGTGCCATTCCAAGGCATCTGAAATAGTTTTCCGCTCCCATGTGCGCAAATATTACCTTTAATTCCGGGAACGTTTCCAGGACATTTGCAAACTCAAACGGGGTGCCAACGCAGGAATACTTGCAGGAATTAGCCCCATTGGCTGCCGCAGAAGGATTGGCAGAACCCGCATTATGCCAGCCGACATGGAAAAGGACCGGTATATCGAGCTCCAGACACTTTTCATAGGTGCGCATCTGGATAGGGTCATCAACATGAAAGCCGCCTTGATAGGACAGCACCTTTATGCCCTTATAGTATCCGGCTTTAACACCGCATTCAAGCTCACGAAGCGATGCTTCCTGATTTTCTCTGTCCACATATGCAATTCCGAAAAACTGATTTGGGTAATGCTCCACAAGCGTTTTGACCTTTGCGTTTTCACCGTTGTTTATTGCGATGAGCGCAGTTCTGTCCAGCTTCAACTCCTCCATATAGGTGAAAAGCTGCTTGTTATCATAATACTCGACACCTTCAAATGACCAAACGTGCATATGGCTGTCAATTCTCATCGTGTTTCTCTCCTTTGGGTTATTGCCGCAAATAACTGTCTGTAATTTGTTTCCCGGATATTACAGCGCTACAAGCTTCCTTATTTTGTCCGCCACTGCCAGCGCAAAGGCGGCATGAGAGCTGTTGTCAATATGGATGGCATCCGCCGCTGTTGCTGCTACGGACGATGCCTCCAAAAACGCCGCACCGTATTTTTCCGCAATCCCATTATAAAGCTCCGGAAGCTGTGCGCTCCGTTCTCTTGTCCCCTCCGCAGGGAACCAGTTTTCCATAGGTGAGCCTGCGACCTCCCCCACTTGCACCGGGGACATAATCAGAAGCTTTGGCGGCTTGCCGCCCGCTCCCGCGCTGCTTGAGAGAACCATCCGGCTCAAGGCCTCGATCCCCATGGAGATGTCACAAGCCGTAAGGGAAAATCTCTTTTTCAGGTCCGGCTGACCAAGCATCATGACAAAAACATCTATGGGCGCATGGCTTTCAAGGCATGGCCCGATCTGCTCTCGGGCATTTTTACCTGATTCCACTGGGTCTTCGGTCGTGGCTCTGCCCGGGAGTCCTTCTTCGATCACTCTGAAGTCCGCTCCAAGCTCCTTTGCCAGCATCCCTGTCCAACGTTCATCATATGGGAGCCTGTCCCCGCTGCGGTTATCATAGCCCCATGTGTTTGTGTCGCCAAAGCAAACCACTGTATACATATTTATACCTCCATTTTGCAGCAGACCGCCACAGATGTTCTCCGTGGCGGTCTTGTGCCGAAGTCACAGTTTGTAGAGTTTTGCCGCATTATTCCAGAGTATATTCTCTTTCTCCTTGTCTGAAATATCCGTGTTGAGAATATCGCTGGGAAGTGTTCCCTCACCGCCATATAGGATCTTTTCCGAGCTGAGATACTTGCAGGCGTGCTCGATCCAATCCTTGACCTTTACCTGCGGGAACTGGTTTTCCGCATAATACTGAAGCCATGCAGTATCCAGATAAGCATTCTCAAACCTCATGCAAATGCTCAGACACTGGAAATATGTATCTCCGCCCATGTGCGCCATGATAAGCTTCAGCTTGGGATACTTTTCGAGCACGGTGCAAAACTGCACCGGGAAGCCAAGCGTGGAACACTTGCAGGGGGCTGCCCCGACCTGTGAGGGATGGACAAGACTGCTGCGCTGGAACCCAACATGGAGCAGCACAGGAATATCAAGCGCAAGGCAGGTCTCATAGACAGGATTGATTGCATCGTCATCAAGCATGAAATGCTCAGCATACGGATAGAGCTTTATTCCCCTGATCCAGCCGCCTTTCACGCCCTCCTCCAGCTTCTTCAGCGACGGGTACATATCCCTTACGTTTACATAACCAAGCCCGAAAAACTTATCCGGTTCATTCTGTACCACTTTCTTCATCTCGGCATTCTCTTTTTCCGAGATCGCAATGATAGCCGTTTTATCAATAGCATTTTCCTGCATATATTGATAGATCGTTTTATCATCGTAATAATCCACATCATCCATGGACCAAACATGCATATGGCTGTCAACAATCATAGTGAATACTCCTTTCAGTCTTTGATACCGGGGCTGATCTGCCCTCGGTATCTGTCCCTATATCAGTCGTAGAGGCACTGTGCGATTTCAGGATCATCAATGTTCTGCGCATTGTAGAAATAGTAAGTGGCATTGATGGATGCAGGAATATCTTCTCCGTTCAGATAGTCAACTGCATATTTGACAATATCGTATCCCTGAGAATACGGTGCCTGCGTAATACTGCCGAAGATCGTGCCTGCTCTCACGGCATCAGTCTGCTGTTTGCCAGAGTCGTAGCCAATGACTTTGATTTTTCCTGCAACGCCCAACTCAGAGACGGCATTGAGTATTCCGTTGATAACATTGTCACACGTGCCGTAAATAACTGCAGCATCGGGATAGGTGGTCATCATGCTCTTGGCGATTTCAGTCACTACTGCGGCATCGTTGGAGTACTGCACATCCAGGATCTCCATATTGGGATAGAGTTCACCGAGTGCGTCAATAAAGCCGTTTGTCCGTTCAACACCGTTTTTGCTGGTCTGGTCATGCCCGATAACAAGCACACCGCCTTCACCACCGCAGCCCTCGCCGATTTTCTCTGCCAGTGTACGGGTTGCCTCAATATCATTGGTTGCAAGAGTTGTGACGGGGATGTCGCTGTTGACACCGTTATCATAGCAGAAAATCGGTATGCCGGCATCCTTGGCCTTCTGCATTGTTGCGACTACCGCTTCCTGATCGATCGCACCGATGCATATCGCATCCGGCTTTGCTGCAACTGCGGTCGCAAACATATCGAGCTGTGCCGCCGCATCTCCCGAGACTGCCGGGGCATCATAAGTAAGATTCACGCCCAGATCCTTCGCTGCCGCTTCACAGCCAAGTTTGAGCGTACGGTGATACTGGTGGACTGCCGACTTGTCGCACACCCAGATGTTGTATGCGCCAGTAGTGTTCGCTGCTTTGTTTTCGGCTGCCGCAGTGCTCTCCGCCGCTGGGGCTGTCTGCTGACCGCAAGCGCACAAAACAAGGATCATGCACAAGGTCATAATCAACGCAATAACTTTTCTCATTTGAATTCCTCCTGTTTTTTGTTTTATTTCGCAGTGTATGCTTCCACTGCAGATCACATTTTATATATGGCCGAATTCCAAATCTATTTCCTTGGATCAATTTGGCCATCCATACTATTTCTACTTTGAGGGACAGTAGTATCCCATATAATATATGCCGGGATTGTGAATCATGTATATCTTGCCTGTATATCATGCTTTGGTTCACGTCAATATTAACTCATAAGGCCCGATATAACAACCGTTTTTTCTGTATTGTAGGTATAATTTTCTGAACAAGGCACTTGACTTTGCACCGCATATATATTATGCTGTGCACAGATTGGAGGACTGATGCATTTGCCAGAGCATGAAAAAAATATTCCGCTCAAATATCTTGCTTCCGTTGCCGGCGGCAGCAAAAGGCTCGTCCGGTGCCGCCATTTCAATCAAAACAGCGATATATGGATACTTGACGAACACGCACATAATTTTGTTGAACTTATTTACTTTCTCAACGGTGAAGCTCAAGTGGAAACATCTCAAGGAAAAACAAATTTGACACTCTATGATGTGCTCATACACCCTTCAAACGTCAAACACCATGAATTTGTTGACCTGCACATGCGGCAGGAAATAATCAACCTTGGCGTTGAGGTCGAGTCCGATTTCGATATGGGTGATTCTTTTGTTCTGAAAGATAATACCGGCAACATCCGGCGCATCTTTCGTATGCTTGACTATCATTTCAACGCTTCTGATCTGATGCATGAGGAGCTGGAGGATCAACTTCTGTGCCTGCTGTTCGTCTATCTTCAGAAAAGTGCACATGAACAGATCTGCTCGGAGTATAGCATCATTGACCGTGTGGTGGAGTATGTACAGGAGAACTACCGCAGCTCGCTGAGTGTCAAAGAACTGGCTGATTACGCACACGTCAGCGAGTCCTATCTTTCAAGGCTGATGTCATTCCATATTGGTATTCCGCCCATGAAGTATGTCAACACCATACGCATTGAAAATGCCAAACAAGCGCTCAAGTCTGACACACCGATCGCACAGATAGCCGCATTGGTCGGTTTTATGGAGCAAAAATACTTCAGTACGGTCTTCAAGCGTGAGACTGGGCTGACTCCGTCCGAGTATAGAAGCCGCATTCACACAGCCGACTGAATGCTTCTACAAATATGCAAAAGGGTTGTCTCACGAAAATCCGGCCCTCCCCCAAAAAACAAAGGCCCGGCTCTTATACTATTTCTTTAGGGTCTATCTGAAAACCGGAAATATGACCAACAGCGAGGGATTTTTCGTCTGATGAAGCCATTTTTCCGCAGAAATACTTTGTGTATTGCAAGGGAAAATGGTGCACAGCAGACGGAAAAGACCCGCTGTTTGGGCGTGTTGACGGTTTTCAGATAGACCCTAATTGGAGTTCAGTATGAGAGGGCCTTGCCGCCTTGTGTACCCTCTCCGTCTTCGCTTCGCTCAGACACCTCTCCCAAAGGGAGAGGCAAGGGGTGCTGACCGTTTCTTTGTTTTCAACAGAAAAGGGCATATATTATAGCATAATTCATTAGAAAATTCAATACTATTTTACGGTTTTATCGCGGATTTTCTTCGCATTGAAGAAACGCACCGGGAGAATATAATGGGCTTATAAGGGAGGCAAGGTGATCCCCTTAAAACTTTTGATATGATAAGTGAGGAATGAACTATGAGCGAGAAATTCCGTATTGCACTGATCGGCACCGGAATGATCTGCAACTGCGCACACCTTCCGGCCATCAATAACCTCAGAAAGAAGGGGCTGGCCGAGATCGTTGCCTGCGCCGATATCCGGGAAGAAGCGGCGAAGGAAACGGCTGAGCGCTGGAATATCCCCGAGTGGTACACCGACCCGCAGGAGATGCTGGATAAGCACAAGGACAAGCTGGATATCGTAGCCGTCTGCACCCCGAATCTGGCGCATAAGACATGGTCTATCGCGGCACTGAAGGCCGGCGCGAACGTCATGTGCGAGAAGCCGCTGGCGCTGACCTACCGCGACGCGAAGGAGATGTTCGCCGTAGCGGACGCCTGCGGAAAGGTTCTGTTCCCCTGCCAGTCCCGCCGCTGGACGAACGACATGGTGTTCTGCAAGGATGCCATGGAGCAGGCCCAGATCGGCAAGCCCTATTACGCGGACATCAGCTTCTGCCGCCGTTACGGAATCCCCAGCTGGGGCATGTTCCACATGAAGGAACAGAACGGCGGTGGCCCCTACTGCGACCTCGGCGTTCACTTCGTGGACAGCCTGCTGTGGATGTGCGGCAATCCCCGTGTCCTGTCGGTGTCCGGCATGAGCTTTGACTGCCTGAGCCATCAGGGCAAGGACATCATGATCAACATCAAGGAATCCGGCGCTCACGCGGGTACGGTCTTTACGCCCCGCCCCTACGATCCCAAGGAGATGAGCGTGGAAGAGGCGGCCATGGGCGCCATCCGGCTGGAAGGGAACTTCCTCGTCAACTTCAAGTTCACGTGGGCGCTGAACTATCCCACCTCCCGCTCCTTCGTCATCTGCGGCCCCGAGGGCGGCATTGACGCGGAGAATATGAAGCTTTATAAGAACGTCGGCCACTATCAGGCGGAGACGGATCTCAAGTATTTTGACAACCGTGCCTACAACGATGTGAAGGCCTTTGATGGACACTGGTATATGTATGAGCATGTCCTGCGCGTTCTCAAGGGAGAAGAAGAGCGCATTGTGAAGCCTCGCGAGACCCTGAACGTGGTCGCGTCGATCGAGTGCTTCTACCGCAGCGCCGCGGAAGGCAGAGAAGTCAGAGCTGAAGAACTGGAGGGCTATGATTATGAAGGATAAGTATAAAGTTGTGATCGTGGGCTTTGCCCATGTCCATATCAACGATGTTGCCAAGCATTTTTACGAGCACCCCCGTATCGATCTGTGCGGCGCGGCGGACGTGCCGCCCCACATGCCGGAGATGAAGCCCGGCGCCATCTATACCCGGGAATGGAATATCGACTACTGCTGCAAGAACTACAACATCCCCAAATTTGACGACTGGAAGCAGATGCTGGATGAGGTGAAGCCTGACCTGTGCGTCGTAAACTCCGAAAACTGCTACCATGTTCAGATCACCGAGGAATGCGCCAAGCGCGGCATCGGCGTGAGCATTGAAAAGCCCATGGCGACGACAATGTCGGATGCCATGAAGATGTACCGCATTGTGAAGAAATACGGCACGTTCTACATGGTCAACTGGCCAATCACCTGGAACCCCGGCCTGCAGACGGTCAAGCGCATGGTGGATGACGGCGCTATCGGCAAGGTCATCGAGATCAAGACCCGTATGGGTCACACCGGCCCTCTTGGCCCCGGCGCGAAGCACAAGATCGCGGAGACTTCGGAGCCGATGACCGAGGCGGAGAAGTGCAGTACATGGTGGCACCAGCATGACTGCGGCGGCGGCGCTATGGCGGATTACTGCTGCTATGGCTCGGTCGTCAGCTATTGGATGGCGGGCAAACCGGCTGTTGCCGCAATGGGTATGCGGGTCAATTCCATCCACGCCCTTGCGGACGCTGAGGACAACGCGGCGATGATCGTGCGCTATCCCGACTGCTACGCCGTTCTGGAAGGCACATGGACGACCTATAATCATACCTTCAAGTCTCCGATCGTCTACGGCACCAAGGGCGCTCTGGTCGGCGACTACAAGACCGGCAAGGTGCAGTTCTACCACACCGACGGAACCGTAGAGGATATCGAGAACGATCCGCTGCCCGAGGAACTCAAGGACGTCGCCTGTGCCTATGTCCATCACATGGATACGGATGAGCCGATCCATTACACAGTCCAGCCGGAATTCAATCTGGACGCCATGGCGATTCTGGACGCCGGTATTCGCTCCTCCGACAGCGGAAAGATCGAGCTTGTCAACAATCTGCACTGGCAGATTGGGTGATCGTCTATGGAACGCGGCCTGATTTTTGATATTGAACGCTACTCCACCGCCGATGGCCCGGGGATACGCACCGTGGTTTTCTTCAAGGGGTGCAATCTGCATTGCTACTGGTGTCACAATCCGGAAAGCCTGAAGGTGTTTCCGGAAGTGGACAGGTATGAGCAGGAATGCATTCACTGCGGAAGATGTGTTCAGGTCTGCCCCGAAAAGTGCCATGTGTTTACGGAAACAGGCCGTGTTTTTCATTCGGAGAAGTGCATTCACTGCATGGCCTGCACGGAAGCCTGCCCGGTCGCGGCCCTTCGGCCGATCGGGAAATGGCTTTCCGTGGAGGACTGCATGGCGCAGATTCGGGAGGACGTCGTTTTCTATGGAAAAAGCGGCGGCGGCGTAACATTGTCCGGCGGCGAAGTCCTGATGCAGAAGGCGTTTGCGCAGGCGCTTCTGCAGCGGTGCCATGCGGAAGGAATCCACACCGCCATCGAGTCCAATCTGTGTGTGGATACCGCCGTGCTGGAACAGCTAATCCCGCAGCTGGATCTTGTGATGGCGGATATCAAGAGCATGGATGCCCCGGCGCACATTCGCGGAACGGGGTGCGGCAACGAAAAGACACTGCGCAATATCCGCTGGCTCGACAGCCGGAATGTGCCGCTGATTATCCGCACGCCGGTAATTCCCGGATTCAACGATTCGGAGGATAACATCGCGCAGACGGCGGAATTCTTAAAAAGCCTCTCCAATCTTTCCTATTATGAGCTGCTTTCCTACAATCCGATGGGAAACGACAAACGGAAGCGGCTGGGCTATCCCGTCCCGGAGATCACGGCGCTGCCCGCTGCCCGGATGCGTGAGCTGGCGCGGACAGCGGCGTCCGCGGGAATTCCGGTGTGGCTGAACGGAACACAATATCACAACATAGAGGACTGAGCTATGGGATATACATTTGAAGAACGTTTGAATGCTTTGCGCAGCCGCAAAGAGGAACAGACAAAAGAAAAAATCCGAAGAAACGGATACATGGACGAGGACGACTACGGCTGTGTACCGCCCCCGGAGGACTTTGTGTTCCACCCGGAGTGCAACGATAAGGAGCACGGGACGTTCTACGGCGCGGAGCTGTGGGGCAGGAACTTCCGCCGGTTGATGGAGGCGCACCCTGTGTATGTAGACGCCAATGACGCCCTAGCGGGCAGATGGATGTTCATTTTGCAGCGTATGCGTCCCTTTGAAGGCGTGACTTCCACCAATAACATGGAAATGGCGCCCATTTTTGATTACAGCTGGCTCAAGCCGGTTCAGAACAAGTATGCGCTGGTTCCCGGTATCGGAAAGATGCACCATTTTGGGGGAGACTATCAGATCGGCCTGGACCTTGGCTGGTATGGACTTCTCGACAAGGTGGAGCGGTACAGCCGGGAGAATACGTATGAAGAGGCGCAGGAGCTGTATGCCGCGGAAAAAGATGTTCTGCTGGGCATTATCAACTGGGTCGAGCGCACCATCGAAACCATCGCGCAGATGGAGCGGGAGGAATCCGACCCGGCGGTGAAGAAAAACCTTCGGGAAATGCTGGAAGCCAACCGCCAGATCCTGAAAGGCCCCGCCCGGAATCTGAGAGAGGCATGTCAGTGGATCAGCTGGTACAATATGGCAGAGCGGACCTACTGCCGGGCCGGTGCCGGCTGCCAGCTGGACTGCACTTTGCTTCCGTACTATGAAAAAAGCGTCGCGGAGGGCATGACGGACGACGAGGCCACCTTTATCCTCGCCTGCTTCCTGCTGTGCGACCCCCATTACTATCAGATCGGCGGCCCCGCCGCGGACGGAAGCGACAACACGAACCACCTGTCCTACCTGATACTGGAGGCGGCGCACCAGCTGAAATCCACCGCCAATATCACCATACGCGTATTCGACAATATGGATGAGGGGCTGTTCCGCCGCGGACTGGAGATTTTGTTTGAGGATCGGCTTGCCTATCCCCGTTTCTCCGGCGACAAGGCGCTGGTTTCCGGCTTTATGAAAAACGGATACTCTGCCGAGCTTGCCAGAAGGCGGATCGCGCTGGGGTGCAACTGGATGTCCCTGCCGGGGCTGGAATATACCATGAACGATCTGGTCAAGATCAACATGGCAAAGGTCTTTGAGGTGGCGTTTCAGGAGTATCAGGGAGACGATCTGGCAGAGTTCTATGACGTGTTCCGCAAAGACCTGCTGGAGGCGATCGCCTGCATCAAAGCGGGCATTGACTTCCACCTGAAAAATCAGTACCGCAACGCGCCGGAGCTGCTGCTGAACTTGGTTTCTCATGGCCCCATTGAAAAGGGCCGCGACGCGTCCCATGGAGGCTTGCAGTATTATAACATTGCGATAGACGGCGCGGGCATCGCAACGGTGGCGGATTCCTTCGCGGCTTTGGAGCTGCATTGCTGCGAGAAAAAGGACCTGAGCTGGGATCAGGTGCGCAATGCGATCGCCGTCAATTTTGAAGGCCCTGAAGCTGACGCGGTTCGCCGCATCCTGAAAAATACGCCCATGTATGGCTACGGCGGAACAGAAGCGGACGGCTGGGCTTTGCGGATATCCCGGTTCTTTACGGAGCGTATCTCTCAGGAGCGCACACCGGAGGGACACCTGACGATCCCCGGTCTGTTCTCATGGGCGAATACGGTTCCCTTCGGAAAGCAGGTCGGCGCGACGCCCAATGGACGCAGAGCCGGAGAACCGATCAACCACGGTGCAAATCCGAACAATGGGTTCCGGAAGGACGGCGCATTTACCGCAGCGGCCAAGGCAATCGCCGCTGTCCAGCCCGGATACGGCAATACCGCGCCGTTCCAGCTGGAACTCAATGACACCATCATTGACCGCGAGAATGCCGTTGAGAATGTAGCCGCGGTATTGAAGGGACATTTCGATATGGGCGGCACGCTGGTCAACGTGAACATCGTGGACAAGGACCAGATTCTGGCGGCCAATGAGGACCCCTCCGCGTATCCGAATCTGATCGTGCGCGTTACCGGATTCACGGCGTATTTTTCGGCGCTGAGTCCGGAATTCCGCCAGCTGGTGGTAGACCGCATTATCTCCCTCTGATACTTTTTCCTGATTAAAATCATAATTTTAATCAGGAAGGCATCGCCTGACGGCGCTGCCTGTTTTGTGATTTATTTTGTGAAGTTTTCTCAGTAAAAAACAGGTGCCCAGCACAGCTGTATGGCTGTGCTGGCACTGTCGTATGGGGAAAAGGGGGCTGCAGCGAATATCGAAATGCGCGAAACAGGAATCTTCCGGTTGCCTACCTGATGGCCGCTGTGGTATAATGCCAGAAAATCCGAGTGATTGGGGGAAATCTGAAATGATGAATAACGAAGTTCCGGTTCTCTGGGACGAGGAGTGCCTGAACTCTTCCATATACAAGGACATGTGCAACGGCATTTCCGCAGCGTCAGCGAAAAAACAGATGACCACCAAAGTCTATACCGATTGCGCAAAGCTGATGGAGGACGCTTCCTCGGACAGAACGGTGATCGTGATCGGATATGAGTCCCCCAGACTGCGGGATAATCTTCTGCGGCTGACGGGGAAAAAGAAGCAGGTCATTCTGGCAGGGCTGGACGCGGAACGGTTCGGTTCGGGGATCAGCAGCACAAGCCCCAGCCGCAGGGGAGCCACCGCCATGCTGATCCAGTATCTGGTTGCCTGCAAAAAGGAACGGATCGCGCTGGTGGCCTGCGGCGAGAGCAGTGTCAACGATCTGATGCGCTGTGAAATCCTCAAGGGCTATCTGTACACCAGAGGGTGCCCCAATCCGGATGACGCGATCTTTTTCTACCGTGAGCGTGTGGATGAGAGCTTTGAAGCCTTCTGGGAGAAACGGGAGAATTTTGACGCCGTGATCTGCCCCAACGACTATGTCGCCCTCTGCTTCATCCGCTACTGTGAGGAGCACGGGCTGAGGGTTCCGGAAGATCTGTATGTTGCCGCGTTTTCCAACCGGACGCTGAGCAGATACTGCAAGCCCAGCATCACGTCCATGTCCATCAATTTCGTGGATGTGGGGGAGTGTTCCTACTACGCATGGGAGTTTCTGGAGAATCACAAGATGGAAGACCACCAGATCCACATTACGACGCCCAGCAGCCTGATCGTGCGGGAATCCACGGCCTATGAGATGCACGAAATGGATACGGAAAACGCCATTCTGCTGGATGCGGCGCATCAGGGCGGCCCCTTTTATTCCGAGCCTGTGATCGCAAATGTGATGCATGTAGAAAACTGTCTGACACAATGCGACGCGCTGAATCTGAAAATCATTCAGGGCATTCTGAACGGGGAGAGCTATGATTCGATCGAGGACAGGCTGTTCCTGAGCCGAAGCGCGCTGAACTACAGGCTGAAGAAGATTTTTACCTATGCGCAGACCCAGAACCGGAAAGAGTTTGAAAGCCTGTTCCGGCACTATTTTACAAAAGAAAATAACCTGTGAGGTTGGCCTGAGGAGGAAAAATATGAACGCGGAATACATTCAGGAGCCGGAGCGCACGCTGCCGGTGCGTTACGCGGACTATGACGTCGTTGTGGCGGGCGGCGGCATTGCGGGAATTGCGGCGGCGCTGGCGGCGGCAAGAGCCGGAAAACGGGTACTGCTGCTGGAAAGAATGTTTGCTCTGGGCGGCCTTGCCACGCTGGGGCTTGTGACGATCTATCTGCCCCTGTGTGACGGAAAAGGCCACCAGCTGAGCTTCGGCCTTGCCGAGGAGCTGCTGAAGCTTTCCATCCGGGAAGGCTGGGAGCGGGATTACCCCGATACATGGCTGTCCGGGAGTACAGAGCATGGCCGGCAGCGCTATAAGGTGCGCTACAACGCGCAGGTGTTTGCCGTTCTGGCGGAGCAGCTGCTTGCCGAGGAAAATGTGAAGATCCTTTATGGCACGACGGTCTGTCAGGTTCTGCGCAGCGGCAGCCGGTTGACCCATATCATCGTGGAGAATAAGGACGGCCGTTTCGCGATCCCCGTGCGCAGTGCCGTGGATGCCACCGGCGACGCAGACCTGTTCCATCAGGCCGCGGCGCCGGTCCGTCTGCATGAAACGGGCAATATGCCGGCCGCATGGTTTTATGAAACGGGCGCGGAAGGAAATGTGCTCCATATGGTCGGCACGGCGGATGTCCCTACGGACGAGGAAAATCCCGCGGTTCCGGACCCGGTGGTGGGAGGGCGTATCTCTGGCGTGGATGCGGATGAGATATCCCGCCGTCAGATATCCTGCCATGGGCAGAGCCTTGCCGCGTTTTTGAAAAGCGGCCCTCTGACGGAGCAGCACAGTCTGGCGACATTGGCGTCGATCCCGCAGCTGAGAATGACCCGCTGCATCCGGGGCGCATACGAGATGGACGATACGGAGGCGCACAAGTCCTTTGTCGACAGCATCGGCATGGCCGGAGACTGGCGCAAGTGCGGCCCTGCTTATGAAATTCCGCTGCGCACACTGTATACGGAAGATCTTGTCAACTGCATGGCGGCGGGCAGGATCATCAGCGTGACCGACGCGATGTGGGATATCACCCGCGTGATTCCGGTCTGCGCGGTCACGGGGCAGGCTGCGGGTCTGGCAATGGCCATGACGGATGACGTCACGGCGCTGGATGTGTCCCGCCTGCAAAACGAGCTGGTCAAACAGGGGGTTCTGCTGCATTTGCAGGATGCGGGGCCTGCGGAAAACTGAGCAGGACTGTAACTGAACAATAAATTCCCGCATACCTGGCTGTGTCAGGCATGCGGGCGTTCTTTCGCTACCATTTTGGGCGGGTATTTTTTACCGGAAGATGGCGCCGGGAATATTGCAAATTGCAGGAAAATAGTATATGATGGAGCGGACAGAAAAAGCTGTGCAAATTGATTGCCTGGGGGTATAGAAAGATGACCATTGATGACTTGACGATCGGCCAGTCCGGCGTGATTTCTCAGGTGGGCGGCGAAGGGCCGCTGCGCCTGCGGTTTCTGGATATGGGGCTGATTCCCGGAACAAAAGTAACGCTGCAGAAAATCGCGCCTATGGGCGACCCGATCCAGATCCAGGTGCGGGGCTATGAGCTGACCATCCGCCGGGAGGATGCCCGGAAAATCGCGCTGAAGGAGGGGACGGTATGATTTTCGCACTGGCGGGAAACCAGAACTGCGGCAAAACCACCCTGTTTAACGCTCTTACCGGCTCCAATCAGCATGTGGGCAATTTCCCCGGTGTTACGGTGGATCAGAAGGCGGGCGTAATCAAGGGAACTGACCATCAGGTGGTGGACCTGCCCGGCATTTACTCCATCCGCCCCTATACGCAGGAGGAGATCGTTACCCGGGATTTCATCCTCAAATCCAGACCGGACGCCATTATCAACATTGTGGACGCCACCAACATAGAGCGGAACCTTTATCTGACGCTTCAGCTCCTGACGCTTCAGGTGCCTACGGTGATCGCCCTGAACATGATGGACGAGCTGGTGGGCAACGGCGGCAGTGTGGACGTGCAGAAGATGTCGGAAGCCCTCGGTGTTCCGGTGGTTCCCATTTCCGCGGCGAAAAATCAGGGCATCACCGAGCTGGTGGATACGCTTATCGACACCGCCTCCCGCCGGGTGACCCCCAAGGTGCAGGATTTCTGCCCCGAGGGGCCGGTGCATCGGTGCATCCATGCGGTGTGCCACATCATCGAGGATCATGCCCAGCGCATCAACATCGCCCGCCGCTTCTGCGCCATGAAGCTCATCGAGGGCGAGCAGGACTTTTTCGACGCGCTGGAGCTGAGTCAGAACGAAAAAGAACTGATCGAGCACACCGTCATCGAGATGGAGCATGAGACCGGCCTGGACAGAAATGCCGCGCTGGCGGACATGCGCTATAATTTCATCGAAAAGGTCTGCGGCGAGTGCGTGGTGAAGGCGAAGGAAAGCAGGGAGCACCGGCGCAGTATGCAGATCGACAAGGTGCTGACCCACCGGATTTTTGCCATTCCGCTGTTTATCGCAATTATGGGACTGGTGTTCTTCCTGACCTTCAACGTGGTGGGTGCGTTCCTGTCCAACGTCATGTCCTATGCCATTGACGGTCTGACCCTTCTGGCCGACCGGGCACTGACGGCCTACGGCATCAACCCTGTGGTACATAGTCTGGTTATTGACGGCATTTTCGCCGGTGTGGGCAGCGTGGTGAGCTTTCTGCCCCTGATCGTGACGCTGTTTTTCTTCCTGTCCATTCTGGAGGACAGCGGCTATATGGCCCGGGTGGCCTTTGTCATGGACAAGCTGCTGCGGAAGATCGGCCTTTCCGGAAGGAGCTTCGTGCCCATGCTGGTGGGCTTCGGCTGCTCCGTCCCCGCCATCATGGCGACGAGAACCCTTTCCTCCAACCGGGATCGGAAAATGACCATTCTGCTGACCCCCTTCATGAGCTGCTCGGCGAAAATTCCCATTTACACCCTGTTCGCCGCCGCGTTTTTCCCGGGACATGAGCTGCTCGTGATGCTGGCACTGTATTTCGGCGGCATTCTGGTGGGCATTCTGGTGGCGCTGGTTCTGAAAAATACCGCATTCAAGGGCAATCCCGTTCCCTTTGTAATGGAGCTGCCCAATTACCGCTTCCCCTCGGCAAAATCCGTGGTTCTGCTGATGTGGGAGAAGGCAAAGGATTTCCTGACCCGGGCGTTTACGGTGATCTTTATGGCTACGGTCATCATCTGGTTCATGCAGACCTTCGATACCCGGCTGAACGTGGTGGAAAACAGCGCCGACAGCATTCTCGCCGCGCTTGGGCGGCTGGTATCGCCCATCTTTGCGCCGCTGGGCTTCGGCGATTGGCGGATGGTGACGGCGCTGGTGTCCGGCTTCACCGCGAAGGAAGCGGTGGTCAGCACTTTCGGCGTGATTCTGGGCGTCAGCACGGAACAGCTTGGCATTGCGCTGCACTCCCTGTTTACAACGGCGTCGGCGGCGAGCTTCCTTGCCTTCTGCCTGCTGTACACCCCCTGTGTGGCGGCGGTTTCCACCATTAAGACGGAGCTGAAATCCGGCTGGAAGACGGTGGGGATCGTGTTTGCACAGTGTCTGGTTGCCTGGCTGGCGGCATTCATGGTCTACCATGTGGGGCTGCTGCTGACATGAGCTGGCTGGATTATCTGCTGCTTGCCCTGATCGGCGGGTACTGTGCGTACTTACTGCTGCGCAGAAAGAAAAAAGACGGCTGCTGCGGGGACTGCTCCCGGTGCGGCGGCTGCGGCAGGAAAAGCGAAAAATAAATGACCCGCTGTCATCCGATTTTGGTGGATGACAGCGGGTTTTTGCACTATATTATTGCTTCCTTCGCCGGTTGTATAGCTTGGCAAGGCCTCCCTCGCTGGTTTCCCGGAAGCGGTGATCCAGATTGACGCCGGTCTCCCGCATGGCGCGGCACACCATGTCGTAGCTGATGTTCCGGGAGCCGGTGAGAAAATAGCTCAAATTGCAGGCGTTCATGGCGCGGACTGCGGCGACGGCGTTGCGTTCGATGCAGGGAATCTGCACAAGGCCGCAGATGGGGTCGCAGGTCAGACCCAGATGGTGCTCCATGGCGACCTCTGCGGCGTACTCCACCTGATCCAGATTCTGGTGGTACAGCTCTGCCAGTGCCGCCGCGGCCATGGAGCAGGCGGTGCCGATCTCCGCCTGACAGCCGCACTCCGCCCCGGAGATGGAGGCGTTGGTCTTGGTCAGGTTGCCGATGATGCCGGCGGTGGCAAGCCCCCGGCAAATCTGCGCATCGGTAAAGCCCTTCGTCACCTGGGCGTATTTGAGGACGGCGGGCAGTACGCCGCAGGCGCCGCAGGTAGGGGCGGTGACGATGGTGCCGTTGTCCGCGTTCTGCTCGGCGACGGCGTAGGCATAGGCGGCGATCATCTGAAATTCCTTCATGGCCGGGTTTTCGTCATCGGGGTGCTGCTCGTACAGGTATTTTGCCTTGCGCTGGACGTTCAGGCCGCCGGGAAGCACGCCGGTTTTGGAAAGACCCTCGTCGATGGACTGCTTCATGGTCTGCCAGACGTCCAGAAGGAACACCCAGATCTCCGGCCCTTCGTTCAGCTCCACATAGTCGCTGAGGGTCTGGATGTAGCGCCATTTGCAGAAATCGGCGATCTCCGCGAAGGAATGCTCCACGTAGACTTCTTCGCTCTCGGAATCCGTCTGACCGGGGATGCGGATGTCGCCGCCGCCGATGGATTCCACCCGCAGCCTGTCCGTTTCCGCCCCGTTTTTCAGGGCAATCAGGTCCATGGTGTTGGGGTGGGCGGAGGCGGGGAGCGCCTCGTCGGAGAACACGATCTCCGTGGGGACGGGGGC
>ENA-ORPF01001148-ORPF01001148.1-human-gut-metagenome-genome-assembly--contig:-NODE-1148-length-22912-cov-2.433784_pt1 | contig 22912 bp, 17 predicted proteins | sample MGYA00242140_ERZ509070 | MGnify/ENA primary metagenome ERZ509070 (study PRJEB26280, sample SAMEA2338713) | human gut metagenome | biome: human gut; feature: human-associated habitat; material: faeces... | reverse complement strand
ACTCTTTCTATAACTGGATAATGTTTAACCTGTCCAACTTTTAGGGTGCACTTCACAATTGGGCAGCTTCTTTATTTGCCCTGTAAATTTTCCGGTATGAAACCACTTCCCCTCTTTCGAAACAACGTACGGACTCCTGCAAATCTTCGATAATCCGGGCATATACCCGGTCCAAAGTAGTACGGGTAAATTGGGTATCCTTTTCCTTGTCATGCTCTACGTAAGGGGTCAATTTCAAAGGAACTGCCAAAGTAGTCGCAGCTGTCTCAGGAGCATAGGGAGCAGCATACAAATTGGCCAGAATAAAGAAAAACTGGGCACGCAAGAAATAGGTTTCTCCCATGATCCGGTTTTTTTTCAGTTCATCCCTTTCATTATCCGGCGTAATTTCATCCAACTCATCCAAAATCACATTGGTATAATTGATGCGTGCATACAAATCGTTCCACGTTGTATTATCTGTAAATCCTTGGCTACCATCAGGTTTTTCGGTCACATCCTGTTGCCAGGTATAATAACCATAGGTCATTGCATGCAGGTCATAATATTTATTTCTAGCTGTCCAGGAACCGTCCCCGGAAGCCTGTTCACTCCTCACGCTACTAATATCGTCATCCATAATATTGAACCACGAACAACTCTCCCGGTTAATCAGAGTTGTTGTCGTCGCATTACTCGGAACATACACACTTCCCAACAACACTTCGTCAAAATCCGCCACTGTTTTTGCCCTCACCATATCCTGCGAATACTCCGACAAAAAATTACTGCATCCGCAAAGAAAAAATACTATGATCACATATATATTTTTCATATTCTCTCTATTTTAAAATGATACGTTCAAACCAATCGTATAACTCGGCCGGATAGAAAGTCCGGCATCGGCAAACCCGGCCTGCGAAGGATCCTGTCCTCTCAACTCCTTCGCAGAAATTGTAAAACAATTATGCGTATTGAAACTAATCGACAACTGTGTAAAGGGTGTTTTTCTCAACAACCGGTCATTCAACCGATAAGAAAACGAAAGTGATTGCAGTTTCAGATAGTTCCCACTGACTACTCTCAAATCGGAATCGTCATACATTTGCCACACATTATTAGCAAATGCAGGTACTCCGCTATTGGGACCGACAGCCCGTTGAGGCGCTGAATAATGCAACCGGTAATGTTCGTAATCCGGAGAAGAAGGACTGATAATCGAAGGATAAACCGTATATTTTTCATCCCCGGGCACTTGCCAACGGTCCAGAAACTCTTCCCGGACATTTGCCGCAGCAGAAATCCCGTTTATAATCGGACCGTACATTTCAAACAAACGTACTTTCGATCCCAGGCTATATGAAAAATTCAAAGAAAGACTCCAATTTTTGTAAGTAAACGTATTGTTCAAATCGCCGGAAAATTTCGGATCCCGGGTTCCGCTGTTAACAAGAATCATAGGGACCACCTCATCCAAAGTTTTCCCTTGTAACAAATGCCAGCGATCTTCCCAGTCGTCAAACATCGGAGCCCCGTTTTGAGGGTTCAGGCCCAGGAATTTATACGAATAAAATGTACTGATCGGCTGCCCGCTGACAACGGCTGTCCCGTTCAAATAATCATTAAGATTATAATTCCTGGCATCATCCGTCTGTACTTTATTCAAATTGACCGAATAATAAGTCGACATATACCAGCGGAAATTTTTCGTTTTAACAGGATAACCGTTCAGAGAAATTGAAAATCCCTTATTAGTCATATCCCCGTTATTCATAATATAGGAAGTGATCCCATTGATAGGGGAAACATCAACGTTAGTAAACAAATCCGTTGTTTTTTTATAATAAAAATCCCCTCCGATATTCAGCCGGCCATCAAAAAACCCTAAGTCCCAACCGATATTGGTCTGAGCGGTTTGTTCCCATTTCAGATTCGGATTCGGTAAATTCGCCACTGTCGATATATTCTCTCCGTCATAAATCGGCTGCATCGTCCCTTGCCTGATCAATAAATTCGGAGTTTGTCCATCTACCATATTCCCCTGATGTCCGTATGATAAACGTAACCGGGCTTCTGTCAGCCACCTGGCATTCTTCCCGAGAATATTTTTCAAATTGGCCATTCCCGAGACAGACCAAATCGGTAACAACCTCTCATTGCTCCGACTACCGAATTTATTAGAAGCATCAAAACGACCGTTAACATTCAAGGTAAACAATTCTTTATAGGAATAAGACAATGTCAGATAACCACTGATCTTGTTCGTAAGACCGTTTGTCAATTTTTCATATCCTTCGGCAAGCCATTTTTGATACCCTGGATATTTTTCCAATTCATCCCCTAAACCGATAAACTGTAAACCTCTATCTTTTAAGAAACCCCGGCGTTCTATACTGCTACTGGTATTCTTGGCCGTATTAATCTCATATCCGAATGCGGAAGAAATCAAATGATATTGGTTTGCATCGACATAAGCACTGAAATTATTCTGAAAACGTAAAGTAGCACTTTCAGAAGTACTGTTTGTCGTTTTCAATATACCTCCATAAGGTAGCACACAATTTTCATCATTCTCTATCGGCTCATCTTCGTATTCACCGTTCTTCAGGCGTGCGACATAATTGGTTTTTTCTCCCCACCAGGTATTTTGTTCTGTCGTACTACGGCTATACGAACCTGTCACCTGAATATTCCAGCGCGGTTTCAGGTCATAACGCAAAACCATGGTTGTCATCAACGTATTACCGTCATACGTATTCGAACTGTTTTCAATTTCATTTAAGATATTGTACCGGAATTTATTAGAAGTACCCACGGCATAAGCATCCTGTGTCAAATGATAATAATAACTACCGTCTTCATCATAAGCAGGCAAAGCTCTTGTTGTGTTATAAGCATAATTGATTGCAGAAATTTCAGACGGGACATGATTCTTTTTTTGAATATTGCCATTCACATTCAGATTTACCCTGAATTTCTTTGTAATATTGGCATCCACCTTCATCATCATCGTATACCGGTCTACATAACTGCTATTGGAAACCCCATCATCCTTATTATATCCCAAAGAAGCATAATAGCGTAACTGTTCGGATCCACCCGAAACGCTCAAAGTATGCTTATGGGAATAAGCATCATGAGTCAGTAGTTTAAACCAGTCTGTGTTTACTGTCTCAAAACGTCTTACCTGTTTCATGAATTCATCATAATCGATCAAACCGTTTTGCCAATCATACCAGGCCCCTTCATATCCGACCATTTCCATGTTATTCGGAAATTTATAATGCAGATTGATCAGATCCCGGCTAAACTGTACCCGTTCCTGGGAGTTCATTACTCTGATATTTCTATCCGTATAACGGGGACGGCGTGTAAATTGTGAAGAATGGTTATAACTGATCCTCATTTTTCCGATCTGTCCACGCTTGGTGGTAACCACAATTACTCCGTTAGCGGCTTGTGTTCCGTATATGGCAGTAGCAGAGGCGTCTTTCAAAACATCGATCCGCTCAATATCCTGGGGATTAATTCCGGCTATCGCATTTCCGATAACATTTATATAATCCGGATCATTCAATACTTCGGGTTCGATATCGACAGGATCTGTCAATACAATACCATCCAATACCCACAGCGGTTCACGATTACCTAAAATCGTAGAAGTACCCCTCACACGAATCTTCGGAGTCGCGCCCACCTCTCCGGAATTGCTCATCAACACCAAATCCGGAATACGTCCTTCCAAAGCCTGATCTATACTCGACATCCCTGGGACCAGAATATCCTCAGCCCGCACTGAAGTCACCGAACTGGTCAAATGCCGGCGGTCGATTGTCCCATAACCGGTTTCTACAACATTGACAGCCTCCAATTCATAAATATCCTCTTCCATAACAATCTGAAAAAAATTCTCTCCTTTATAAGGTACAGTCTGTGACTTCATACCGATAAAGGTAAAAAACAAAGAGAATTTTCCGGACGCAGGTTTGGCAATCTCAAATTTACCATTCGCATTCGTCGTGACACCGACCGTCGTCCCATCGATCATTACCGTGACACCCGGTAATGGTACTCCTTGAGTGTCCTTCACTACCCCCTCAATTTTTTCAACCTTTTGCGGCAACGTTTGTTCTCGAGCTTCTTTAATAAGGATCAGATTTCCATCTACCTCATAAGTAAACCCCGTTTCTGACAAACAATAATCTAAAATAGAGTTGACAGAAAGTTCCACTGCATTGATATTTTTAACCCGAATCTGCCCAATGGCATCGGATTCATAAAGGAAACGGTAATTACTTTGTTTTTCCATCAATTGAAAAAGTTCTTTCAAACTTGCTTCTTTCAATTGCAAAGTCAAAGACTGATTCTCAACATTGGCCCAAATATCCCGTGTATTGAGCAATAAAAAACAGAGACAATAAATCATGCATCTGTAAAAGTACAACCTCCGTACTTTTTTCAAAAAATCATTTTTACACATCACTTTCATAAGTATTATCCGATAATTAGTAAACAAACAGAATCATTTGCATCTTTTCACTAAAACACAATTCCCATTAATTTCAAACCGAACAACTTCTAACCGTCCTATCTTATCCAAAAGTACCCGAACATCTTCATAACGGTCGATTTTGCCTGTGAAACGAATATTCTTCAAAGTCTCATTTTCATAAAAAACGTCAATATCATACCACCGTCGCAGTTCATTCATAATGTTTTCCAAACGCTCTTCCTCAAAAGCAACTATCCCCTCCCGCCAAGCAATATAGTTAGCGGTATTTACTGTGGTAACGGTCACCTTTTCATTTGAAATTTGAGCCTGTTCTCCAGGATATAAGGTACAGGAATCCCCATGAACAATTAAAGAAATCTGTCCATTCACCAAGGTTGCTACCGTTGTTTCGTTATCTTTGTAAGCTTTTACATTAAATTCTGTCCCCAGAACTTTTATCTCATAAGCATTAAATTCAACAATAAAAGGTATATCTGCCTTAGCTACCTGAAAATAAGCTTCCCCACTCAATTTTACGCGTCGTTCCTTTCCGGCAAAAGGAACCAGATACTCCAAATTTGATTCCGCATTCACCCATATTTTCGATCTGTCTTCCAATTCTACCAAAAATTCCCCTCCATGCGGAACTTCCAATACATGCAATTCGGACTTTTGGGTCAAGATATCCTGTAAAACATTGTAATTCAAAGTTTTATTCCGTTGTTCTATAATCATTCCCTCATGCCGGATTAATTGTCTCTCCTCCTTTTTACAAATCACAAAAGTTTCTTTGTCACCTGTATGCAATACAGCTTCTGTCTCCCAACCGGCAACGGGCCTCTCCTGTTCAGCCTGGCGATTTATATAATACTTACTTATATACAGAGAAGTCCCTAATAACAAAACAATTACAGCGGCTCTCCAATGCCATGCATATATATTCCTTTTTACATTCTTCCGCTTATGAAACAGTTCCGTATAATTCCGTTCCACATCAACAGGCAATTTCTTTTTCTTTTCCCACATTAACTGAAAAGCAGCATAGTATTGTCGGTTTTGCTCCGACAAATCAAGCCACTCTTTCACTAGACGAGCCTCCTCTTCGGTCAGATCATTCCTTAGTAATTTGACCAATAATTCTCTATCCATAGTGTTACATTATCCGTTCATCAATGAAAGGACAACCGTACACCTAAACACAGTGATAAAAATTATTTATTTTTGAAAAATTTCTTAGATCGATTTTCACTTATGAAATACAAGAAAAGTATAACAGAGAGCCCCATACGTCTCCGTAAATATTTATAAGCTCTTTTCACGTAAGTATTTACCGTATTGACAGAGATTCCACACTCATCCGCAACCTCTCTATATTTTTTCCCTTCAACGACACAAGCAATAAAAATCAAACGGGTTTGCTCAGGTAATTCATTTACAACTCTCCATACCTTATCTATCAACCTCTCGTCATATTCAACTTCCGGTAATTCTGCATACAAATAAGCTTCCATCAGTCAGGACTTATGTTTATCTTCTATCTGAAGATGTTTGATCTTATTCAAACAAATATTCTTAACTTGTACAAAAAGATAAGAATTAAAATTACGAATATTGGAAAAATCAGTTTTCTCCCAAAGTTTTAAAAAGCAATCCTGTACAACATTCTCTGCCGCCTCTCTTTCAAGCAAAAAATATTCGGCAAAATGCACCAATTGCCCAAAATATTTTTCAAAAAGGAAACGGAAAACCTCTTTATCTTTTTTTTGCAGACCTTCAATTACTTCCTCCGAGGAATATTCTTTTATAACTTTCACAACCTATCAATTTAAACAGCAAAACAACTTTAATCGTTCGATTAAATTAGTCGAAATTCTATAAAGTTTACAAAGTGATGGCCCTTACAGGACGTTTGTTAATTGACTATTGACAAATACCAGTTTACTGTAAAACAACATACTTTAGGAAATATTTACATCACATTGATTATCAATCATTCAACATTCAATTTCCCTACTCATTTTCTTTTTTTCAGCTGTTTTTTGATGGAAGTAAAGCTTCCAATCATTGTCAATTGTTACTTGTCATCGGTCAATTATTCCTCTTGTGGAAATCCACAAAAAAAATCGAACGTTTTTCCATCGACATCCAATAGAATAATTCCAATTAAAAATCAGTACAACCGGCATTCTGATCCCAGAGAACACCAAGTTTCTGATCTTGGCAGGTCTTCTGACTTGCTTTATCTCCGGACGTCCTTCCCGTTCATGTAAAAACAGTGGCGTGAGTAATGTCCAAAGACTTTAAAAAGCTTACAGCAGCGGGTCTGTTCAGGATTCACACCTGATTCCCTTTTCACCGCTCCGTTACGAAAATAACGAGCAACACCAAAATCGGTGGCAAAAGTACAAAAAAAGAGAGATGAAAGTTTATTTTAAGGGATTTTTTAAATTATTTTTAATATAAGGCGTAAAAATATACTGGGACAATCTTTACCAGCCGATTATTTCAAAAATACGAGCTTTGACATTTAAGATGCAATCAATTTGATTTATCAGTGCCAAGATACTGATTTACTCTTAAATACTCTTTCCTCTTGCTACCGTCACCAATAGAAAAGGAAAGAGTATAATTGAACAAACACCCGGTTCATTTCCGATTTTTACTTCCGGAGTTTTTCTGTCAATATGGGGACAATTTTATGTACATCTCCAACAATCCCCAAATCTGCTGCATTGAAGATCGGAGCATATTTGTCTTTATTGATAGCAATGATGTATTCTGATTCTTCCATACCGGCAAGGTGCTGAATAGCCCCTGAAATCCCCAGGGCAAAATACAGATCCGGCCGGACCGTCTTTCCGGTTTGCCCCACTTGGCGTTCGTGGGGCATAACCCCGGCATCGACCATTGCCCGCGATGAAGATACTTCGGCATTCAATGTTTCCGCTAAACGCCCCAGCATGGCAAAACCAGCCGTACTGCCGACACCACGCCCACCTGACACCAGCACTTTAGCTTCCGTTATGTCGATCCGGGTTTTCTGTTCTTTCACCGTTTTCAGGATTTTAACTCTGAATTTCGACGGGTCGAAACTGACTTTCATATTTTCAATCGTCCCCCGCCGTGCCGGATCTTTGGGTTTTGTACGCATCACTCCCGGCCGGACAGTAGACATTTGCGGACGATGTTCTTTACAAATGATCGTAGCCATCAGGTTACCACCGAAAGCCGGACGGGTCATCAGCAAATCATTTTCGGGCGAAATGTCCAGGCCTGTACAGTCGGCCGTGAGGCCGGTAGTCAGCCGGGCAGATAATCGGGGCGGGCTGCGCAGCGGGGGCCCAGATCGCGGCCGATAGTCGTGGCTCCGATCAATACGATGGCCGGATGACGTTCACGGATAAATTGGCTGACAGCCTGTGCATAAGGCTCGGTATTGTACTCTGCCAATTCACGTTCGTCCACACACACGACAATGTCGGCACCATAAGCAATCAGCTCCTGAGCCTGGTCTTTCATATCATAACCGAGCAATAAGGCGATCACTTTCTCATTCAAGGTATCGGCAAGTTCCCGGGCTTTACCCAGCAGTTCCAATGCCACTTTTTGTATGATACCTTCGCGTTGTTCTACAAACACGCAGACGTCTTTATATTGGGATTTATCCATTGTATTCAAATTAACAATGAACGGTAAACGGAAGCAGACCTCAGCCAATGACCGGAAAAAAAGTATATGTTCAAGGTATAAAAACTTAAGGTTTACCACAGTCTGTGGTCTGCAATCCGTTGCAACCTGTTCATCAGATTATAAATTTTTCTTTCAATTTCTCTACGATTATATCGGCAGCTTCGGCAGGTTCCACTTCAAACACCTTTCCGGCTGCTTTTGCTCCTTTGGTAAATGATTTCCATACGCGGGTGGGCGATCCTTTCAAGCCTAGTTTTTCTTCTTCTACACTGATATGTTCAAAGCCCCACACTTCAACTTCTTTGTTATAAGCCTCCACAATTCCCCGGACCGACATATAACGGGCTTTATTAGCCGTTGCCAGCACCGTCACCACGCAAGGCGCATCTACCTGTACCAGCTGAAAACCGTCTTCTGTGGACTTCCGGATCGTAAATGTCCTGCTCCCGTCAAATTCCAGGTTTTCAACATAAGTCACCTGAGGTAAATCCAAATGTTCGGCAATCTGTGGTCCTACCTGAGCGGTATCCCCGTCGATGGCTTGCCGGCCGGTGATTACCAGGTCAAAATCCAACACGCGCAAAGCGCCGGCAATCGCATTCGACGTAGCGAGAGTATCGGCACCGGCAAATTTCCGGTCGTTCAAATGAATAGCACGGTCAGCTCCCATAGCAAAAGCCTCACGCAAAATATCATCGGCCTGAGGAGGCCCCATGGTTATTACCGTGACTTCCGCCCCATATTTATCTTTTAATTGTAAAGCCATTTCCAGTCCCCCTTTATCGTCGGGATTCATAATGCTGGGCACCCCATCCCGGATCATCGTCCCCGTAGCGGGGTCCAATTTGATCTCTGTTGTATCCGGCACCTGTTTGATACATACTACTATTTTCATACGTTTATCATTTTTTCATTTATCGATTATCTTTTCTCCACTCTTATTTGAGTAATGCAGCTGCAATCACCATCCGTTGTACTTCAGACGTTCCTTCATAGATTTCTGTAATCTTGGCGTCCCGCATCATTCGTTCCACCGGATATTCACGGGTATAACCGTAGCCTCCATGGAATTGTACTGCTTTGGTCGTCACCTCCATCGCTGTTTCGGCTGCAAACAATTTAGCCTGTGCAGAGTCAGCAGAATAAGGTTGTTTCATATCCTTTTTCCAAGCTGCTTTACGCACCAGCAGACGGGCAGCCTGAATCCTGGTCTGCAAATCGGCCAATTGGAATTGAGTATTCTGAAACTGTCCGATGGACCGTCCGAATTGTTTCCGTTCTTTTACATACTTCACCGTTTCATCCATAGCCCCCTGAGCAATACCCAAGGCCTGTGAAGCGATTCCCATACGTCCGCCGTCGAGTGTTTTCATTGCAATCCTGAAGCCTTCCCCCACTTTTCCCAACAGATTTTCTTTCGGGACGATACAATTTTCAAAAATCAACTCACAGGTTGCAGATCCCCGGATGCCCATTTTTTTCTCTTTTTTACCGATAGAGAATCCCGGAAAATCACGTTCTACGATAAAGGCCGAAATCCCCCGCGTCCCCTGTGCCTTATCGGTCATGGCCATGACAATGTAAACGTGTGCATAAGCAGCATTGGTAATAAAAATTTTGGAGCCGTTGAGCACATAATGCTCCCCTTCCTTCACAGCCATCGTTTGCTGTGCCGAAGCGTCCGTGCCTGCATTCGGTTCGGTCAGTCCGAAAGCTCCGATCCATTCGCCGGAACACAAGCGGGGCAAATATTTACGGCGTTGTTCTTCATTGCCGAACTCATAAATCGGAGAAGCGCACAAAGAAGTGTGTGCAGAAACAATAACCCCTGTAGTAGCACATACCCGTGACAATTCTTCGACAGCCATCGAATAGAGTTGGTTGTTGCCACCTGCCCCGCCATACTCTTTGGGGAATGGGATGCCCATCATTCCCAAAGCAGCCATTTTCTTTACCGTTTCTTCCGGAAAACGTTCTTCCTCGTCGACAGCTGCTGCCAACGGTTTCACTTCTTTTTCTGCAAATTCCCGGATCATTTGCAAGAATAAATTTTCTGTTTTTGATGTTGAAAAATCCATATAAATCGTTATTTATTTTTCCATACGGAATGTGCAATTTTTAACATTAACCGGATTTTGTTCCACTGTTGCTTTTCGGTAAGTTTGTTTCCCTCTTCGGTAGAAGCAAAGCCACACTGGGGACTCAGACAAAGCCGTTCCAGGGGAACATACTGGCTGGCTTCCGCAATGCGGTTTTTCACTTTCTGTTTATCCTCAAGGGCAGCATTTTTGGTTGTAATCAATCCCAAGACTACAGTTTGGTTCTGTATGAAGCGTAAGGGTTCAAAACCTCCCGAACGCTCGTCGTCGAATTCGAGAAAAAAAGCATCCACCGGGAGGTCGAATAAGGTTTCGGCAACCGGCTCATACCCCCCCCACGATGCCCAGGCAGAATGATAATTACCCCGGCAAACGTGCATTGTAATGGTCATTCCTTCCGGTCTTGAATTCAAAGCCATCTCGTTTATCCGGGCAAAAAGGAGAGCCATTTCTTCCGCATTCACCTGTGGATTGCAGCGGAATTTTTCATCACAAAGCATACCCCATGTGCAATCGTCGAATTGGAGATAACGACATCCTGCTGCAGCGAAATCACTGATCACCTGGCGATAGGCCTGTGCTATATCTTCTAATAATCCGTCTATCCGGCCATATACTTTCAGGGTTTCATCCATATTTTCCTCGCGGATCAATTCGGCCAAAAGTTGTGCCGGAGAAGGAATCGTTTGCTTGGGTATCGCCTGGCCAGCCAGTTTCCGGATGAAACGGAAATGAGCGATCATGGGATGATTGTATCCTGTAATTTTCCCGGTCACTTTTACAGATTCCGGTCGGGTTTCCAGATTGTGAAATACATATCCCTGCCCAACTGCCTTTTTCTCTATGCCTCCTAATCCCCAAAAGAAGTCGAGGTGCCACCACGAACGGCGAAATTCCCCATCTGTAATAACCTGTAAGCCGACAACTTTTTGTTCGGCTATTAATTTTTCAATTTCTTCATCCTCGATTTGTTGGAGTGCGGCAGGAGATAATAAGCCTGATTCGAAGTCTTTTCTTGCTTTTTTCAGTCGTTCCGGTCGCAAGAAACTACCGACAATATCCGCCCTAAACGGAAGTTTTACCTGTTCCATTGATTTTAACAGAATTAAGGTAACTCACAGATAAGATAGATTGCATGTAAATGACCACTGCCCTGTACACACCAAGTACAGTTTACCAGTTCATTTATTCTGTCACCTTTCACCCGAAAGCTACGAATTAAACAAAAGTACTCAGGCAGGTCTTCTGACTTGTTCCGATTGTACGCCTTCCCACCGGACATACCGGCAGTGGCTTCCGAATGTACAACCTTTGAATAGAACTTACAGCTACGGGGATAGTCCCTGATTTTCACAGGAGTTCCCATTTTAATCCTGAATCAGTGATGACCGATTCTGAAACCTGATACCGACACAAATATAACGGAATTTATCGAATAAAAAAAAAGTTGGTTATTGTTTTGAAAAATTCAAAAGAAAATTAAAAACACCGGCAGGATGCGTCGGACGGATCCTTCAAATAAAAACAGGCCAGAAGGAAATACGAACACTCTGCCGCCTCCCACATACACCCGCATTTATCCCCGGTGTTTTAACAGTACAGTAATATATATGTGCAGGTGTCCGGCTCTGAATCCGCGAAAGCACAGACGATTGCTTGTATGGCAGGTCTTCTGACTCGCTCCAATCCAGACGCCTTCCCGTCGGAGGTATAAACGACAGTGGCAGAAGTATTGTCCGGACGTTGTAAAGAAGCTCACAGCAGCGGGGCCTGTCCGGGATTTACACCCGGTTCCCTTTTATTTCCTATACCGGATGGACATAGGAAAGCCAATACGCTTCAAAAATAGAGAATAAAATTTATTTTACAAATTTTAAGACAACTTATTTTGAAAACACCGGTAGAAATTTCAGCCCACCGATGCTTATAAACGATTCCTAAAGCGTATAAATAAAAGGCTGGAATCGATCGAAAGATAAGACCATAAAGCAACAAAATCACGCAGACACATTTCAGGTTGCCGACGCAACCACTGGAACGGAAAAACCAAACTATGGCGCAGGTTTTAAGCTTATGTCGATTGGCACATCGGTAAATAAACCACTGACTAACATCAGATATTCGGGAAATTTCACCCCATCACTCCATACCAGTGGAATATGAAGTAATTCTTCAGCCGTACGGCCGAGATCGAAACCGAAAGATTCCAAGGAATGACGGATCAGATGAGGATGACGGCAAGGCTGACCGGTGATACGGGTACACGTATCGTCAGGGCAAAGGTGACAAGTCCCTGCGTAACAAGCCAGACTACCAGGATATTCCGTTTCAAGCCACCGCAACCAAGAATCTAGTTGAAGGCGCACTTCTGTCAACAGGCCGATAACGACCTCTTTCTCTGTTCCCGCAGGAATAGTTGGTACAGAGGATGGATCAGGCACGATCTGAGTGCCTGTTATGCAGATATATTTGTACTTGCCAATCCTTGCAGATATATCGAAATCGTATGGTGGACAAGCCCAGCAACGATCATAACGATTACATCTGCGGCAAAATACAATGAATTTATCTTCATCCCGGTATTTCCGGATATACTCCCCGGCCGGCATAAAAACAGTATGATGTGAAATAGCATAATCCATATCACAAAAGTAATTAATTCCTGGCTGAAAACCGATGGTTCCTGCGGGTACTTTTTTATAGCCGAACAGAGGAATAAAACAGCGACTTCTGAATAGTTACCGGTAAGAAATCGTTGACAAGGCGTTCAAAAACAAAACGTTACTATAATTGGCTTTAGCGTGAAAATGAATTCAACAACATACTCAGATTGCTGATAAACAGCCGTACGGACATTGCCAGCAGGATGATGCCGAAAAATTTACGCAGGACGTAGACACCACTTTTCCCTAAAATGCGTTCCACCAGATAAGCATTGCGGAGTACCAGATAAACCAGAAGCATATTGAGTGAAATGGCCAGGATCAGGTTGGAGAGATGACATTCTGCCCGCAGAGAAAGCGTCGTTGTCAATGTCCCTGCCCCGGCAATCAGAGGAAAGACAACAGGCACAATAGTTACACTCCCGGCAGGTCCATCGTTACGGAAAATTTCTACACTGAAAATCATTTCTACAGCAAGCACCAGCAATACCAATGCTCCGGCTATGGCGAAAGAAGAAATGTCGACATTGAAAAGTTGCAACAGGGCATCCCCTGCAAAAAGGAAAGTAATCATGACTGCATAAGAGATCAGAGCAGCTTTCCCTGCCTGCACCTGTTTTCCTGTTGCATTGAGATTGATGATAATAGGCGTAGAACCTGTGATATCAATCACAGCAAACAACACCATAAAAGCGGTGAATATCTCCTTTATACTCAAATGCAAATCCATCTATATAAACTTTACGAACTATATTTTGGGGTTTACAGGCCGCAGGTCATCCTTATAAATCATGAAACCACTCCGAAATATTTTTTAACAACTGCGGGCACTGCAAACCCGGCCACAATCCCTATTTTCAATCCGCCCAGATCTCTTCATCCGAAGGCACATGGATACGTGCCGACAGCGGAGCAATCCGGGTGATATTTAATAAATGTTTATAAGTAAAATTCTCCGAAATCGAATTATTTCCCCAGCTTCCGCATCCCAATGTATTGGTTACAGGCAGACCGTTCTGAATAGACCCACCGGCAGTGGTTGCACAAGGAGCGTTCACAATCAGACGGGAAACGGACAATTCGGTGCCGGCCTTAATCACATTGGCCTGATCGTTGGAATGAATTCCGGCTGTATGACCGTTACCTTCCATGTTCAGGTTAGTCTTGGCGATCCGTAAGGCTTCTTCAAAATTGTCATATCCGAGGCAACCCATTACCGGAAACATTTTTTCTTTGCAGATACGATCGGCATGTCCGGCTCCGGTTGCTTCAGCTACAATGACACGGATACCTTCAGGCAGATCGATACCGGCAGCACCGGCAATCTTCTTCACCGACTGCCCAACCAAAGCCCGGTTTATTTTTCCTTCCGGGAAGAGTACATTCAGCAAACGCTCTTTCTCTCCGGCAGTAACAAAATAAGCCCCATGTGCAGTAAAGGCCTTGAACACAGCTTCGCGATCGGTTACCGGATAAGTGAAAAATTGTTCTCCGGAACAGATAATACCATTATCAAAAGCACGGCCGGTAATCACCTTTTCAGCTGCTGCCTCCAGATCGATATTACGATCAAGGATCACCTGTACATTACCGGCACCTACACCGAAAGAGGGTTTTCCGGAAGAGTAAGCGGATTTCACCATCGGCATCCCTCCTGTGGCAACAACGACATCGCAGGCTTCCATCAATTCTTTGGTCTTATCGATAGAAGGTTCGTCGATCACCTGGATCAGATCGGCAGGAACCCCGAACGGAGCCACAACGTCCTTGATCAGATTTACAGCCAGAGCCGAGCATCTTTTTGACTGTGGATGCGGAGCTATAATAATGGCATTTTTGGTTTTGAGGGCAAAAATAATCTTCGACATCGGTGTCACAATCGGATTGGTCATCGGCGTGATTCCGGCTACCACACCGATCGGTTTGGCAATTTCGATCAATCCGGTTTTTTCATCCATATCGATGATACCCATGGATTTTTTACCCCTCAGGTTATAATAAACCCCTTTCGATTTATTGCGGTTTTTAGCTACTTTGTGCTCATACACCCCCATGCCGGTTTCGTCTACAGCCAACCGGGCCAATTCTTCGGCATGATCATAAATGACACGGGCAGCTTCGCGGATAACCCGGTCGACCTGATCCTGGTCAAAATGATGTTCGTAAATCTCCTGAGCCTTGCGGGCTTTCACCACCATTTCCTTTATTTCCATAACTTTTTCAGTTTATAATTATAACACAAACTTTAATTGCCGGACAGCTTTCTGTCTTTGTTTCTGCCTGATCAGTCTCAAAGCTCCCGACAAAAAATCCTCCGGATTTTTCTCAACGAAATCCAGGATTTCCTAAACGATTACAATGTAATTCTCAACTTAAAAAATTGATTTAATACAGCACCTTATAAATCTCCCGGATCTCCTCCTCCGACAGCGAGACATAATTATTGGCCAAAAGACGTTGCTGAGTCTGCAACACACTGCTGGTAAAACCCTGAATTTCTTCCGGTTTCATTCCATACACCCGGAGTTTATTCTTCGGAATCAATTTACCCAAAAGCTCATCGAGTACCGGATAGGGATTTTCGTTCACACCCAATTGTACACACAACAAGTCGTTCAGCCGGGCAATATCGCCTGAAGGATTTTTGGCATTATAAAGTTTGAATACTTCGGTGAAAAACTGATAATTCGATTCGCCATGAGGTACATGATAACTACCACCCAACGGATAGGATAAAGCATGTACAGCCCCCACCCCTGTATTTCCAAAAGCTATTCCGGCATAATTACTTGCCATCAGCATATCCCCCAGTCTTTCGAAACGATATTCGGGTCCGTTCGCTGCAATACCCTGAAACACATCGATGATTATTTCGATGGCAGCCCGGCAATACAAACGGGTATAAGGATTGGATTTGGGCGAAACATACGACTCGGTGGCATGTACCAACGCATCGATCGCACTACAGGCATAAAACTTAAAAGGCAGCCCTTTGAGCAACTCCGGTACCAGCACAGCATCGTCGGCCACAATGGCATCGTCGGCCAATCCCATTTTAGTATGTTTGGAGGTAATTTCAGCTATGGATATATTGGTCACCTCGCTTCCGGTTCCACAGGTGGTAGGCAAAATGACCAATTGTTTTTCTTTGACGATCGGAATTTTACGTTCGAAAGCTTCCGTAACGTCTTCCACCCCTTTCAATACAAACAATTTGGAAATATCGATCACCGTTCCGCCACCGACCGCAATCACCCGGTCGAAACCGACTCCTTTCACTTCTTTCAGGATAGTGTTCATCATTTTATCCGATGGTTCTCCTAAACCGAACTTCTCCTGCATAATGAAATGACAAGGGAGATTCAGGGATTTCATAAAAGGTTCATAAAGGAATTCATTGGTAATCACCAAATCGTGCTCCGAGAGCTTGAATTCACGGGCAAAATCGGCAAAATGATCGAATTTGCTCAAACGGGTTTTTAATTTAAATAATTGCATAATACATGATTATAAAACGATGGACGGCCCCGCGACCATAAATCGCCGGGAGTTATCCTCCACCAGTTAATCCTTAAAACGTTTCTGATATTCTTCTTCCAGCATAGGGCGGAAATCGGGATGTGCCACAGCAATCAATGCCCGAGCCCGTTGTTTCAGCGTTTTACCTTTCAACCGGGCGATGCCGTACTCAGTCACCACATAATCGACATCATTGCGTGAAGTAGTAACAGCTGCACCCTGCGCCAAGAAAGGTACAATCCGGGAAGCCTTACCTTTAGCTGCAGTCGAAGGCATAGCCATGATCGATTTACCACCGGCAGACCAGGCTGCCCCCCGGACATAGTCTACCTGTCCTCCGGTTCCGCTGAATTGTTTCAGTCCGATTGTCTCGGAAGCCACCTGCCCCATCAGGTCAACCTCGATGCAGGAATTGATGGAAACCATCTTTTCATTTTGTGCAATGACACGAGGATCGTTGACATAATCTACAGGACGCATTTCTACGCAGGCGTTTTTATCGACGAAATCGTACAAGCGGCGCGTCCCCATCAGGAAAGTGGCAACCAATTTCCCCGGATGCAAGGTCTTTTTACTGCCATTGACCACTCCTGATTCCACCAAATCGATCACTCCGTCGGAAAACATTTCGGTATGGATACCCAGGTCTTTTTTATCTCCCATAAACAGGAGCACGGCATCCGGAATCGCTCCGATCCCCAACTGTAAGGTGGAACCATCCTCGATCAAAGAAGCACAATTACGCCCGATGGCTTTTTCGACATCCGTAATTTTAGGCAGCGGAATTTCGGGCAATGCCAGGTTAGTCGGAATAATATAATCCAACCGGGAGATATGAATTTTGTTATCTCCCTCGACATAGGGCATATTTTCATTCATCTCTGCGATCACCAGTCGCGCCTTTTCTGCTGCCGCTTTAGTATAATCACAAGAGAGTCCGAAACTGCAATTTCCTTCACTATCGGGATAAGACACTTGGATTACCGCCACATCCACAGGATATACCTCATCAAACAGCTGTGGTATTTCATAAAAAAATACAGGAAGAAAATCGGCCTGGTCGTCAGCGACAGCCTGGCGCGAATTTCCCCCGACAAAATTAGTGATGTGGCGGAAATGTCCTTCCGTCCCGGGTGTCAGGTATGAGCCATCGTTCAGCGTAAGCATGTGGTAAATACCGACATCATGCAAGCGTTCTTTTTGTGCGATCATTTCCGCCGGCACAACCTGCGGACAACCGGCAGCATGTCCGAACACAAGATGGTCTCCGTCTTCTATGGCACGGACAGCTTCCTCCACTGTCGCAAACCTGTTTTTATATATTTCTTTCCATTCCATAATCCTCGTTTTGATCACCTTTTTCGGTTTAATAATTTCCGGGCAAAAGCGAGTAAGCCCTCATCTGTTTCGTTGATCAGATACACACGGCCGAGTTTATCTCCAAGCTCACGACGCAAACCTTTCTCTACCACTTGTTCCACCGTAATTTGTGCCGCAGGACAGGCTCCACAGGCTCCGGAAAACACAATTCCGACATCCCGGCCCCGGATTTCCCTGACACTCAAATCCCCGCCATGTTCCAGTAAATGAGGACGGACCCGGTAAAGTACGATCTCCCGGACCCGTTCCTCAAAACTACTACTACTTTCTATCTTTGCTTTCATCCACCTTAGCAATCACTTTAGCCAGTTCTTTCTTCGCAGCCAGATTTCCCTGACGGGAGATCATAATACGCTGTGCCTGAGGTGAACCTGCTCCATGCATAGATTCTGTCCGATATCCAACAGCTGCCGTACCCAAGGTAATATTTTCGATCAGGCGCAGGATACGCATCCGGTTTTCGGTAGAAGTCCCGGTTGCTCCCTGCAAATATTTCTCTACATAAGGACCGATCTTTTCGCTGCGTAAATCCTGCTCGGATGGCATGGTCACCATTAACCCACCGGCAATATCTTCTGCAAGACGGGCAATCTCATAAGGCATACGGGTAATATTCTGTTTGCAGACATTGGCCAACAACAGATTGATCTGATAGTTACCGGCAGGCATCTTTTCACCCTCTGCCGAACAGGCAATACCACAAGCATAAAGCGTCTCGTTCAGATGTATCATTTCGATCAGCTTATCCTTGATGTGGTTGGCTTTGGGCACGCCATTGTAATCGGCGGCAAGGGCAGCTGCACCGATCAATACATCCCCGACTCCGACTTTACACCCTCCGTAAGACTGACGGTGATATCCGGCGAAACGCTCTACCATCATTCCGGCAAATTCATATTCCCGACACATAAACACCCGTTCATTGGGAACAAACACGTTATCGAAAACAACCAGTGCTTCGTGCCCACCATACTGTGCATTTCCGAGGTCCATATCGGCATTTTCCTCCATTTTACGGGTATCACAGGACTGACGGCCGTACACCATAAATACGCCTTCGGCATCTGAGGGGACAGCAAACGAAATGGCATAATCTTTATCCTCTTCTTTCATGGCCACAGTAGGCATGATCAGGTGTTCGTGCGAATTGACAGCCCCGGTCTGATGAGCTTTTGCTCCCCGTACGACAATACCATCCTCCCGCACTTCCACGACATGCATATACATATCCGGATCTTCCTGTCTGGAGGGCGACAAACTACGGTCACCTTTCGGATCGGTCATCGCTCCGTCAACCGTAAGGTCGTTTTCCTGTACAAACTTCATATATTCAGTGAACCGCTTGTGATATTCTGTCCCAAGCTTCTGGTCCATCTCATAGGTGGTAGAGAAAATGGCATTGAAAGCATCCATTCCCACACAACGCTGGAAACAGGCTGCCGTCTTTTGTCCCATCAAACGTTGCATTTTCACTTTATTCACCAAATCTTCCGTGCTTTGGTGGAGATGGCAAAAACGGTTGATCCGCTTGCCGATCAGCGGTGAATAAACAGTCATCAGATCCTGATATTCCGGTTTTTCAGCCAATTCATAAGTTTTGGCTACAGAATTCATAGAAGGACGAATCATCGGGTGGTCGACAGGATTTTCGATCAGCTCACCCATAAAATAAACCTTCAGATTCAATCTGCGGAGGCTTTCAATGTACTCAGCTCTGGTCATCATAATTAGTGGCGTTTTATTGATTAACAATACAATATTTAAAGAATTATTTCTCTAATCAAAAGACACAAAGGACAACTATCGTATGCTATATAACATACGTCTTTCCCTTTACGGAAACGATAGCGCCAGCCTTTTTAAAAAATAAAAAAGCATCCTTTACACATCCTCCCTAAACGAGGTTATGCCTTCGTGTTTTCCAGGACACACCCGTATCCCTTTTCCCAAAATAATTGTGAAAAACAACGCACATACCCATTGTCCTTATTCCCCAGAACAACTGGCAATTATAGGTCAGGCAGGTCTTCTGACTTGTTCCGGATTTTGCGGCCTTCCCTTCTCCCGGAGGAAAAAGTGACCATAAGAATGCAAAACCCTTTTTAAAGAACATACAGCTGAGGGTACAGTACCGGATTCTCACCGGATTCCCTATTCAACTCATTCCTCCGTGTGAGGATGAGTCACCATGACGACGCAAATGTACCTAAATAAATTTATATTCCTACTTTTTTTCTTTAATTTTTAAATAAAATGAGAAAAATAATTGCAGCAATGAAACAAACCTCTCCTAAAAAATCATAAAATAACACCTCCTTCACCCGAACTTCCTTCTCCTCTCTCAACGTCCGATGAAGTAAAAAATCGATTAAAAACAACGGAATGCATAAAAATAATCGACGATCATCCGGACAACAAAGACCCGCCTCTTATAAAAACAAGAAGTTACAAATTTTTACTCACTGATAATCAACAACAAAATAAAGGAAAAGGGAAAGATTTTATTAAAATTTCAACGGATAAAAGATTTTTTATACTTTTGTCCCATTGAAGTTCTTTACAAGATGTGAATCAGATCGCTCAGGTGCCTCATTACGATGGGGAGAATAGGGAACCGTGTGAAAATCACGGACTGTCGCGCAACTGTAATCACCATAAAAGTTCGGCCAATCATGTCCACTGTCAGCATAAGACGGGAAGGACGGCTAAAACGGTGAAAGTCAGGATACCTGCCTCAGCGAATTGACAATGCTTTCGCGGAATAAAGCCAGAGTCAGCCCTTATCAGACCGACACCCGTCCGGGTAAATATACCCCTGCGTATTCTTTATTTTGTGAAAGCTAAGTTTAAGCCATGCTCAACGGTAACAATCGATGATTAACGAGTAATTATCAATCGGCTACACTTACGAATCTTAAAAGAGATTGCCAGAATAATAAAGCAATCAATAGATGTAAACTGACTTAGCATGAGAAAATCGTTTGAAAAATTCCTGGCGAGACAGGAAGCCTTAGCCCGGCAATACGGCGAAGCATATGAAGAAAAACAACACAACCGCGGCAAACTGACAGCCCAGGAACGAATAGAATTTCTTTTTGATGAAGGCACCTTCGAGGAAGTCGATGCTTATTCTCCATCGGCCACCACCTCTTTCGGTAAAACAGTACGTTCCTATGGAGACGGAGTTATTACCGGATTTGGAAATATAAACGGCAGACAGGTATTTGCCTATTCCCAGGACTTCAATGTTCAGGGAGGATCATTGGGTTCTGTACACGCTGCCAAAATTATAAAAGTACAGGATATGGCCCTGAAAACAGGTTCTCCTGTTGTAGGCCTGATCGATTCGGGAGGAGCCGAGAGCATCGCCGACGGCGCGCAACTGCTCGAGTGGTTCGACCGCCTGTACCGCGATCCCGCGGCGACGCAACGTGCCGGCGAGGCATGCAGGACGTATGTCGAGTCTCATCGCGGAGCGACTCGGCGGATCGTGGACGAAATTTGCAGATAACGAATTATTGAGCTATATTTGCCCGTCCGGCCGGTCCGGAGGCGGATTGACCCATGGTGTAATGGTAACACAGCAGATTTTGGTTCTGTCGTTCCAAGTTCGAGTCTTGGTGGGTCAACAAGTATCCCTGACAATCCGCGGGTTGTCAGGGATACGTGCTTGAGAATAGTAACGAAAGAAAATTTTCCGTTTCGGGCGAGTCCGCCGATGGTCAGTCCCCGCGCGGTATATTTTCGTCTCGAAATATTATGCATCCTGAATTTTGGTGTTCCGGCCTTGGTATGGACAATGTTCGTCCGTATATTTGTCATATATATACTGGTATCAGATTGTATATGGAGTGCAGCTGTCCGCCGGATTCGACCGGATGAGTTTCTCTTTTTGAAGTCGTGCGCCAGGCTTTCGTTGTTCCTGCGCGGTTTGCCGGAGGCGGAAAACGGAACCGGTGGGCCCGACGAATCGAACGGGATTCAACGAACCTTGAAATACGTCTGAAACGATGAAAAGAACCTTTTCTTTTTGGAGACCGGCGGTGTTTGCGCTGGTTTTTTCCGCTGTCGCCGCGTGTTCCGGTCCGCGGGATCACGCGCAGATTCTGATGCCGCGGCTGAGCGTGCCTTGGAGTGAGTCGGTGCGGATTCTGGGCGATTCCGTACCCGGAAAGACTTTTTACAGTGACTTCCTGATGATCCGGGACAAGATGACGCCCGCCCGCTGGCATGCCGTGGGCATTCATAAAAGCATGAACACGTTGTACCATGCTGTAGCCGATTCGCTGTTCGGCGAATGGAAGTTGCAACCCGATATCGTCAGCACCGATTCGGTCGTCCGCATGTGGGCTCCGTTCGCCATTTGGTCGCCTCGGGGCGACTCGGCTTATATGTACTATCATCACGGGTTGGGGCCCGACGGAGGCGATATGTGGAACAGCATGCGTGTTTTGGCTGCGGCCGGTCCCGATCTGGATCGGTGGACGAAGTACGATGTGTACGCGGAACAGGAGGCTGCACCCGGCGTTCGCAACATAGTCTTTACCGGGCCGGTGCCGCGCGACGCCTGTATTTTTTTCGACGAGTCGCTGGATAAGTATATCATGTATTACGCCGACGACGCGCCGCGAGCTATACAGGCCCGCACGTCGGACGATGCGGTACATTGGTCCGAGCCCGTACCGGTGATGGGGATACCCGATCCGCAGGAGGCTTTCGTGACGCCCGAGTCGCCTTTCGTGATTCGTCGTGACGGGCTGTACTACCTGTTCGTTTCGGGTTTTGACTATGCCCGGGCGGCGCTGTACGTTTCGGGAGATCCGTTCGATTTCGGCGATCCGATAGCGAACAAGGTGGGTGAGATCAACGGACACGCCCCTGAGATCGTCAAGGAGAACGGACACTATTACATCGCTTGTGCTCATATTGCATCGGAGCCCGGAATGGCACCGGGAGCGGCGGACTTGTGGGGTACCTATCTGCAGGAGTTGGTTTGGAGTCCGGCCACCGAAGCCGAATCGGCCAAGATTTTCCGTAAGGACAGAAAATAGGGTACGGATTCGGGAAAATACGCCGAGGGCGGTCCGACA
>ENA-ORPF01001136-ORPF01001136.1-human-gut-metagenome-genome-assembly--contig:-NODE-1136-length-23081-cov-3.183315_pt1 | contig 23081 bp, 22 predicted proteins | sample MGYA00242140_ERZ509070 | MGnify/ENA primary metagenome ERZ509070 (study PRJEB26280, sample SAMEA2338713) | human gut metagenome | biome: human gut; feature: human-associated habitat; material: faeces... | reverse complement strand
CACCATCTGATCCACCTCGGCTTCGCAGTTGCCGCGTACGCAAAGAATTTTTTCGCTCCGCCCGGCAAGCAGGGCGGCCACGCGCTTGGGGTCATAACCATCGGGCAGGTCGTTGCGCGGGCCGTGATAGAGCAGATCACCCAGCAGAATCAGCCGGTCCGCCCCGGAACGGTCAAAAAGCGAAAGCATTTCTTCCGTGTAAAGCGCACTGCCGTGCAGATCGGAAGCAATCAGATATTTCATTTTCACACCTCCGGGTTGCTTTCATCTCATTATAACATACTTTTAATAAAAATGCTATACTTTTATAGAGATTCCCACAAAAAAACGCGAAAGGAGAGAATTCCCGTTTTTCCGGATTTTTGGGCGGCTTTTTGTTTGAAAGCAAATACTAAAAAAAGGCACCGGGTTGCCGGTGCCTTTCAAATTACCCCCGAAACGGGTTTACTTTTCGCCTTTGTCTGTTGTTTCGTCTACGATTTCGCAGTTTGCCGCGTTTTCGGCCATGCTGCGCAGGGCGTTCTGCGCGCCTTGTTTGGATTTATAGCCTTCTTCGCATATGGCAATCATTTCGCCGTTTTCGGCGATCAGGCGGAAGCGGTAAAGCCCCGCTTTGTCCAGATACAGTTCAAATTTGGGGCAGGGAGATTCGCTCGGCGTCTGCAGCGTGGTATCGGCAATGCGCTTTTGCTCCAGACAACGGCCGGCCACCCGCGAAATACTGTCCAGCACCGCTTTGGCCGAATTTTTGCTTTTGTAAACGCCGGATGCGTTGCAAAGTTTGACCTGATTGGCGGCGTAAAGTGAAAAATTATACCCCGTCGCCGTTTTGTAGATGACAAATTTCCCCATAATAAACCCTCCTTTATATATATTCGGCAATTTTATTATAACGCAAAAAAATCCGATGTCAACCGAAAATTCATGTTTTTGCATAAAAAAGATTGAAAAATATCGCTTTTTATGTTTTAAATCGCGGGAAACACGATGAATAACAAATCAATATGCGAAGAAACAACAAAAAGGGTAAACTGCCATAAAATCGGCAATTTCCCCCTGTTTTGCATAGAAAAAGACACACGCGACGGAGTTTTATACGCTCCTTTTGCGTGTGTCTTTTTGTCAATGCCGAACGAAAAGGAGCGTCTTTTTAAGACGAAAGTAGGGCAGGCGTCCACGGGGATTTGAACCGTGATAAATTTTTCTTAAAAATCTCACGAATCGTAGCATTTTTCACTGGATATCTTCTCAAAACAATGGTATTATGCTGAATTGCAAAAGGAGGCGGAAAGTACTATGGGGCAAGAAGATTTGCAACTACTTATAAAAGGAATCGTGTTCTCTCTGCGACAACAAAAATTGCTGACGAAGGCAGAGTCCGAATTTGTATTGAAAATTATTGAACGAAAGTACCCACGGCCAAGAATTACGAGGGAAGACAATGAGTAGTGAAAAAGACTATTCGGTATTGCCTGAGGTAACCATAATCCAAGAATCGGCGAAAATAGAATCGGAGGAGCATAAGCCGAAAAAACTTCGAGTTTGCGCCTATGCGCGGGTTTCAACGGAAAAAGAGGAGCAAGAATACAGTTTCGAAAATCAAAGAGACTACTACATGGATTATATCTCGAAACGATCCGATTGGGAGTTTGTCGGTATATATTCTGACTTCGGGTTGAGTGGGAAAAACAAAAAGCGTCCACAGTTTATCAAAATGATAGATGATTGCCATGCTGGGAAAATAGACAGAATCATTACAAAATCTATAAGTAGGTTCGCGCGTAACACAATTGATTGCATTCAAACTGTTAGAGATTTAAGGGAAAAAGGTATCGGCGTATATTTTGAGAGAGAAGGGATTGATTCGCTTTCTCCGCAGAGTGCTCTCGTCTTATCAATTATGGCAATAGTAGCCGAGGAAGAGAGCAGAAGCATTTCCAACAACATCAAATGGGCTATTCAAAAACAGTTTGCTCAAGGCCATTATTTAATACATACAAAACACTTTCTCGGCTATTCAAGAGAAGAAGATAACCGAATTATTATAATTCCCAAACAGGCTTTGGCTGTACGGAGTATATACCAGTTATACTTGGACGGAAAAAGCATTCACCAAATTGCCTTGGAAATGGAACTAAGGGAGATAGAATCGCCGGAGGGAAATAAAAACTGGGGAGATAGCACAATTTTATCTATATTAAAGAACGAGAAGTATAAGGGCGATTGCTTGTTGCAAAAAACTTATTCCCCGGATTTCTTGGCTTCCAAACGATATAAAAACACAGGACAACTTCGCAGTTATTACGTAAAAAGTCACCATGCGCCAATTATATCATCAGCAATGTTTGATGAGGTTCAAAATGAGATGCAACGTAGAAAAGACTTGCGAACTGGTTCGAAAGCGTATCCAAGTAAATATAGCGGGAAGAGTTGCTTAAGCGGATTGCTTATATGCGGACAGTGTGGTGGTGTAATGCGTCGACATGTTCAATACCGTAAAGGTGGTGGCATCGGATATTGGGTTTGCCAAAGACATGACCAAGGCAGTTGTTCTATGATGCAAATAAAAGAAAAAGTGATAATCGATGGGCTTCAAATGGTTATACGACAGATATTGTTTCAAAAAGAGCCGTTGTACACAGAGATGACGGATACGATTATCAATTCTGCAAGGAAAGCACACAAGAGTAGCATAAAAAGTGTAAATGCAAAAATCAAAAGGGTTCAAAGACAAATACAACAAATAAAAGACGATTATATAGAAGATGCGATTACGTATGAGGAATATTGCCACTTATCTCGTCAATTTATACATACTGAGCCATTCCTTGAATTGGAAAGAGAGGAAATGATACAAGAAAATAAATGTCTTGCACCAATTGAGCAACGAATAGAAGAAATATCTCAAAGGTTGAAGTTGCAAACGCTGTATGAACACTTCAACGAAGACTTAGTGCGTTATATCGTGGACGAAATAGAACTTGTAACAAATAAGTTGGCAATATGTCGATTGTCGAATGGTAGCGAGTACTATATGTTCTTGGATACTTGGGCCAAGGGAACGAAACGGATAAAGGAAGAATAATGATACATTGGCAGATATTCGAGTCCTATAAGTGGAGCCAAGTGTGATGGTCTATAAGTCTTTTCTTATAGACCATCATTTTTGCATTTTTAGGGGCATTTTCGCCCATTTTTGAGCAATTTCATAGCAAATCGTCAGACCGAGTAACGGAGAACCCGTTGCCCGGTCTTTTTTTATGTCTAAAAAAAGCGTGATTTCACACTTGAAGTCTGTCGGACGATAAGCACCGTCCAGCAGGACTTGAATATCAAAACTGAATTAAAAAATCTTATTTATAGCATCTTGGGGCGCGTATCCCATAGCAAAATACTGGGCGAAAGTTTATTATATATGTAGGCTCGGATAGGAGGCCTATTCGCTCGTACCGATAAGGCAAATAATGGGCGAAAGGGAGGTGAGAAAATGATACAACGAAGAGACAAAAAGAGGACAGCCTCTGCCAAGCGGATACAAGCGGCATTCTTGGAAGAGAACCATATAGACATCGAAGAGATACCGCCAAAGGAAGAGTATGTCAGGGATACAGTAAACAAGCAATTGCGTGTCTGTGCCTATTGCCGAGTAAGCACCGACGACGAGTAAACATAAGGGAAACAATCAAACGGCAAGTTCGTAAATATATTGCTATAAAAACAACGTAATATAATGCTTTAAGTAAAAGAGATTGCAATTAAAAAGACAGGCAGTCTCTTTTTGCTTTGAAAATATCGTAAGCGTTTATATGAGGTCCGTATATTGCGGCTTAAGCATAGAAAAGGCAGAATGAAATGGTTAAATTGGTCTAAAAACACTACTTTTTAGTTGTTTACAAAATTTTTTTGTTTTATTGGATATAAATTAGACTATTTTAGACAAAATGTATTGACATTATGTTTTTAATATAGTATAATAATGTCAAACGGATAAGAAGGTGCCAAAAATGACAACGAAATTATTTGAAAGACTCGTTACGAAATTTTCTATTAAGGTTACGGATTTAATTAAATATCTCGAAATATCCAAAGCGACGATTTACAATTATCGGAATCTTGAAAACTTTTCGGATATCCCTAAAGATAAGCAATATAAAATCTTCTATCTTTTCGGGAAGGAAAGCGAAGATGAATTGGAATTGGTTCTCGATGAGTCCGATCCCGATATTCTCGCTCAATACGTTAACAGAATTTCGAGTATTCTGAAAGACAGTATTCAGGATAAAAAGCAGTCGCTTTCTTCTGTGGAAAATCTGACAAACGAACTTGAAAGATTACAAAGCGAAAACGATGCGTTAAAACAGCAATTAACTGCGGGGCAAGCATTGAACGGACTCGATCCGTTTACGAAAAGCGTTATACTCGATAAGGTCGGTGGGATTATAGACGGTATGTCGCCTGCGGAAATAAAGGAATTTTTGGATTATATAGATATATTCGATAAGTATCGTAAGTTTACGAAGGGGGAGTAAAATGGCTTACTTATATCTGAATTTCTTGGATAATTTGGATAAAGGTTTAGGTGATAAGGCTTGGGGGAGAAACGACTTTTTCACGCAATCGTTAAACGAGCAATACGAAGCGCTGAAAAGAAAACTCGGCGGGGATGCGCCCGACACTCTTCAAGAATTTATCGGATACACGTTTCCGTCTACGCCTAAATATTACAACGTATCTTTGCCTTCGTTTGACAGAGTGATGGACGAAAATAAGCGTGGGAATAAGATTTTGCGTAATATCGTAATTCGTCCCGAAGTGGACGGATATTCTCGCTACGTTCTGCCCGAAACATACGATTTTATGGTAATCGGCGACGTTACATTTGGGAACGTTACGGAAATATCCGTAAAAGGGATAGATTTGATAGACAGACGAACGGTAAAATACGGTGAAAAACGAGTTTTTTGTTCGTCACTTTGTGCGTTTGCAAAGAAGGAAATATATAGCAGAAATACCGGAAATACGTTTTCGGTTCCTGATTACGGTAACGGCGAATTGCACGATTCTGTTCTTACAAACGACTTTGTAAATGAAATAGCCACCAAACTATTTCCTGTTCCGAATCCCGCCGAGGCGATTGGCATTTTTAATCAATGGTTGCGATATATCGATTTTCGCAGATACTATTTAGGAAAACAATCCGAGCGTTGCGAAGAAATTACGGACGTTCACGTATGCGACGCATATATGGTAACGAAAGAATCCTATCGCAGAAACGAAGAGGCTTTTTCGGGACTTCTTTTGGACGGAGTTAAAGATTTCGGCAAAAGCGAGCAAATAATATTATCGAAAGAAGTGGCGGGCGCCGACGGTTTTCCGCTGATTTGCGTTGCGATAGAAAAGAACAGAAAGGAAATATTGTCCGAAACGGTTGGCAGAAACGGAAAAGGAAAACCGAAGTTCGAGGTTAACCTGAACCGATATACTCGGGACGCTATGGGATTGTCGCCGTATCAGCCGAAATCGGACGATAAAGGTAATATCAGAAGTATCAAATCGTATCTTCTCGGCGAACGATATTTATTCACATACATAGATATAGAGCCTGATTTATCTGCTCTCGACAAGAAATACGAAAAAGACTTGACTGCCAAATTTGGAGAAATAAACAGCAAATATAATAGTATAATTCTTGCCGAGATTAACCGTTATATGACAGACGTTTCTGCTAAAACGCAAGAAAAATTTAATTCGCAACTTATTGAATACAAAACAGAGCTTGACGATAGACTTGATTCCGACGTTACAAATAATTCTGATAAAGACGTATACAAGACATACCAAAGCGAAATAGCTCGTCTTCTCTCACCGATTGAAACCGAAAGAAAGAAACTGCTTAGCTCAATTCGTGCTGAAATAGACCAAATCAGACATTCTAAACCGTCTACTATCGAAAAAGACGAACAGATCAATGCTTTGAGCAGTAATGAATCGGCATTAAATGACGAATACGATAAGCGTATAGAAAGAGCGAAGTCACAGGTATCTTTGCGCGACTTTTATATTCGTCGCAATACGGCACTTATCGAGAAAAAACAAAAGAGTTTGGCAATACGTTGTCAGGAAGAACTGGATAAACTTAAAAAGGAAAAGAAAAATCAATTAGAATTTCAATATGCAGAGGGTATCGATTCCGAGAAAACCGAAATAAAAAACGTTTTACTTCAAAAATTAAACGAAGATAAGGCTGATAAAATCGAGAACGAAACGATACGCCGATATCAGATTTATTTCCGTCCGCAAGATATCACAGACAAAGTAAAAGAAATCGAAAAGCAAATCGAGGAAATTGCGCCGAGGTATCTTACTTATGATAATCGTGCGGAAAAAGCAAAAATAGACAGACAAGAAAAGGCGTTGACTTCTATTTTGGGCGGGTACGTTAAGAATCCGTTCTTACCGACGTATCTTTTTTCGCCCGAAACGCTTGCGCAGTCTTCCGTAGAAGAGATCAAAGATCCCGAGTGGTGTCTTGAAAGTTTGAACGACAGACAAAAACTTGCCGTAAAACGCGCGCTTCAAAGCGAAAGTATATTTTTGTTGCAAGGTCCTCCGGGAACGGGAAAAACACAGGTTATAGCCGAGATTACGGCGCAACTGACGAAACGCGGTAAGAAAGTTTTAATATCTTCCGAAACACATAAGGCAATCGATAACGTATTTGACAGATTGCCTAAAATCCCCGAAATACGTCCGCTTCGTCTTATTCCGTCGCAAAACGGTAAAGAAACGAATTACAGTCCCGAAAGGCTTGTAGACAATTTCTATCTCAATATTTGCGGAAACCTTGAAAAGCAAGTAGCAAGATACGACAATTACAAAGAGACGAGAGAAGAATTCGATTCGACGATGAAATCTCTTCGCCTCGATTACGATCGCCTTTTGAAATTGCAACGGGAGAATGCAGATACGGAAAGAAAGCGGAACAATTTGCTTTCAGAAATAAACCGTTTAACCGGAGAAAACGAAGTTTTAAGAGAAAAACTTCTTGCCGCAAAAGAAGATACCGAAAAGTATACGAGAACGCTTAAATACGTCGAATCGTATCGTTTTTCGGGCGAAGGCGCAGATAGCAACGTATTGGATAAATACGCCGAACAAGTAGAACGCCTGTTAAAGTGCTTTGCTTGTTTTGAAGAGGTAACGCTCGATAAGGTTGCCGAGCTTGTTAATGCCGATATTCAGGCAATAAACAAAGAATTAGAGCGTTTTTTGAGCGAAGACGCGATTGTGGAGTTAAAAAATCGCCAGCGTGCTTTGCGAAACGTTTTGAGCGGTTTGCGAGATCCCGATACGGACGAAGCACCGAATGAAGGAGATTTTAATTACGAAGAGTATAAAAAGAATCAAAGCGAGTTGATTGCCGTAGGCAAAAAGATTAAAGAATACGAAAATAATTCGGAGTTCGATATTGCCGGAAGCGTGATTTACTCTCTCGTCCCCGGTATTACGGGTGCAAAAGAAATATTGAAGCAATTGCCTTCCGAACTTGCGCAGTTCAAGGCAAAACTTGCCGATATTGTAAACACACAGAGAAATATAATCGAATTCAAAATCAATGGCGATATAGACAACGAAAACGCTATATCCGATAAAATAAACGAACTAAAAATCCAAATAAGCGAGAAAAAACGTTTATACGAAAAACTCGGAGAAAATCCCGATATTGAAGAATACGGTGAGTTGAATTCCGTACTAAAACAAAAGATTATGAGATTTTTCCGCGATTTCGGAATTGTCAGGGAATACGATTCGGACAATCTTGAAACGGCTTTCGACATTATCAGCGACGAGTGGAATAAACTCGAAACCGAGTATAATGCTTCGTCTTCCGAAAACAAAATAAAAATTCCGATGTATAAGGATATCGTAAAATACTTGTCGCAGGAAGATATCTTAGAGGAAGATAGAGCCGCATATACGAGAGAACTTTACAATTCGGCAAACGTTTTCGGTATTACCTGCACAAGCCGCGACAGATTCACGCCGTCGCAACTTGCCGAACTCGGTAAATACGGAATCGAATCGGTAGATATCAGAACGCAAGGCATAGACGTTGTAATCGTGGACGAAGTGTCAAAGTCGTCTTTTCTCGATTTGCTGATACCTATTTTATACGGCAAGACGGTTATTCTCGTCGGCGACCATCGTCAACTTCCGCCTATGTACGATTTGCGACATATGCGGGGAGATGATTTCGACGGACTCGACGAAGAAAAAATCACAAAGGAAATCAACGACGGATATACAAAGTTATATGAAGAATGTTTCTTCAAAACGCTGTATGAGAAAGTTCCGAGCGATTTCAGAGTAATGCTTAATAAGCAATACCGTTGCCACAGCCACATTATGGAAGTGTTCAATCATTTCTATGGCGGTAATGGTAAAGGTCTTGTTGTAGGAAAAAAACAACAAGACGACGAAAAAGAGCATAATCTTACCGTAAAAATCAACGGAAATACCGTTATCGATCCCAAACGGCACATATATTTTGTGGATTGCGACCAAAAAGAATCGAGCGCATTCGAAGGCAGTACGTCCAAAATCAACGAGCAGGAAGCGCAGGTTGCGATAACGCTATTAAAGGAACTCGACAAAGCGGCGAAAGTGCTTGTTTCCGAGCATAAAATTATCGTTGATCCGTCAAGGAAAATCGACGAAAGACCGAGCGCGGGTATTATTTGTACATATGGCGATCAGGCGGGACTAATAAAAAAGAAACGTAAAGGCTATCAATTTACGGGCTTTTCGGGTAAACCGGACGAAAAACTTGTTATCAGTACCGTTGACGATTTCCAAGGCGATGAAAGGGATATCATTATCGTTTCGATGGTAAGAAATCCGAGCGGCGCGAGGTATGATGCGGAATTTGTTAAAAAATTCGAGCGTATCAACGTTGCCTTATCAAGGGCGAGAAAACTTTTGATTATTGTCGGCTCGAAAAAGTTTTTATCGGAAGCGGGCATAATCGACCTTCCCGATCTCGAAGGCGATCACAGTCGCGATAAAATCAACTTCCCCGTATACAGAGAAATTATCGACACGATAAACTTCCGCGGAAGAATACTTACGGCGAAAGATATTTTAGGAGAGTAAAATGGAAGAGAAAAGTTTGTTAAAATTCACTACGGCTATTCCGTTTCCGCTACTTGTCTATAAAGTAAACGTGCGATATAACGAGGTAAGGAAGGCGTCGGGCGTTGCATATATTTTACTCGACGTAATCGAAAAAACTGCGGGTTCGGAAGACAAAATATGCGACGTGCTTCTTAAATTCGGTATTCCGAGAGATTTGCACTATATTTTCGGAAAAGAAATTTCAAATCTTATCGGTACCGAAATACTCTCTTACGACTACGATCCGTCGCATTTTATGAATCCGAAATACTTTTCGGAAATCAGAGTAAAAGACGTTTCGCTTACCGCGAAAGGCAGAAAAATGTTCCGTGAAGGCGCGATTCCCACAGGCGAAGAAAAAGTAAAGACGAAAGATATTTTTTATAGCCCCGTAACGCGGAAATTCGACGTGAGTTATTCGCTTCCTTATACCTCTCTCGATTCGTCTGTTCTTTACGAAGATATCGAAAGGTTTTTAGGGAAAACAATAGACATAAGCGGACTTAAAGATTATATCGAAGCGAATCCGACAAAAGTAGGGCTAAAAGCCGAAGAACGCGTTGTCGAAGTTGAAATACCTGAGGTCGGAGAAGAAAAACAAGTCAGAAAAGAGGACGGAACGCAAGTTATAATAAACAAAAGCGGCGTTGTATTTTCGTTTGAAACGTCGGACGAAACCGCATATTTTGACAAGTGGTATTCATCCGCATTTATGACGAAATGTTTGCTTGCCAAAGAAAAGTATAAGTTTGTGGACGCGCTTAAAAATGCGGTAGACGTGCCGACGGTGTTACTTTCCGAGCTTACCGATATCGTGGGCGCATATATCCCGAACGACGTATCCAAGCAGGCGAAACGACCTTGTAAAATTTTTATCGACGGCGGCAGACTTGCAACCGACAGAACGGATAACGTTTTAAGAACGGATAAAGATTTTTCGATAAAGATACTTGGCGAAATAGGCGGGAATGCCGAGTTTGCTTTGCTCGATACTTCCGCGCTTCACTACTATTCCGCCGTAAACGTAAAAATGCCTTGCAACCAGCTTGGCGATACGTTTGAAATGCAGTTGCTTACCGAAAGCGTTTTAGACGAAATGCGCTATAAAGAAACGGTAGAAGAAATTTTTGAGTATTACGTACAAAAAGATTTTGCCGACGACGTTGCAAAAGTGGTTTTGTTTACGGTTGCCGCATTGAAAGATTCTTCGTATTTTGATAAAACCATCAAGGCGTTGTTTAAAAATGCGAAAATCGTTGACGATAAGATAGAAATTATATTAAAACTGAATAACGCCTTTTCTAAGAATGCCGAGTGGCAAAAATATTTCGTTTCGGCGGCGAAAGAATTGTTTGAAGAAAGCGCAAGCGAGATAAAAATCGATAATGCGATTTATAAATCGTCGGTGTTGAATCCGCTCAGAAAAGCACTCGGGATGAACGATTTCGACTACGTTTCCGCCTTTGCGAAAGAAATGAAAAAAACGGAAGACGACGACATTGTTTACGAAGCACTTTTAAGCGCAGGTTTTACCGTTGACGCCGTTTTAAGCGTTGTGAACGTGGTGGCAAATTTTGCCGAGAAAGTTGTAAATAACGAAGAAATATACTCGGATTCCGATCTCGGGAACGCTTTTAATAACGTTAAACGGAATTTGTGGAAACTGAACGATATGCTCGGGATAGAGAGCCTTTCGGAGTATACGCTTAAAGACGATTATAACGAAGACGAATTTTTTAATGCTTACGCCACGCTTAATTCTGAGTTGAAATCGGTGGCAAAATACGAGAAATACGCGCCTAAATCCTATGCTGTAATCAGAAAGTTTATAGAGATTTACGAGCCGATTCACGATTTGTTGTCTATTGAGCGCAGCGCATCTTCTCATCCCGAAAAAATTACGAAAAAATACATTGACGAGCAGATTGCACGCGGAAAATATAAAGACGTAATTTGCGATTTATTCGTAAAACTGCAATACGATTTAAGAGATATGCTTAATACCGAACCTATGACGTCTGCACACGATTTACTCGTTATGGCAAAAGATGAAGGCATTCTCGACGGCAAGCAGGAATCCGCATTACATAAACTTCGTATGTGCAGAAACGGATTGCAACATCCGGAAAAGTCGCAAACACGTTTCGATAAAGAAACGATTGAAAATTGGCGCGATATAGTATTTGCGATAAAGGGGGAACGAAAATGAGTCATCAGGTACAAATAGACTACGAGGCGATAGCGATAAGATGCGAAAGCATTTGCGAAGTTGCTGAAAAGCAGATCGCCGAACTAGACCAGATACTTTCGGACATAGAAAACGGCTCGCAAAGCTTACACAATAGTCGGACGGCGGCATTACAACAATTGATTGTAGAAGAACGAGATTCTCTCGTTAGAAAAATCGAAAACTTAAAAGCGCAGGCAAAAGAAGTAGCAAAAAAAGGCGTTGTAAGCGGAGATAGCGACAGATTAAGACTGAATTCCGCCGATAACGTGGATAAAGCGGCGCAAGAATTACAAAATCGGGTAAACGAGCTGGCTGCTAAAAGATTAGTCGAAATGCGCGCGCTTTATCAAAGTTTACTTGAAAACAGTATCGAAGAAAATCAAAAGAGATTGAGAGATAAAGCAAACAGAGTCGTTACAATCCCCGCCGAGATTCAAAAACTTCTCGATTCCATTCAGGACGAAACGGAAAGGCAGTTTGCTTACCTTGCATATCTGAAAAACGATACGCTTTCTGGCGATGATCTAATCAGAGCGGGCAGAGAACTCAAAAACGAAACTTATGAATCGCGTATCGAAAAAGAGCGTGAAAAGATTCGCCGCGAACTCGAAGCCGCAAGAGTTGAAAAGACTATCATCGATAAAGTCATAACAGAGAATAAACCGCTTTCCGAAATAAGATCGGCGGCGACGGAAGAAATCGTAGGCGAAAAAATCCGTCAGAAGTCGCTGAAAATCATAATGTCGGCGATAACCGCCCGCGGATTTATCGTGGATAAAAAGAACATAAAAATCAAACGCGATACAAATGAAGTGATTTTGGTCGGACTGAAAGCAAGCGGCGAAAAAGCGGAATTCCGCGTGTTTTTGGACGGGAAATTTATTTACGACTTCCGTGGATACGAAGGACAGGCGTGCCAAAAGGATATACAGCCTTTTCTGAACGATTTAGAAGAAGTTTACGGTTTACACGTTACCAAAACGCAGGAAATTTGGATCAATCCCGATAAAATATCGTCTATGAAGTACCAAACGGTAAAAACGAACACAAATAAGAGGTGAAAATAATGGCATTACAAACAACGTTTAACAGGTTAAAACGCGAAGTCGGTATCAAGAGATGCGTAATACTCGACGGCAACGTCGGCGACGTGTATCTTAACGACAAAAAGCAAATCGTCGATTTGAAGCAATATCTTACGGATATGCTCAAAGGCATGGAATACGACGATGTTTTGTATTGGGATCGTATCGACGGCATAGACGGAGACGTTTCAAGGCTTTCCGTTATCGATGAAGTCGAAGTGGAAGGCGACGCTTATTCCTTTGACGATGACGAAGAAAATCAACCGCAAGCGGAAGAAAAAACGGGCAGCGGTCAGTTTAAAGACCCCGCCGAGATTTTCAATATCGTATTCAAAAACTTGAAGAAACCGAACAGAAAAACTGCTTTCGTGCTGAATTGGGCGGATTATCTCTTTTCAAGCGGCGGACAATTACCGCCTGACGAGAGAGAACTTATCACAATGCTCGGGAAAGCGATAAAAGATAAAAAAACGGAATATTTGTCCGCCGAAGTAAACGAAAGCACGGTTATTCTCATTACGAGCAAACTGGCAATGTTCCCGATTTCTTTCTATCAGGGCAACCCCGAAGTCTCTTGTCTTACTCTTTCAAAACCCGACAGAGAAGAACGCGCTAAAATGATGGAAAAAATCGAGAGCGGATTTGACTTAAAACTCAAACCCGGAGAAACGCTTCTGACTTCGGATAAATTTAACGAATACGTCGATATGCTCGACGATTTTACCAACCGTGAAATCGTTCAGATGGCACGCCTTTCGAGAAAAGAAGGCAAAATGCCGTTCGAGCAGTTGTACTTGCTGTTTAAGTACGGCGAAAAAGACAATCCTTGGGAAAAACTCGACTATAAGTCGGTTAAAAATATCAAAAAGATTTTAAGCGAACGTGTAGTCGGTCAGGAAGAGGCTATCGAAAAGATTGAAAAAGTCGTCGTTAAGGCTTATATGGGACTTACGGGAATACATAAATCGTCTTCTCGTTCCGCTCCGAAAGGCGTGCTGTTCTTTGTCGGACCTACCGGTGTAGGTAAAACCGAACTTTCAAAGGCACTTGCAAAATTCCTTTTCGGCGACGAACAGGCTTGTATTCGCTTCGATATGTCGGAATATGCGCAGGAAAACAGCGATCAGAAACTTATCGGCGCGCCTCCGGGATACGTCGGTTATGAAGAAGGCGGGCAACTTACTAACGCCGTAAAAGAAAAACCGTTCAGCATAATTCTATTCGACGAAATCGAAAAAGCGGCAAAACCGAATCCGAGAATTCTGGATATTTTTCTGCAAATTCTCGAAGACGGCAGACTTACCGACAGCAAAGGCGAAACGGTTTATTTCAGCGAAAGCGTAATTATATTCACGTCTAACCTCGGGGCGTCAGAAGTGTCTTCGAACGGTTCAAACGAAGAAGTGGCTGAAGAGTTTATAAAAATCGTTAAAAACTATTTCGATAACGAAATCAAACGTCCCGAAATTCTCGGTCGTATCGGTTACAGCAATATCGTTCCGTTCAACTTCATCAAAGATAGAGAATTCAGCGTAAAAATCGCGAAATCGAAACTTCGTCCGGTCCAGAAAGCGATATCGGAAAAGTATCGTATCGACCTTGAATTTGAAGACGAACTTAAATTTATAGATTACGTTCTCGGCGGAGCGGACAGCAGTAAAGGCGGTCGTGATATTCTTAACGCCATCAATGATAAATTGCTTGACGAACTTGCTATGTTTATGTTTGAAAACAAAGAAGAATTGCCGTCGATGAAAGGCTCGAAAATCGTAGTAAAAACAACGAAAAACGGGCTTGAATTTGATTTTGACGATGATTAAGTATAACGTTGCGAGTATAAACCGTTGTACGGAAACAGAAGGTCCGTATAAAAGATTATGTATATGGTTTCAGGGTTGCGATATTCGTTGCAACGAGTGTTGTAACCCTGATTACCAGCCGTTTATTGCGCGCCATATTATGTCGCTCGACGACATTATTTCGGTAATAAAAAAGTCGATTGACGACTTTGGTATTGAAGGTGTAACGTATTCCGGCGGAGAACCTACTTGTCAACATAATCTTCCGTTTTTAACCGACGAAATAAAAAAACTCGGGCTCGGAATTATATCGTTTACAGGCAGAAAATACGAAGATGTTTCGGACGTCCTTGCCGGCATAGACCTTGTGCTTGATGGCGAATACGTTTTGGAAGAAAAAGAAACAAAACGGCGCTTACTCGGCTCTGAAAATCAACGCATTTTATGCTTGACGGACAGATACAAAAATGATATTTCTTGGTTCGATATAGTAAAAAACGGTAAATCCGTGGAAGTGAATTTGTCTAATAAAATTGTATTCAATGGAGATAAAATCTGATGGATAGAGTCGTTGTATATCAAAAAATGCGCGAACTTGAAATTAAAATACATTACCATTTTAACGATATCGAGTGGCTTTCAAAGGCAATGAGATCGGAAAAAATAGAAGTTTCCGGAGAGGGAAAGAACCATAGCGAATACACTAACGACGGGCTTGCAACAATCGGCGATACTGTATTGAAATCCGTTATTGCCGATTATCTCTATCGGAAAGGAATAACTACAAAAGGCGAGATTACGCAGATAAAAAGTAAACTTGAAAATAATGAAGTTATGCATAATATTATGCTGAAATGCGGTTTAATCAGATATGCATACAACGCAAAACACTTCCAATCGGATTCGAATGTCCCAGATCACGAAAAAGTAGTAAATAAAGGACACGATCCTTATATCGAAGCGATTGTCGGCGCGGTGTTTTACGATTCAAATTACGACACGACAAAATGTTGGATATTAAAATGGCTTTTACCGCTTCTAATTAGTGAATCGGAATGCGGCATTAACTAAAATTACTTATTATAAAAACCGTGAGAAACGCTCAAAATCGTGGTGTCGTTTAACTTGTACACCTTGCTCTTTACATTCGTATAGATTTATGTTATAATATGGTTAACTAAAATGGGAGAGGTGTAGGAGTCGGTCGATGAAGCAAGAGAAAGCGTACAAAATAAAACTCATAAAAATCCTTGAGATACTGCGCCAAGATTCGGACGAAGACCATTATATAGAGTCCACGGAAATACTGTCTAAACTCGCTGCTATGGGCATAGAGTGCGACAGGCGAACGCTATACGGAGATATTGACGTTCTCAATGATTTTGGGTACGAAGTACTGTGCGAGAAGAACCCCGGCAAGCCGAATAAGTATTGCGTGGTGGACCGCAGCTTTGACGTCCCGGAACTTCGCATTCTTATGGACGCAGTGCAGGCATCGAGTTTTATTACACCGAGCAAAACCGAAGTCCTATTAGATAAAATAGCCGACCTTGGCGGTAGCCACCGTGCGGAACTCTTGCGGAGCAATATCGTAAAATTCAATACGACAAAGAGCGCAAACGAAAGCATCTTCTATTCGATAAGCGAAATCAACTTGGCGATAGAGAATAACAAGAAAGTTTCGTTTGAATACTTCGACTTCAACTCAAAGCATGAGCGGGTATATAGGCGAAACGGGAAGAGATACTTCGTCAATCCGCTTGCCACGATTTATGATGATGACAACTACTACCTGATATGCTACTACGGAAGATTTGAGGGTGTGGTGCATTATCGCATAGACCGAATGGATCATGTGCAGGTGGTGAACGACCAACCGAGAGATGTCTACAAGGGCGCACCTATCGACATAAAACGACACAAGAAGACACTTTTCGGTATGTTCCAAGGCGAAGAACAAATAATCGAATTCCAAGCAGACGAAAGCATACTTGATCCGATTTTTGATGTGTTTGGCGATAAAGTTGAGCTTATACCTACCAATAACGGAAAATTTCATTTCAAAGCGGCGGTGCAACTTAGTCCGACATTCTTTGGGTGGTGCTTGTCGTTCGGAGACAAACTGCAAGTGGTCGGTCCGAACGAAGTGGTAGAAAAAATAAAAGAGTATGTTATAAATTTAGTTAAAATATATCAAGGTGATTTATGACGCAGTCAAAAGAAATCAAAACTATTAACGATAAAATGAAAGGTAATACATCCACTGTTCCAAGAACATTATTCAAATACCGTCCGTTTGATGAACATACGTACGATATGCTTGAAAATGGATATTTATACTTATGTCCAGCAAAAAAATTAGACGATCCAAGTGAATGTGTGGTCTCTTTTGATGTTCAAGACTATATTGATATACAGACAAATCAACTAACAAAATATTGTGTTGAGCAAATTATGGAATCAATACGGGACCATACAGGTGATGTGAACTTTAGACGGATCCACAGTATCATTGCAAGCATAATGACTCCAGACGGCTTAGTAAAAAGAAATTGGTTATTGGATGCATCGTTTGAATTACAAGAACTTGCTCCGAATGCCGATATTGTTTCCTTGGTAAATATGCTTGGGAATATTCCTGAGAGTATTAATGATAAACAAGTGCGAGAGCAAATAGAGCAGTTGTTTATAAGGGCGGCAAAGGCTCGCGAACAATTTGGCGTTTGTTCATTAACAACAGAAAAAAGCGACAGCGTTATGTGGAAAGATTATGCAAATGACGGTACTGGCTACTGTGTTGAATACGACTTATTAAACTATCGATATTCGGAATTGCTGTTTCCCGTGGTTTATAATGATCAACGTGAGAATAATGTCTTAATGAATATTGTTTGTGATTTTATAGGGCAAATGATTATTGGCATGAGTAATGGGCTAATTGATGCGGATCGTTCGAGATATTTAAGAATGTTTTTGACTAAAGAGTTAAAATGGCAATATCAAAAAGAGTGGAGATTGATTGGGGATGCTGGGCAAAAAATACAAGCACCTGCAATTAAGACTGTTTATTTAGGGAAAAATGTTCAAGCGGTAAATGCAAATAAAATGGAAAAATTTTGCAATGAGAATCAAATATTATTAGAAAAAAGCACTGGAGAATAAGTCTATGACAATTGCAGATGTTATTCAAATTATTTTAGGAGTACTATCATTAATTGCAACGGTTGCGGTATCGGTTGTTATTGCTCGTGTAGAAACGAAAAGGGCAAAGAGACAGCATACGGAAGCAATACAGCAGCAAGTCAAAGAGTTTGTGATGGATAATGAGTCGGAGATAGATTATTTGCCATTATGCGTCTTTGCGAATGCAGTATCGCCGTATGCGGCAAACAAACGGCAAATATATAACCGTTTCAATAGGTGTACGGAAGAAGTCCAAATTGAAATACTGCGCCACCAAAATATTCCGATTGGACTAATTAAGGATAAGAACGTTCTTGATAAATGTCTCGATTCCTTCGATGAACAGGCATTAGAAACCGAACTATGGGAAAGGTCGTGGCTTTATGAAGGCGGGAAGTATTTCCACAGAGCGATTGACTATTATAGGGAAATGGCGGTAGATGATGACAATCCTCACATTTTCGAGATACCAAGACTTAATGAGTCGCTCGCAAAGGCATTCCCGGACTTCAAGGCGGACTTAACTCTTTATATGGATAGATACTTGGAATTTGTTCTTCGTGATCAAGTCGATACGAAAGACTTGCCAGAAAAACTTCCGCAAATTCCGCCCTTTACAGCTATAGATAGTTTGGTGGGAGCAGGCAACTGCGATGAGCCGACATTGTGTTTTTGGATGAGATCTTCAAATGCAATGACGGCGTTCTGAACGCGCTTCTGACGGCGCTCAACGAGCGGAAATACACCAATGAAGGCCGGACCTATCCCATTCCGACGATCTCCTTTTTCGCCGCATCCAACGAAATCCCGAATTTCAATGACCCGGAGGAAAAGATCCTCTCGGCGCTCTATGACCGGCTGGAATTGAAGGTCGTCACGGAAAACATCTCGGAAAAGTCACACCGGCTGGCGATCCTGAAAGACAAGCTCGGCGGCTCGTTCGGCGCAGTCCATGCGACGATCTCGCTGGAGGAGCTGCGCACCATGCAGCAGGAGGTCGCGGCCATCAAGGTACCGGACAGCATCCATGACCTGATGGACGATGTGCTCTGTGCGCTGCGCACACAAATTCCCGTGTCCGACCGAAAATTCCTCAGCTACTTCTCCATTGCGCAGGCAAAGGCGTGGCTGGAGGGACATACGGAGGTCACATCGACGGATCTTCTGGTGCTGCGGAATTACTTCTGGCAGCAGCCGAGCGACCGCGAGTTTGTAACCGGCACGTTGGAGCGTCTGTGCATCAATCCGATGCAGGAAAAGGTCAACGGCATCCGAGAGATGGCGCTGGACTCGCAGGCGGAGTTTACGCAGGCTTGCGGAGACAGCAGCCGCGCAGACCTTTCCCGTAAGGCGTTTATCAAGCTGCGCGGGGAGCTGATACGGCTTTACCAGAAGCAGTGCGAGCTTCGCGCTGCCGCGCAGTCGGATGGTGAGATCGCCTTGACGGACAGCCTGCTTGCCGACCTTGAGGGTATCAGCCGACAAGCCCATGAGGAGACCGGCTTTACCTATACGCCGCTTTCTGAGATCGCGGCGCTGAACTGAAAATCTTAAAACGATAACATTTTATATGGAGGCATGAAGCTATGCTGAATCGAATCGTTCTGATGGGAAGACTCACGCGCGACCCGGAGCTGCGGAAAACGCAGTCGGATACGCCGGTCTGCTCCTTTTCTCTTGCCGTTGACCGCGATTATAAGAAGGACGGCGAAAAAAAGGAAACGGACTTTATCGACATCGTTGCATGGCGTTCTACCGCCGAATTTGTGAGAAACTACTTCGCAAAGGGCCGCATGGCCGTGGTGGAGGGGCGTCTTCAGATCCGTGAGTGGACCGACAAGGAGGGCGGCAAGCGCCGCAGCGCGGAGGTCATCGCCGACAATGTGTATTTTGGCGACTCCAAGCCGAAAGATGGCGGCGATGTACCCGCCTATGAGGGAGAACCCGGCGCAGGGTTCGGCGCGCCGCCCAGCGGCTTTACACCGAACTTTGGCGAAGAGAATGGAGAACTGCCGTTCTAAGAAAAATGGAGAGGGAGGGCAGGCTGCCCTCCCTCCCGCACATACACATACGAAGGAGAATAAAATATGCCAAACTGTGCTATCTGTAAGAAATCTGTGACCACGGGCATCGTGCTGTGCGGACACTGCGCCAAGGGCCTCGCGCCGTACACGCTCTCGACGGACCTCGCGTGGTTCATCGACCAGTTATCCGAGGAGATCGTGCTGAACCATGCGATCTACGCCTGTGCCATTTGCGCGGTGCCGACTTGCACCAGCCAGGTCAGCGGCATGACCTGCCGCAACGGTGTCAAGGCGTGGCTGCTGAAGCGGGCGGAGCAATTCTTCCCCGTAAAGGCGGCGTGATGGAGGGGCACGATGAAAGAAAACATCTTATCCAGACTCTTGACCGAGTGTCCCTTTTCTGAAGTGCTTGAGAACACGGAGACTGTGGAGGGCTGCTCTTTTCCGACCCCTCGGCGCAAAATCGGACATATTCGCGCCGACTATGACGGCTGGCGCTGGTACAATACCGTGTGGCCGTGCCATAAGGCACTTGCCACACCGGATGTATGCACGGAGATCGACTGCGTTTACGATGCGCTGACTGCTCCGGATGCCTTAAAGGATCTTGCTGCGCTGCGCAAATTCTGCACCGATCACATGGACGCCTGCATCTCAAAGGAGTACGGGGATGAGTTCAGTTTTTACTATGTGGGTGAGCGCTGTAATTTCTGGATCAGGCTCATTACCCGCAAAGGGGACTACAATATGTACTTAAATGCCTACGTCAAAGAGTATGATAATCAGAAATATTTTGATTATCTGGAACGGCTGCGGCAGAGCGGAGAGACAAATATGTACGGCGCTGCGCCCTATCTGCAATCCGAGTTTCCCGAGCTTCGCGATAATCGAAATAAGGCGGGAGAAATTCTCCTGGCATGGATCAGGACCTTTAATGGGAAGGAGGACGACACGCCATGCTGAAGCCTTATCGGACCATTCAGGATGTTTTAGCTTCTCCGTGGGCGCAGCAGCCGCAGGCAGAACGCATGGAACGGACTGACCGCGTGCTGCGCTCAAACAAGCTGGAGAATAATATCTATCATGACCTGCGCGCTGAGGACACCGCCATGGACGAGATCGAGCGGAGTGCAGGGGAAAAGCTGAGATCCTTTCCCGCACTGTCGCAGGACGTATTCCAGTCGTTTTATTCCCTGACGCCCCGGCACAATGACGAGACGGTACTCTCTTCAGCGGCGCGTAAATTCAACGCGCCGATCCTGGAGCATATCACGCAGAGCGAGGAATACCCTACGCTCAAGGAGGTGTGCGAGGGACGTGAGCTCCCAGCCTACGAAGCGGCACTCGAATTTGTGTCTACCGTGTCTGATGAGCTGACCGAGCTGATGCGTCAGCTCGGCGGGAAGAAAGGCGCGCTGAACACGTTGGAAAAGCTCGAGCAGGCGCAGGAGGCCGCAGCACAGAGGCTTTCGGAGCTGATGGAGCAGCTCGACGGCTTCGGTCCGGATGATCCCTCTCTGAACGGGGATGTGATAAAAGCTGCCAATGAAGCGGAAGGCAAGCATCGGCAGGCGAAGGCTGTCGCCAAGCTCATCGACAACAGCGCGATGGAAGGCAAGGCGGCTGTGGGTGGTATCGTCCGTCATGCTCTGTCCGCCGCGTCCGAAAAGGCTGAGGAGGTGCAGAGCATCATCGGCGCATGGAGCAATGAGCCCGGCAACCTTCAAAGGACACCGGAAAACAAGGCTCTCTTGGAGCGTGTCCGAGCCAGCGACATCCTGCGAGACATCGCAAAGTATCTTGGTCGCTTTCGAGAAATTTTCGCGCAGGGAAAGCGGAACGGATACACCCACGGCCGTGGCGAAAAGTATTCGCTGGAGCTTGGCAGCGACCTCTCCCGCGCGCTGACCTCGGAGCTTGCCATGCTGGCGGCACCGGAGACACTGCCGCTGTTCCTACGGAAGTATCAGCGGCGTCAGATCAAGCAGTATCGCCGCCGTGAGCCCATCTACAAGGGCGCGGGTGACATCATCTGCTGCCTCGATGAATCCGGCTCCACCGCAGGCGAATGCGCCGCGTGGGGCAAGGCTGTTGCATTGACGCTGTTGGAGATCGCAGAAAGCGAGGGACGCAAATTTGCCCTTATTCACTTCTCCGGCCCCGGCAGATTTCAGACGAACCTGTTTCTTCCGAAGCAAACAACGGTGGAGGATAAGTTGCGCGCGGCTGAGACTTTCCTCGACGGCGGTACAGATTTTTGCACGCCGATGAACGAGGCTCTGCGGCTGATGCAGGAAGAAGGCTTCGACAACGCCGATATTGTGTTCATCACCGACGGCGAGTGTGTTCTCACGCAAGAGTATATCTCCAAATTGCAGGAAAAACAGCCTGCGCGTCGCTTTACGATTACTGGTATTTTGCTGGATCAGGGGAACGAAGGCATGGATTTCAGCCTGAAAACCTTTTGCCAGAACATCTACCGTACCAGTGAGCTGACAGGCGAGGCCATCGTCCGTGAGCTGGTGAATGGCCAAGCATAAGTCTGGCGTATATCCCTTCAATAAAAAAAGTCAGAGGAACATTTACGTTCCTCTGACTCAGTCTGTCGAAAAAGTCCAGCTGGAGCTGGGCTTTTTCTGATAGATATGGTAGAATGGGCAAGGGTGATGCAAGATGCTGGAACGCGGGAAAATGGATCGAGATCTGGTAGAGTTCGTAGTCATAGACCAACTGGTGCCGAAGGAGCATTTGCTGCGAAAGATAGATGCAGCGGTGGACTTCACACAGCTGTATGAAATGGTGGAGCCGCTCTATTGTGAGGATAATGGGCGCCCCAGCATTGATCCGGTGGTGTTGTTCAAGATGGTGCTGATCCAGCATCTGTACGGCCTTCCCTCGCTGCGGCGGACAGCGGAAGAAGTCAGCGCAAACAATTGCTATCGCTGGTTTCTCGGTTATCCCTTGCAGGAGGAAACGCCGCATTTTTCCACGGTGAGCTATAACTTCCGGCATCGCTTTACAGAGGAAACAGTAGACAAGGTCTTTGCATGGATACTGAGCGAAGCAGCACAAGGACATCTGCGGACGTCCGGATGTGGAGGATGACGAGCACGACGTGACCATCACGGACGACGAAATCATCATTCACGACGGGCTGGATACCATCCGTTGGAAGGTGGGCGAGGCTACGCCGGAAGTTCCGGTGTAAAACGCGGACTTGCGATTTAGACGCGGACATGTTATCCTATACAAACTGAGTCAGCAAATCAGGAGGAAGAACCATGAAAAAACAGAAAACAAGAGAAGACGCTTTCAACTGGATTCTTGAGAATTTTTCCGTCGACGGTGCCGCGGGCAGAATCATCAGCAACATTCTGGAATATGCGGATGACCTCTCTGAAGAAGAGCAGGTCGAGTTTATGAACAAAATGCTGGATGGAACCATCGGCCTGACCGAGGATGAAATCGAGAACCTCTGTTGGAATGCGTAAAAAAGAAAGAAAAAGCGGCAGCCCCATAGTGGGACTGCCGCTTCAGTCTGTCGAAAAAGTCCGGCTGGAGCTGGGCTTTTTCTGACAGGTTTCCC
>ENA-ORPF01001125-ORPF01001125.1-human-gut-metagenome-genome-assembly--contig:-NODE-1125-length-23260-cov-3.739625_pt1 | contig 23260 bp, 21 predicted proteins | sample MGYA00242140_ERZ509070 | MGnify/ENA primary metagenome ERZ509070 (study PRJEB26280, sample SAMEA2338713) | human gut metagenome | biome: human gut; feature: human-associated habitat; material: faeces... | reverse complement strand
CTCTGCGGCCGCTTCACGGGCCGCGTGATCCGCAACCTCAATCCCGCCGCCGAGACGCCGCAGTGGATGCGCGACCGCCTCGAGCGCGCCGGCATGCGCCACATCTCCGCGCTCGTCGACATCTCGAACTACGTCATGCTCGAGCTCGGCCGTCCGACGCACTTCTTCGACCTCGCCAAGCTTGAAGGCGACCGCATCACCGTGCGCTGGGCCCGCGAAGGCGAAAGCCTGAAGCTGCTCAACGAGCAGACGGTCGAACTCACGCCCTACTACGGCGTGGTCTGCGACGGCGACACGCCGTCGTGCATCGCCGGCATCATGGGCGGCGAAAAGAGCTCCGTCTCCGAAACGACGACCGACCTCTTCATCGAGGCCGCCTTCTGGCAGCAGCTCGCCATCCAGGGCCGCTGCCGCAAGCTCAACTTCTCGACGGACGCCGCCTACCGCTTCGAGCGCGGCGTCGACTTCGGCACGAACGCCCAGCACATGGAATACGTCACGCGCCTCGTCCTCGAGATCTGCGGCACGTCCGAAACCCGCGTGGGCCCGGTCGACGACCAGATCGTCAACCTCCCCGAAAGGAAGCCCGTCACGATGCGTGTCGCCCGCTGCCTGAAGGTGGTCGGCATGGACATCCCCGTCGAGGCCATGCACAACACGTTCACGCGCCTCGGCTTCGAATACACGTTCGACGGCGAGGTCTTCACGGTTCAGGCTCCGTCGCACCGCTTCGACATCGAGATCGAGGAGGACCTCATCGAGGAGGTTGCCCGTCTCTACGGCTACGAAAAGCTTCCCGACCGTCCGCCGCTCGCCCGCATTGCGATGAAGTCTCCGAAGGAGGCCTCCCGCACGGGTCACGCGCTTCGCCGTGAAATGGCCGTCCTCGGCTATCAGGAGCTCATCAACTTCTCGTTCGTGCCCGAAGCCTGGGAAAAGGACTTCGCCGGCAACGACGCGCCGATCCGCCTGCTCAACCCGATCGCGAGCCAGCTTTCCGTCATGCGCACGCAGCTCGTGGGCGGTCTCGTCGACATCCTGAAGTACAACCTCAACCGCAAGGCCGAACGAGTCCGCGTCTTTGAGCTCGGCCGCGTGTTCTTCCCGGATCCCGCCGTGCTTGACGGTCCGTGGTCCGTCAAGGGCGTGCGCCAACCGTCCCACATCGCAGGCCTCGCCTACGGCACGGCCAGCGACGTTCAGTGGGGCGTCGAAGCCCGCCGCGTCGACTTCTACGACGTCAAGGGCGACGTCGAGCGCCTCGTCGCTCCGCTCAAGGCCCGCTTCGTGAAGGAGGTCTTCCCCGCCCTTCATCCGGGTCGCAGCGCCGCCATCTACGTCGGCGAAAAGCGCGTCGGCTTCATCGGCGAACTTCATCCGAAGCTCGTGCACGAATACGGCCTGCCCAATGCGCCGGTCGTCTTCGAGCTTGAGGTCGAGCCGCTTCTCACGCTCGAGCTGCCGCGCTACACGCCCGTGAGCAAGTTCCAGCCGATGCGCCGCGACGTCGCCGTCGTGGTACCTGCCGACTTTGAAGTGCAGGTTCTCATGGACGCCATCAACGACGCCCGCGTCTCCGACGCCCGTCTCGGCGCGCTCGTCTCTTTCGGTCTCTTCGACCTCTATCGTCCGAAGACCGACGAGGGCGATGCCGAGAAGTCGCTTGCCTTTGCCGTCGAGCTCAACTCGACGGGCGAGGAGGCCCTTACGGACGCAGAGGCTGATGCAACGATGCAGGCCCTCGTCGAGGTGCTCGAACGTGCCGGTGCACGCCTTCGCGCTTGATCAATGTCTTCATCCTGCGATCTGCGCCCTCTCCGTGAGGGCGCAGGTCGAGAATCCTTATGAAATCCTTCACTGAATCTGGTGTCCTCTTCCCCGACGACTGGGAGAACGAGCCCGAAGAGCCCGCGGTTCCGCCGCCCGCCCCCGAGTCCAAGCCCGAGCGCAAGGTGCGTGACACGGCCGCAAGGCCCGCCCCGAAGCTCGCGTCCGAGGACGAAGACCTGGACTACGGCACGCCCTGCTTCAAGAGGGCGGACCTGGTCGATCTGCTCTGCGAGGAGCACGGGTTCGATGTCGCCGAGAGCCGCGCCTTCGTGGCGGAGTTCTTCGACATGATCTTCGACCATCTCGTGCAGGGACATATGGTCAAGCTCTCGGGACTGGGCAGGTTCTCCGTGCGCTACAAGGCGCCGAGACCCGCCCGGAACCCCTGGACGGGCGAAACGGTCATGCTCGAGGAGCGTACGGTGGTCTGCTACCAGTCCTCCGACACTCTCAACACTCGCGTCACTGCGAAGCTTCGTGAGAAGAAGGGCTGAAAACGCCTGCAAAAAGGCAGGGCTATCACGTAAATATGGTATTTGAAGAAATGCTCTTGCTTTTTTCGGCAAGCTAGGATAAACTTCAAATCCTTCGGGGCGTAGCGCAGCCTGGTAGCGCACTTGCATGGGGTGCAAGGGGTCGCGAGTTCGAATCCCGCCGCCCCGACCAAATCCAGGAAAGGAGGTAACGAAAGTTACCTCCTTTTTTATTGTCTTTGTCTACGTAATCCCAATAATTTCAATGGGTTACCGTCAACGGATGCGTTGTCATCGTCTCTGAAGCCCCGTTTTTGACCTGTCTGCAGCTCCGGTTTTTTACTACAATCGAATGTACAAACGGAGCCGTTGATACAGTAAAGCCCCAATTTTCCTCGGATCTGTTTGTACATTAGACCGTGCAAGTCTTTGTTTTAACAGGGGATTTGGAGCTTTTATGCGTATTGCGGCAAGAATGACGGAAAAGCGTCTCAAGGCCATCACCAAGACCACAGCCTGCGGCGAAGTGCCGGGGCTCTATGCGCACGTGGCAAAACTGAAGGATGGGACGCTGGCCAAGTATTTCATTCTGCGTGAGGTGAGCCTCAAGCGTGTTTTCACGTTGGGAAAGTATCCCGACATGTCGCTGGCAGAAGCGTTCAAAAAGGCCCGAGAATGGAAGGACAAGATTAAGCAAGGCATAGACCCGGCGGCCGAGGAAAAGGCGCTCAGAGACGCGTTGAAGCGAAAGCCGGAGGACGAGCAGCATGACGATGCCCTGACTTTCGAGAAACTCATCCGCCAATGGATTGATTTCAACGAGAAGCGGGGGCGTTGGAAGAACGCCAGCAAGACGAAGACGGAGACTTGGGACGGCTTCTTCAGAAACCACATCCCCGAGACTATTCGCAATTGTCCGGTCGAGAAGCTGACGGCGCAGATGTTCTTTGATGCGCTGGCGGAGAAGTGGCGCACGATGATCGACACGCCGGAGCGCATCCTCTCGGACGCACGGCAGGCGATCGATTGGGCGATTCGCTCGGAGATGATTCCCCCGATGATCAACCCGTGCCAGGTGAAAGACGGAAAGCTCGGCGACCTGCTGCCGCTCGATAGACCTGAAGGCGGTCACGAGCCCGCACTGCCGCCAAAGCGGCTGCCGGCGTTTTTTGCCGAGTTGATGAAGTTGGTGCCGGTGAGCCAGACGGCGAGATGCTTAGCGTTTGCTATTTTGACGGCCGCGCGTAATTCGACGGCCAGAGAGGCAACGTGGGGAGAGATTCAGCAGGACGATGAGGGGAACTGGCTGCACGTGATTCCGCGTGAGCGCATGAAGGTGAAGGGCGAGAAGATCCCGTTCGATCCTACGGACGCTACGATCTACTATGTAGGCCCGACCGATCGGAAGACGCCGTTGTGCAAGGAGGCTGTCGATCTGCTCCAATCGGCTCCAAGAATCGGCCTTGACGGTGATGCCTATGTCTTCCCGAACATCAACAAGGGGCAGAGGTCCCCGTTCACGCGTGACGCTGTCCGTGCGCTGATCAAGCGCATGCACGACAAGCAAAAGAAGATTGACGGGATCGGATGGGTTGACCCGGAGCAGAAGGATCGCACCGGCAAGCCTCGCATCGTGACGCTCCACGGGTGCGCCCGTGCGACGTTCAATACGTGGGCAAAGGATGCCAAGGGCTACAATCACAAGGCGTTTCCCCGGGATCTCCGTGAGAGTTGCCTTGACCACCGTAACGAGAGTTACCAGTGCGCCTACGACCGAGAGCAGGCATTGGGGGATATGCGGGAAGTGTTCGACGCTTGGGGGAAGTTCTGCGGTACACTTAACCAATAAGCAAAACTCGTAAAAATGGGGGATGCATGACAAAACTCTGTGACTACTATGTCATCAACGGGCCTGTTGATGACACAATGGAATCTGGGGCGAAGAACGCGGTAAGCAAAAGCGATGGGGGTGAAGAGTGCGCTATCTTCTTGACCACGTATGGGGGTTCCGCGGATGTCGCTTATCGTGTCATGCGATTGTTTCAGAGGAGATACAAGAATATAAAAATAATCGTTACTGGTAAATGTAAGAGTGCCGGAACGATTATGGCGATTGGCGCGAATACCTTAGTACTTGGTGAAGCAGGCGAGCTTGGACCTCTCGATGTTCAGATTTACGATGGCATCAAATCGTCTAAGAACTCTGGTCTGGACTTTAATTCTGCATTGACGGTTGCTCGTACGGAAGTGGTGGATGCTTTTGCTACAGCGTTTCATACGATGACGTCGGCAAGACTGTCGAGAATGCATGCAATCGAATCCGCCGGGAGGATTGCGCAAAGTGTGGCTTCAGCCCTGTATTCACAGATTGATCCAGTAACGATTGGTGCGTCACAACGATCTATCGCCGTCGCCATGGAGTACGGCTTGCGGCTATCAAAGACCTCGAACTCGATATCATTAGAAAACTTGAAGAGGTTGGTGGCTGGATATCCGGCTCATTCTTTCTGCATTGATCGTGAGGAGGCTAGAGGCCTGTTTAAGTCGGTAAAAAAATTCGAAGAAGATGCCGATTTGCTTGATGTTTTTCAAAGGATTGCAGGTATAATCACTGACCCTATAGAAGAAAACTGTCTTGTTGTCAAGGTGATCCAAGATGCCGAAGATAAAGGAAAAGGTCCCGTCAAGCCTGAGGGGCAAACCAAGCCAGCGGCTGGCGGGGAACGAAAGACCCGTAAAGGGGGAGCGACAGGAAATGGGAATGACACCGCAACAGACGGTAATTGACGTGTTCAACGATACCGCGCGTCGAATCGCAAAAACTCCCACATATGATTTTTCGAAGCACTCTGTTTCCTATCAAGTAGATAGGTATTTGTAAGGCCTTCGAATGATATTTTGAAGCCCCGCCAATCGGCGGGGTTTCTGTTTACGCGGCCTCGGGGACGTTGGGCACTGTACCGAGCTTGTCGACCCAATCATGGATGTCCTTTGCCTTCCATCTTGTCGTGCGAGTGCCGAAGTAGATCGGCTTCGGGAAGCCGGATCGCTCGTCCTTGGCTAATTTCCAAACAGTACTCACGCCGAGGTTGCAGAGCGCGGCGACCTGATCGACCGTCAGCATCAGTGCGCCCATAGGCGTAGCGTCTCGTTCTTTGCGCTTAATCACGGTTGTACTCCTCATTTGCACGGCGCGTAGACCGGTTAGGTGAAAGGTGGATGGCGTTGGCGGCAATAATCTCCTGGGGAGTTTGATCAGAACGGCACGTCATCATCGGCGTATGGGCTTGACGCCTGGTTTTGCCGACGGTCCGATCGGGCGGGCTCTTCCGACGTTCTTTCCTTTGCACTCTGGACGAACTGGAAGTTCTCGCAGACGATCTCCGTCACCCAGCGGTCGACGCCGTTCTTGTCCTGATACTTGCGCGTTTCGAGATGGCCGCGCACCCAGATGGGCGAGCCCTTGCGCATGTATTCGCAGATCGTTTCCGCCTGCTTTCCCCAGGCAACGACGTTGTGCCAGTCGGTCAGTTTTTCATACTGCCCGTCGGAGCCCTTCCGGCTGCGGTTGGTGGCGACGGTGAGATTGACGAACGGCGTGCGACTCTGCGCCGTAAAGCGCAGATCCGGATCGCGCCCAAGGAAGCCGCAGACGGTGACCTCGTTAATGGTGAGCATGGTTGTTCTTCTCCTTGTCTCTCGATCAATCCGCTCCCGCCGGCGATGGGTTTGAGGAGCCTTGCTGTTCTTCATCCCCGTGATATGGCTTAGGCTCCTCAACCTTCATCCAAGCGACGATGTGACCGCATGAAAACACCAGCCTGAATTCGCTTCCGGTCCACTGGGTCACGTACACCATTCGAAAGTCACGCCAGTCCGTGGGGATATGGACGGTCACGAAGCAGTTGCACGCGTACGGGGGCTGGGTTTCGGGGTATGGGTGCCAGGTGCGTTCGGTTGTCATTCTTCGTTCATCCTATCGACGGTGTTCCAGATCCTGCGGAGCGCCGTGTCGGCCTTCGTCAGTTCGCGATTGACCGCTCCGGAGTCCCACGTCTTACCGGCACGACGGCGTTCGTCAGTCTCTCGCGCAGCCTTTTGGATCATTTCCGCTGCGAACTTCAACGAATTGCACTGCTGCATGACGTCGTCAAGGTATTCGCTTCGGTGCTGACGGTGCGGTTCGCTACTGAGGGCGGAGAAGCTCTTGGGAAAGGTTGGCCGGTCATTCCAACTGGTAGATTTGCTGATCATGTTTCCCTCCCGGTGAGGTCTTCGAGCGTTTGCTCGACAAGGACGAGAAAATCGACGCAGCGCTTGAGTGCGTCGTCGAGCTGTTCTTGAGTAGGGGTGAAACGAATGCTCCAGTAAGCAAGATGCTCGAAGCGGCCGCGGCATCGAGGGTCGAAATCGACATAATCGACCCATTGGCGACCGGTGCACAGACACTGCACGATCATCTGCGGAATGTACTCAGGCGGGACGATGCCTTCCTTGATGCGTCGCAGGTGAGTCGTCGTGTTGGGGCACTTGATCTCGAGAAGCCCGTCATGGCCGATCAAGCCGTCTGGCGATGCCCCGAGAAACGGGACTGCAGGATGATGAACGAAGCCCACGAGCTGAACGTCGTTGAAGGTCGCCGCCTCATACGCGACGCGGGCGTCATCTTCGTGATCGATCCCCCACTGCATGGCCGCGTTGAAGTAGGAGCCTTGGACTTCACCGGAGACGCGCTCTGCGATCAGTCTGTCGAGCAGGTCGTAGTACGCGACGGTCGGCTTGCCGTCTTTTCGCATGGCGAAGAGCGGAGCGGCAGCGGATGCCGCGAGGCAACCGCACCGATCCGCGTACCATTCGGGTGTGCGCTGCAGGTCGTTCATTTACTGCTCCTTGGCTGCGTCAACAGACGTGGCCCTGGCTTTGATAGAGTCATGCCAACCGCTCTTAATGAGTTCGGTCCTGACGTCGTTTGTCTGTGAGACAAACCATTGCTTGTAGGCCTCAAGACCCTTGTCTGCGGCTCTCTTAGCCTCTTCGATCTTGGCTTCCGTGAGAACGGGGGCCTCTTCTTTTGGCGCGGCACGTGCTTGTTGTTGGCTGGCGGCGGCTCCGTCATCATCGTCTTCAGAGGCGACGCCGAGGAAGGCGGAGAGGCTGTATCGGCGGCCGTAGGTTTCTGCTGAGCCGTAGCCTTGCGCATTGGCCTTCGGGCCGACCGGCATGAAGAGCACGCCGGACGACAGCTTTTCGCCGGACTCGTGAATGGCAATAGTCTCGACCTCGACCCCCGCAACGCCGTCGCGTGTGATGCACGTCACGGTCTGCGTGATGAAGATTCCCTGCTCGTTGAGGGCGGGGCGGACGGCGTCGAGGATTGACTGCAGGTCGGCGTAGCGTTGCTTGAATGCCGGGTTGACCTTGTTCTTGAAGACGGAGCGAAAGTTGCTCTGGAGAGAGTGAGGAACTTCTTAGAGACAGAGACGCAAGACTTGGGGCGTTGAATTAAGACAGGAAAGTAACGATGAGTTATAATACTAATTGATGTCTAAGTAAAATTACTGAGGGGGGGGGGTAGTGTCACTCTTTTGACCGAGTCCTCCTTGTTGTACATGGAGTGATTAAATAATTGATAGTGACAGAAAATCTCGTTCCGACGACGTTGGATGCCTGCGGTATTCGTTGCGATTTTCGCGGTCAACGTGTGACATCCGAGGAATATACTTCCCTTCTACAAACCGCTGAGGATCGTAACGTTCTCGGATCTTTCCGACGGATGATGGATGGAGAGGTCGTTAACCCGTCAGAAAAACGAGCCGCGCTACACACGCTGTTGCGTTCGTCCAACTCTCCTTTGCCTCAGTACGCGTCGGTCTTAGTTGAGCGAAATCGGATGCTTGATTTTGCCGACAAGGTCCGCAATGGAACTTGGCGCGGTTTTTCCGGAAAACGCATTCTGAATGTCATCAACATCGGGATCGGTGGATCAGAAACCGGTGTGCGTGCGGTTTATCACGCCCTGGTGAAAGGAGATGAAACCATTCGTCTGCACTTTCTGTCGGCAGCCGACGGGATTCGATTGGACCGTGTTCTGGGACAGTGCGATCCCCGTTCGACATTGGTTGTCGTATCTTCCAAGACTTTTTCCACGAGGGAAACTTTGGCGAATGCCCGCACTGTGGATGCATGGTTTGAAAAGCACGGTATTGCCGGTGAGCGTCGCCATCATCACATCGTTTGCGTATCGGCCAATGAACATGCGGCAGACCTGATGGGCGTCCCGCGGTCCAATCTTTTTCTCTATTGGAAATCTATTGGCGGTCGTTTCTCGGTTTGGGGAGCAGTCGGTCTGCCTTTAGCCATTGTCTTCGGGCGTGAGGTCTTCACGGACTTTCTTCGTGGTGCAGAGGAAATGGATCTACATACCCGCAATGCGCCGATTGAAAGCAATTTAGCAGTTTTGCTGGCGCTGATTTCGTATCGTGCCTCTGAAAATCAGGACATCTGTTCACGCTGCGTGTTGCCCTATGACGAGCGCTTGCGGGAGTTCATTCCCTGGCTTCAACAGCTTGAAATGGAGTCGCTCGGCAAGCCTGCAGACCGCGACTTGTCTTCGCGTACCGGCCTTTCTGTTTGGGGCGCTTGTGGTAACGACGGTCAGCACAGTTTTTTCCAATGGCTGCGAGAAGGCGTGGCTTGCACGGCGATCGATCTGATTACCTGCGCTGAGTGCGGCCATAAGCATGCCGAGTTGGCCCGATCGCTCAATGCGAATGCGCTGGCGCAGTCTCAGGCTTTGCTGCGTCGAGATCCCCCCTTTTACAACCATTTGACTGCATTTGAGTTGAGCGAGATTTCGGCCAAGACACTCGGTGCCTTGATGGCTCTACACGAGCACAAGACCACCATGCTCGGCACGCTTTATGGGATTAATCCGTTTGATCAGCCGGGGGTGGAGCTCGGCAAGAAGATCAGCATCAAGGTCGAAGAGGCCCTGACGCAACATTCGATGACGGATCAGTAAGCACAGATTTTAATTTTCTACGGAAGTTCAAATGAAAAAATTATTAGTTACCGGAGGAGCGGGGTTTATCGGTTCCTGCTTTGTTTTGCAACGTATCGCGGCGGGAGACAAAATCCTCAATCTGGATAAGCTCACGTATTCAGGCAATCTGATGAACCTTTCGGAAGTTTCCGATAACCCGAATTACAGCTTTGTGAGAGGGGATATCGGTGATGAGGGGCTCATCAATCGTTTGCTTCGTGAATTTGAGCCGGATGCCGTTGTCAACTTTGCAGCAGAAAGCCATGTTGACCGTTCGATCGTCGATCCGGATTCCTTCGTTCGAACCAATGTTATGGGCACAAGCGTTTTGCTTCGTTGCGTGAAAGACTGGTGGCTGACCCTCTCTGAAGAGGCGAAGCAGGCATTCCGTTTCCACCATATTTCAACAGACGAAGTCTTCGGTACGCTGTCGATGACGGACCCTGCGTTCACCGAAGAAACACCTTTTGCACCGAACAGCCCGTATTCTGCGTCGAAAGCCTCGAGCGATCACTTTGTTCGTGCTTTCCATGAGACTTTCGGATTGCCGACGGTGATTACCAACTGTTCTAACAACTACGGGCCGCGACAGTTCCCCGAAAAACTTATCCCTTTGGTTACGCTCTATGCCGTTCAGGGGAAAGTGTTGCCGATTTACGGTACCGGTGAGAACATCCGAGACTGGCTCCATGTGGAAGACCATTGCGAAGCCATCTATGAGGTTCTCACGCGTGGCCGCATAGGTGAGACCTACAACATTGGTGGTCGTTCCGAGAGAAACAATCTGACGATCGTCCACTCTATCTGCGAAATTCTTGATGCCGTTCAGCCTCGGAATGACGGCAAGTCTTACAAAGAGCAGATCACCTTTGTGAAGGATCGTCCCGGTCACGATCTGCGCTATGCGATCAATTGCTCGAAGATCGAAAAAGAACTGGGATGGGTTCCTCGCCATACCTTTGAGGAAGGTCTCAAGGAAACGGTGATGTGGTACCTGTCGAACGATGAATGGGTCAGGCAGGTTCAAAGCGGTGAATACCGTCAATGGATTGAAACCAATTATGCGGAGCGTAAATAAATGAAGAAGTGGCGTGGAATTGTGTTGGCCGGTGGTTCCGGAACTCGACTTTTTCCTCTGACGAAGAGTATCAGCAAGCAACTGATGCCCGTCTACGATAAACCGATGATTTTTTATCCGATCTCCGTTCTGATTAAGGCGGGGATCCGTGAAATTGCCATTATTACGACGCCTGAACAGCAGCACCTCTTTAAGGAGCTTCTTAAGGATGGAAGTCAATGGGGTTGCCACTTCGAATACGTCGTACAGGCAAAACCCGAAGGCCTTGCACAGGCGTTCCTTCTTTGCGAAGACTTTATTAAGGGATACAACACGTGCTTGGTGCTCGGTGACAATCTCTTTTACGGGCACGGATTTGCGGATATGCTTGAGAGGGCAATGTCAAGGGACACCGGTGCAACAGTCTTCGGTTACCACGTCATGGATCCGGAACGCTATGGCGTTGTTGAGTTCGACGCCGATCGGAAGGCTCTCAGTATTGAAGAGAAGCCGGCGAAACCGAAGTCGAACTATGCCGTTACGGGGCTGTACTTCTACGACTCCGATGTGATCGATATTGCCAAGCAAGTACGTCCGTCTGCACGCGGTGAACTTGAAATTACCGATGTCAACAAGGCGTATCTTGAACGCGGTGACTTGAATGTTGAACTCATGTCCCGAGGCATTGCGTGGCTGGACACCGGGACGCATGAATCTCTTCTCGAAGCGGCTTCTTTTATTCATGCGGTAGAGAGCCGCCAAGGTTTGATGGTGGCCTGCCCCGAAGAAATCGCCTGGCGAAAGGGTTTTATTACGTCTGAGCAGGTAGAGGCTCTTGCCAAGCCGTTAGGCAAAAATCATTACGGCAAGTATCTTCTGAAGATGTTGCAGGGAGAACGATAATGGAAGTGGAAAAGACATCGATTGATGGTGTTTTGCTGTTGAAGCCGAAGGTGTTTGGTGATGAGCGCGGCTACTTTGTCGAAACCTGGCAGCAAAAGCGTTATGCAGAGCTCGGCATCGATTTGCCGTTTGTGCAGGACAACCACTCGAAGTCGACAAAAGGCATTTTGCGCGGACTTCATTTCCAAAAGAAGCACCCCCAGGGGAAGCTCGTGATGGTATCGCTCGGCGAAGTATTTGACGTAGCCGTCGATATTCGCCCGAATTCTCCGACTTTCGGGAAATGGTACGGAGCAATCTTGTCTCAGGAGAATCAGCATCAACTGTGGATTCCGCCGGGATTGGCGCACGGCTTTGTAGTGCTGAGTGACGTTGCGCACTTTCATTACAAATGCACGGACTACTACTGTCCCGGTGACGAGGGTTCCGTCCGCTGGAATGACCCGGATCTGGCCATCAAGTGGCCATATGAAGGCACACCTTTGCTTTCTGCAAAGGACGAAGCCGCGCCCTTTTTTGCTGCCATTTGCGACGAACTGCGGAGCCAGGCGAAATGAAAGTGCTGATTACCGGAGCAAACGGTATGCTCGGTCGCACCCTTTGCAATGTATTGCAGGGGTGCGAAATCATTCCGACCGACCGAAAGGATGCGGACATTACCGATGCACAGCAGTTTGATGCGTGTATGGCAGCCCACAAGCCCGATGTTGTCATTCATTGCGCTGCGATGACGGCGGTGGACCTCTGCGAGACCGAGATCGAACAAGCCTATCGCATCAATGCGGTTGGTACGGCGAATGTCGCTGCTTCATGCCATCGGCATGGTGCACGCTTGATCGCGATTTCGACGGATTATGTTTTTGACGGAAAGCTCGACCGACCCTATACGGAGTTCGATCAGCCGACTGGTGGTGCAACAATCTACGGCCGCAGTAAGTGGGCGGGCGAGCAGGCGGTGAGAGCGCATTGCCCCAACCATGTGATCGCACGCGTATCGTGGCTCTACGGTCCCGGCGGTCCTAGCTTCGTACATACGATGTTGAAACTTGCTGACGGCACTCGCCCGATGCTAAAGGTGGTGGACGATCAAAATGGGAACCCGACGAGTACGGTGGCCGTTGCTGAGAAAATTCAGGAATTGCTTGGTCGGCCGGAAGTGGTCGGCACGTTTCACATGTCCTGCGAGGGCTGGGCGACTTGGTATCAGTTCGCGAAGAAGATTTTTGAATTGACCGGGCGAGATCAAAAGGTCGTGCCCTGTGCCACGGACGAGTACCCGCGTCCCGCCCCGAGACCGAAGAATTCCTGTATGGAAAAACAGATGCTCCGTCTTCAGGGGTTCACGCCGATGATTAATTGGGAACAAGATCTGGAACGGTTCCTCCATGACGAACTCTGAAGCAAACAACCTGTCGGTCAAGGTTTCGGTTCTTACGCCGCTCTACAACACGGATCCTGTGTTCCTTCGGGAGATGATCGAATCGATCCTAAATCAGACCTTTCGAGATTTTGAGTTTATCCTGCTCAATGATTCGCCCGACAATCGGGAAATCGAGGAGATCGTTCGGTCTTACCAAGATCCGAGGATCGTTTACGTAGAAAACGAGAGCAATTTGGGGATTTCGGAAAGTCGAAACAAGCTCTTGGCCTTAAGCCGCGGCGAATATGTCGCAATCTTTGACCATGATGACATTTCGTGTAAGGAGCGACTTGAGAAACAAGTCGATTATTTGGACTCGCACAGAGAAGTCGGTGTAGTGGGCTGCTATATCAGGCATATTCCCAAAAATCGCGTTACGCGATTTCCGGTTGCGAACCTCGACATTAAACGAGAACTCATCCACGGCTGTGTTGTTCCTCACACTGGGGCCATGATTCGTAAATCCGTTCTGATCGACAACGGTCTATGTTGGGAAGGCGCGTTTTCTCCTGCAGAAGATTACATGCTGTGGGTCAAACTAATCGCCAAGACCATGTTTCATAACATTCCGGAGGTCTTGGTTCTTTATCGGAGTTATGACAGCAATACATCAGCCCGACAAAAAGAGAAAATGCGTGACCGTGATGCCTTAATCAGATGCTTTGCAGAAAAGGAATATCCGTTCCTTAAAGATCATGACTGGCGTAAACGTTGGGTGATGCTGTTCGGAATTATTCCGTTTCTAAAAATCAGAATCAGGCGAGGAGTGAAAAACATTTATTTGTTTGGGATCGTCAAACTGTTTTCGATTAGCTAGATGAAATTCCAATGAAATGTTATTTCTGCGTCAGCCCTACGGGTACGCCGTCATCTGTCTACCGTGACATGCTGGAAGTCTGCCTGCGTTCCGTTACTAAGAACACCACTCTTGATCCGATAGTGCTCTTTAACGGACCGCTTGATCATGACTGGGCGCAACTGATTTCGACATTCAAGGTCGATCTGCGGCAACATCGCTTCTCGGCTACGGATGATTTGCTCAAGACCTTCAACCCTGAATATCTTCAAAAGCGTTATGGTCGAATACTCGATCCGGATCGACTGACGTCGACGTTCATGCGCTTTGATATTCCTGTACTTGAAACAGAAGACGAGTACGTTCTTTATTGTGACTTTGATGTGCTTTTCACTGGAGACGTCCGGTCAGAAGATCTGCCCAAACCGAAACTGCTGGCAGCTGCGCCGGAATTCAATCCCGATGCATCAAAAATGACGTACTTCAATGCCGGAGTGATGATACTCAACGTTCCTGCGATGCGTGAGCAATGCGACGCCTTGTTTCAAAGGCTGAGGGAACGGACTCCGAACAACGAAGGCCTCTTTGATCAGGGGTACCTCAATGAGCTCTGCTTTAATGAGTTCGAGATTCTTTCCAATGCCTATAATTGGAAACCCTACTGGGGGTATAACCCTGACGCCAAAATCATTCATTTCCACGGCATGAAGCCGGGCGGAGACAATGTATCGTCCGGGTTCGCCATGAATGACGAAGCGCTTGAAACCTGTCTCACGGCATCGGGGCTTCCTTTTGTAGAGGTGATGAACGGTTACACGAAGTATCTGCAGATGTTTTACGATGTTCTGAAACGAAGCGACAATGGTTGGATTAAGACGTTTAGCGACCATTGCCTAATGGTTGTAGATAAGGATCGAGTGCAAAGGACCAGTATTTCCGGTCAGAATTGATTTGACTGGTCTGGAAGTGCTATACCCGCGATTGAGGTTTTAAGGAACGGTAAAAGAATAAGTTGATATTTTCAGCTGACACCGATAACTCTATGCATTTGTTTTATATTGAACAAATGCATAGATTCCCAGATCAATTCGATCATGTTATTTCATAACCGTTCCTAAGTAAAAGTTCATGAACGGAAATTTAACAATTTTGAACAGAGGGTAGTAAATGAAATTATTGAGAAAGATTGCGGGAATTTATGCAAATTTCGGATCGAAAGGACTACGTGAGGCCTTCAAAAACAAACTATCTGGTCGAAAAGCTCTGCACGGAATTGCTCCACAAAATTTTGCTCAATTTGGCTATGAATGTCCGTTTAGTAGTCCATCTAAAAATGTACCAAATCTTGAAGATTTGAGGAAAATGGTGCAAAGCAAAGAAATCAAGGTGGTGAGTTTCGATATCTTTGATACATTGCTCGTTCGTCCGACAATTTGGCCAACTGATATTTTTCATCTCGTGGCGGCAAAGGTTGACAAGGAACTAAATGTTGATTTTATTAAACTGAGGGAGAAGGCAGAGCAAGGGCTCGGAGATAGAAATGCAACGATTAAAGACATTTATCGTTGGATTTCCAAAGAATATGAAATCCCTGAGAGTCTATGTAACAGGTTGATGGACGAAGAAATTCGTGCAGAGAGTGAGTTGTTGTTTAGGAGAGAGAAATTATATTCCATCTATCTTTGCGCGCTAAAGGCGGGGAAAAGGATAGTTGCAACGAGTGATATGTATCTGCCGAAAGAGGTTTTGGCAAACATCCTAATCGACAAGGGTTACGATAATCTTTCAAGGGTTTATGTTAGTAATGAATTTAAGAGAAGAAAGGATGACGGGACGCTTTTTGATGTTCTAATTCAAGAAGAGAAATGCCAACCACATGAAATCCTTCATATTGGGGACAATCATCATTCTGATTATAAGGTTCCTTTGCAAAAGGGGATCATTGCATATTATTATCCGTCTGTTATAGATTCTGTTTTCTCCGAAACAACTTTGTGGCGACAGGCATACCTAAATATTAAAAAAGAAAATCCATTCGTTAGGTTGATGGTTGGGTATTGTATTGGTCGATATGAAGATCGAATTAGTGATGTGCCGCAAATTTTTAAAGATTGCTACACTCTCGGATTGCTAGGACTTGGACCGGTGATTCTGACAGCAATGATTAAGGTGCTAGGAAACTCGGAAATTCAAGGCCGCTATTCGAAAATTCATTTTGCCTCAAGAGATGGATTTATTCCTCAAAAAGTTTATGAATGTGTGAAAAGCATTTTTGAACAACCTTTGGAATCTGATTATTTCCAAGCGGGGCGAGTGTTGTATCATCCTGCTGTGAGAGATTCTTTTGATAAGTTTATTTTTCCAGAATTACACGATTCATCTTTGACGGTTGGGGACTTTATTGAAAATTATATATGTGATGAAGAAATAAAGAAAGATATTCTAGAGATATTTAATCCTGGGGAGCTAGTGGTTATTAGTTCCGAAAAGAAAGAATGGAAAAGAGTTCTTCTTAAGGCTAAATCTCAGATTGAGCGCTATATAGCGATCAGTAAAGGGAATTTATTAAAGTACTATTCTTCTGTTTTTAGAGGAGAAGGGAGTGCTCTTGTTTTTGACTGTGGTTATTCAGGCTCAATTTCTGATGCTATTACTGGAAATTTAAGGCAGATTCGAGTAGATAAGATTTATTTATGGGAAATAGAGAAGAATAAGACTCTGGATGCTAAAAATGGAACGAATACTTATTGTTTAATTGGGGGTTTAAATTGCAGAAGGTATCATGCTCTTCATTTAATTTTTGAAGAATTAATGTCACCTGCAATTTTGAGAGCAAAAGAGGTTAATAATTGCGGTGATCCGATATTCGTTTCTGAAAAGTGTTCGCCAGAAATGCTACGAGATCTTTCTGAAGCTCAGAAGGGAATGCTTGACTTCGCAGAAGATTTTGTTAAGTATTTTAAAAAATATGGCAAGGCTTTTGAGGAGATGGATATAGCCCCATTGTTGAATACAATTGAGTATGCATTGTATTTCTCGCCTTACTGTGAAACTTCGTTATTAAAAAATATAAAATTCAATGATAGTGCGATTGGGGTTAATTCATCGTTGGCGAAGAAAGTGGAGCGTTCATTTAAATATCCTATAGGTGTTGAGGGGACGGGATTCTTGAATGCCAATAATTACCTTAAGGATTTAGAGGTTTATCCAATTGTTGATCAAAATCTTAGTGAAATAAAGGTTGGGTTGCATTTGCATTTGTTTAATCCTGAATTGGTTTGGGAGATGGTTTCGTATTTAAACAATCTGCCAAAACAAACGGATGTATTTGTAACAACGTCAAATCGGAAGGACGTAAGGTTTTATGAATCAGTGTTTGGTCAGTGTTGTAATGGATTTATAAATAAGCCGACTGTAATATTTTTTGAAAATAAAGGAAGGGATGTTGCCCCCTGGCTAATTGGACTGAAAGGTATTCAGGACAAATATGATCTTTTCTGTCATGTACATGGCAAACAAAGCAAGCAAAATGGAACACAAGGGGAGTTGTGGCGAAGATATTTGTTCGATAACCTTTTGTCGAACAAAGCCATATCGGAAATTATGTCTATTTTTGCTAAACAACCGGATATTGGATGCGTTTTTCCAGCGCCATATGGATATATCTATAATGCTTGGAGAAATTGTGGCATTGAGGTAATTGGTGATAATGAAAAATTAATGGAAAAGTTAGCTGAAAGGATGTATGGAAGGCCGCGTGAAATACTTAGGTCCGATTTGCTATTTTCCGTCGGGACAATGTTTTGGTATAGGCCGAAAGCGTTTGAGTCGTTGTTTAATGCAGGATTAACGATTGAAGATTTTGAGAGAGAGCCTATTCCACTCGATGGTACCCATGCTCATGCTATCGAGCGCATGATCAAAATAGCTTGCGAGGCTGACGGGTATTCTGCAAAAATTTGGACATCTGTACAAAGAGATAAAACAATAGGTTATTTACATTCGATCTGACAAATAACCCAAAATCTCGCTCTGGATGCATGTATAAATTTTACGTCATCCCCAAAAATGGGTGAATATTAATTAACTACATGCTTGTGGGGACTGTCTGAGGGATATAGCTGTACATGCTGGATAACTCAGGCAGTCCAACACCTGCAGTGATCATTCGTTCTGTCGCAGGAAAAGCAACGAACTTTTGTGAAGCCGAAGACAGCGAACAAAGACCTATCAGTAACTGTTTTCTGCCATTTTGCGCAATTGGGATAGCGTGATTCCGTTGTACGTGAAGTAATCTGGCCCGCAGTAGGCGGCGGAGGCCGTCCTCCTATCCGCCGGAAGGTAACTGCCGACGAAGGGAGAGAGCTTGTAGATTCTCCCTTCGTATTCCACAGTGTCGTCCGAGGCGACGCGCACCTGAATCCCCGTTGGCTTAAAGGTGACGAATTCGCCTATTTTGATGCCGGCCAGGCTGAACTTGAATCTTCCGCGGCGTGCCTTCTTTGGGACTGATTTCGGGGGCTGCTCGGTGTCCAAACTGTCAGGGAACGGCTTTCCGTCCCGGTATACAGTGATGACGGCGTCGTCCAAAGTCGAAGCGACATCCCGGAAAATGTCGAGCGCCACTTCCGGGGGAACGTTGAAGAACTCACGATTCTGCCGAATGCGAAGGTCGGTAAGCCGGTCAATCATCTTGTGCACCATCTTCTCGACCTCGTTGAATTTGGCTGTGCGGATGGTGGCGTAGACCGCGAATGGCAGGGGAACCGCCGTATTGTCAAGCTCCTTGGAACGGACGTCGACAGGGCGGGAGCTCTTGCCTATCTTGATCCAATCCTGTCGGAAGCTCTCGTTGGTCAGGATGTATACGTACCCGGGTGCTGATGTCATGGCGGCTTGTGCGACGATGGAACAGATCGAAAGACGGTCCCGATACCGGTTGGCGTGCGGCAATAGGTCAGTCATCGACGGCCACACGCCCAGTAAAAAGAGACTTCTTAAAATTCTATCATCGGCATAAGCCCGTCTTGAAGGATCACCATCACCGGAGGCGGGGATTTCTAATTCAGAGAACTGTGGGAAAGGTCGAGGTTCAAGACAACAGGGCGCAGAGGTAAAATGAACACGCATGCCGTGCTTCTGGTTCGGTAGTGAAAATGAGTCTGAGAGGCGTGAAATCACGCGCGAGCGGTGATCAATTCCATAAATGACACTACAAACGAAGTGAAGAATGCTCTCTAACGATTGAAATTACTGAGTAGTTCGAATCCCGCCGCCGACCAAATCCAGGAAAAGAGGTTGTTCAGAAATGAACAGCCTCTTTTTTTTCATCCGTACTTAGCGCCCGGGGGCCTCCGGTCGTTTCGAGCCGTAAGGTTCCCTTGAGGTTCGCGGTCTAACATTCATGATGCAGGCGTCCGCACGCGGCGGGCGCCTTTCGATTCCACGACCCAAGGAGAGACGTCATGACGCCGCAGGAAGCCGTCAGTGCATTTTTCAACACCATGAGGAGCGAGACCGATCAGGCGGGTCTCATGTACTCGCAGTTCGCCGTCGTTCAGGCGCTCGATTACGTCATCGACCGCTGGGAGGATCTCAACCCGCTCGCCCGCGACAAGGCGGGGAACCGCACTCGAGAATGGCTCGAGCACCTTGAGACGGTCTTCGGCGGCATGAGCACCGAGGAGCTCTGCGCGCACAAGTTCGACTTCTCCGCCGAGCTTCGCGACATCGCCGACCGCGGCTTCACCGAGGACCGCGTGATCCCCGACTACAGGGGCGACAACTTCCAGCGCGTCGCACAGGCCCGCGCCATTCTCGCCGACGGCATCTACGGCTCCGTCGACGGCATCGTCGCGCACATCAGGGACCAGGGCTGCCCCTACGCACTCCACGCCACGAGCCTTGAAATCGTCCGTCGCCTCGCTCGCATCGACGTCGAGCGCTTCGGTGAGGACAACTGCCCCGGCCAACTGAAGATGCTCGAGACGATCGAGTCGCTGCGCGGCTGATTTGCATAAGTCGACATATGCGCGTCCGAACTTCGGACGCGTACCCGAAGTCCCGTCCGGCGTCCGCCTGCGGGACTTTTGCGTTTGAGCCTTCATGCCCCTTCTTGCGCTTTCATCGGGCAGGCTTTGCTAAGATCGAAGGATGCCGCCTGCGCACGCCGCAGCCGGCGCTCAGAAAAAGAGGAGAGGATAGTGCGTACTGCATTCAAACTTCTGCCGGTCGTCGCCGGCATCTTCGCCGCGGCCTTTGCCGCTCCGTCCCACGCCGTCGGCGGCCCGAGCGGCCTCAAGGTGGGCTATGCCGTGCAGGGCACGCTCGGCGAGACGATCGTGAATCCCTACGGGCTTGCGCCCCTCACTGCCGTCATCAGGAATGGCGGCTACGTCCTCAAGCATGCGACCGTGCGCATCGTCCCGAAGGAGGGTGGCCAGGAGATCAAGTACGACGTTGGCCCGCAGACCCTGCGCACGCACGGCGGCATTCCCGTCTTCGGCCTCTACGCGGGCTGGCGCAATACGGTCGAGGTGACCTATACGCGCGTCTTTCAGGGCGAGGAGAAGACCGTGACGGAAAGCTACGTGATCAACACGCAGCCTGCCTGGCTTGAAACGACGGGAAATCCCGCGATTGCCCAGAACTTCATGACGGCCAAGGTGACGACGCCCGCGCCCAAGGAATTCTCAGATCGCCTCTACTTCATCAACAATCTCGGCGCAGCCGATGTGCGCGCGAGTCGCGCGGTCTGGAACAATCCCGTGGGCGGCGCCCTGCAGTGGAACAATCCGCCGCGAAACGCGATTCTCGACACGAAGGGCGAGATCCGCTGGTACATGAAGGCCGACCGCATCTATGATCCCGAGTCGCTCTACGACGCGGGCATCATGATGGGCTTCCATCAGAACGCCGACGGCGCGCTCTCCTGGGGCTACGGCCAGCACTATGCGAAGTACGATCTGCTCGGCCGCAAGGTCTTCAATCGCCGCCTGCCCGCCAACTACGCCGACTTCAGCCACGCGATGATGCCCGCTGAAAACGGCGGCTACTTCCTGCGCGTCGCTTCGCCCGACCTCAGGCGCGCCGACGACACGCGCGTGCGCACGGTCCGCGACGTGATCATCGAGGTCGACGCCTCGGGCGAGGTCGTCGACGAATGGCGCCTCTTCGAGATTCTTGATCCGAACCGCAACATCGTCCTCAAGTCGATTGACCAGGGCGCCGTCTGCCTCAACATCGACACGTCGCAGTCGGGCAAGACGCTTTCCGCCGAGCAGCTCGCCAAGCTCGAGGCCCAGCACGCCTTCGGTGACATCGCGGGCACGGGTGCGGGCCGCAACTGGGCCCACGTCAACTCAGTCGACCACGACCCCGTCGACGACTCGATCATCCTCTCCTCCCGCCACCAGTCCGCCGTCGTCAAGATCGGCCGTGACAAGCAGGTGAAGTGGATCCTCGCCGCCCCGAACGGCTGGCGCGACGGTCTGAAGGACAAGGTCCTCACGCCCGTCGGCAAGGACGGCAGGCCCCTCTCGTGCCGCATCGGCAAGTGCGAGGGCGGCTTCGACTGGACCTGGACGCAGCACACCGCCTGGAAGATCGATGAGCTGAGCAAGGGCGACATTGTCTACGTCTCCGTCTTTGACAACGGCGACGGCCGCGCCTTCGTGCAGCCCGAGGACCAGAACGAGAAGTACAGCCGTGCCGTCGTCTACAAGATCGACCAGAAGGCTATGACCGTCGAGCAGGTCTGGGAGTACGGCAAGGAACGCGGCCATGAGCTCTACTCGCCGATCACGTCCTCCGTCAAGTATCAGGCCGACAAGAATTCGGTCGTCGTCTACTGGGCGAGCATCGGCACGGGCAGCAAGACCGGCCCCGCGCCCGTCCTGACGGAATTCCGCTGGGGCGAAACGAAGCCTGCTTTCGAGATGCACCTCAAGGGCGGTATGGGCTATCGCGCACTGCCGATCGATGCGCAGAAGGCCTTCGTCCGCTGACGCTCCTGCAGCCTGACGGGCCGACAGGATGACAAGGGGAGGATTCCGCAGGGAGTCCTCCCTTTTTTATCTCGGGGGGCCTTAGCTCAGGCCATTTTGTCAGACAACGAACTAGCGGCTTCTTGTACAGGAGATTTGACGGGCAGAAGTTTCTGAAGGTGTGTCTTCGCCGCGCGGACCGCAAAAAAAAAGCGCCCGACCAAATGCCGGTCGGGCGTTGAAGGGGCGCGGAACTACCAGATTCCGCTAAAGGACCGGAAGAGGAACAATCGCGCTGCCGGCCTCTGGCAGAGCGAAGGGGAGGAGATTGGAACCCCTGATGTCCCTTTCCATGTGACACATGCTAACCCGACTCGGACCGGGGGTGGTTAAGCCCCGAATAAGAATCCGACCAAATCACTCGGGATTTGATCTTGCTCAATAAATGAGAACGTTTCTTAAGTGCTTTTAAGCAAAAAGGGCCCTGCGGCGGGGTTTCGGGTGTCATGAAATCGTCATGAAATGTTCACGGGGGCGTCAAGCCGGGTGTTCATACTGCGTTCACGTACAGGAGAACAGCACCTGCACGACTTTTAAAACTGAATGGAACACTTATTCATCATGCAGAACACCATCTTTTCCCGCCGCCGCGTCGTGACCTTCGTCTGCGCCGCCTCCGTCCTTGCCGCCTGCGGTACGACGTTTGCCGCCGGCACGGTCAACCTCAACGGCTCCACGACGGTTCTTCCGGTCATGCAGCAGGTTTCCGAAGCCTTCATGCAGAAGAACCCCGGCGTTGTCGTGACGATCTCCGGCACGGGTTCCGGCAACGGCATCAAGGCGCTCCGCGACAAGATGACCGATGTGGCCATGTCGAGCCGCGACCTCAAGGACAAGGAAAAGAAGGACTTCGAAGCCCACGGCATCAATCCGGTCAAGATCCCTGTCGCCCTTGACGCCATCATCCCTGTCGTCTCCCCGAAGAACGCCGTCGCCTCCCTTACGATGGAGCAGTTGCGCGACCTCTTCGCCGGCAAGATCAAGAACTGGAAGGAACTCGGCGGTGCCGACGCTCCCGTGGTCGTGGTCGGCCGCGACTCCTCCTCCGGCACGTTCGAATCCTGGCAGGAACTCGTCATGGGCAAGACCCGCGTGTCCCAGCGCGCTCTCCTCCAGAGCTCCTCCGGCGGCGTCGTTCAGGCCGTTGCCGGCAATCCGAACGCCATTGGCTACATCGGCGTGGGCTACCTCGACAGCCAGATCAAGGGCCTCGTCGTGAACGGCGTCCAGCCCGGTGCCAAGACCGCTCAGGACGGCACGTGGCCGATCTCCCGCGAACTCTACCTCTTCACCTCCGGCCAGCCGCAGGGCGACGCCAAGAAGCTCGTCGACTACACGCTCTCCGCCGAAGGCCAGCAGTTCGTCTCCAAGTCCGGCTTCGTTCCGCTCAAGTAATCGCCTGACCGGCGAGATGCAAGCGGTCAGAAAAACCGATTGAAGCACGCCGGCCGATCGCCCTCGATTCGGCCGGCGTTTCTTTTGCTCCAGAAAAGATCCAGCTTTTCCAAGGATCCCTCATGCTCAACTACAGATCAGCAGACACGCTGTTCAGAAGGGCCTCGGGCACCGTGGCGTGCGTGAGCGTGCTTGCGCTCACGGCCATCGTGCTCTTCCTGCTCGCACAGGGCCTTCCGATCTTCAAGGACGTTCCCATCGGGGACTTCCTCTTCACGACCGACTGGTACCCGACGGAC
>ENA-ORPF01001121-ORPF01001121.1-human-gut-metagenome-genome-assembly--contig:-NODE-1121-length-23275-cov-4.469078_pt1 | contig 23275 bp, 34 predicted proteins | sample MGYA00242140_ERZ509070 | MGnify/ENA primary metagenome ERZ509070 (study PRJEB26280, sample SAMEA2338713) | human gut metagenome | biome: human gut; feature: human-associated habitat; material: faeces... | reverse complement strand
CAATATTTACATTAACAAGATTTGTCGGAATAATGATGTTAGTTGCTGAAGTTATTAATATATGTGAAAGTGTATATTTTTTACAACAAACAAAGTAAAAGAAGGGAGTTACAGCTCCCTTACTTTCATAAATTAATCACCTGATATAGTTTCATCTTGTTGATAGTTGAAAGTGATTGTAGCTGATTTAGTCAATGTTTCTGGAATAGTTGTTGCACTGTGATTCCATTCAACAGTAACCATGTAATTAGCAACTTCACCTGGTGCTAACTTACCTTGCTCTGCAGCAGTAGTTGTACCTTCACCAAAATATTCAACAGAATAAGTTACATCAGTTGGTTCTTGAGCATTAACTGTATCTAAGTTAGGATCTTCAGTTAAAATTGCTGGTACTGAACCTTTATTTTCAATAGTAACCACATAAGTAACTGCTGATCCTGGCATTGGTAAAGAAGCATTAAATGTTGCTGAAGTAGCATCAAATGTTGGGTTTTCTGGAGCAGTAAAATCTGCATTCATATTTTCTCCACCATTTTCACCTTGAGCAGTAATACCAGTAATTTCTACCTTCCAATTAGAAGTAATTTTTGAATTACCGTTAATTACTAAGTTTTGACTCAATAATGCATATGCAACTCCCATAAAAGCTACAATTGCTGCTAAAGCAATGATTACATTTCTCTTTTTCTTCTGCACTTAAATTCCCTCCTATCTTAAAATAAGAGTAACACAACAATGTTCTTTTGTAAATATAAAATCGACAAAAAACGACAAGTATTATCTTTGTCGTTTTAAAATATATTGTGTTGGTGTTTCTTCTAAAAATACAAAACTTCTAGTATATTCAGCAAGTTCTGGATGAAAACCAAATCTTTTATTTTCACCATTAGAAATCAACGTTTGATGATATGATGGAAACAAAGAGCTATCAAATGACAACTCTAAAGCATCACCCATTCCTTGTAAAATACTTTGTTCCTTAGAATCAACAAAAAACCTATCATTCATAGGAAAATAAGAAAAAGAAAGCAAATCACTATCATAAGATAATTCATGTTCCAAAACACTTAAAGTACCTTTTCCAGAAATAGTATAATCAACTTCTTCAATAAAAGGAGCATGACTATACTTTTTCAAAGTCTCTGAAAAACTCCTAGCAACAATACTAGCAACACATCGCTTATCTTCTGCTTGCAATACGTCTATAGACACCTCACTAGGATTATAAGAAACAGTTCTAAAAGAATCAATAGAACGTCCCAAACAATTAGATAAGACTTCCTTAGCCTTATCTAAAGGTTGCGGTTGCAATAAAAACTGAATTTGAAAATCACTTGTAGAATCTCCATAAAGAGAAAACAAAATATCTTGAATTTGTTCTCTGTCATAACGTAAATAAGACTTTGCTTCTGTCAATAATTTTGCTTGTTCCAAATAGCCTTTTCTCAGCCCTAATAAAATATCTCTTAATTGATAATACTTCTCTTTTTCCAACAAACTTCCCACCTTTGTAACAAAAGAAAAGAATTAAATAGTCATTAATTCTTGTTCTTTTACTTTTAGCATTTCTTCAATCTTTTTATTATATGATTGTACCAAATCTTGAACTTCTTTTTCCATACTCTTTTCAATATCTTCAGGTAAATCTTCTTTCTCAATCATTTCTAAAGCCTCATGACGATTGTTCCTAACAGATACTTTAGCATCTTCTGCAATAGCTTTTACTTGCTTTGTTAATTCCTTACGTCTTTCTTCTGTAAGAGCTGGAACAATAATACGAATAGTCTCTCCATCATTATTTGGAGTATAACCTAAATTAGCTGCTAAAATAGCCTTTTCAATAGCACCTAAGCAACTTCTATCAAATGGTTTAATCAACAACTGTGTTGCCTCAGGTACAGATATTGTAGCAAGTTGTTTTAATGGAGTCATACTGCCATAATATTCAACATTAACTCCATCTAAACTAGAAGGATTAGCACGACCTGCTCTAACAGAAGCAAATCTCTTCTCTAAACTTTCCAGAGTATGTTCCATATCTTCTTTCGTTAATTTGATAATATCACTATCCATTTTTTTCATCTCTCCTTGTAATAATTATAATATAAACTAAAAGGAAAGAAAAGAAAAATATAAAAAAAGAATACCCAAAAGGTATTCTAAATATATTGTGAAATCATATCACTATACCTTATTTCCAACTTCTCTGCACTATCTTTATCAATAGTTGCATTCTCTGTAATCACATAATCTACTTGATCAACAATCTTTCCATCAGAAATAATATAAACAATAGGTAAAGTACTATCTTTATCATAATCCAACAATTTAATTAATTTTTTATACTTCTTACTCTTTTTATTTTTTACATGTTCTGGATTAAAATAGTAAACCTTACTAATTTTTTCTTTTTTCAAAGCTTTATTTAACACTTTTGCCCCAAAAGTAGACCATTCACAATCAGAATCCCCCAAAAACAAAACACTAGATTTCTTTTGAAACAATTCCAATACATCATCAACACTGGCATATTGAAATGGATTATCATCACTGATAGAATATTCCTTTGCAAACTTCTCTGCATCAGTCAACTCGTCTGTTTTCTTAACAGAACATCCACAAAATAAAATACAACTTACGATAATGAGAATTACTACTTTTTTCATAATAACACCTACTAAACTATGCTCCTTGGATTTGACTCATAACTTCGTCAGCGAAATTTTCTTCCTTCTTTTCAATTCCTTCTCCAACAGCATAACGAGTCATAGAAACAATCTCTCCACCGTTAGATTTAACATAATTTAATACATTAGTGTTTGAATCTTTAATAAATGCTTGTTCTTCAAGACAAATCTCTTTATAGAACTTATTAAGTCTTCCAGTAACCATTTTTTCTGCAATATCAGCTGGTTTTCCTTCACCCATAACTTGTTCTTTAATAACATGAGATTCTCTTTCAACTAATTCAGCTGGAACTTCATCACGTCTAATAGCTGTTGGGTTCATAGCAGCAACATGCATAGCTACATCTCTAGCAACTTCTTCACTTGTTCCATCTAAAACTACAACAGCAGTAATTTTTCCACCCATATGAGAATAAATACCAAATACTTGGCTATCAGTCTTCTCAATTCTTTCAAATCTTCTAAAACTAATTTTTTCTCCAATCTTAGCAACAAAATTAACGATTGCTTCACTAATAGTTTCACTACCACCTTCGATAGTCAATTGATTAGCTTCATCCATAGTTTTAACATCATTATGTAATAAAGTTTTCATAATGTTATCAACTAATTCCTTAAAGTTTTCATTTTGAGCAACAAAGTCAGTCTCACAATTAACCTCTAATACAACTGCAGTATTTCCTTCAGTATTTGCTACTGTTAAACCTTCAGCAGCAACTCTACTTTCTTTCTTAGCTGCTTTACTAATACCTTTTTCTCTTAACCAGTCAATTGCTTTTTCCATATCTCCACTAGTAGCTTCTAATGCTTTTTTACAATCAAGCATTCCAGCTCCAGTTCTCTCTCTTAATTCTTTAACATCACTTGCTTTAATCATTTTAATCCTCCTCTATATTTTATACAATAAAAGGGTGAATAACCATCCACCCTCCTTTACTTATAGTCTATCACAATTATTTAGATAATGCTTCAACTAATTCAGCTTTTTTCATTGTAGAATATCCCTTTACACCAGCTTCTTTAGCTTTTGCTTTTAAATCAGCTAATGTCATAGAAGAATAATCAACTACTTCTTCTTTCGTTTCTTTTACTTCTTCTTTAACTTCTACTTTTTCTTCTTTCTTAGTTTCTTTTTTTACTTCAGCTTTTTCTTCTTTAACAGCTTCTTTTTTAGCAGTTCTCTTTTCAGCCTTAGCTTTATCATCTTCATTAACATAATCAATTACTTCATTACCATTAACCTCAGCAATTGCATTAGTTAATACACCAAGTAATAATTTAACAGCACGAACTGCATCATCATTACCAGGAATAACATAATCAACTAAATCAGGATCACAGTTAGTATCTACGATACCAAATACAGGGATTCCTAAAATACGAGCTTCTTTAATTGCATTTTCTTCTTTACGAGGATCAACAATTACCAATGCTTGAGGTAATCTCTTCATTTCACGAATACCTCTCAAGTTTTTATCTAACTTAGCATATTCTTTTTTGATTTGGATAACTTCTTTCTTTGGTAATAAATCAAAAGTACCATCAGCTTCCATTTTATCAATATCGTCCATTCTCTTAATTCTTGAACGAATAGTCTTAAAGTTAGTTAAAGTACCACCTAACCATCTTTCATTAACGAAATACATGTTAGTTCTAACAGCACATTCTTCAGCAGCTTCTTGAGCTTGTTTCTTAGTTCCTACAAATAAAACTTTTCCACCAGCTTCAGCAATTGCTTTCATTGCTTCGTATGCTTCCTCTAACTTTTTAACTGTCTTTTGTAAATCGATAATATAAATATCATCTCTTGTAGTATAGATGAATTCCTTCATCTTAGGATTCCATCTTCTTCTTTGATGTCCAAAATGAACACCAGCTTCTAATAAATAATTCATTGATACTATAGCCATAAATATAATTCTCCTTTTCGTTTTTTCTTCTATTAGTTTCTAATATTCATCACCCTAAGGCACTAGACAAATAAATTCACTAATATGTTTATTTTTATTACTTAGATAAAGCTTCAACTAATTCAGCTTTTTTCATTGTAGAATATCCTTCTACTTTAGCTTTTTTAGCAGCTTCTTTTAATTCAGCAACTGTCATTTTAGAATAATCAACTGCTTCAGTTTTTTCTTCTTTTACTTCTTCTTTCTTAGCTGTTTCTTTCTTTGTAGCCTCTTTCTTTTCTTCCTTACCAGCTGCAATAGTTACTTCATGACCAATAACTTCTTCTGCACGAGTAACTTTTCCTTCTTTACCAGCACGAGCGATTTTAACGAATTCACTGAACATTTTTGGATCGTTAATAGCAATCTCAGATAACATTTTACGGTTAACTTCAACACCAGCTTTTGTTAATCCTTCAATAAATCTTGAATAACTAATATCGTTTTGACGACAAGCAGCATTGATTCTAGTAATCCATAATTTTCTAAAATCTCTCTTCTTTTGTCTTCTATCTCTGAATGCATATTGTCCAGAATTCATTAATTGTTCTTTTGCTGTTTTATAAAGTCTATGTTTACTTCCAAAGTAACCCTTAGCTTGTTTTAATATTTTCTTATGACGAGCTTTTGTAACTGCTCCATTCTTTACTCTTGCCATATTTCTTCCTCCTTCAAATTATTACGTCTTACATGATTAGATTAAATTTTTTAATCTGTTGTGATCTGCTTTACTTAAGTTAGATCCTTTTCTATTCTTTCTATTAGCACTTGTTGGTTTATCTCCAGTATTGTGACGACTTCCTGGACGACCAATTTTAAAATCATTTTTACGTTTGTTTACAACCTTTGCTGTTCCTTTATGTGTTTTAATTTTTGGCATAACTATTCCTCCTACTATTTATTTTTCTTTGGAACCAATAACATAGTCATGGTTCTGCCGTCTAACTTGGGACTTTGCTCTATATCCGCAATTTCTGTAACTCGAGATGCAAATTGCTCTAAAACCTGTTTACCTAATTCCGTATGAGCCATCTGACGTCCTTTAAAACGAACAGATAGTTTAATACGATCACCTTTTTCCAAATATTTAGTTGCATTTCTAAGTTTTGTTTCGAAATCTCCAACATCGATAACAGGTGATAAACGATACTCTTTTAACTCAGACATATTAGCCTTTTGCCTTTTTAATGCTTCCTTTTCCTTTTTACGTTTTTCATAACGATACTTATTATAATCCATTACTTTACATACTGGTGGATTAGCATTAGGACTCATTAAAACTAAATCCAAATTAGCATAACTTGCCAAAGTTAAAGCATCTTGAATAGATTTAACTCCAACTTGTTCTCCATTTGGACCAATTACTAATACTTCACGAGCTTTAATCTGATCGTTAATAGGTTGATTCCCCTTATTATTTGCGATAATTAACACCTCCATTATTACAAGAAAAAGAAAAGTGGATATAACCGTTATATCCACTTACCATACGTAACAAAAAAAACTTTGTTTCTTAGGCTTTCGACCCATCGCTAGTTGCAATCAGGTGGATATAAATCGCTTTCCTTTTTTCTCGACTAGTAATATTTTATGCTATTAACGTTGATTTGTCAACATTTTTTTTGCATTAATAAACTTTTTCATCTGAAACTTCAAATAAGGCAAATAAATTGCTGCTTGTTCCACAATAAAGTTTAACATATAATTCAACTCTTCCCCTTACATAAACTATAAAAGAAACTTCCTCCATAGCTGCGCATATTATACTACAAAAAAGAAAAAAAGTCAATTTAACATTATTTTCTCTTAAATTTAAAATGATGTTGAACATACTGAGAACGTACATCTTTAGTATGTTGTTCAAGTTCTGATTCTGTCATAGAAAATAAATTTTCTACATTTTCTTCTCCCATTAAAGAACAAGCATAAATCATAGACACATGATGAATAGGTTTCTTGGCTTCTGTAATAGGTCTTTTTTCTAAATAATCGAAGAAAGAAGCATCCTCACCTATTTGGTTAGAATAAGAACGAATAGAGTTCATAATTTCTAATAATCTACGACCATTATTTTTCGTTAATCTAGAAATAATAACTCTCCCATTTCTATCTGGAACATATTGTTCACAACTATCTAAAGGTAAAAAAGGATATTCTAAATCCAAAGAATCATAGAAAAAATCCAACATCCGAATAATATCATAACCATCTAATCTAGCTTTAACCCTATCTTGAAAACTAGGATTTTTTAATTCTTTACTAGCAATCTGATAAGGTAATACTTTTTTTAAAGCATCTCTTGCTCCATCTTTTCTAGTAGCAATATTATAAGTACGCGTATAAGAAAAATTCAAATCTTGTAAACAACACAATAAATCCAACGTATTAGGAATAACAAAACCATCTATACCAGCTTGGTCTTGTGTCTTTAACATGGCATATAAAAGCCGATTAGTAGAAGAAAAAGCACCAGCCTTAGAATGTTCACCAACAACAGCAACAGCTTCATCAATCTCCTCATAACTTAAATTTCTAGCAGGCTTCTTAAAACCTGGCTCAATAAAAGTTTCTTTATCACTATCATAATAAACTGTTAACATACCAATATACTGTAAAGGTAAAAACTTTAAATGATAATCCCGTCTTTTAGATTGATTTTCTCTCATCATCTTTAAAAATTCACGATAACTAACATCATTAAAATAAGCATCCATTTTAATCTTCTCATCTGAAAATATATATTTTGAATATAAATATTGTCTACGAGTAATTCCGTTCATGAATAAGTCCCCTAACAAAAAGCATTAAACGAGCTTATTATAATAAAAAAGTTTAAAAATTGCAAATAAACAAAAAAGAAAGCCTAAACTTTCTTCTTTCTAGCTGCATCCATAAAAGCATAAATAATCTTTTTAGAATTCTCATCAAAGAAATAACTGATTTCTGGATGCCACTGCACACCAATATTAAAAACATCACCGGGATACTCTAAAGCCTCTATCAAACCATCTTCACTAACAGCAACTGTTTGATAGACATGATTTTTCGTACCATGATAATTATGAAAACTATTTACGCAAATCTCATCTTTTCCCAATATCTGATATAAAAAACTATCTTTATCAATAATAACCTTATGAGAAAGAGAAAAATCATCTGTTCCTTGATGATGGTTAAAGCCTTCATTTTTTTCTAATCGAACATCTTCTTGATAGCAACTCATCATTTGCATACCCAAACATACAGCTAAAACTGGTATCTTTTTTAAAATAGCATATTCCAATAAATATCGGTCATAAGGAGTCATCTTAATTCCTCCCGGGAAAAAAATACCATCACAAGCATCTAAATTTTTATGAATACAATTTTTTTCTTCTTCAGTTAATTCTGGGAACTCATTTCCTCTAGTATTCATATAATCTAAGTTCTGTACAGGAGCAAAAGGGAAAACATAACCTCCCGCATCCTGTAAAACTCTTCTAACTCTCTCTTCTAAATACAAAATAGGTCTACCATCAGCTAGAGCCTGATAACGTAAAGGCACTCCGATTACTGGCCTCATGAGAATCACCTCAATAAATTAGAAATCAATCTTCTCTTCTACATAAGAAACTACTTCATCAACTGGTAAAACAATTTGTTCCATTGTATCACGATCTCTTAAAGTAACTGTACCATGATTTAAAGTTTCATCATCAACTGTAATAACAAAAGGTGTACCAACTGCATCACATCTTCTATAACGTTTACCAATAGAAGCTGTCTCATCATAACTTGTCATAAAGTGTTTAGATAATTCCGCATAAACTTCTCTTGCCTTGTCACCATGATACTTTTTATTTAAAGGTAATACTGCTACTTTATAAGGAGCAAGTGCAGGATGAAAATGCATTACTTCACGAGTATCCCCATTTTCTAATGTTTCTTCATCATAAGCTTCACATAAAAATGCAAGAATAACACGATCAAGACCTAAAGCAGGTTCAATACAATAAGGAATAAACTTCTCATTTGTTTCAGGATCTACACATTGAAAATCCTCTCCACTACCTTTCATATGATTTGTTAAATCATGATCCGTACGATTCGCAATTCCCCATAACTCATCAAAACCAAAAGGATATAAATATTCGATATCTGTAGTAGCTTTACTATAATGAGCTAGTTCTTCTTTCTTTTGATCATAAAAATGTAAATGTTCTTCTTTCATACCTAAAGAAAGTAAAAATTTCATACAATATTCTTTCCAATAAGTAAACCATTCTTCATCTTCTCCAGGTTTACAGAAAAATTCTAACTCCATCTGTTCAAATTCACGAGTACGGAAAATGAAGTTACCAGGAGTAATCTCATTACGAAAACTTTTACCAGTTTGTCCAATACCAAAAGGGAGTTTTGCTCGCATACTTCTCTGCACATTTAAGAAGTTTACAAACATACCTTGAGCAGTTTCAGGTCTTAAATAAATGGTACTCTTTTTATCTTCAGTAACTCCTTGAAAAGTTTTAAACATAATATTAAAGTCACGAATTTCAGTAAAATTTTCTTTACCACAATTAGGACATTTAATATGATTTTCTTTAATAAAACTTTCTAATTGCTCATGACTCCATCCATCAGCATGCTCACTACTACCATGTTCAGATAAATACTGATTTACTATTTTATCAGCACGAAAACGCTCTTTACAATCTTTACAATCCATCAAAGGATCTGTTGCCATATTAACATGTCCAGAAACTTCCCAAGTTTTAGGATTCATCAAGATTGCAGATTGAATACCATAATTGTATGGGCTCTCTTGAATAAACTTACGCCACCATGCATGACGGATATTTTCCTTTAGCTCAACACCCAATGGACCATAATCCCAAGTATTTGCAAGTCCTCCATATATTTCACTACCTTGAAATATAAATCCATATTGTTTACAATAATTCACCAATTTTTCCATCGTTAATTTTTCCATTTATTTCATCTCCTCTATCAATTTTATTACATTTTCTCTTTCACTTTCTATTATCATATACCCAGCAGGAGCATCCTCAATAAAACCTTCTTGATACAAATGGTATAACTCCTTAATAATAGGCGTATAAAAATAATCATAATTATATAAAATAATTGGTTTTGGCATCTTACTATTTTTATTTTCTTCTATAGCCATAAATAGTTCACTATATGTCCCTATTCCTCCAGGTAAAAATAATAAACAATCACTATTCTCATATAAAACTTGACTTCTTGTCATTGTATTTTCAGTAACAATACTTAATTTTGTATCAAGTTCTTTTAAAGAATCTTGAAATAATAAATCACTAACGGCAATTACTTCTTTCGAATTATTTTTAAATTCATCATAAGCAATTGCCATAATCCCTCGGTGATATCCCCCAAATACCAAACTAATATTAGGTATCTTTGAAATACTCTCTAAAAGTATTTTACTTTCATTCTTATAAGAATCAGAAACCTCTTCCTTAGAAGTACCTGCTACAAATAATCTAATAAATATCACCACCTTAAATAAAAAAACTTCTAGAATAATGTAAGGACGAGTATTCCCGCGGTTCCACCTTACTTATTCTAGAAGAATCAGCTTATTTTTATACTGCTCGCGGCTTTCCACACCGGTCATCACACTTATTACTAATAATATACAAAAGGATTTTTTTTGTGTCAAGATATATTACCAAATTAAATATTTATATTTCATAATAGAAACTTTAGAATTAGAATATTTCTTAATCTTACCTTTTTTTACATATGTAACAATAGAGTCTAAAAATTCTACAAGTTGTAAAATAACATATAAGAATAAAATACCAATAAACATAATAGAAAGATCTTTAACTCTCATCATCAAAACAAATAAAACAGACAAGGCAATAATAGATAATACACCACCTACAAGATTAAGAACAAATAAATTCTTTTCATATTTTACTTCAACCATATAATTTCCCCCTTCAAATTGCGCATATTATATCATAAAACATAAAAAAAATCAAGTATCCACTAAGATCCTTGATTTAATTTATTAATCTGTCGAACAAAATCTTTACTCTTTAAATAAATTCCCGTATATCGATCATAATAATCATCTAAAAATTGATTAATTTCTAAAACAACAGAATCACTAACTGATAATTTAGAAATACTCTTAATGTTAACATAGTAAAACATACGAATCAATTTAATCATTTTATCAGATACTAAAGGCTCATTATGATAACAATTACGACATAAATAACCACCTGCAGTAGAATCAACCGTCACAATCTGCTTATCACTACCACAGATACTACAACAATCAATACTAGGACGAACCCCTAAATAATCCAAATATTTTAATTCCAAAATTTCTGTTAAAACAATAGGAGAAAGTCCTTCTTCCATTTTTTGTAGTGTTTGAACTAGCAACTCCAAGATACTAGAATCATCATTCTCTCTAACTACTTGCAAAGTCAATTCTAAAAGAAAAGAAGCATAACTAACCTTTTCTAAATCTGTAAGCAATTTAGCATAAGAATCGATAACATCTACTGCTGTTAAAGTAGAAAGGCCATGCTCTTTATAATAAATATGAAATTTACCATAAAGAAGCTTCCTACTAACTCCACGTAACTTACTTTTCATATTCCTACAACCCTTAGATAAAATCCCAATAAGTCCATATTCTTTAGTAAATACATTTAAAATTTTACTAGATTCACTATAATTGGTTTCACTTAAAACAATACCTTCCACACAATCAATTTTCAAAAACCATCACTTCTTCTTTACAATTGCTTGATATAAACGATAATATTTGATTTCTCCCGTCTTTTTAAACAATTCCCATAAAATATCTTGCATTAAAATCACCTCTATATTTCTATAGTGGTGATTTTGTTTTTATTTTATACAAAAATTACTCATCTTCTTCTTTTAAACCTAATTCTAAGAAGTATTTTTCCTCATCTCTCCAATTTTTTAAAGTTTTAACATAAGTCTCTAAAAAAACTTTTTTACCAAGGAAAGCTTCCATATCATGGCGAGCACGACTTCCAATTTCTTTTAACATAGAACCACCCTTACCAATGATAATCTTTTTAATATTTTCACGATCAACCACAATCAAAACTTGAATATGAACAACCTTTTCATCTTCTTCATAATTTTCAACATAACAAGTAACACTATGAGGAATCTCTTGCCTTGTTAATTCTAAAACCTTCTCACGAACAAATTCTGCCATAATAAATCTAGTAGACACATTTGTCAAATCTTCATCAGAATATATTTTATCCATCTCTGGTAAATATTTCTTTATAGAAGAAACTAACTGATCCAAATTATTCTTTTTCTTAGCTGAAATAGGAATAATCTCTGCAAATGAATATTTATCCTTTAATTCATTAATTTTTTCTAATAGAACACTTTTATCCTTAAATTGGTCAACTTTATTTAACAATAAGAAAATAGGTACATCATGATCTTTTATTTTATCTAAAATGAATTCATCACCACGACCGAATCCTTTATAAATATCCACTAAAAATAAAATAACATCCACACCATCTGTATTATTATAAGCCTTTTTATTCATCAAATTACCAAGTTTATGTGTAGGTTTATGAATACCAGGTGTATCAATAAAAATAATTTGGGAATCGAGATCATGATAAATTCCTTGAATAACATTACGAGTCGTACCACTAACATTAGAAGTAATTGCTAATTTCATACCAAGTAAACTATTAAGTAAAGTACTCTTACCAACGTTAGGCCTTCCAACTAAACTAACAAAACCACATTTCATTTTAAATCATCCTCTCCAAATGGGTATGGACATAATTCTTCAACAGTATGTTCTACCATATCACCTTGAATAGAATAACAATATACTTTGGCATCTTTAGAATATATTTCAGATATCATTTGACGACACACAAAGCATGGCATTCCAACTTTTCCACCTGATACCATAACATGAAGCTCTAAAAAATCTTCTTTTTTTACACCAGCTGTAATGGCATTAAAAATAGCTGCTCTTTCTGCACAAGTACCTGCTCTAGTACTAGCATCTTCCACATTAACACCGAAAAATTGTCTGCCATCCTTAGTAACAACACAAGCAGATACTGGAAAATGAGAAATAGGAACATAACTATTTTGATGTAATTCTAATAACTTCTCTATCATAATAATACCTCCACAAATTCAATCACTTCAGGAACAAAAATAATAAGACCAATAATAGCAGAAATAATAGCCATCATAAGCACTCCAGCACTTGCCGTATCTTTCGCAAGTTTAGCTAACGGATGAATTTCAGGCGAAGCCAAATCCACTACATATTCAATAGCAGTATTAAAAAACTCTGCCATCAAAACAAGCCCAATTAAAACCAAACATACTAACCATTCAACATAGCTAATTTGAAAAACAAATCCAAAAATAACAACCAAAACAGCAATAACAGTATGTATTTTTAAATTTTGTTCTCCCTTATAGGCCTCCACAATACCACAAAAAGCATAACGAAAGCTATCTACCAATCTCTTTCTATCCAATAATACTCTTTTTTTCTTATCGTTCGATTTTGCAGTCATGTAATACCTCCTCTTGTTTAGCAAACATAACTTTTTCTTCCTCTTCTGTCTGATGATCATAACCAAGTAAATGATAAAAACCATGAACAGCTAAAAAAGAAAGTTCTCTAAGTAATGAATGGCCATACTCTTCTGCCTGAGAAATTGCTTTATCAATAGAAATATAAATATCACCCAATATTCTTTCACCATCAGGTTCTACCATATCCTTTTCATCTTCTAATGCAAAAGTAATTACATCTGTTTCCCTATCAATATTTCTATAATCACGATTTAATTCATGAATATATGAATTATCTACAATAATAACATTAAAAATAACATGATCTAAATGTTCTTTTTTAATAGCATACTCCAAAACTTTTTTTACAGTTTCTAATTCAGGTATATCCTTATCTGTCTGATTAAAAATTTCTAACTCGTTCACATTATCACCTCTACAACAACGTAATTAAACCAATTAATAAGACAATGGCTATTATATTTAAAAATAACTCACTTTTCAATACATCCGGCAGTTTTTTACCAACTTTTGCAATCACATAATAACATAAGAATCCTAAACTACCACCTAATAAGTTCAATATAATATCATCAATATCAAAAACTCTACCAATCACCATTTGAACAACTTCAATAGAACAAGAAGCAATGAATGTCAAAATAAGAGGTAACCAAACTTTCTCACATTTTAAATAATAACTAACAAAAAATCCGAATGGTAAAAATAATAACATATTTCCAACAACATTTTTAATAAACAATCGACTTCCAAAATCATAACGAAAAATCTCCCTAAAAGGAATAAAATTATTACTAGACCAACTGACAGTATCTTGAAAAGTTACCACTTGGAACAAACATAAAACATATAGAATAAAACAAAGTAATAATAAATCTTGATATAATACAAATTTGGCATGATTTTTCCAAAGATAAGCAATACGAAAAGAAACAATAATAATAGTGGAAATTAAAACCATAGGCCATGTAAAATTAACAACCCCTTGAATCGTAGAAGAAAGTGGTCCAAACATTTTTACTCCTCCTTCTCATTCTCTTCCGTAATATCAATATCTTCAATACTCACAAAATCTGTAATATCTTCTTTGACTCGAAAGAACACTTCTATTATTATTTTACTATCTTTTTCATACTTTTTCAAAATTTTTTTTGAAAGAACCACATCTTCCTTAGAAAGCTTCTGTAATAACTTTTCCTCTGCTAAGCCAAAAGCAAAAGAATCAACATTCTCTAAAGTATAAACTTGATCCTTCTCTTTCGTCTCATAATAAGTAGAAAACATAAAACGAATAGGTAAAAGACGAGATTGTAAAATAGAAGTGCTTTTTTTCTGATAAGTATCATAATGAGAAAGCAAATGAAAAGTATGATTCAAAAATTGAATTTCAAATTGCCTCTTCATCTTTCCTGTAACTTTTTCTTCATGATAATGTTTTGGAATAGATAAACTTACTTGATACCACACTTCTCCATATATCTTTCCTCTAGCACATCGTTTACTTACAATATCTTCTTTATTATAAATAAGTCCACTAACAACAACATCACCTTTTTTAACATAATCTAATCGTTTTTTAACTACTTCTCCTTCCTCAGCTTGAATATCTAATATCATAGCATCTTTTCCTGCTACAATACTTCTAGGCCGACATACCTTTTCTTTCTTATTCTTTTTTCTCTCCTCCACTTTAACAATATATTTAGTACCAACTTCCTCAATCTCCAACCATTCCAACTTATCAGTTTCTTTTTCCAAGATTTTCTCTACAATTTCTTCCTTTTCTTGATAACTAACTTTAAAATGAAACTTCTCAATACCATATTCTTTTAAATCACGATAAATAATAGAGCGAATTTCAGAATTAGAATGAACAACATCGATAGAAAAAATAATATGACTAAAGACAAAAATAAGAAATAGAAAAAATAGAAAACCAATAAAAAAAACAAAATACTTATAAAATAAATATTGAATCTTTAAAAAACCATAACGATCTAAAACTGTGATTTTATAACTAGTTTTAATATCCATAATTTTTTGATAATCATCTTTAGAAACAACCAAGATAAGTCCATTAGAGGTATTTTCTCTATCATAAATAGCTATATGCATTTGAATAAGCATAAACAAAAAATAAGAAGTGTTTTTTCCTTGAATAAGAATACGGTAACAATTATTCATAAAACACCTCTACACCTAAAACTCTACCATGAATTAAAACTTCATCATCTAATAATTTTTGTAAAGTAAACGCTTCTCCTTTTACTACAATTCTTCCATAATCCGTTAAAAAAGAAACTCTTGTCTCTTCCAAAGATAAAACCTTAGAAAAATTAACAGCTAAGAATTGATTTTGAAATAAAATAAGTCGAAATTCTTTATCTATAATATAATCTTTTAATTTAGTAAGCATATAACCACCTAATAAAAGATATGAAAAAAAAAGACTAAATAGTCTTTTATTGTAATTTAGATTTAATTAGTTCACTAACGTGTTTCATATCAGCCCTACCTTTTAATTTAGGTTGAACCTCTTTCATAATCTTACCCATATCTCTTGGACCTTCAGGATTTACTAATTGAAATGCTTCATCAATAATAGATAAAACTTCATCTTCTGATAATTGCTCTGGTAAATAACTTTTTAAAATATCAATCTCTGCTTGCGTCTTTTCAATTAAGTCTTCTCTACCACCTTTTTCAAATTCGGCAATAGAATCTTTTCTTTGCTTAATTCCACGATTAACAACTTCAATTAATAAATCATCATTAATTTCACGTTTTTTATCAATATGCTCTTTATCAAGGTCTCCCTTAATCATACGAATGGTAGTCAAACGATCCTTGTCTTTTGCTTTCATTGCTTCTATCATATCTTGTTTTAATTTTTCTACCATAATCTCATCTCCTTATTCATATTATACAAAACAATATTAAATTATTCAAATAATTATCGATGAACATATTTAGAAACTAACTGATAAGCTTTACCAGCTTGTCTAGGATCATTATCATTCCAAGCATGATCAATAGAAGAAGCCAGTTCCATAAAGCTACCAGCCCCAACTCTTTGATCAAAATTATTTCTAATAGCTAATAAATCACCTGAAATTCTGTTTTCTTTTAACAAAGGATAAAATTCCGGATGAGAATACAAAGGATAAATCCCAGGTGTAATACGCTGATATCCAAATCCTAATTTATTTGCCTTTCGCCCTTGTAAACGACTCAAAACTAATCTCATAGATGGATCTTCAATATTATATTCACCAAAAGATAAAATATGGTTCATAATTTCAGCTGTCTGTAAGGTATTAAAACTCTCCTCTAAAAGCTCTGCTTCTGTATAATCAACAGAACCAATTGCTGAAATAGATATTCCATTACGAAAAACTGGCAAAGAATTTCTCTTACAAATAGGATAGAAAGCCGAATTAACACAATGGTTAACTTCATGGACTAACTCTTCAAAAAAATCACCATATATTTCATCTGGACTATATAAATGATGAATATCTCTTTGAATAAAATATTTATTATCACGCGGCAAAATACTAACAGCACAATAAGCAAGTGTTTGACTGTGATTTTCAAAATCTTTTTGAGCAGGTGTATGGTCATCAATAAAACCAGCATTACTAAAAGCTTTATAAATAGCATCAATATGTTCAAACCCATAATAAGATACCATTCCTGCAAAAATTACATATTGTTCTGGAATAAAATCATTAGGTTTCGTCTTTTTCTTAGCAATATCATCAACAAAAGTTTTAGAATAACGAAGCAAGTTATTAACCGCCTCATCAGAATAAAACATAAAAAACTCCCCCTTTAAACTTCAACACATTATACCACAAAAGAAAGAAAATGTAAACCTCAAAATAAAACAGCATAAAAAAGAGACCTTAGTCTCTAGTTTTTTGATAAACTTTTCCAAACTCATTAGAGTTTTGAACCTCAACTGGCTGATCATTAACATAAACAAAAGTTTCAAATTCGAAACTATCATTTTTATCATAATCATAATCCAAAACAGTATAACCATCAATAGAAGAAATCTGTTTAGTACCATCATAACCAGACAAAATATTAACATTACGATTAATATCAACTAAAACATGTTCTCCTGTATCATAGTAACCATCACTATGTTCTTCACTCTCTACACTCACACTAGGAACTCCAATTTCTCCATCATTAGCAACTGTAACTGGAACAACATTTTGATAAACAATTGTTTCAAACTCAAAGGAATCAGTTTTATCATAATCGTAATCAATTACTTTATAACCAGGAATACTTTCCACTTCTTTCATTTCATTTTTACCAAAGAACGGATTAAATCCTCTGTGAATAACAACCATCATATCTTCCCCAACATCATAAGTGTTAGTAGAATCTTTCTCATCAACCTTCTCAACCGGTTCACCAAATTGATTAATATCATCTACTCTAACAGCTTGATTATTAACATAAGTAACATTTTCAAATTCAAAAGCATCTGTCTTATCATAATCATAATCTAAAACAGAATAACCAGCTGGAGCAGACAAATGAAATACCTGATCATTTTTACCAATTAATATATTAAAACTTCGATCAATATCAACCAAAACATGCTCTCCAGTCTCATAAATATCATCTTGTTCTTCTACATTTTCTACTGGTATTCCTATATTATTAGGATTTTTAACAGTAACTGGTACTACATTTTCATATACATAATCATTATATTCAAAAACATCTGTCTTATCATAATCATAATCTGTAATAGCATACCCTTCTGGAGCAATCAAACCATACAAACCATTTTTCCCTGCCAACATATTAAAAGAACGATCTACTTCAATTAACTGATGCTCACCAGCGGCATATTCAGTAGGTGTATATCCTTCATCATTGTTCTGACTACTACACCCTGCTAATGGTAGAATTTGAAAAGCCAAAACTCCCGACAATAATGTTCTCACAAATTTTTTAGATACTTTAATCATAATATTCTCCTCCTAATTCATATAGAAAAAAAAGAGACCTTAGTCTCTATTATCTTTACGATTTCTTTTCTTTGAATTTTTAATTCCTTCTTTTTTAGCTGCTCTTCTTGCTACTCCTGGTTTAATATAAGATTCACGTTTCTTGCACTCTGAAGGGACACCGTCTCTAGCCACTTTTTGTTTGAATTTTCTTAGTGCTAAATCCAAATTACCATTTTTTACTGTTACTTGTGTTGCCATCATTATCCCTCCCTTCGCTTTAACTACAATGAATTATACCAAACCTTTCCTTATATTTCAACATTTTTTGTGAACTTTTTTTGAAAAAAAGCCAATTTCTACAACAAATTACCTAAAAATATTCCAATTTGATAAAGAAGTACCATTCCAATACCAATGACAAAAGACAGTAAAAGTTCTTTTAGAAAGTTTTTTATTTTAGAGGACATAAATTTCCTTCAGCCACTCTTCGAATAGCACTTCCAAAACTTCTTCCAGCATCCATCAATAACTCAATCACATTAGTAAAAGCATTAATAACTGTCCCAGATATACTATCACCACCAATAATAGAGTCCAATTCATCTAAGTTAACTGTTTTCATTTTTGACAAGGATTTGGGCTTGTTATTCCTTCAAATACTCCTGCCAAAAACACGATAACAGCAGCAATTCCAATAACAACCCATCCTGATACACCTCCTCTCACTTGATCTAATTCTAAATCTGTAACAACCTGCATTTATCCTCCTTTCCAAATATCAGAAAATAACGTAAGAAAAGAAACCTTCTCTTGAAAAATGCCAATAAGAATACTATCATTTTCCATATAATCATCAAAAGAAATATCTAAATATATTTGATGATAGTTCTTCTTCTTTCTTTTAATAATATTTTTTGTAACACGATTAATATGAAATTTTTCTTTATACCCATCTACTAATAATGTCTTAGTATGATAAAGCATATCTAGTTCCTTATTATTCACTAATAGCATAACCTGATTATCTTTACTGACAACACCAGAAATCATTTTATAAGTTGGTATACTTTTGATTGGAATTAAACTAAATAAAAAAACAAATAATAATAAAAAGAATAGAAAAGAAAAAATATGGACTCCAAAAAAACTTTCATAAACTTTAAATTTCATTTATTTTACCTTTTTCTAATCGATATCTGAAATCATACAACTCTAAATGATGCAATCGATGACTAATAACCAAAACCGTTTTATCTTTCAAATAAGAAAATATATTTTTTAAAATAATCTCTTCTTGTTCAACGTCAATTTGATGAAATGCTTCATCAAAAATATAAATATCACTATTTTTTAATAAAGCCCTAGCCAATAAAATTTTTTGCCTTTCTCCACCACTAAAATTAAATCCATTTTCTTCAACTGTACTTTGGTAACCTAAAGGTAATTTTTCTAATAGAGAATCTAATAACACAAGATGACTAACCATTTCTACTTGTTCTTTTGATACCTCACGATTTAGTGTAATATTATAATAAAGTGTATTAGAAAACAACAATTCTCCACCTGTCACATAAGAAATACGACTACGTAATAACTCTAAATGAATATGATTTACATCAAACGAACCAATACGAACCATTCCATACGGAACCTCCACATACCTCATTAGAATTTTAACTAATGTACTTTTTCCACTGCCCGATTCACCAGTAAATAAAACTTTGCTTCCAAAAGGAATAAATAAAGAAAAATCTGAAAACAAAGACTTAGAAGAATACTGAAAACAAAGATGACAAAACTGAATATCTCCTTCCAACTTTACTAACTGAAAGTAATCACCACCATCAAAATTTTCTCGAAACAAAGTAAATAAATCTTGTATTCTAGAAATATAAACGGAAATTTGATAACTATCAAAAAAGAAATCAAGAATACGATTACCACAACCAAGTAAGTAAGAAAACACATACTGACAAATAAAAAACTGACTAAACTGCAATTTCTGTTGAATTAAAAAATAAGCACCTAATCCATAAAAAGTTAACATTAAAACAAAATAAAAAATTTCTTTTATATGATTTTCCAACAATAAGACTCTTTCTAATCGATATTGCCTTGCTAAATAAGAACTATATTCTTGTTCAAATTGTTCTAAAAAATCAAACTCTAAATGTAATCCCTTAATGGTATCAACGTTTTGAAAAGACTCAACAAGGTATGATTGTAAAAAATCGTTCTTAGACAAAACTCTTTTTTGCTTTTTCCTTTTTATAGAATATAAACTCAAACCTAATAGAAAGGAAAATAAAAAATAAAAGAAAAATAATAGAAAAAAAGAGAAATGAATTCGAAATAATAGATAAGAAAATAAAACAAAAAACAAAACATCAGCTGTAACAGTAATATACAAACGTAAAAAGAAGTTTTTTACTCGTATAACATCCTGAATTCGCTCTAATATTTCCCCAAGAGTACGATTTTTAAAAAATAAATATGGAAGTAGAAGAATTTGCTTATAAATATAAAAAATTAACTGTTGATCAAATAAATAACTAAGTTTTGTTAAAATCACCTGCTTTAAATAATTAGAACAAAAAGAAAAAAAATAAAAAAATAAAAGGAAAAAACTAATGTTAAAAATAATGGAATAGATAGAACTCTGAACAGAGTAATCATATAAATATTGAAAATGGAAAGATAATATTAATTGACAAAAAAGCACAATGATAGAAAATAAAAAAATAAGAAAAAAATAAAATCGATAGTGTTTAAAAAAATTTCTAATAAACAAAGACAAGGTCTTCTTTTCATAAAAAACAGGCAATTTCTTTACAGGACTTAAATATAAATAATAACCACTAGAAAGCATTTGAAACTCAGAAATGGATAAAAGTACTCTTCCTTTAGCAGGATCCATAATCTCAACCATTTTGGATTTAATATCTACTTGATATATAACAACAAAATGTTGATATTTCTTTTGATAAACAATATGAGCAATACAAGGCAAACGTTTTCTATCTATTTGTGAAAAACTTCCCTTTACTCCTTCACAAGAAAATCCCAGCTTTTTAGCGGCCTCCAATAATTGATAAAAAGAAACTCCAGATTTAGAAGTATTGGTCAACTCTCTTAAATATTCCCTCGATACATCTCCCCCATAATATCGAATGATAGATAATAAAGAAGAAACTCCACAATCCTTAGCTCCATCCTGTAAAACAATCTTCAATAACTCTTCCACCTCCATCTTTATTATTCGAAAAAAATAAAACTTTCTTTTATAATTTAAAAAGTCCTACTATTTACTAATAAATAAGTATTTGTTATAATTAGGAAATAAGGGGGACCCATATGGATAAAAAAAGCATATTAACGCTATTTAAAGAAAGTTTAAAAAACAAAAATACTTACATACCGAATTTATTGACAGCTTCCCGTCTAGTAGGTGCATTTGTCATTCCAGGACTATTTTTATCAGGTAACATTCCCGGTGCAGTAATCGCAACTGCAGCATTCGCATCAACTGACTTTTTCGATGGAAAAATTGCTAGAAAATACAATGGTTATAGTGAATTTGGACGTATACTAGATCCTATTGTTGATAAAGTGTTTGCTATTGTTCCAGCGATTGCTATTCTACCAAATATGCCATTATTGACATTAAATATTGGAGCTGAAGCAGCAATTGCCTATATTAATTCTAAATCCTACACGACGAATGGAAATCCTCAAAGTTCTTTTTTAGGAAAATTTAAAACTTTTTGCCTATTTCCTACAATAGGATTAGCATATCTAAGTACAGCTCTTAATATACCAGAAATAAGCCTACTAGCAAACGCTTTTAGCATAGGAACATTCGCTGTTCAAGGAATGGTAGCAAAAGACTATCACAAAAAAGCAAAAGAAGAAAATAATAAAACTGTGGAACTTGCACAAGCAAATGGTGAAAATATAGAAGAGGAAAAAGAAAAACAAAAAACAGGAGAAAAATCACATGAGAAACCGGAAGATGTCGGCGCTGCTGCTGGCGGTAATGCTGCTTTTGACCGGCTGCGCCCCGAAGGACGCCGGGTTGGCCGTTCTGACCGGACTGGATAAAAAGGAACTGGCGCAGGGGGAGCTGCCCTGCCGCAGCTACTACGAGGGAGAGACCCTGATGCTGCCGCTGTGCGCAGTGGCCGGGGCGCTGGGCTATGAAACCGAATGGGACGCCGCAGCGAAAACGGCGGTCATCGATGATGGGTACATACAGGCGGCAACGGTGACGGCGGGCAGCAAAACGGTGGTATTTGCGGGGCACCTGAAGACCGTAAAAATGGACCGTGAGGCGGAGCTTCCGGTAAAACCTGCGATGCAGAAGGGCGTTTTATATGTCCCGGCAGATTTCTTTGCGGAATTTCTCAATGATGTGAACATCGGCGAGGGCGTGGTGACCATCGCACCCAGCATGAACTACCGCGACTATGTAAAAGCCTTTTTCGGCTGATCCGGCCAGATCCCGACCCCACGGGGGTGAATGACTGCGGCGCCGCACAGGCTCTTTCGGCGGATGCGAAGGATGAAAAGGAGACCCGAATATGAAAAAGCTTTTGATTTCCGTGATACTGGCGGTCATTGTTTTTGCGGCGGTGTATGTGGCGCAGTGCTACATGGTGCCGGGCTGGCGCATCAAGCTGGCGGCGCCTGCGATGGAGTACTTTGCGGCCAGTCTGCGGCATATGGTTTTGCTGAAGGGGCTGATAGCGGCAGCTGCGGCAGCGGTGGCAGTGGCGGTGCAGCGCCGCGTAAGCCGCACCTAACGGATGTAAAAAAATGAAAAGGAGGACCGAATATGAAAAAATCCTGGATTTCTGCGATACTGGCGGTCATCGCTTTTATGGCGGTGTATGTGGCGCTGTGCTACATGGTACCGGGCTGGCGGCTCAAGCTGGAGGCACCGGTGATGGTGTACTTTGCGGCTAGCCTGCGGCATATGGCCCTGCTGAAGGGGCTGGCGGCGATGGCTGTGGCACTGGTGGCGGCAACGGTCCCCTACTGG